>Ga0209515_10000445_pt1 | contig 76684 bp, 75 predicted proteins | sample Subgroupgradi54m_FD_187454 | JGI IMG/M metagenome (GOLD analysis project Ga0209515, IMG submission 187454) | Subsurface groundwater microbial communities from S. Glens Falls, New York, USA - GMW60B uncontaminated upgradient, 5.4 m (SPAdes)... ...
GCGGGCAACGACAATGTCGGCCCGACGGGTGTGCGCGGCGAGATCACGCGTCCGCGTGTGACACCAGGTCACCGTCGCGTGGGCCTGCAGGAGCAGGAGTGCTGTGGGTTTGCCGACGATGATGCTGCGGCCGATCACCACGGCCTCTTTCCCCTCCGGGTTCACGCCCGCGTGCTCCAACAGCACCATCACCCCCGCTGGGGTATTGGGGACGAGCCGCGGCTGGCCGACCAGCAGCGCGGTCATGTTTTCGGGCCCGAGCCCATCGACGTCTTTCCGCGGGTCGAGGCGTTCGAAGACTGTCCGAGGGTTGATCTGTGCCGGCATCGGTTGCTGGGGAAGGATTCCATGGATGTCGCGGCGCGCATTGAGCTCGTCAATAAGAGCGAGCACTTCCTCCTCGCTCGAGGAAGCGGGGAGGTGGAAAGTTTCCGACCGCAACCCGGCTCGCTGGCTGGCCTGGGCTTTCCGCCGGACATAGATCGCCGAAGCGGGATCCTCTCCCACCAAGATCGCAGCAAGCGCGGGCGAGACGCCAAATCGCTGGGTCACGGCCGCCGCGTCGGCGGCCACCGTGGCTTCGATCGATGCCGCAATCGCTTTCCCGTCAAGGATTTGTGCACTCATCTACCAGAACACTCCTACGCTGCCGTCCGCGTCCGCGCCGGAGGCACCCCTCGGGCTGAGTCGGGCGAGACGGCATGGGATCCCAATAGTAGGCCTCGTCATCCAACAGCGGCGTCGCCGCCGCGGCCATTGTACGGAGCAATGTCGCACCCAACACGAGCCAGGACAGCGTCCGGATCGGAGATTGGTCAGCTCGGGGGTGGATGTCTGCGATACTCCGTTCAACGGTTGGACTCGGGCGCATCGGGACGGTGGCTGGGAAGGGGCCACTTGCGACACCCTCTGGTGAAACCCACACGCCCGCCCTACCCGGGGCCACCCTGCTCGCAATTCGATGCCCGCCCCGCGCTTCCCGCTGGGACGGGCGGAATCCCCTGCAAGTGCTTCCCTTGCTGGAGGTCGGTCCTCTGGCTTGTGTCTGCGAACTTCGTTTCCGCTGAACGTTCCGAGGGCAGAACGTTACGGTTTGTGGTCCAGACACGCCCCGGGGCGCGCTCCCGTTTGGAACAGCCGCTGCGCAGCCAGCGGAACCGAGCTCGGTTGCAAGGGGACGTCAATCCACTTGCTCTTCCCGCTCTGCAGCGTCGCAACGCACGAGGTAATACTGTAGCCGGGGACCTCAAGCCCAACCACATACTCGCCTGGCGGCTGGAGAAACACGAACTCGGTCCCGGTAAAGACTGATTGGGCGAGCACTTTTCCATCAAGAGTTCGGAGGGTCACGGTCGCTTTGGGGGCAGCGCTCCCGTCAGGAATCCGGAGCGTGAGCCGGACTTCCACCGGCTCGACGGCGGCTTGTCGCACGACAGGCAGGGACTGGGCAAAAGCAACCGTCGGCACCAGCAATGGGAGCCCCGGTTGGACCATCGACTCAAACGCGCCGAGGTTCGAGGTGCGCGTTTGGAGACTTGGGGGCACTTCATAAGGCACGAGCACCATCACGGTAGAGAGAACCCCCAGCCCCGTGAAGAACGCGTGTCGCGCGGTCCTTGCCTCGAGGAGGAAGCAGATGAATACCCCCGCCGCGACGACAAATGCGATGGTGAGAAATGGTGGCAGGGCAAGGTGGAGCGACGCGGCCGCGGTGTTAGATAGCTTGAGAATAGCAGAGGCGTGTTCCTTTTGCCGCAGATCCGCGAAGATGCCAATGAGCGACCCAACCGCACCGGCCAACCCAATGTTAAAGTGGTGTTTCACAGTCGGAGATCCTGTTGCCATGAGCCCGTGCACCTCCATGCAACCTAAGATGGAAGCGGCCGACGGGTGGAGACCCGTCCTGCTTCGGAAGATAAGAGTCTGGCGACTTCGCCGATTGAGGTGTGAAAGTGGACGCTCCTTTTCATTCTACCCATGCCCATGGTATCGGAATAATGGACAACTCTTCAACGGGTCTGGGACCCAACCCGTCCTCGACGATGAACCGGGGTCTCCTCTCCAATAGAAACGCTGCAGTCGAACCCCCCCCGAGGCTAACTCAGAGCTCAGTGATTTCAGGACCCTCTTCGTACATACGCGGCAAGGTGCAACCCAGTTCCCCGACGGGTTTCACTTCGTTCTCCTGCAGTCCCGTCTCAGGACATCGCGCAATGGCACAACGTCGAGGTAACTTGATAGGGCCAAAGGCGAGCCGTATAATGAACGCGGTCAAGGGGGCGGGTTCCAGAGTGGACAAATGGGGCAGACTGTAGATCTGCTGGCTGAATGCCTTCGGAGGTTCGAATCCTCCCCCGCCCACCAACAGACGAATTCTTGGCTTTGTCAGCTCCGCGCCAAAGAGCGGGGATAGCTCAATGGTAGAGCTCCGGCCTTCCAAGCCGGTTATGCGGGTTCGATTCCCGTTCCCCGCTCCAAACCTCTAACCCAGACCTCTCATACAACAGTCACAAATTCCCACTTCGGTGGGCTTTGTCTATTCGCGCACCACCTCCAAACGCTTACATCTTGTCCGAAAGTCAGGGATGATGTTGTGCATGAACAACAGCCATGCAGGGAATCGAACGTATGATTTCGGTGGTGTCAGAAGGTAAGGATGATGAAGGTCGGCGAGGCACTGGAACAGTTCATCTCCTCGCGCGAGTCCGAAACCAAGTCGCCTGAGACGGTTAGGACCTATCGCGAGCGGATCGGGGTCCTCCAGCGGTGGCTAGGCGACGACGTACCGATCACGATGCTGAGGGGACGTCACCAGTTTGAGTAGCTAACCTTCTGCTCCACCCCCCCTCGCCGGTGACCTTCCACGGAACGCCACTGCCCCCGGGGCGCATGCCGGTTACCCCTGTGAAGTGGAAGGACGATCAACGCCTCCAGATCAGGTAGTGGTTCGGATCAGCACGGTGAGGTGTCTAGGAAGCGAGCGAAACGGCCCATTGTCCCCCTGTCCTCGTGCGACCATGAGCCTTGTCCAGATAGAGGGTTCCCATAGACTGGAAGCTATTCTGCAACCTAGATGTAAGTTTTCCGTGTCATACTTATGTGGCATCGGTATAGAGTAATACCAATAGCAGTAAGCCGGCTCCCTCTCTCAACGCGATGGGGAGAGCACAAACTCCGGGGAGGACGGAAATGAAACCGCTGTGGTACCTGCTAGCGGCGTTGGTGGTAGGCATGACGCTTGCGGCTTCAGCTGCGCATGCGATCGATGGTGAAGGCCATATGACGGAGGACGGAGGCAGGGAGGGGAACGAAGTCGGCGCGCACGTGGAACAACTCCCTGATGGGTACAAGTAATCTCACCATCTCGCCCTCACACTCGCCCTTCACACTCACACCTCACACTCGCCCTTCACACTCACCCCTCACAGTGACCCGACGGCAGTAAGAAGCGGTAGAGGTTGAACACTACACGGAGCGCGGCGAAGTTCTCACCGACTCCCTGGCGACCTCGAGGTCACTTTCCCTTATGGGGTCGCTAGCATAGCCTCAGATCCTCGCGTACAGATTTCAGGGGCTGTTTGCGATGTCTCATCTCGCTCCAGGTCCCCTAACCCCCTTGCCTGTGCGAGCACGAGGTTCTCCTCTTGCTCCGTCATGGGGTGATCGAAGAAGCGCGCGATGCTGCTCAACAACCACAGCTCCTCCGGCGAACGCTTCGGCCCGGCCTTCGTCGGTACCGCTTCATTCTTCTCAGCGCTCACGGTCCCACCTCTCCTCCGCCGGCGGGATGCCACCTACGATCTGACCGAAGGACCCGAAGGATTTGGGTGAGCACTTCTTTAGTCCCCTAACTTGGCAACTGTACGAGGGGTTCCTTGACAGCATGAGTTGGGACCAATATGACCGATTCATCGAGGTTGTTGGAGAGCGCATTCGGGCAAATCTTCACCGGCTCCAGCGAGAGGGAAGTAATTGCGGCGATCATGAAACATGCCGGAGACGATCATCGGGCGAGAAAGGTTGTAAGAGGGGAAATCGAATCGGTCAGTTAGGTGAGTTTAGTGAGGCTTAGTCGCAGGAATCCCACGCCAGTTGAGGTTTTTCCAGTCACCCACAAGCCGGTTATGCGTGGTCGATTCCCGTTCCCCGCTCCGCCCGGCACCAGACGCGGGATTTCGCAATTTCCCCTCTCCCAGAATCGTGCAGCAGAATCAACCTAGTGGAGGTCCCCAAAGAGAACTGGTCGTTCGGCATGGGCATCGCTCAATACGCTATCTAGCATCGAGTGCACGTGCAGGCGGGTGTCCCGCAGTAGCCGCAATCCCCACAGCGCTCACCGCGAAACGCCGCAAAACCTTCCTTCGCGATGAGGGGCGTCATCGCTAGAGCCGCGATCGGATCAGCCCACCACCAACCGAAGAGTGCGTTAAGGAGGAGCCCTCCAAGGAGGATGGCCGAAAGATAGGTGCAGATGCTCGCTTGGAAGGCATCCGCTCGTAACGCGCGACTGTTGAGCGCACTGGCAACCCGACACTTGGCTCGAGCCAAGAGCGGCATGGCGAAGAGGGCGAGAGTGGCAAGGACGATTCCAGCGGGACTGGCCAACGGCACCTCATGACCGAGGAGCGCCTTCACCGACTCATAGAGTACGTATGCGGCCACCCCGAGCAAGGAGACGCCTACTAACCGCAGGGCCGTCGCCTCTGCCTGTTCAGCCGTTGCTGCATCGCGCACGGGTTGGAGGCGCCACAAGAGGACTAACCCCGATCCCATTTCGATGAGGCTGTCCATTCCGAACCCGACAAGGGCAACACTCCCCGCCAGAATGCCGAGGAGCAGTCCCGCGACCGCTTCAGCCACGGTCCAGAGGACGGTGAACACCTCTAGTATCCGACCACGCCGGAGCAAGAGCTCCCGTTCTCCAATCATGGGGCACCGTCTGTATCCTAGCATAGATCGAACCGATCTTGAGCAATGCGGAGAATCTCTGGAGTCGGCACCTTCGGGCGGCCACGGGAGGGAGCCGAGCTCGGTCGGCAGTCTCTCATTCTGCATGGACATGGTGAAGTGACCCGCACTAACACTTGGCCTGCAGTGTGCAGCAAGCGCAGACACAGAATTCGCTGCGCATTTGCATGATAGACTCTACAGGAGGAAGGGTAGCATGAAGTGAGCTCCCGCCACCGGAAACGCGATCTGGGCGCTCCCTCCATGACAAAGGTGATCTGCAATGAAGGCAAATCGAAAGGCGAAATCACCCCAACGAACGGGTCAAGGCCGGTTCAGCGGACTGAAACCAATTCGAGAGGCCGCAAAGCCCCTCGACACTCATCCTGATCGTGTATCCCAATTGGAGGAGACCGCACCTGAGCGCTGGGAATACGTCGTCTACCGGGATGGGAAGCGCGTAAGGGTGACAAGGGAGGAATATGAGGCCAGATATCACCCTGGTTCGGAGGACCAAGTCTAGCCTGGGTTCCAGTTTTCGCTGCCCAAGGTCCAAACGTAGATGGAGCCGGGTCGCTAGAGGAGCGGAACTCCAATGAAGATCGGAGCGATCCATGCGAGCGCTGGTCCGGTTGGTCTCGCACGGGCGGAGGGGGATCGGCCACTCGCCGGGGTCGGGTTTGACTGGGCCGTCGTGGGATGCTCGCTATGGTTCATCGGCGGGTTGTATCTTGACGGTTGGGCGCACCTGCACGTGCCGCAGCTCGAAACCTTCTTCACGCCCTGGCATGCGGTGCTGTACTCAGGCTACTTCGCGGTCGCTGCCCTGCTGATGGTGACCTGGATTCGACATCGCGCGGCCGGCTATCGCGGATCGTGGTCGATGCCGGCGGGATATGAGTTGTCGCTCCTGGGCGCAGGGATCTTTGCGGTCGGCGGTCTCGGAGACATGATTTGGCACACACTCTTCGGGATTGAGGTCGATATCGACGCCTTGCTCAGCCCCACTCATCTCATCTTGGCGCTCGGGGGGACACTGATCGTGACGGGTCCACTGCGCGCTGCATGGTGCCGCCGCGAGGAAGGCCCCCAGGGATTGGTGTCGCGCCTCCCCATGCTGCTCTCGCTCACGCTCTTGCTCTCAGTGTGCACATTTTTCACTCAATACGTGCACCCCTTTGGCGCCACCATCGCCGCAACGTCGTACCGCCCGGCGACGCTTTACCGGCCCGATGTGCGCCTGGATTTGAGGGACGGTCAATTGCGAGTCGTTGCCCCAGCCCCCGGGAGTCCTGCGGCTCGGGCCGGCTTGCGCCCGGGCGATAGGATAGTACGGATCGCCGGACAGTCGACAGAAGGGCTATCGGCGCGGCAGGTGTCAGCATTGATCCGGGGCGAGCACCCCTCGCCTGTCAGTCTCACGATGATCCGCGATTCTGCGCAGTTGATGGTAGCACTGCCGCGGGAAAGGCTTGTCGTCGAGGAGATCGGGTTTTGGCGACAAGCGGCCGGAATTTCTGGGATTCTCCTAGAGACCGGACTGTTGATGGGCATCATCCTGCTGGTGGTCCGGCGATGGACACTGCCTCTCGGCAGCCTCACCCTAATTGTGGGGCTCAACGGGCTGTGGATGACCCTTATGCGTGATAGCGCGCTGTCAACCGGACCATATCCGTTGATTGCGGTCGCGGTGCTAAGCGGATTGACGGGAGACCTGCTGGCGCGGCGATTGCAGCCGTCGGCAGGCCGGCCAAGCTCGCTCCGACTGTTCGCGTTTGCGGTCCCGGTCATCCTGTACCTGCTCTACTTCCTGGCGCTCATGGTGACCGGCGGAGGGATCTGGTGGTCGCTCCACTTCTGGACGGGAGCAGTGGTGATGGCAGGGGTCGTGGGGTGGCTCCTCAGTTACCTAGTCTGCCCTCCACCCGCTACGCCCACCGTAGATCTGCAGCGAGGCTAAGGCACACGGCGGATCTGGCTCGTCTCCCGTCCCTCCATCCGCTCTGGATTCGCATTCCGCTGGCACCTATTGTTCTTCCCGGTTTCCGCAATACGTCATGTGCCTACGTCCGACGATGCTCTGAGCCCTATCCGACGACCTCACGAAAAACGCGTAGGAAGTTCACGCCGAGGAGCTTGCGGAGCTCCGCCTCAGTGAATCCCCATTGCGCCAGGGCCACGGTCAGGTTGGGCCAGTCGCTGAAGTTCGCATACCCCTGCAGATGAAACTCGCTGGTCAGGCGGTGTTCTTTTTCTCGGAAGCCGGCCCAATCGAAGCTGCCAGCGCGCCGGGCGGGCATCTCGTCCGGGTACTCGATCATAGAACTCGTCCGCGGACCAGGCCCGGCCTTGTCGGTCCCGACGCCGACGTGGTCAATCCCCATCACGTTGACAAGGTGATCGACATGACGGACAAAGGTCTCAAGCGAAGGCGTAGGCGCCTCCGAGATAAACCCAGGGATGACCACAATTCCAAAGAACCCGCCCCGATCCGCGATGGCTTTGGCGAGCTTGTCGCTCTTGGCGCGGTCGTGTGGACACACTGCTTTGCTGCTGGAGTGGGACACAATGACCGGAACTGCGGACGCCTCCAACGCGTCCCACCCGACCTGTTCGCTGCAGTGGCTGACGTCCACAAGAATCCTGACCTCGTTGAGTCGGCGGACCACCTCCCGGCCGAAGTGGGACAGACCCCCCTGGTAGGCTTCTGTACACCCGTCGCCGACGAGGTTCCGCAGGTTGTAGGTCAACTGCACCATCCGCACCCCTAGGTTGTGGAAATGGTCAACCCGGTCGAGGTTGTCCCCGAAAGGGGTCGTGTTCTGGAAGTCGAGAATGAGCCCGAGCTTGCCCGTGTGATGAACGCGCTCGATGTCCGCGGCGTCGCGCACGAGGCTCAGCTCACCGCTGAGGGCATCTGCATACGCATAGGCCTGGGCGATTCGTTTGGAGGCCGTCTCGAACGCGTCACTGGGCCGCGATGAGCCAGAATACGTGCCACAGGCGACCGTAACCCCCGACTGGCGCCAGAACTCGATGTACGCGCTGCGGGCCTCCGGAGAAGTCTGGATCTCCCTCGTCGCCATGTCAACGAGGAACGGAGACGCATCCTCACGCGACATGCCGCGGCGGTGATATTCAGCGAGGGCCGCCCGCATCGGCTGGGTGAACAGGAACCCGCTGGTTGCGGGAGGCTGCTGGGTATCGATGACCAGCGCCTCATAGTGCAGTTGCTTGGCTTCTTGCGGCGTGAGACTAGGCTTTCGTTGCATAGACCGATGGCCTCCTGCGCTGAGTGTCGCGACTCTGAAAGGAGCCTTACCCGGCGCCAAAGACGTCTCCTTCCTCGAACCAAAAGAATGTGGTCCTACCTCGTGTTTCGATACTGCGGCGCCGGGGCCAGACGTGTAGAAGGGATCGTGCATAGAGTGGAGTCGGGTGCACGGTGTGTTACGATTTCAGACCTTCCTCTTTGCAAACTCACCCCGGGTGCATACACGTGAACTTTCCGCGGGGAGGCGTGCCCCTTCGAAGGAAAAAGGAATGCTTTTGGGGGTTCCGAAGAATATTTGCATCCTGTACTCGTATGACCATTGCCGTTGCTATTGATCGGCAAGGAGTTGCCCTATGGTGAAGAACACCCAGGCTGCGCGAGCAGCGAGTATCAAAGGGTGGCAGGACCATTGGCAGGACGAGGGTGACGCGGCGTTTCTGTACCGGCGGATCGCGGTGGCCGAGACGGATCCGGAACGTCGAGATGTCTACAGCGAGTTGGCCGTCCTCGAAGATCGCCACGTGGCCCGCTGGGCCGGTCTCCTCCACGACGTCGGGGTCGAGGTCCCCCTGCTTCGCCCCAGCCTCCGGGCAAAGCTTATGGCCCTGGTCGGCCGGGTATTCGGATGGCGCTTCCTCGCCTCCATGCTCTTGGCGGAAGAAAGCCGGGAGATGAAGGGCTACCTCCGTGGCGCGCAGGACTACGCCCACGCGGGCGCGGCGCAAGTGGCCCTGGATCTGGCCAAAGAGTCTGCCGAGCACGCCGAGCGGCTCAGCCAACTCCTGGGGGTCTCGGGCGAGCCCTGGCACCGGACCGAGTCGGGGGGCTTTCTCCGTAACGCGGTCTACGGCTTCAACGACGGGTTGACCGCCAACTTCGGCCTGGTGATGGGGGTGCTAGGCGCAAGCGTCCCCCACCGCATCATCCTGCTTTCGGGCATCGCAGGCCTCGTCGCCGACGCGCTGTCGATGGGAAGTAGCGGGTTCCTCGCCGCGAAGAGTGAGCAGGAAGTCTACACACACGAAATCGCTGTCGAGCGCGAGGAACTCCGGCTCATGCCCGACCTCGAAGAAGCCGAGCTCACCCTCCTCTACCGCGCGCGCGGCATCGATGCTGCCGCAGCGCACCGCGCGGCCGGGGAGATCATGCAAGACCCGGAGCGCGCCTTGCGGGAGAAGACACAACTCGAATTGGGCATCGCGACCGCCACCATGTCCCCCCTGCGAGAGGGCTGGATCACGGGGGTGGCAACCGCGGTGGGGGCCTTCATCCCCGTGCTGCCCTTCCTGGTTCTCCCCAGCCGGACTGCGGTCGTGACCTCCTTTGCAGTGAGTATGCTCTCCCACTTCGGGGTGGGCGCGGCCCGGAGTGTCTTCACGGGCCGGAACGCGCTGCGCAGCGGGGTCGACATGTTCGTCGTGGGACTGGGCATTGCTGCCCTCGGCTACCTAGTTGGAGAGTGGATTTCCGGGCGGTTCTAGCGCCTCCGATCGTCCAGTCGGAGCCGACGGCAGTGGGCATGTCCTGATGCAGGTAACTCGGAGCGCTGTACCGTACTAGAGGGATCAATCATGATTCCGCAGGTGCGAGGAGGGAGCAACATGCTTAAGAGATGGGTCGGTCTGTGGGTGACCCTCGTCCTCATTGGGCTGGTGGCAGCCCCCCCGTCCAATGGCCAGGCGCAGGCAGTCCCCCGAACGCTGAAGTTCGCGGTGGGCATCGATGTCGACACCCTCGACCCTGCGGCGCAGACGACGACCACCGTCCAGAACATGATCGACTACGTCTTCGAGACGCTCGTCGGATTGGATTACAAGCAGAATAAGATCCTCCCGCTGTTGGCCACGTCCTGGCAAGAAGCGTCCGATGGGCTATCTATCACGTTCAAGTTGCGTGGCGATGCGAAGTTCCAGGATGGCACACCAGTCAATGCTGAGGCCGTCAAATTTACCTTCGATCGACTGCTCGATCCGAAGGTCACCGTGCCCCAGCGATTCATCGTCGATGGGATCAAAGAGGTCCAAACAGTTGACCCCCTGACGGTCCGGCTTGCCCTCAGCAAGCCCGTCCCGCTCCTGCTCCGGAATCTGACCGCCACCGTCGCGGCGATCATCTCTCCTACGGCCTTCCGGAAAATCGGTGCCGCAAACTTCACGCGGGATATCACCGACGCGGGCAGTGGCCCCTACCTGTTCAAGGAATGGGCTCGCGGAACCCATCTGCTCCTCGTCAGGAACCCCAACTACTGGGGGAAGAAACCCATATTCGAAGAAGTGCAGTTCCGGGTCGTCCCTGACGCGGGAGTGCGCGAAACCATGATCCTTGCGGGCGACGTGCACGTCGCGCTGCTCCCCCCTGCCCCGGACGTGGCACGCATCCGCTCGAACCCCAACTTGACCCTCGTGGAAGCGCCAACAGATCGCACGATCTTCATTGTGTTGAACAACCAGCAGGGCCCTTTCAAAGACGTGCGGGTTCGGCAAGCGGTCAACTACGCGATCAACAAGCGGGCGATCCTGGCCAGCGTGCTGTTCGACCTGGGCACCGTCGTGGACTCGCCCTGTCCCTCGAGTCTGTTTGGCTACGTCCCGATGCAAGCGGGGGGCTGGCCCTTTGACACCGCCAAGGCGAAGAAGCTCCTCGCGGAGGCGGGATTCCCGAATGGGTTTGAGGCGACCTTCATCACCCCTACGGGGCGGTACATCCAGGATTTCCAGTTTGCGCAGGCCATTGCCTCGCAGCTCCGCAACGTCGGGATCCGCGCGGACGTGAGCACTATGGAGTGGCCGAGCTATGTGGCCCAGATTACCCGACCGCTCGCGAGCACGAAGATCGAAATGGCCGTGCTCGGGTGGGCGACACCGGTGTTGGACTGCGATGGGACGCTCTATGGACAGTTCCACTCGTCGCAGCAACCGCCAGGCGGCCTCGCGCCCGCGTTCTACAAGAACGCACAGGTAGACCAGCTTCTCACTGACGCGCGAACGATCGCGAACCAGGACAAACGAGCCGCGCTTTACAAACAGGCGCAGACGCTGATCTGGAACGACGCGCCATGGATCTTCCTGTGGACCCAGAAGTGGTACGTCGTCACTGTGAAGAACTTGCAAGGCCTCGCGATTTCGCCGATCGAGAAGTGGGACGCGGTCTACGCGACTTGGAAATGATGTAGTGCGGCGCGCGCTCGGCTGGCACCCGGACCCCGCCGGGTAATGGGCGGGTATCTGGTCCGGCGGCTGCTGTACACGATTCCGACCCTGGTCGGGGTCTCGGTGGCCGTGTTTCTGCTCGTGCGCCTGATTCCCGGCGATCCCGCCCGCGTCATCGCGGGTCTCCTGGCCACGAATGAAGACGTGGACCGACTGCGGGTTGAGTTGGGGTTAAACCGCCCCCTCTACGTGCAGTACGCCCTCTTCATGCGCGACATCCTGTCCGGGAATCTCGGCATCTCGGCGCTCACGCGGACGCCAGTGCTCATCGAGATCGGGAGCCGCTTTCCCGCGACGCTCATGTTAGCAATCACGAGTACAGTGCTGGCCACGGGGTTGGGTGTGGTTGCCGGGGTCAGTTCCGCCGCCTCCTACAACTCCTGGTTCGACTACGCGGTAATGACCGTCGCCCTGGCAGGGGTCTCGATCCCTGTGTTCTGGCTCGGGATCATGCTCATGCTGGTCTTTGCCGTCCACCTCCACTGGCTGCCAGCTGGCGGATATGGCGGACCCGACCACCTGATCTTGCCGGCCATCACGCTCGCCGCGTTCTCGCTCGCGATCATCGCGCGAATCACCCGGAGCAGTCTGTTAGAGACACTCGAGGCCGACTACGTTCGCACCGCGCAGGCCAAAGGCTTGCCGCACCGGCTCGTCATCTACCAGCATGCCCTGCGCAACGCCCTCATCCCGGTGATTACCGTCATCGGGCTGCAGTTCGGCACCCTCTTGGGGGGCGCCGTCCTGACCGAGACCACCTTTGCGTGGCCCGGCTTGGGTCGTCTGCTAGTAGGGGCGATCTCCTCACGAGATTACCCGGTCATCCAGGGGGTCGTCCTCATCTTTGCGGTGCTCTTCGTCCTCGTCAATCTCGCCGTCGATGTCCTCTACGCCTATGTCGACCCGCGCATCCGCTACGGGTGAGCTCCGCGCCCGCGCTCGCCCTCGGATCGGCGACCCACGCTCTCCCGCACGACGCCTGTTTCGTCGACGGACCGCTCTAGCCGCGCTTGTCGCCTTGGGCATCCTGGTTGGGGTCTCCGTCGCGGCTCCCCTCCTCTTGCCCCTGGATCCCGATGAGGCGGACTTGAGCCAAGTCCTCCAACTCCCGTCCCGCGGCCACCTGCTCGGCACTGACCAGCTTGGCCGCGACCTCCTGACCCGTGTCATCTACGGCGGCCGGGTGTCCTTTCTCATCGGGCTCTCGGCGGTCCTCCTCACGGTGACGGTAGGCGTCCCGGTCGGCTTGGTCTCGGGGTACTTCGGCGGGCACGTCGATCTGGTGATTCAGCGGATCGTGGACTTCCTCTTGGCCTTTCCCGGATTCTTGCTGGCGCTCACATTCATCGCTATCTTGGGGATCGGCGTCCTCAACGTCGTGGTCGCGATCGCCGTCGCGTCCGTCCCCTTCTACATCCGACTCGTCCGCGGCGTCGCGCTCTCGGTGAAGAACCAAGCGTTCGTCGAGGCGGCGCGCGCCCTGGGGGCATCGGAATCCCGGATTCTGACGTGGCACATCTTCCCGAACTGCCTTGCGCCGGTCATCGTCCAATCAACACTGCAAGTCGGGACCGCTATCCTGACTGCGGCGGGGCTCGGGTTCCTCGGGCTGGGAGTGAAACCGCCGACTCCGGAGTGGGGCACCATGTTGGGGGAGGGACAAACGTACTTGCTCTCTTACTGGTTCATCGCGACCTTCCCTGGTCTGGCGATCTTCGTCTCCGTGTTGGCGTTCAACCTCCTCGGCGACGGGCTGCGCGACGCCTTTGATCCCCGCAGGCACGATTAATCCGATTGAGTGAAGGGCAAACACCCATAGCCGCGTATTGAGATGCATCGCGACCTCGATCCCCGCAGGCAAAAGTGTGTCGACGCCGGGGGACGTGGGTCGCTGTTATATCGAGGCGGCATCACTGCGACAGGATCCGGTGATCACCCATGTCCTCGCGGAGGACACCAGAGCGAGGCGGACCTGATCAGGGTGGAATCGGACTCCAGCGCACAGCAGCGAACGAGGAGGAACAAGCATATGTGGGGGCGACGACTGAGTGCGGTTGCGTGCGCGATCGGGCTAGCATTCGGGTCAGCATGGATGGCGCACGCCGCTGACGTCGACGAAGCGACTGGACAGAATCATCAAGAGGGGATCCAAGGCGAGAGTGATGATGAGCGCCCCAGCGAACCGCCTGACGACGGAGCCTCTGGCGGGGGCTCGAGCGGGGGCAACCAGGGCCGGACTTCGGAGCGGGACGATTGCTACCTGGTCGTCCAGACGACGGACCCCTACTGTGTGGAGGATCAACGCGCTCGCTGAAACGCTGGATCCCTCGTGGGACCATGCCCGAGCGTTACTGTGGTGGACCCTCGAGCGTGCCGAATCTCGGCAGCATCCTACACCTGCCTCACTCCACTGGAGACGGAATTCTTAGTCTTCTCGTTTGCGCATCAAGAAACCACAAAATGCGATTCAAAATCAGGTGGAACGTCATGAGCTCCACGCCATTCCTCGGACACCGCTCCTGGGTTGCGCCGTTTCTGCGCCCGGACTTGGATCGCGTGGTACTCCTTCTTCCGAGTACTGGGTGACCCTCGTCCCGGTTGATGTCAAAGAAGAAGACAAGTCTTAGGACTCTTCCTCTCTTAGGACTCTTCCTCATTTCAGGTCGTAGGTGGCGATGGGCTTTCCTTGCAAGTACTTGTCAAACCAGTTGAGGGTGTGCTGCAGCCTCTCGACGCGGTGCGCGGGCTTGATCCCGACGGCGTGGCCTTCGCCAGGGAAGTTCAGCATGGCTGTCTTCTTCTTAAAGAACTTGAGGGTCCGAAACATCGCCTCCCCACCCTGACCGGGCGGAGTACGCAGGTCGTCAGCGCCGATGATGAACAGGATCGGCGTCTCGATCCGGTCGGCGTAGCGCACGGGCGAGCGTTCGAGAAATTTGTTCGGGTCCTGCACGGGGGCGGCATGTCCTGCGGAGAAGAACGCGTGGTCCATTGTGTACCACTGGCCCGCATTATCCCCGGCCGAGCTCAATGAGACAGCCGCCGCGAAGCGATTGGTCTGCGTCACGGTCCAATTCGTCATCCGGCCGCCATACGAGACGCCGGCCACGCCCAGACGTTTCGAATCCACATAGCCGCGCTTGAGCACTTCGTCGACGCCTGCCATGAGGTCCTTGTACACGTCGCCGGGGGGGTATGGGTACTGTCCGATGATACTGGCGAACTCCTGCCCGTAGGAGGTCGAGCCACGCGGGTTCGGGTACAGGACAACGTAACCCTGGGCCGCCATCCACTGGAACATGTGCTGGAATCCCCAGCCGACGGCACTAAACGGGCCACCGTGGATCTGGAGGATCATCGGGTACTTCTTGCCTTGCGTAAAGTCGGGCGGCTTTTGGATCCAGGCGTTGATCTGTTTGCCGTCGAAACTCGGGTACCAGATCTCCTCGGGCTCGGTGAGGTTGAGCTCGCCGAAGAGCTCATCGTTGACGCCAGTCAGCTTCGTCAGCGTCTTTGTGGCGGTCTCGAGCGCGTAGATGTCCCCGAGGTGCGTCGCGTCCTCGACGATCAGAGCGAATTTCGAAGCATCCGGTGTGGCAGTCCAGGCCACGACGCAGTGGTTGCCGGAGGTTAGAGGCTCGAGGCGTTGCGAGGTTACGTCCACGCGCACCAGATTCGCGCGACCGTGCTCCGTCACCCCCAGGATGACGCTCTTGCCATCGGGTGCCCACACGAGCGGCCGAGGCGGCGAGCCGCCGCGCGGCGCGCCGCTGCCGCAGCTGCCGATCTCGAAGTCCTGGCTACCCGTCAGGGGTTTCGCCTGTCCGCCCTCCCAGAGGAAGAGCTTCGACTGCGTCCACTCCCGGGGCGTCGGCGGGTTGACGAAGCCGGTGAAGACGTAGTGTGAGCCGTCCGGCGAGGCCGTCGGCTGATTAATCGGTCCGTCAATGTCGATGAAGGTCTCAAGCTCGCCGCCCGCCACCGGAACGGCGTAGACGTTCGTGTCGGGCGGGAAGTAGTACGGCTCCTCGACGCGGTTCGATACAAACAGGATCTTCGCGCCGTTGCGGCTCCAGCTGATCTGATCTTCGTCGAATGTGCCGTTCGTGATCTGTTTGGCCTCGGCCACACCGTCGCCTTCCGTGACCGGCACAGTCCAGATGTGCGCGTGCCGATCGGGCTCGAGCCATCCGACGCCCTCCATTCGGTACACCGCCTTCGTCACGATCCGGACGTCGCTCTTCTTAGGCACCTCCTTACCTTGCTTCTTCGCATCGCGTTCGGCCAGGTCCTCCGCCGTCGTCGCGCTCGCGAACGCGAGCGTCTTGCTCGAGGGCGCCCACGCTGGCGCCGAGGTTCCCTTCGGCAGGTCGGTCAGCTTCCTGGCCTCGCCGCCCGACATCGGCAGGAGATGAATCTGCGGCGGCCCCTTCTCTTCCGCGCGCAGGAAGGCGAGCGTGCCGCCGTCGGGCGACCAGCGTGGCGCCGAGTCGCGCGGCCCCGCCGTCAGACGCCGCGGCGCCGCGCCACCCGAGGTCGCGACTGCCCAGAGGCTCGTATCGTACCGGTCCTCCTTCTGGTTCACCGTGACGAGAACGTAGGCGACCTCCTTTCCATCAGGCGAGATCTGCGGGTCAGCGACAAACCGGAACTCAAGGTAGTCCTTCTCGGTGATGCCGCGCTTTCCGGGAGCTGCGGCGAGCGGAAGAGGAAGAACGATAGCGACAATGAGAGCGATCCGGGCAGCGGCGCGGCGGGCGGCGGTCAATACACTGTTTCTAGCAAATACTCGTCTCATGCCGATCTCTCCATTCGATTTCTAATCCGTTCCCCATTTCATGCTTCGGACCCGCTCAGTCGTTCGGCACGCGCCTAGAGTGTCGCGCATTGGCTTGTAGATTCCACAGGATCTGTTCCGTTGCCCGACGGGGGTCTGTGGACTCCAGCTAGCTTGGGGCCGTCTCCGGCGGGCTGGCGGCAACCGAAGCGCGACGCACCATGCGCGCCACCCAGAAAATCGTCCAGGCTCCAAACAACATCCCAGCGATCGCGATCCGCGTCACATTGAGGATCGGCTGAATTTTCACCGCGCCATTACTGATCTCGATGAGCGCAATGGGTTCGACCCGCATCCCGCCGCCACCGCCCCCGCCCCCAGGTACGCCCCCTTTTGCCTCGCGCTTGGGTCCCTGCCCTCCGCCGAGGCCAAACCCGTAGGTGACCGCTGCCACGGGGATCAACCGATGGCCATCAACTTCGATGACCTCGCCGAAGGACGAGCGGACCCCACCTTTCGCCTGCATCTCTTGGAACCGTTTCTGCAGGTCATCGAGAAACATCCTCTCACCTCCCGAGTTCGGTCTTCGCGGGTATTCCCCCGCGAGGCTATCACCCAGATCCTAGACCGTAACCTGCTTGCCCCGAGTAGCCACCTCGGCTCCAAACCCTTTCGCGGTCAACTGCCCGGCAAGGGCCGTGGCCTGCGCCTCTTCGCCATGCACCAAGAAGATACGTCCCACCTTTGGTACCCGCTGGACCCAGGCGAGCAACTCCACGCGATCCGCATGCGCGCTGAATGAGCTGAGTTCAAAGACCCGCAGATGCACGTCATGGAGCTCGCCCAGGATGGAGACGGGCGTGACCCCCTCAACGAGCCGGCGACCGAGGGTGTTCTCGGCTTGGAATCCCACTGTGAGGAGGGCGGAGCGCTGATCCCCGACGTAGTTGCGCAAGTGATAGAGGATCCGCCCTCCTTCGCACATGCCCGAGGTCGCGACGACGATGAACGGATCGGTGATCGCGTTGAGCGATTTCGAGTCTTCAACCGAGCGCAGATACCGTAGACCCTTGAACCCGAAAGGGTCCCGGAGGTCCAGGTGCGCCCGGATCTCGTCGTTGAAGCACTCCGGATGCAAGCGGAAGATCTCCGTCGCGTCCACGGCCATCGGGCTATCCACGAAGGTCGCGACACTGGGGATCTGATTCGCCTCGCGCTGCCGGTGCAACGCGTAAGCGAGATCTTGCGTGCGCCCGATCGCGAACGCCGGGATGAGCACTTTCCCACCGCGCGCAACCGTCTCCGAGACGAGAGCCGCGAGCTTGCGTTCCCCCTGCTCCCAGGGGTCATGGACCCGGTCGCCGTACGTCGACTCCATAATCAACGCGTCGACGTGGAGGATGGGTTCCGGCGCTCGCAAAATCGGCGCCCCCTGGCGCCCCAGGTCACCGGTGAAACCCAGCGCCCGTCCCTCAGCTTCAAGGCGAATGCACGCGGAGCCCAGAATGTGTCCCGCGTCAGAAAATGTCACAGCCGTCTTCCCGATGGAGAAGGTTCGTCCATAGGGGACTGCGACGAACTGTTTGATGGCGCGCTCGGCGTCGTCCGCGGTGTAGAGGAGATTCACTGGGGGTTGGCCCTGGCGCTGCCGCTGCTTGTTGACGAATGCGGTATCTTGGTGTTGGACTTTGGCGCTATCCCGGAGCACGAGTGCCGCCAGGTCCCGCGTCGCGGGCGTGCAGTAGATTGAGCCGGCGAACCCGCTTCGGACCAGGGTCGGGAGATTGCCGCAATGATCCAGGTGCGCGTGAGAGAGGACGACGGCCTCGATGCTCTTGGGGGGGAACGGGATGTTCCCGTTGACGGCATAGAACTCCGCCCGATGACCTTGATACAACCCACAATCCAGCAGCAGCCGGGTTCCGGCCACGTCGACGAGATGCATTGAACCCGTCACTGTCTGCGCCGCGCCGAAGAATGTGACTTGCATAGATCCGCTGCCTCAATCTGCGTCGGGGGGCCTCGGTCCCAATGGGGCGAGGCGCTATGCGCGCCGCGCCCCTGGCTTCGGACCAGGCCCGGCAAGTGCTCGACCCCTTCGTTTTTGGGGAGTACCCGTCTCCTTCGAGTGCGCGCCGTCCCGGGCCTGCCGGGTAGATCGCGATCTCTGGGTCGGGACCCTCGCTGGCCCTCGGGGTCTCGAAGGTTCAAGTCTCGGGCAGCCCTGGGCAGGGAATGCGCACAGCGGGAACTCGGGGCGCCGGGAAGAAGGGTGCGCCCCTCTTAAGGATAAAGGGAATGCCCGAGGCACCTATGCAGACTCCGCCCCTCGTCCGCACGACGGCCGCTCCCGAAGATCCCTGGGCCATGGCGTTGCGCCAGTTCGACCGCGCCGCGGATCACTTGGCCCTCAAGCGTGGGATCCGCGATTACCTCGCCTACCCTCACCGGGAGCTCGTCGTGTATTTCCCAGTCCACATGGACGATGGATCCGTCCGGATCTTTACCGGGTATCGGGTCCATCACAGTTCGGTCCTGGGGCCCACGAAAGGCGGTATCCGCTACAATCCCGCCGTCAACCTACACGAGGTTAGGGCCCTGGCAATGTGGATGAGCTGGAAGTGCGCCCTCATGCACCTCCCCTACGGAGGAGCCAAGGGTGGGGTGGCGTGCAACCCGTCTCAGCTCTCCCCGACTGAGCTCGAGCGGCTGACCCGCCGCTATGCGACGGAGATCAGCACCTTTGTCGGGGCGACGAGGGACATCCCCGCACCCGATGTTGGGACCAACGCCCAGATCATGGCTTGGTTCATGGACACCTACAGCATGCACCTCGGGTACTCGGTCCCTGCCGTGGCGACGGGGAAACCCGTGGCTATCGGTGGGTCCGCGGGTCGTCGCGAGGCGACGGGTCGTGGGGTCATGATCGCCGCACGGGAGGCGGCGCGAGACCGCGGCATTCCGTTGGCAGGCAGCCGCGTCGCCGTCCAGGGGTTTGGGAACGTGGGGGCCACGACCGCGGTGCTCATGGCCGATCAGGGATGCCGCATCGTCGCGGTCAGCGACGTCTATGGGGGGATCTACTCCCCCCACGGCCTCGATCCGAGGGCGGTCATCACGTATATGCAGCGGACTGGCAACGTCGCAGGCTTCCCTGGCACGGAACCCGTGACCAACACCGAACTCCTCGAGTTGCCTTGCGAGTTCCTGGTCCCCGCAGCCATCGAGGGCCAGATCACGACCCAGAACGCGCCGGCGATCCAGGCGCAAATCATCGTCGAAGGCGCCAACGGCCCCACCACCCCGGAGGCGGACGAGATCCTCCACGATCGCGGGATCCTCGTTGTGCCAGACATCCTCGCGAATGCGGGCGGGGTCGTCGTCTCGTACTTCGAGTGGGTCCAGGACCTTCAAGCCTACTTCTGGACGGAAGAAGAGATCAACGCACAGCTCGAGCGCATCATGGTGCAGAGTTTCGCATCCGTGTCGCGGCTCGCCCGGGCGAGGAACGTCGACTTGCGGATCGCCGCCATGATCTTTGCCGTCCAGCGCGTCGCCGACGCCTTGATGACCCGCGGGATCTACCCTTAGCGGGATCGGAGTGGATCGGGGGCCCTAGCGCGAAAGGCGCCAGACTCTCCGACAAAAGCGACCTTGAATGCGTTGCTCGCGCCTTTGCCCATTGCGGCCTGGAGCGCCTGGGGGTAGTCGTGGACTGAGAACCGGTGGGTCACGAGCTGGCCGAGCCGCACGACGCCACGGCTCATCCAGTCCAGTACGATCTCCATTGTCCGCACAGGACGCCCTTGCCACTGCTCCACGCTGTAGAAGGAACTCCCGATGACGTGGAGCTCCTTGTGCCAAATGGGCGTCCAGTCAACGCCGCGCGGGATGGAGGCAAGCCCTACGATTAGCACCTGCCCACCAGGGCGGGTCAACCGGAGCGCATCATCAAGACTGCGAGCGGATCCGACGCAGTCAATGGTGAGATCCACGCCCCCGATGAGCACCCTCTTACCCAGCATCGGTTTCCGCAGTCGTCCCTCGGTGAGCTCGGCGATCGCCTCGTAGTACCCATCCCCCGCACCCAGCGCAATCGATCGATCTGCGCCTAGCTGTGTGGCCATCGCGCCCTGAAACGCGTGCTTGGTCAGCACAAAGACGCGGGCGGTGCTCCCCATGGCGCGCAGGGCCGCCACCGCACATTGGCCGATGACTCCCCCGCCAATGACTAGCACGGTGGCGTGGTCGGCGGGCGGGTGCCGGAGCAGTGGATGGAGCACGCTGGCCATGGGTTCGACCATCAACGCGCCCTCGTCACTGACCGCCTCGGGCACCGGGAAGATCTGGGAATGGTGGGCTACGAAGGTGGGCCCCCAACTACCTCCAGTATCTTTGCAGGCCCCAATCATCAAGCCGGGGCTGAGATGGCCTTCCGTGGTGCGGAGACAGAGATTGTAGTTCCCCGCTCGGCAGTTTGGACACGGCGAGGCAAACCCGCGGGCTACACAAGGGAGCACCGGTTCCACGGTCACGCGCGCACCCACTGAGAGTCCCTCGACCGCGCGCCCGACCTCGACAAGGACGCCCACGTTTTCGTGCCCGAGGACAAATGGGAAGGATGTGAACGCGGACATGGCCGGAGACGTATCGAGGTGGATCGTATGGAGGTCGCTCCCGCAAATCCCGCCCAGGCGGACGCCGACGCGCACCCAGTCCTCGCCCGGGAGCGCCGGGTCACGGACCTCACGGTATTGCAGGGGGGCCCATCGCCCCCACAGCGCCTCGCGGCGCACTGCGCTCAGCGCTTTGGTCGCGATGAACCGGGGAATGGTGGGGTCAAACGTGAGGGCGCGCATTAGCCCGCGAGACCGCCCGATCGCCCGGATCGCGATCCCCCCCGATCACTCGGACTGAGGGGACCGGGCCCGAACCCGACAGACCGGTCAGGACATCGGAACCTGCCGGATGAATCCACGTTCCAGCCGGTCGAAGATCTCTCGCAACGTGGGCCCGGTGATGGTCAGCCCGTGGTTCTTGAGCCCCACCACGGCCCGGACCGGATCGGGGGCGTGACGGACGACGTTGGCGACGGACTGGGCGAGCTCGATCGTCCCGCACGGGTAGTTGATCGTCGTGGAGGCGATCCCTTCCATCCAGGCATGGACATGCACGATGGCGCCCACGGACGGATGCTCCGTATAGATCATCCAGTGCTCGATCGCATCAACGGAGACCCGACGCGGCTTGACCTGTGGCGGGACGGTGAGCTGCATGACGTTGTGCTGCCGATCGAACCCCGTGACCAGCAGCATGTCGCGGCCGATGACGCGCATATTGCTCTTGTCCACGCCACTTGCGCTCATCCAAAAGCGCGTCGCATCCTTGCGGACCGACAGGTTCCCGTAGCTGAGCCCCCCGATCCCATAGAGGCGCTCAATGTGCCGGAGATCGCGCTCAGTCAGCAGCTCATGAATCGGGAAGGGCGCCGGAAGAAGGTGGAGCCCGTCGAGCCGCTTGCCCGCCTCGCTGAGCTCGCGAGTCAGTTCGTCCCCGTCCCAAAGATCGCGGGCGAGCGTCGGGCGAAACTCATTGTCGATCACCAGATGCGATGCCGCTAACGGCAGCAACCGCTCATAAATGTACTCAAAGTAGGCGGCGTCGGCGAGGTCGGGAATCCGATAGTACCCTTGTTCGAGGGTCACAAAGTATGTGTGGACCTGGTCGCCGTCCCGGACGAGGTACAGCAACAGGTTGGCCAGCGAGCGGACCAGCAGCGGGTACGCTTGTTTGAGGACGTTTTCTGGCCGTTGATCTGTGACTGCGATCGAGAGCGCAAACGTCGCCTTCGCTTTGCGCCGGTACGGACGAGGTCGTTCCAGATCGATGAAGTTCAGCACGAGGCGAAGATCGGCGTCTGCATCTGTCTCGTACCGATGCCCATGGCGTTCAAACACCTGCCGGAGGCCCCGCGCGACGTGCTCGACCACGGGACCTGTCGTCGATCCCATGAACGCGAACGTCATCGGCTCCGCTGCCTTTGCGACCGCCATCGCCACCTCCATCGGTATGGTGGGCCGATCGTGGCGCCGATCGACCGCATTGGCACAAATATTCAGAGGGTTCGAGCTACTGTGGTGTTCCCCCTGCGAGCCCCCTGGCTGGCAGAGAAACCGGCTCTGCCCAGGAATGCCTTGCAGCATGGGCCATGCAAGCTACATCGATCCGGTCGCAGAGAGCGGAATGCGTATGAGCAGCACGGGTTTCGTGCTTTGTCCCACGATGCGCGACGCGACGCTACCGGCCCACACCGCGCCGACACCTGATCGCCCATGCGTCGCCATTACGATCAGCTCGGTCCGCTGTTTGACCACCTCATCTAGGAGCACGCGGACCGGTTCGCCACGATCGACTGCAAGCGTCGCTTCCACTCCCTTCCCCAAGAGCCTTGCCCTCACGCTCTCCAGGTAGCGCCGGGCCTGCCCGGCCTCCTCGTCGAGGAGGACCGCCGCAGCTGTGGGCATCAATTTCGTCACGGCCGCGCGCTCGCCGGACACGGTGACGACCGTCGGGACCACCCAGACGAGGTGCAGGCCCGCTCGACACGCCTGGGCCATAGCCGAGGCTGCGGGAAGCGCGATCTCGGCTGTCTCGCTGCCATCGAGGGGTACCAGGATGCGCGTGCACGTAAACGTCTGGTCGCGGCCCTGGGCGGACGGTTGGATCAAGAAGACGGGGATCGAGCCCCGCTGCAAGACCTGCTGGGCCACGCGGCCAAAGAGCAGCACCCGTACCCCACTCCCCCCGTGGGTCCCCAAGACGATAAGGTCGACCCCCGACCCGCTGGCAAAATCGGCAATGCCGGTCGCCACATCGCTCACATCTGTCGAGAGGCCGGAGGTCGCCTGGACACCTTGCGTGGCCAGCCACTCGGCCACCTGGCGGAGGTAGGCTTCGGCTTCGCCCGGCTGGGTCAAGTGCCGGTCGCCATGCACGAGGGTGGGAGCGCCGCGTTCTACCGCATGGAATAGCGTCACCCGCGCGCCCAACCGATGCCCGAGGAATACGGTTGCGGGGAGGACAGATTCGGCGAGATGGGATCCGTCGAGCGGCACTAGCAGGTGACGGAACATCGTCGTCAGCCTCCAAAGGTGAGCTTGTACAATAGCACGAGGTTCAGCACGATGATCGCGGCCGTTACCGCCCCCGCGAGGAGCGCGGTCGGACGGCTATTCCGGAGGGCTCCCATCACGCGTTCCCGGCTGGTGAACAGGACGAGGGGGACGAGAGCGAAGGGAAGCCCGAAACTCAGGATAACCTGGCTAATGACGAGCGTCCTCGTGGGATCCAATCCGAGACCGATGACGACAATCGCAGGGACCATGGTGACTACCCGTCGGATCCAGATCGGCACCTGACGGTGGAGGAATCCCTGCATGATGACCTGCCCCGCCATCGTCCCCACGGTCGACGAGGACAGCCCTGAGGCCAGCAGTGAGACCGCGAAGACAGTGCTCGAAGCCGCACCGAGCAAGGGGGCCAGCGTACGGTGCGCCTCCTCGATGCTGGCGATGGTCGTCAGCCCTTTCACGTAGAACGTGGACGCGGCCATGATCAGCATGGCGGCGTTGATCGCCCCGGCGAGCCCCATGGCCAGGATCACGTCGAGCACCTCGAACCGGTACAATCGCCGCGCTTGATCAGGGTCCTTGGGGACAATGCGATTTTGGGTCAGGGCTGAGTGCAAGAAGACAACGTGAGGCATCACGGTGGCGCCCAGAATCCCGACCGCAAGGAGAATGCTCTCGGTCCCTGCGAGCCGGGGGACGACAGCGCCCACCGCGACCGCCCTCCAATTGGGGTGGTCGAGGACTGTCTCGATGAGATACGCCACCGCGATGACGCCGACGAATCCGGTGATCACCGCTTCGACCGGGCGGAACCCATGCCGTTCAAGGGCGAGGATCACCAGGGTCACAATGCCCGCAAGGACCGCGGCGATCAACAAAGGGATGTGGAAGAGCAAGTTGAACCCGAGGGCCGCGCCGAGGAATTCAGCGAGATCGGTCGCCATCGCGACGATCTCGCTGACGACCCACATCCCCCAGACCACTGGACGCGGAAATTGGACCCTGCACATTTCCGCGAGGTTCTGTCCGGTCGCGATGCCCAGCTTCGCGGATAGCGCTTGGACCAACATGGCCGTGAGATTGGCCGCGAGCACGACCCAGAGCAGCATGTAGCCAAACTGCGCGCCGCCTTGGATGTTCGTCGCGAAGTTGCCGGGATCGATGTAGGCGACGCTCGCGATGAACGCTGGACCGAGGAACGGCACGAGCCGGAAGACGCCCCGCCTGGTGCTCCGCCCCTCGAGCACTTCCACGGCAGCGGAGATCGTCTCCGTGTCGCCTGCCCGCGCCTTTGTCTTCGCAACGCGTTCGTCGCTTGCCATAGACAGTATCGCCGGAACCTAGATTCCGATATCCCCTGCCGGTTCGAGGAGTGGAGGCACCTGCTCCAGGACCATGTCAGATCGCGGGACTAGCCCAGAATCCCTTGCTCGTGGTGGCCCCGGATGAGGTGTCCAGTCGCGAACCGGGAGAACTGAAACATCCCAACGTCGATCGATGGTACTTTGCCGCACACGAGATCGGCGAGCACCTCCCCAAGAGCGGGGCTGAGCTTGAACCCGTGTCCGCTGAAACCCGCCGCCACATACAACCCGGTGACGCCGTCAACCGCCCCCAGGACCGGCTGCCAGTCCGGCGTCACATCATAGAGGCTCGCGTACCCGCCGCGCACCTGGGCCGCTCCCAGCGCCGGATAGCGGTGCTGCCAAAGACGGCCCACGCGTTCAACGAAATCGAAGTCAACCCCGTGGTTGAACTCGTCGGGCGGGACGATTTGTTCGGGTTCATCTTCCAGGACCCCCGTCAGCACGGTCCCGCCAGCCTCGGGTCGCCCGTAGAATCCTTGGATCATGTCCTCGCACACCGTGGTGATGGATCCGATGTGTTCGGGTGGCGCTAATTGCACGACCTGTTGGCGCGAAGCCTTAATCGGGAGGTCGATCCCGAGCGGAGAGAACAACGCAGGAGTCCATGGGCCCGCAGCGGCAAGCACCGTGGGCGCCTCGATCACCCCACGCGAAGTCTCAACACCTCGAACGCGTCCAGCTGTGACGAGAATCCGATCTGTCCGGATCCCCTCCCAGATCTCGGCTCCCCCGCGGCGGGCAGCCGCGGCGAAGCTGGCCGAGGTCGCATACCCGTCGGCATACCCTGAGTCAGGCTCATACGCCGCGCCCGCGATGTCGTCGGTGCGGAGGTGTGGTTCGAAGGCGGTGATCTCCTGCGCGCCGAGGACTGAGGTGCGGACCCCAAGCGCGCGCTGGAGGGCGACGTTCTCTTGCAACAGTGGCAGCTGCGCGGCGGACGCCAGTAGGAGGAACCCGGCTTGGGCGAAGTCGGCGACACCGCCGGTTAACTCCGCAAAGTGGGTGAACAGTTCCAAACTCCGCACGGCAAGTTTGATCAGGGGCTCATAGGAGTAGTGCAGCCGGATGATGCCGATGGACTTAGCCGTTGGCCCCGAGCCGACGCTTCCCCGTTCGACCAGGATGACTTTGCCCGCACCGCGCTGGACCAGCTGGAACGCCACGCTGGTCCCCGTACACCCGCCACCGATAATCACCACATCTGCAGACGCCACCGCCGCGTGCTCCTTATCGCCTAGGGGTGAGTTTAAGGTCGTCTACTCGGCACGCGCCGTCGACGGACGGTCCTAAGGGGTTGGGTGCCGAGCCCACCCCTTCCCTTCGCCGCTTCGTCGCCCGCCTCCCTCCACAGGGAAAACGGACTACGCGACCCGTGGCACAGTAGACGCAGCTCGGCACGATCCGTCCCGACGCACCGTGCGAAACCTAGCTCAGCCTTGGGAGACCCAGGGATGCATTCAGGAGGGCTCTCCGGTAGCATGGCTGAAGACCAGAAGATGACCACGCCGCATCACGGGCAGCATGACATGGCCCAAACCCACGATCATGGCGCAATGAGGGCGGATCCCGGGATGGCCCGCTCCATGGAAGCAGAGATGCGGCGGCGATTCCTTTGGTCGCTGGTCCTGACGATCCCGACGATTCTGTACTCGCCGCTCGGGGTAAGCCTCGTTGGGATCTCTCTGCCGACTCCACTCCCTCGTCCCTGGACGCTCTTCCTGCTCACAACGCCGATCGTGTTTGGGTCGGGGTCGATCTTCCTGAGCGGCGCGTATGCTGCGCTGCGACGGCGGTCGTTGGACATGTCGGTCCTCATCAGCGTCGGCGTGCTCGCCGCCTATGGGTTCAGCGTCGCGAGCACAATACTGGCCGTCGGAGAGACCTTCTACGACGCGGCCGCGATGCTCGTAACCTTTGTCCTCTTTGGCCACTGGATGGAGATGCGATCGCGCCGCGGTACCTCCGACGCGCTCCACGCGCTGTTCAGCTTGGTTCCTCCGCACGCCCACCTGGTTCGTGAGGGGACGGTCGTCGTGGTCCCCACCAGCGAAATCCAGCGAGGCGACCTCCTCGAACTCCGCCCCGGAGACCGTGTGGCCGTGGATGGTCAGGTCGCCGAGGGCGAGACTGCGATCGATGAGTCGCTGATCACCGGGGAATCGATCCCGGTCCCTAAGCGCCTGGGTGATCAGGTTATCGGGGGTACGATCAACCAAGCAGGATCGATCCGTTTCACGGCGACGAAGATTGGGGAGGAAACGGCGCTCGCACAGATTGTCCAGCTTGTGAAGGAGGCGCAGTCCTCACGGGCGCCGGGGCAGCGCATTGCAGACCGGTGGGCGCAGTACCTGGTTATCCTCGCGGTCGGCGCCGGGCTCATCACGTTCGGCATCTGGTACGGTATCGCTGGGCAGTCCGTCCTCGTCGCGCTCACCTTTGCCATCTCGGCCGTGGTCGTGGCCTGCCCGGACGCTCTTGGCCTCGCCACGCCAACGGCGGTCGCCGTGGGCACCGGCCTGGGGGCCCAGCACAAGATCTTGATCAAGGACGCCACGACTCTCGAACAGCTCTCCCGGATCACCGCCGTCGTGTTCGACAAGACCGGAACCCTTACAGAGGGTCACCCCCAGGTAACCGACATCGAAGCCGCGCCAGGCTTCACTCCAGATCAGGTCCTCCGCGTAGCCGCGGCGGCTGAAGCCCGGTCGGGCCATCCGCTGAGCAAGGCCGTGCTCGAGGAGGCTGCACGACGGTCGATCGGAGGTGCGGCGGAGGTCACAGGCTTCACGAACTTGTCGGGACACGGGGTACGCGCGAGGGTAGAGGGACAAGAGGTCCTGATGGGCACGGTCAAACTGATGCGGGACCAGGGGATCGACATCGGCCAGATCCAAGGACACCTGGACCGACTGCTTGATAAGGGTAAGACCCTCATGCTCGTGGCGGTCGACGGGCGCATCGCGGGGATCGTGGCTGCCGCAGACCGAGTGCGACCGTCATCACGTCATGCCGTAGAGGGGCTGCGCCGAGAGGGAATCGAGGTGGTGATGATTACGGGGGACAATCCGAGGACTGCGGACGTTGTTGCGCGTGAAGTCGGGATCGACCGCGTCTTTGCGGAGGTCCTCCCCGAACACAAAGCCCACTACGTCAAACGGCTTCAGCAAGACGGGAAGGTCGCGGCCATGGTCGGGGATGGCATCAACGACGCGCCCGCTTTGGCGCAGGCAGATATCGGGATCGCGATCGGGGCGGGTACGGACGTCGCGATTGAAGCGGCGGATGTCGTGCTCATGCGTTCGGACCCGGCAGATGTGCTTCGGGCGCTCTACCTCTCCCGCGCCACGGTCCGGAAGATGCGCCAGAACCTCGTCTGGGCGTCCGTCTACAATGTCTTGGCCATCCCCGTGGCGGCGGGAATCCTCTACCCGAGCTATGGGATCATGCTCCGCCCAGAGTGGTCGGCGTTGCTGATGTCCGCGTCGTCGATCATCGTGGCTACCAACGCAGTTCTGTTAAAACGAGCAGAACGACAGCTGAACGGGTCTACCCAAAAACCAGTCAGTTGACGCGTTCGTGCCCGTAATCGGGGTGGACCAAGACAGCGCCCTGTCTTTGGCGTCGTTTGTAGCGCTCTGCTGTCATTTGGGTGAACCGCCCCTGGTCATCGAAGACGAACGTCGCCGAGGCAGTCACCCCACCGTAGCTCATGGTCGCCCGGGCGGAGTTCGCATCGATGGCCCCCCCTAGGCAGGGCCCGACCTGTTGAGCTTCCCCTCGAGGACCTTCCGCGCTACCGCATACCCAGTGAGCAGCCCATGGAAGAATCCCCGATCGTCTGGAGTCCCCCCCCGCTTGTGGCGCGTGTGAGCTCGGGTGATGGCTCTCGCCAATCGGCGCGCTGCGAGGGTGTCTTCACTGCGGGCGTGAAGTTTCGCAACCAACATCTCTACGGCTGCCCGTTGCCCAACTTCGTACCGCGCCATGGTCGCCTCCCACACCTGTTCGCGCATCGGCTGAGATTTCCGGCGTCACCCTGGGAACGTCAGCACGCGACCCCACAGGCTCTTCGTCCCCCAGATCCCCGAGCGCAGACATTCAAGCTGGACGATCTGGCTGTGATCGACGAACAGGTTCACGTCTGGCCCGTAGTTCTTGACATACCAGGCGAAGACCTCTGAATCGGCTGCCTCGAACATGACGTGGTCCAACCCGAGCGCGTTGACAATTTTCCCTGGGACGTCCGTCCGCCACGTCGGCACGTTTTCAGTGATCCCCTCGGATTCGATCATCACCATGTACGCGCCCGCGTCGAGGAAGCGTTTTGCCTGAGCGATCGCCCAGGCGGGATCCCGCGTCCCCTCGGCCTGGAGTTCGGCCGCCGCGGTTGCGCCGCCGGCACCGAACTGAATGCCGACTTCGGGCTTCGCTTTCAATCCGGCCTTCTGCACCGCCTCGATGAGCCGGAGCCAGTCGTCGGTGGGAATGGTGATGAACCCGCTGGAGATCTCGATAATGTCGAACTCCAGTTTCTTGCATTCGCCGATGTAGTAGTGTACGGCGTCGGGGCCCTGGGTGAGGACGAACTCGATGAACCCACCGGTGGAGACCAGGACGTCGTGCTTGTGACAGACGTCGATGAGGGCTTTCACCGCGTCGCGGGGCATGAGCGAGAAGGACCCGCCCGCGAATTTCAGCGCATCGACATACCCGCCCATCGTCTCAAACACGTCCTCGAGGTAGCGGGTTCCCACGGGAGTGTAGTAGGGACCACGGATCTCTGTGACCCCTCGTTTTCGGGGTTTGGCTGGTCGGGCGTTCACTTTTAGCTGGGGGAAGGCCCGATCAGACTTGTGACGCTGTCGGTCAGGCATCGCTAGATCCTCCTCTCACCACACTCAAGGTGCGTGTCCACTTGCGCCACGATATCCGCTACGCGACCGGGGCTGGGACCTGTGCCAGCGCGTTAATCAGGTCGGCCACACGAAGGCGTTCCAGGTTGCCGACAGCGTCGACAATCGCCCGTCGCACGCTGGCGTCAGCGTACGGCGCGCTCAATCGGTCGAATTTCTCGACCACGGTCGTCCACCCCATGGGCCGCGTGTGGAACCCTTCATAGTCCTGCTTCTCCTTGGTGAACGTGCGCCCGTCGTGCAGCTCGATCCGGATCCGGCAGGGCATGCGGGCGGGGAATTGGTGGCTGAACTCCTCTACTGGTCGCACGGTTACCTTCCGAAGGAGCCGCTGGACATCCTCGCGCCGGATTCGCTCCGGCCGGTACTGGTCGGGCAGGACTTGGCCGTCGAGGATCGCGACCGCCACCATGAAGGGGAGACTATGGTCCGCTTCCTCTTTCGTCCGGATGAGCGTCTTGTCCCCCTCTTCACCGCCCCCGATGATGTGGAAGGCCACGTCAAAAGTCTCGATCTCGATCCGTGCGATCTCCTCCGGGCGAAACTGGTGGGCTTGCCGCATTTCAAGCACACCTTCAAGCGTCGCCTGCGAGTGAATCTCCGCGTTGTATCGTTTGACGATCGTCTGGGTAACCCGCTCGAGGTCCTCGTGCTCCCAATCGAGCTCGAAGCGACCGGCAATGGCTTCCATGAACCCTTTGTTCCCCTCGAACACCTGCGAGGGTCCCGTGATTCCCCGCGCAGCCAGGAAGGTCGCGTGGGTGGCCCCGAAGGCCGTGTTGGGGTAGGCGAGGGCCTTCCAGTGGGAGAGCGCTCCGGTCCGGGTCACGCGCAACGCGTTGAACGCTGTCCCACTGATCGCTATCGCGTTGGCCGTTTTCGCCTGATCGAGACCGAGCGCTTTCGAGACCCCCGCGGCGACAGCGTATGCGCCCTGGGTCGTATGGTCAAACCCCTTCGCGCGGACTGGCGCGACATCGCTCAGACGGCATTGGACCTGATAGGCGACGGCGAGGGCCGTCAGGAACTCCGGCCCGGTGCGGCGCGCGGGTTCCGCGGCCGCGAGCACCGCGCTCAAGTTATCGCTGGGGTGGCAGGTTTCGCGCGGGGCTAGGTAGCTATCGTTGAAGTCAAGATAGCGGACCAGGAAGCCATTGTAGAACGCCGCTCGATCGGGCGCGGTACGGTCACCACCAATGAGCGTGCACTGACCAACACCTCCGAACTCATGGGTGTGAGCCCGCACCATCCGGACTGGGTCGCCCTCCAGAGCTCCGATGGCGCACCCTAGGGCGTCCAGCACTCGGATCTTCATCTGCTGCCGAGCGGTCTCGGAGAGGACGTCGTAGGAAGCGCGAAGGACGAAAGCTGCCAAGCGTTCTGCATGCGTCATCTGGGCTCCTCGGATCGGTCTCCGACTACAGGCAGACGTGCAGTCGTGCCATGTGGCCGTTGGCAACCGGGTTTACCCTCTTGGTGGTTTGTGACACCACCTCCTCCAAAGGGTAGTTCCGATCCGAACGTCCTGGAATCGGGCGAGTACTCGATCCCACCCCCCGGCAGGCCATAAGGCGCCCACCAGCCCCCCTGGACTTTCCAAGGTCTTTCCCTCCCACCGCTCCATCTCATATCAGGTCGGCGCCCGATACGCCTATCAGGCCTGCCGGCCTCCCAGATGCTCCTCCGGCCCGATACCCGCCAATGACGAAGTACTGTACCTTTACAACCAGGACACCTCCCGAGGAGGAAAATGACCATGACGACGACCGGTAATGAAACCAAGTATTATGACGACCCGCCCCTGGCCCGGCTATTGTTCAACACGACCCGCCTTTCGTTGCTATGGGGCATCATCCGGATCTGGCTCGGTTATCAATGGGTCCAAGCCTCACTGCACAAGATCGGTGCCGACGCGTGGACCGGGAATGGCGCCGCGCTCAAAGGGTTCTGGGAGGCGGCGGTTCGGATTCCTCCGGCCCCGGCCAAGCCACCGATCAGCTTTGACTGGTACCGCAGTTTCTTGCAGTACATGCTCGACATCCATGCCTACACGTGGTTTGGGAAGTTGGTCGCCTACGGTGAATTCCTCATCGGCGCCGCGCTGATTGTCGGGGCATTCGTCGGGATCGCGGCCTTCTTTGGCGCGTTCATGAACTGGAACTTCATGCTGGCCGGTAGCGCGAGCACCAACCCCATGCTCTTCACCGTTGAAGTCCTACTGATCCTCGCGTGGAAAGTGGCCGGGTACTACGGCCTCGATCGGTATCTCCTTCCAACGCTGGGGACGCCCTGGAAACCGGGCAAGGTCTTTGGCGACCGGCACCTGCCGGCGCGCCATGCGTCCGCCCAAGATCTGTGACCAACGTGCTGCTCAACCAGTGGGGAGTCCCCCCCGCCGGCATCATGGCCTATCGAGACTCGTGGTGCTCTCACCAGGAGGTCAGTAATCCAGGCGGCTGAGTGCCAACCGTCCGCCGACGGCTCCTCAGCGCCGAGCAAACCGGGCGTGTCAGGCTGCTGGGTAGTGGGGTTCGTGCACTGTTTGCCGTCGAGTTCATAGTATGCTCTTAAGCGCGTCCACTGAGTTCCATGGGACAAGGAGGCCAACGATGAGTCCACGGCACACACGGATTGCAGTTGAGAACCGATCCTTTTCTGCGCCACGGCAGCTTGCGGCCTCTACCGATTTGAAACCCGAAAGTGTCCGGGCGGTCGCAGACGTGGTTAATCCCCTCATTGCAGATGCGTTTACCCTCTAACGTCAAAACCAAGAACTTCCACTGGCACCTCTCCGGTCCGCGATTCCGCGACTATCACCTGTTATTCGACGAGCGCGCGGCGACGATTCTGGAATCCATCGACGTGCTCGCCGAGTGGGTCCGTAAGCTCGGCGGGACGACCATCCGCAGCATTGCGCACATCGGACAGCTCCAAACCATCGCCGATGACAACGACAACTTCGTGCCGACTTCAGAGATGATCCGTCGGCTCCTCGCAGACAATCGACAGATGGCCGCACAGCAGCGAGCGGCCATTGCGGTGTGCGACGCTCACAAGGACACACCGACGGGGAACATCCTGCAAGAGATCCTCGATCAGACTGAACGGCGCATTTGGTTCTTGTTCGAGCTCAGCCAGGCGGATAGCTAGGGGATCCAATGGAGCCTAGTGTCGGGCAGTCTCGAGCGCGGTTGGCCCCTGGGCGGTGTTGACGGGGGCCGGTCGCGGACCTCATCACGGAGCATCGGGCACCCGCCCGAGGGCCAAAATCAGCCTCGCATCCGAGCCATCGCGGGATCCAAGACGTGCAAGAGCACGATCTCGGCCCCGAAAGTCTTCGCCAGCATCTTCGCCCACACCAGCGCGCCGTCTGCACTCGGGGAAGAGTCGGTCGGGACAAGGATTCTCCGGATCTGGATGGTCCTCGCCCTCCGCAGCTGCCTTGGGTGACCGGACTTGCCCTATCGTGGCACGGACGTGAGCCTCCAGGCGCATTCAGTTCATGGGGACGCACGATTGGCGCGCACTGTGCAGTCGCAGAAAGAGGAGCGCGCCAGATCCCGCGCGGTTCCTGCCAAGAGCGTGGTCCCCGAATACGTGTTAGGCATTACGGTCGCACTACAACCGCCGTGACCATCCCGTGCATGCCATGCTTCGACTCCGCGTGGGAGAGGATGTGGCAGTGGAGTGCCCAGATCCCCGGTTCACTCGCCTCGACGAGCAGGTCGTACCGTTCTCCAGGCGCGACATCGACGGTGTCCACGGCGTAGGGTTGGATGAGCCGGCGCCCGTCTTTGGCGATGACTGTCTGGAGGAGACCATGGAGGTGCATGGGGTGGATGATGGCCCCTTCATTCATGTAGCGGATGCGAATCCGCTGGCCCTTCTTGACCACGATCGGCTGGGTTGCGGGGAAGCTCTTACCGTTGAGGGTAAAGCCCAGGGGCCCATCGTTCACGACGATGATGACGTCTTGATCCACACGCGGGTCTTGGCTCCTTTCCCTCGGGTCGACGATGAAGGCACCTAGGAGCCCCTTGGTGATCTGCTCGTCGCCGAAGTGTGAATGGTACATGTGCGAGCCGACCGGTCGTGCGGTGAACTCGTACGTAAACGACTGGCCCGGCTTCACGGGTGGCTGCGTCAAGAACGGCACACCGTCCATGGCGTTCGGCGTGCTGAGACCGTGGAAGTGAATCGATGTACTCTCACGCAGTTCATTGCGGAGGATCACTCGGACCCGGTCACCCTCCGTGACCCGGAGGGTGGGACCAGGAACCTGCCCGTTGTAGGCGAAGGCCGGCCGCGTAACGCCGGGCTCAACCTCCCACTGCACCTCCCGCGCAACGAGCTCAAACACCTTCACGCCACCGATTACCTTCGGCTGGAGGACCTGGGCCCCCAGTCCTTCGGTCTTCGCGGGGAAGGCCCTAATGCGCGCCTCATGTGCTCTGTCGAGATCTTCAGGACCGGCTTCGCCGGCACGTGCCTCTTGAGGATTCACACCCTGTACATGTGGAAGGGTTCCCCGAAGTCGAAGCCCTCCGCCAACCCCCATCGCCGCTAATAGCGTGATCACAACCGTGATGAATGCCGCCTTGCCGGCTCCATTGCGCACTCTTGCCACCTCCGGTCCTGATTCCTGACACGCAACAACAGTACATCGCTTCTCCAAGGGTGGACATCAGGCGCATTCTCGATTCCGCATCGGGCGAAGGACGGATAGGACCAATCGACTGAACGCCCGATAGCACTCACGGGCGCAAGGGAGCATGCTAGGAAGTTGAGGTGGCTGCCATGACTAGCACACGTTCGCCAGAGACAAACCCAACTGATCCGTGTAGCCGGTGCGGTCTGCGCCGAGCGACTCGGCGGCTGGAAGAGCAAACCGGGACCAGTCTGAACCTATGTGAGGAATGCTACTGGGGGAAGGAGTCCACAGACCAGCCATCTTCCCCCCCGGCGAAGGCATGATCCCACGGCTCGCTCATCGACTTGGTCACCCTTCTTCCTCAAGCAAGAAGCGGGCCTAGACTAAGGTTGGCTCGATGCCCATCAGGCGCCGGTTCGTAACCGGCCTGAGACAAGGGAGACCAGATCGGAAAAAGATCCATTCGGGACCCGATGGCAGAATGTTGAAGACTTGCTAGACTAGGGTTCGGAGGGATGCGAGGCTAACGGCGAAGTAGCCGATTCAAGGGTTGGGCACGCGGGGCTCGAAAAAGCCGAACGATTACTTCGGGAGTAATCCCGGAGGATACCAAACGGCAAGAAGAACCGCAGTCTGGCCGAAGTCACGGCGAAACGCCGAAGCGAACGCGTCCCTCTGACTTTCCTCTCAGACTCACCCCCCGCTGTCTTTGGGATAACGGATTCGGTTAGCGTATGAGGCAAGGCGCGCGTCCCGGAGGCGCGAGAGATGGGGTGACGGGTCGCACTGTATCGAAGCTTAACCTGTACCGACTTCGCAAGGCGGCGCAATATGGCTTCCCACGCTCTCAGGCTCGAGTCGGTGGCCTGACGCGGCCAAGCAGGGTTTTCCAGCACGAACTCCCTAGCCTTCCCCGTGGTGCCTGCCGAGTGTCCGCCAAAACACTCTCACCGCACCAGGCGGACTGAATACTGCCCCCCCACTCACAAGGAACTCGTCGGTCGTCGAGAGGATCATTCCAGGGACTGCCGTCCACGATGAACAGATACCTGTGCTCGCCAGGGGCGAGAGTCACCACGATAGTCCACACGTTGTCGGGGCCCAGTGCCATATGATGCAAAGCCGTATCCCATCGGTTGAAATCCACGACAAGAGCGACCGAATTGGCGTCGGGCACACGCCTAGCGTCAAGCTCGAATGTCACCTCGCGCACCCTGCGATTGACCTGCGGTGCCACCATCAAGGCTCCCATACGCGCCCTCCTACGCATGCGCTTCCCACGGCGTACACCGGGCATCGGGTGGAGACCCTGATCCCATCGTCCTCGCGTTGCACCGGGGCCCGGTGTCGCGGCCCTCAATCACCAGTCGTCTCTGATTGGTCCAGGTGGGTACCGCCCGTCATCAGTCTGCCCGTTTCGGAACTCGTCCGTCAGGACATCCTCAGCGGCCCTCTTGAGCAGCGCACCTTTCGGCCCTCTCAGGTCCCTTGGATCCTTCGGGCTGACCGCTGAGCGGAGGCGCGCGTGTTTCGACATGCGCTTCGCCTTCTCGGCCTTGATGCTCGCGATCATCCTTTTCTTCATTGTCCCCTCCTTTCAGCTTGCCTGCCGTCCTCTCGAGGCAGCGTCCCCATCCACGATCCGAAGTTTGACGTTCCATCGATGCTCGTAGACTCGTCGCGCTCGTCGCCCTCCACGACAGTGTCACGCACCAGGGTCACCCGATGGTACTCTGCGATGTCGCCTCATCGCGAACCCCAAACCGCAAGAGCACATTCTCAACTCTCTTTGGTCTTGATGGAGCTCGACAGTCGTGACGCTCCCGGCGGGTGATGTTGAAGCCCTCTCCCGGAAGACGACTGTGGAATCGGCCGGCTATGCCGATCATCAGCGTCGCAAGGCACGTCGACCTCGCGATTCACGCGGCGTCAAGTGATTGAGAGCGGATCGAGCAGAGTGGTGCCCCCGCACCCTCACCGTCTTACCCTCTGGGTGGGCGTGACAGAGGATACCAGGACATTACTTGCCGGATCGCCCGCCTTCTGCGCGAGGGCGTCAACTTGTACATTGGCGCGGTGACGACCCGGACATCGAGATGGTGCTTTCGAAGGCGCTACCTCACGAATGTCGAGGAGTCGTCGCCCTCGTCATGTCACTTCCCGCCTCATCGACTCGAACTGCTCTCTCGTGAGTTCCCCCGCCGCGTAGCGACGGCGAAGGATCTCCATGGGGGGCTCGGCGTGCGGGCCGACAGCGCCCCGGGCGCTCGCCCATCGGACCACGGCCACGACCCCGACGATCACGAGCAGCCAAAACGCCAGCATCATGATCCACCCCATAGCCATCCAGCCCCACCCGGCGCCGGTCCCGTAAGGCCACATCATCGAACTCACCTCGCTCCACTAGTCGATCTTTACCTTGACTGCTGTCGCCTTGGCGCGTTCGGACTTCGGCACCCTCACCTCGAGCACGCCGTCCTTATAGGTTGCTTTCGCTTCGGGTCCCTTCACCTCGGCCAGCAATGGCAAGTTGCGCAGGAAGGTCCCGTACTGCAGCTCGTGAGTGTAGTAGTTGCGCCCCTTGCTCTCTTCCTCGTACCTGGCCTCTCCCTTTAGTGTGACCGCGTCGTTGGTCACGGTGATATCCACTTGCTTGGGGTCAATGTTCGGCAGGGCCGCCTTCACGACCACTTCGTTGTCCGTCTCGAACATCTCCACAGACGGCTCCCACTCTATTCCTATCGTGGCCAGTTCACGCGGTGGGCGACGGTTGAAGAGGTCCTCCAGCAGCCGTTCCACTTCCCGGCGCATCTTCCTGAGATCTTCAAACGGCTCCAGACGTATCAAGCTCATCACTCCCTCCTCCCCCTTTGCTCATGACCTTTCCATCTATAGAAATAGCACCTGCCAGGGTCGAAAGGTATCGGGCCGGAACCTGATTGGTGAGCGGGCTACCTGCCGCACCCGAGCTGCCAAGAGGAACCTCACGTAGCAGCAGGACGCCCGAGGTGTCGCAACAGTCCCGCACCCTACAAGTGAAGTGGAGAGGCTAGGTCTCAGGTCAAGGATCGATCTCGCCGTCAGGGGCAGGGAAACGCGAATCGGTGGTTCGCCGCATACACCCTGAGAGTCTCGGAGGCTATCCTGAGAACGGCCTCCGCTATGCTCCGCGCTCGTCCCCCCCGGATGACAGGTCCCCTCATGACCTGACCTCAAATCAATCTGCGGCTCGATATCCCCGACCCCAAGCCCTCCGTAGACTGGATTCAGGTCGTCAGTCGAGGAGGGCCAACGACAATGAAGCCTAACGAAGGACCCGTGGACGGGGCATGCGGATGGTGCTGGGAATCCTGCTGACCCTTGTGGCACCAGTCATTCCCTCACCCTGGGTCTAGCTAGCGGTGGTTGGTGCTCTGGGCTTGCTCACGACTGCGCTTACCGGAGTATATCCCTCTACACACTTATTGGTATCCGGACGAGCCGGTCACAGGTTCCCATGGCCCGATGAAGAGACGGGTCGTCTTGGGCGGGACCCATCTATACACCTCGTCGCCCGACTTTCCGTCTCGGCGCAACCATGCAGCGGGCGAACTGGTCGATTCCCCCACATGGCGGCTTGCTACCAGACCACCTCAGTGCGTGCCTGATGGATATCAAGCCGTGGCCCGATGGCCACCACCCGGTTGTGGGGTAGAGTTGAAACAGGAGAGGAGGAGCGACCATAATGCTGACACGACCAAACCCCCAAGCACCGAAGCAGGTACAGACCGACCGAAAGACCACCGCCCTCTGCCCGCGATGCGGCCAACTCTTTGAACCGACGGAGAGGAACTGGGCGTGCCCCCGGTGCGGATCTCGGGTGATCGATATCCTCGACCATGCGTATCTGATTCCGGGCGCACGAGAACGGCTTGACCCGGCAGGAGTGGCCATCAGGGTGCAGTCTCGATGTCAGGCATCTGGCGAAGAACCGGATACCTTGACCAGGAGGTAGGCGAAACCGACTCAGCACCTGCTAGCACTCATGGCCGAAAGGGAGTCGGCTCAGTGTGAAAGTAATTATCATTGAACAGACGGTCGCCAGGGACAGAGCAGCAACCTGAGGGTTGAAAGGGGGGACGTGAAGATGAGTCTTACTCCACGAGAGTTATGGACGGTACTGCACGGACTTGTCTTCGGATCGTTGTTCCTGCTGGCATTCGCCGGGGGCTTGGCAGGCCTATATAGCTTGCGGGCTGAATGGGTCACCCTTGCGGGGGTGCACGAACGGATCAGGCGACTACTCGCTGGAACCTGGGTCATGGCGGCTGTCTCATGGCTCACTGTGGCAAGTGGCACGTTCATCGTCTACCCCTGGTACCGAGCCGGAACGCCAGGCAGTCCGCGTTCCCAACTCCTGGCGAATCCGGCCACCCAACTCTGGCACAACTTCGGGATGGAGTGGAAGGAACACGTGGGGTGGTTTGCTCCGATCTTGGCCACAGCGGTGGCGATCATCGTCGCCCAGTATGGCGAACAGCTGGCAAAGGATGCCCGCCTGCGGCGCGCCCTCATCTGGCTCTTCATCCTCGCGTTTGCCGCCGCTGCGATTGCCGGTCTGTTTGGTGCGTTCTTGAATAAAACGGCGCCGATCCGATAAGGGGGGATCAAGAATGGCCACGATGTTGTCGACATCGAAACCCACCGGTCCTGGCGCGGCAGCGGTTCTCGCCGCGGGGATCGGGACGTTCATGATTGGTCTCATGACCTCGCTGGCGGAGGCATCGCCAGGCCTGAAAGGCGCTCTCAACTGGTACAATCCTTCCGGACCGCTGTCCGGGAAGATCGGGGTTGGGATCCTGGTCTGGCTCGTCGTCTGGATTGCGCTTCACTCGGCCTGGAAGAACAAGGACGTCAACTTCAACCGTGTCTTCGGGTGGACAGTCGGATTCCTCATCCTTGGATTCCTGCTGACCTTCCCACCCGTGTTCGACGTCTTTAAGCGGTAACGTCCCCGGTTGGCTGTCGGTATCTTCTAGCGGGCCGCTCGTGGGTGAGCGGCGTGGGCTAGCCTTCTCCCTGCTAGGGCGTGCTGGATCCGGCTCGCCAGGGGGATAGGTTCCCCCGGGGCGTAGAGCAGCGTGTGGCCTACCTTGCCCACGGGGCGGAGGAGGCCTGCCCCCCTCAGCCAGCCGATGGAGCGGTCATGCGTGGCGGGACCCTAGCATCGCTTTCAACGACCGTGCTGACGCCACCACCCCCATCTCCACGGTGTGCACACCATGCAGACGATCATTAGTCTGGGCGGGGTCCTGCGCGTATCCGGCGTTCAACCGATGCTACGATCGGCTGCACGTCCGATGGCAACCGCTCTGTCGCGTTGATACTCTGATCGTGGGATTTCCCGGCCAGCGGGTCTAGGGGTCGCTGGCCGGGCTGGAGACGACCTAGTGAGATACCTTAGAGCCTTACTCGTCCTAGTAGCCGCGATGGCGGCCCTGACGCTCGTCTCAGTCGTGTCTTGCGTTGCCTATGTGGCCCGCCTCTGGGAGCGGGCAAGGACGACAGGGAACTCCCCCCACGGTTAGCTGGAGCTCGGATCGTCGGCTCTCGGGGGGAAAGAAACGGTTGAGAGGGTGGCCCCAGCACTCGCTAGACGTCCAACCTCTCGGCGCGCTTGTGGGCGGTTTCCAGAGTTCCTGGGTAGTCAAAGATGCCTGACGGAAGAGGGGCAGTCACCGATGGTAACGGGGGCGTCACAGGCCCAGAAAGTGAAAATCCTGATCGCCGACGACCACGCGATTGTCCGTGAAGGGATCCGAATGATTCTGCAGTCACAACCCGACTTCGAAGTCGTCGGGGAGGCGCAAGATGGCGAGGAGGCTGTGCGGCTAGCAGAAGCACTCAAACCCGATGTGGCCGTGATGGACATCAGCATGCCCACCCTCACGGGCATCGAGGCCACACAGAGAATCAAGCAGAGGGTCCCTCGGACGCAGGTCCTCATCCTCACGATGCACGAGGAGGAATCCTACGTCTTCCAGCTCCTCAGCCGGGGGGCAGCCGGCTACGTCCTCAAACGGTCGGCCGCGACCGACCTAGTGGACGCCGTCCGAGCTACGGTACGCGGGGAGACCTTTCTCTATCCGACCGTGGCGCGAAGCGTTGTGCGAGACTACCTAGACCGCCTCCACGCCGGAGAGGGGAAAGAGCGTTACGATGGGCTCACCGCGCGCGAACGCGAAATCCTGGTCCTCATTGCAGAGGGGCTGACCAACACGGACATTGCGAGCAAGCTCGTCATCAGTGTGAAAACCGTGCAGACTCACCGCGCGCACCTGATGGAGAAGTTGGACCTCCATGACCGCAGCCTCCTCGTGAGGTACGCGGTTCGAAAGGGTCTCATTCAGCCTTAACAGCTGCCGTCCGCCGCCATTGCAGCCTCCGCGATAGTGCTCGTGGCACGAGTTACTCTCGCGACGACCACACCGCACCCTAGGACATAGCCTCGCGCTAGGCGAAGTTTCGTCTCCTGATGGCGCTCTTTGGGACACTGGCGGTCGGCGTTGGCGTGCACCTCGCGGTCACCCTCGTCTTGCTCCTTCGCTACCTGGAGGGACGCGAACAACTCATCGGGTGGTGGGCCCTCGCGTACCTCTTCTTCACCGCCCATGTCGTCGCCGAGGCTCTCCTCGTTATCGCCCCTGATCCGACCCTCTTTGCTATCCGGCACGTCCTTTTTATCGCTGCGGCGTGGGCGATGGTCTCCAGCTTTCGCCCCCGGTGGAGCATCACCGCCAGCGCTGCAGGAGGGACGCTGCTCTGCATCCTTCTTGTCCCCATCTCGCCAGTCGCCAGTGCCCTCACCGCATCCCTCTTAGGGGGAATCGGCTTCGTAGCGAGCGCATGGCAACTGTACGATCGCGAAGGAGGGCTGCGGGCGTCCAGCACCACGCTCCTGTTCTGGGGGTTGCTCCTCACGGGCATCCACGCGCTTGACTACCCCTTCCTCCGAACCCACCCACCGTTAGTTGGAGTCGGCGCAGCCCTCTCCGGGGTCTTCACCCTGATGCTCGGCATCGGCATGGTCCTCTGGGTCCTGCACCGAACCCGAGATCTCATAATGATGAATGCCATCGCCGAGACGCTCAACCGTTCCGTCGACGTGCGCGACGCGCTTCACGGCGCGTTGGAGCAGGTCGTCGCGCTGATGCGACTCGACAGCGGCTGGGTCTTCTTGCGGAAGAACGGGGAGTTTCACGTCCATGCAGAGGTAAACCTCCCCCAAGAGCTCGCGGCGAATGACCGCGCGGCGATGCAAGGCGACTGCCGCTGCCTGCAATTGCTTCGCGAGAGACAGCTGACCCAGGCCGTCAACTACGTGAACTGCATGCGTCTTGAAGGAGCAGGATGGACACGACCCCGCCACGCCACCGTCCCACTTCAGACGACGTCTGGGGTCACCGGGGTGATGAACCTCGTCCTTCCTCCGCGACGCACGCTGACCCCCAGGGAACTCATGACCCTCTCCTTGATCGGCCATGAGATTGGGCAAGCCGCTGAACGCCTCCGGTTATATGAAGAGGTCCGCGAAAAAGAAGCCATTCGCGGTCAGCTGCTCCAGAAACTCATCACCGCGCACGAAGACGAACGTCGACGCATCGCCCGAGGGTTGCACGACGAGGCCGGGCAATCGCTGACGGCCCTGATCCTGAACCTTGAAATGGACGAACGCGCGGCGTCTCCTGATCAGCAAGGGCGACTAGCTCGGCTGCGGCGTATCGCGGAAGAAACACTCGCCGAACTCCGGCGAGTGATCTACGGGCTCCGCCCCACGATTCTTGATGACCTCGGACTGGCTGCGGCCATCCGATGGTACGTCAAGGAATCGATCGAGCCGCAGGGCCTGCAGGTCACGATGACCCTGCCCGGCCTTGACGAGCGGCTTCCCCCCCACATCGAAACGGCGGTCTTTCGCATCGTCCAAGAAACGCTCACCAACGTCCTCAAACACGCCAATGCTCGTGCGGTGACCGTTGCCGTGACGCAGAAAGAGCACCAGCTCTGCGTCATCATCACCGACGATGGCCAGGGGTTCCAGGCCACGGTCACGTCACAGAGTCGGAAAGGCGGGGGGCGGGGACTAGGCTTGCTTGGGATGCGGGAACGAGCAGAACTGTTGGGGGGGACGTGGACCGTTACTTCGCGACCTGGTGAGGGGACCCGGATCGAAGCGGTGATCCCCGTGGAGCAACCCGATGGCCAAGATTAAGGTCCTGATCGCGGACGATCACACCCTGGTCCGCGAGGGCATCCGGATGATCCTTGCCAGGGAACCCGATCTCGAGGTCGTCGGCGAGGCGGCGGACGGGCACGAAGCCCTGCACCTCGTCGAGACCCTGCATCCCGATGTGGTCGTCATGGATCTCAGCATGCCTGGCATGGGTGGAATCGAGGCGACGCAGCAGTTGAAGACGCGCCATCCTGAAACCGCAGTCCTCGCGCTCACGATGCACGAGGATGAGAGCTACGTCTTCCGCCTCTTGCGTGCGGGAGCGCTCGGCTATGTGCTCAAGCGCGCGGCGGCACATGACCTGGTCCAGGCGGTTCGGGCGGCGGCGCGGGGAGAGTCGTTCCTGTACCCCTCGGTGGCGCAGAAAGTCTTGGCTGACTACCTCAAGCGGGTTGAAACGGGCGAAGCTCGTGAGCACTATGACGGACTCACAGACCGCGAAAAAGAAATTCTCACGCTCATTGCGCAAGGGTTGAACAACCACGCGATCGCGGACAAGCTATTCGTGAGCATCAAGACGGTGCAGACACATCGCGCACACATCTTGGAGAAGCTTCATTTGCACGATCGGACGGAACTCGTCCGCTACGCGATTCGTAAAGGCCTGATCGAAGCGTGACCCCTCGGCTGGGAATTCCCCCACATCGGCCAGGGACAAGCGCCCTACTGCAGAGCGCAGCAGCCTAATCTGGCACCCTCCGCCCCACGGGTCGGTCAGGGCTTGTATTCCAACGACCTATGGGAATTCAACTTCACCAGGGCCCGGGCCGGAGGAAACTCGGGTGGAATCCTCCAATACACGCTGTCAGGTCGCACACTGATGAGTCGAAGAGCCAAAATGGAACTCCGGAGAGATCCTTAAGGAGGCGACGGCCATGCCCGCAACTCAGCGAAATGTGCCCTTCGATTCCGCAAAAGCTGCAGCGTTCGCCGGGCATTTTCTGACGGCGCTCAACTCCGGCGCCCTCTGTTTGATGGCCTCCATTGGCCACCGCACCGGGCTCTTCGATACCATGAGCGGGCTGGCTCCATCAACAGTGGGAGAGATTGCCGAAAAGGCTGGGTTGAACGAGCGGTACGTGCGCGAGTGGTTGGGGGCGATGGTCACAGCAGGAGTGGTCGAAGTCGACCCGACCAGCACCCATTATGTACTGCCGGCGGAACACGCCGCGTGCGTGACGCGCGCAGCCGCGGCCGACAACATGGCGGTCTTTGCCCAGTACATCGCGATCATGGGTGGTGTGGAGGATGAGATCGTCGAGCGCTTTCAGAAGGGTGGCGGCGTTCCGTATGATAGGTTTCCGCGCTTTCATGCCGTGATGGCGGAAGACAGCGGCCAGTCTGTGCTTTCATCACTCAAGTCACACGTCCTTCCGCTCGTGCCGGGGGTGACCGACCGGCTCGCTACGGGTATCCGCATGCTCGACGTTGGTTGCGGCAGTGGCCGGATCCTGAATCGACTGGCAGAATTGTACCCGAACAGCCGGTTTACTGGGATGGACTTCTCGCCGGAGGCGGTAGGGACTGCGCGTGCAGAAGCAGCGCACAAGCGACTACGGAATGTCGAGTTTACTATCCGCGACCTGAGCGATTTCGACGAAACCGCGGAACCCCAAGCCTTTGACTTCATCACGACGTTCGACGCCATTCACGATCAGGCCAAGCCGCTCAGCGTGTTGAGAGGCATCCATCGCGCGTTGAAGCCCGATGGAGTATACCTGATGCAAGATATCCGCGGATCCAGCTACGTGTACTACAACATTGGGCACCCTATTGGCACATTCATCTATACGATATCGACCATGCACTGCATGACCGTGTCGCTGGCGCAGGACGGCGAAGGACTGGGCGCCATGTGGGGCGAGGAAAAGACGCGCGAGTACCTGCGAGAGGCCGGTTTCCGCTCTATTGAAACGCATCAACTGGCGCACGATATTCAGAATAACTGGTACCTGGTCAAGAAGTGACATCAGGCATCTGGATGTATGAGTGACCTAGTACCGATTCCTTTGAACACCCGCCTGGGAGCGCCCGCTCTCACGATTGCGCGCCTCGATCGGTCGCTGGCCTTCTACCGCGATGTGCTTGGTTTCCGGCTCCTCCAGCAGGAGGGAGATCGGGCCGAACTCACCGCAGACGGCGCGACAGTAGTGCTGGAACTGACCGGAATCCCCGACGCTCGCCCCAAACCCCCACGTACGACCGGCTTGTACCACTTCGCGATCCTGGTCCCCACCCGAATCATGCTGGCCCGGTCCCTGCGACGCCTCATTGACGCTCGCTATCCGCTCCAAGGCGCCTCCGACCACCTCGTGAGCGAAGCGCTCTACCTGGCCGACCCGGATGGGAACGGGATCGAGATCTACGCCGACCGGCCTCGCGACCAGTGGCGGTATCAGCACGGGAAGATCGCCATGGCGACCGAGCCCCTCGACCTTGACGATCTGCTGGCGCAACTCTCCCCCACCCGTGGGGGCGCCGCAGACGAGATGCTGGATCCTGCAACGCGTATTGGCCACGTCCACCTCCATGTCGGGGATCTCGCGGCCGCGGAGGCCTTCTACTGTGGTTTGCTCGGCTTCGAGGTGATGCAGCGGGACTACCCCGGGGCGCTGTTCGTCTCAGCGGGCGGCTATCATCACCATATCGGCCTCAATGTGTGGGCCGGCGTGGGTGCTCCGCCTCCGCCGCCGAACGCAGTCGGCCTCCGGTATTTCACGATCGTGCTCCCCACCGATGGCGACCTGACCGCCCTCATTGAACGGCTGAGGGCGGCTGGCGTCTCACCGGATCGCGAGGGACCTGGGTGGCGGCTTCTAGACCCCGCGAAGAACGGTGTCCGCCTCATCGCGGACCATGGTCGCAGGACCTCGCGCCCAATCCCACAGGAGCCGGGATAGACCGCTCAGGCGCGCGACGCTCCAGGCTGCCCGGAATTCCTGGCCTCCCAGATCGTCGCCCACAAGGCTCCAAACCCGATCAGCATCGCGAGGAGCCGGAGCGCCCATCCCACCCACGGGATCGCAAAGAGGATCACGAGCACGAGGACACCCAGCGTCATGGTAATGTAAGCCGATGTGGAACGGGCAGCATTCCGCTGCACCACGCCGACGATCCCTTCTCCTACCCGAGCCGCCGTGAAGATCGTGCCAGGGGACAACGTCGCCAAGTAGAGGAGCATGGCGACCACGGACGCTGGAATCATGACAACGGTCGCCAGCAAGATCACAACCCCGACCGGCACGACGACCAGCAGGACGAACCCGACCAGGAGGCTCAAGCCAACCTGTCTGCGAATTCGCTCAGCAACGCCCGCTGTCCAGCGAGGCGCAATAGCCACCGCGGCAAACCCGAGCGCCAGCAACCAGAGCGCCTCGAGCACCGCCACAACCAGCCGGGCGAGGACCGAGTCGAAGCGGAACATCGGACGGGGCGCGGGGGGCGGTGTCAGCCGTTCCACGCCTCCAGTGACTTGCGCCGCAGGGTCGATCTCAGCCATGCCCTCGGATGTGTAGCGCAAGCGACCCTGGACGCGAGCGGTCGGCAGCAGCACGATGTGGTTCGCGCGCACGTCTGCATCCCCCTGGATCGTCCCACTGATGAAGATGCGACCCCCATTGAGCAGGGCGTTGCGTTTGACGGAGCCCGAGACCCGTACGGTGCCGCCCGCGGCGACCAAGTCGCGACCAATCTCAGCGGTGCGTTCGATGACGATAGTTCCTCCAGCGACCACGACATCCGAGCCGACGTGATCGGTCATGCTGAGGGTCCCCCCGGCTGCACGGATGCTCCGGCCGACGCTTCCGCCAAAGCTCAACGTGCCGCCCGCCGCGAGGACGCTTCCCGTGACTGGTCCGGCAACGGTCACGGTTCCCCCGACCACCACCAAGTCGCCGTCGACCGGGGCGACGGCTTCGACTGTCCCGCCGCTGATGTAGACGTCATCTTGAAGGGGTTCACTCACTACGACCACGTTCCCGGCCCGCGGCACGAACGCGTGCGTGGGCGTCGGCGCGACCAACCACCAGCTGCAGAGAACCAGGACGAGGACCGTACGGCGCATCTCGATCACCTCCGGGCATTGAACTGAGCATCCGGGAACTGTTCGTCACCCGACTCTGGGGGCACACCGCAGCGAGGCGTCCGCTGCGGGAGACGCCCGCCTCAGAGATGCCAGTTCGGTTCTCCTGGCGGTTTCCCCGCTCCACTGCGCTAGTATGAGGGTGATGTCCGCGACCCGCTTCTTCTCTCAGACGCAGGAGTCGACCCCATCCAGAGCAAAACCAATCAAGACACCATCTGCGTTCTTTGCAGGAGAGAGAGGGTCCGCACGGCATGGCAGCTGCTCCCCCCCCGCCTGACGCACGCACGACAGGACGACAATTCGGGGCGCTAATCTTCGGGATGATCGTGGTGGGTGGGGTCGTCCTCACGCTTGTGGCGCGGAACCTGTGGTGGCTCCCCCCGGTCGCTTCTGCGCATGGCCTCGAGGTCGATCGCCTCTTCTACACCACGCTCGTCGTCACCGGGATTGTCTTCGTAGGCGTGCACGCGTTGCTGGCCTTCTTCGTATGGCGCTATGGGGCCCGGGGAGGGGAGCGCGCGGCCTACTGGCATGAAGACCGGACCCTCGAGCTCACCTACACCCTGGTCCCGGCAGCAATACTTGTGTCGCTCGTGTCTATGGGCGCCGTCGTGTGGAGTCGGGTCCATAGTGCCCCCCCGCCCAACGCGGAAGTGATCGAAGTCCGCGGCGAGCAGTTCGGATGGGTCGCCCGCTACCCGGGTCCCGACGGGGTCTTTGGCCGCATCTACCCCGAGTTGATCAACACCATCAAGAATCCCATGGGGCTGGATCCCGCCGATCCCGCCGGCGCAGATGATATCGTAACCCGTGAGGTCCATTTGGTTGTCAACAAACCGATCCGGATCCGGTTGCGGTCCAAGGATGTGATCCACAGCTTCTTCATCCCGGCGTTCCGCGTGAAGCAAGATGCGGTCCCCGGGATGACGGTCGAGATCTGGTTCATCCCGACGAAGGAAGGCGACTACGAGATCGCCTGCGCGGAACTGTGTGGGGTCGGCCACTACATCATGCGCGGGAAGCTGAAGGTCGAGACCCAAGCGGCCTTTGACGCGTGGTACGCGCAACAACCCCCTGCCCTGGCCCAACCGCCGAAGTAGCGAGAGGAGCGTCTCGATGACCATCACACACCACGAAGTCCACGCGGACCACCAGCTCTCGTTCGTCCGGCGGTACATCTTCAGCCAAGATCACAAGATCATCGGGATCCAGTACCTGATGACCTCGTTCGTGATGGCTCTCGTCGGCGGACTGTTGGCGATGCTCATTCGGCTCCAAGTGGGTTTCCCCGGAGCCAGGTGGCCGCTGGCAGGCCTCCTGTTCCCCGGGGGGTTCTCCGGCGGTGCAATCAAGCCCGACTTCTACCTCTCCGTCGTGACCATGCACGGGACGATCATGATCTTCTTCGTGCTGACCACCTCGCTCTCGGGAGGGTTTGGCAACTTCCTCATTCCGCTCCAGATCGGCGCCCGAGACATGGCATTCCCGTTCCTGAACATGCTGTCGTACTGGCTCTACCCCCCGGCGATCCTGATACTCCTTGCCTCGTTCTTCGTTGCGGGAGGCGCCCCCAACTCCGGATGGACCGCTTACGTTCCCCTCAGTGCGCTGAAAGAGGCAGCCCCGGGGTCCGGGCTGGGCCAGACCCTGTGGCTGATCGCGCTCGCGATGCTCATCGTCGCGTTCCTCTTCGGGTCCCTCAACTACATCACGACCATCTTCCAGATGCGCACCCGCGGCATGTCGATGATGCGCATGCCCCTGACGATCTGGGCGATGTTCGTCACGGCGATCCTCATGCTGTTGGCCTTCCCCGTGCTCTTCGCCGCGGTCATCATGCTCTTGTTCGACCGGTTGGCCGGGACGAGCTTCTTCGTCCCCTCGGGCCTCGTGGTAGGGGGCCAGCTAATCTCCCATAGCGGGGGGAACCCCTTGCTCTGGCAGCACCTGTTCTGGTTCCTCGGTCATCCGGAAGTCTATGTCCTCATTCTCCCACCGATGGGTATCGTGTCCGAGATTCTCGCCACCCAGGCGCGAAAGCCGATCTTCGGGTATCGGTACATGGTGGGCTCGATGGTCGCCATCGCCGGGTTGAGCTTCCTGGTCTGGGGGCACCACATGTACGTGAGCGGCATGCATCCGCTTGTCGGGGCGGCGTTCATGGCCACGACACTCGTTATCGCTATCCCGTCGGCCATCAAGACGTTCAACTGGGTGGCGACCCTGTGGCGCGCACGCATCCGCTTCAGTCCGGCGATGCTGTTTGCCATCGGGTTCGTGTCCCTGTTTGTGACGGGTGGCCTGACCGGCATCTTCTTGGGCTCGCCGCCGGTGGACATTTACCTCCACGATACGTACTTTGTCGTCGCCCACTTCCACTTCGTCATGGCGAGCGCGGCCCTGTTCGGCCTCTTTGCCGGCACGTACCATTGGTTCCCCAAGATGTTCGGGCGCATGATGGACGAACGCCTGGGGCGGATCCATTTCTGGTTGACGTTCGTCGGCATCTACGCGACGTTCTTCCCCATGCACTTTGCGGGCGTCGCAGGGATGATGCGCCGGATCTACTCCACGAGTCTCTACGCGCACCTCCAAGGACTTGGCGTGCTCAACATGTTCATCTCGCTGGCGGCCTTCGGGCTGGGTCTGGCGCAACTCATCTTCGCCTACAACTTCTTAGTGAGCCTCTTCCGTGGGCAGAAGGCTGAGGCGAACCCCTGGGAGGCCACGACCCTGGAGTGGCAGACCTCCTCACCGCCCCCGCACGGGAACTTCGGCGACACGCTCCCAACGGTGTATCGCTGGCCGTACGACTATAGCGTCCCTGATGCTCCGCGGGACTACATCCCACAAACCGTTCCGCCGACGCCGCTCCCAGTCCAGGGCGGGGCGGGCGACCCAGGAGCGCAATAGGTGGCAGTTCCGCAAGCGCCCACCCTCGAGAAACCACCACCCCCACGGGGTCCCAACCGGCCCAACGGGGAGGATGGCGGGCATCCGCGCGACGGCGGAGACGCCATGGTACGCCCTCCGCTGCCCTCCGCCCGCATTGCCGTGTGGCTGCTCGTGGGGGCGATCACGATTCTCTTCGCGGCATTCACGAGCACGTACCTCGCGCGGCGTGGAGAGGCCGACTGGCGGGTGGGGCCCCTGCCCTCAATTCTGTGGCTGAATACGCTGGTGCTCCTGCTCAGTAGCGCCAGTCTCTACTGGGCACGGCATCGTGGGCGGCGAGGACACCTGGACGACGTTCGTATGGGGGTCGCGGTGGCGACTGCGTTAGGCGTGCTCTTCCTGATGGGACAGGTAGCGGCGTGGCGCCAACTGGTTGCCGCGGGGATCTATCTCACAACAAACCCCCACAGCGCGTTCTTCTACCTCTTGACCGGGACGCACGCGGTGCACCTTGTGGGCGGGGTCGCCGCGCTTGGCTACGCCTTGCGTGCCGCGCGACGGGCGACTAACCCGGCGCGGGCCCTCGAGGTCGTCGAGCCTGTCGCCACGTACTGGCACTTTGTCGATGGGCTCTGGCTCTACCTATTCGGGATCCTATTTTGGCTCTAGACGGACCCAGGTCGGAGGTCTCATGACCACTGCTGACGCCGCACCGCGTGAGCACGAAGGGGCTGCGGAGTGGAGCGGGGGTCAGTCACCGTTCGCGGTAGGCTGGCCCAAGCTCATGATGTGGCTGTTCCTCGTCTCGGACACCCTCACGTTCGCGGGGCTGCTCACCGGCTATGGGGTGATGCGGCTCTCGCTCGGGCGGTGGCCGGTGCAGGCCGAGATTTTCCGGATTTGGCTCGTTGGCCTCATGACGTTCATCCTCATCTGCAGCAGCGCGACCATGGCGGTCGCGGTTGCCGCATCCCGGCGCGGCGCGAAAACGCTCGCGCTGCGGTTCCTCTTCTTGACGGTGCTCGGCGGCCTCATGTTCTTGGGGATGCAGGCCTATGAGTGGACGAGCTTCATTCGCGAGGGCGCGCGCCTCTTTGGCAACCCCTGGGGGATCCCGCAGTTCAGCGCGACGTTCTTCATCATCACGGGGTTCCACGGGGGGCATGTGACGGCGGGGGTCATCTACCTCTTGATTACGGCCGTCCGATGGGCCCGCGGGCGGATCATGGCAGAGAGTGTTGAGATTGCCGGCCTCTATTGGCACTTCGTCGACTTGGTGTGGGTGTTCATCTTTACGCTGCTCTACCTGATGTAGGCCACATCGCTGGCCGAGAAGCGCAACCGGGGACATGCGCGGGTAGATCCTAGGCTAGGAGGACCCTCCGAGTGGAAGCACAGCAGCACGAAAGCGGATACAAGACCTACGCTGTAACGTGGTTTTGGTTGCTGGTGCTCACGCTGCTGGAGCTTGGGATCGTCCTCGCGCACGTCCCCAAAACCCTGCTCATCATCTCCCTGATCGTCCTGGCCCTGATGAAAGCAACCCTGATCGTAGCGTACTTCATGCACCTCCGCTACGAACGGTTGAGCTTTGTCTACGCGGTCGTGATCCCCCTCTTCTTGGGGGTCATCCTCTTCTTCGGCCTGGCGCCGGATGCGATCAACGTCTTGCACCTGCGCTAGCCGATCGGTGCGTCGAGCGCGCTATTTCCCGTACCACTTCTTGAGCCAGCCGCGGACCATCGTCGACTCTTGGCTTTCGACCTGGATGATCGACTGGGCGAGCGTCTTAACCGCGGGGCGGCTCGCCTTCTTCATCGCCAGGTGAGCGAGCGCGACGTCACGATCAAAGTGCTTGGTCATGAAGGCGATATACGCCTGCTCCAACGCTGCACCCCCAAGCCCGCGCATCTGCTTGACGGTCGGGGTCGCCACGCCGACATTCCGCTTGGGCGCAGTCGCGCCGGCCTCTTGCAGGATGCCTAGCATCTGGCGCACCTGCGTGCCCTTGCGCTCGATCATCCGTTGATTCCACTGGAGCATTTCGGAGTGATCGCCGCCATGGGTCGCGACGTAGGCAACTTCCACGACCTCTTCATCTTCAGGAATCAACGCTTGAAGGTAGGCGACATCAAACGCTGATCCGCTCAATTTCGAGAGCGCGGCGACGGTCGGGTCGGTCGCTGGCTTGGACGAACTCGCCGCGGCGAACGAGACCGTTCCGAGCACGAGAACCATCAAGCACACGAACGCACGCATCACACACCTCCAGGGAGAAGTTGAAAGCATCACACGGTGCAGCACGTGTGAACTGGGCAGTTACTCTATGCCCACGAAGGGTGCGCAAGAGACGCGTTGACCACTTGGCCTAGATTCCGCAGGACACTCCCGACCCGCTCCTATGCATCGGTCGAGCCTGCCACCACTGTCCCTATGGGAACTCTCCTCGCTCAATGGCCGCAACGATGTGCCAGGCAATGGCGCGGTCGCCCGATTGAAGCCCTGGCGTCTCGGCTGACAGCTGGGCGTCGTGCACCCGCTGGAACAGATCGAGGCGGGCCTACAATGTCCGGATCCCCGACCCCAGACCGCGACAGCTCCGCCTCGACGTCACGGTGCCGCGGCGCTGACCTGGATCACGAGCAGCAGCCTGCACGCGAGCTTGGATTTCGCCCTGGTCGGCGCCGTCGTCGGAGAGTTCATCGGCTCCACGCAAGGGCTGGGCTACCTGGTCGCCGCAGCCAAGGGGCACTCAACGCGAATGGCGTCTTTGCGGCTATGGGCATCCTTTGAATCGTAGCCCTCACCGCGGATGCCCTCGTGACGAGGCTGGAGCAACGGCTCACGCCGTGGCGGACCGTCCTGGCGCAGGGGCTTTGGAAGGCCCGCCCCAGCCGAGGGATGGCTCGCGTCTCGGTAAGACGAGCCCGGCTCGACCCCAACCCGACCCGACGATGCCCCGGGGCCTTTCTTGACCGCCAGGAAGATCCGAGGCTTAGACCCCCTTCCAGTTGAGCACAACTGGTCATATGATCATTGGGAGAGGGCCCCCAAGCCGATCTGTACTCATGGCATGGAACTTGCTTATGATAAGGGGCAGAAACGAGGAAAAGGACTGGAGGGCGTCACGGTCGCCGTAACCCAACCATGCCAATTCGCACCTTGATTCTCGACAAGCACACCCTCATCCGGAGTGAAGTCGAGACGCTCCTGCGCCAAGCCGGGGACATCGATGTCGTTGGGAAAGCCGCGTGGAACGAGGAACTTATCACGAAGGCGTTGCGCTTGAAGCCCGACGTCGTTCTATTTCGGGTCGGCGCGTTAAGTCAGGAAACCATCGACGCCATCGTGGCGATCCGGAGTCGGTGCCCGCAGACCAGCATTCTTGTGCTGACCGAAGAAAGCGATCCTGCCGCGGCCATGCGGGCCTTGGAAGCGGGGGCTGTCGGCTACGTGCTTGAGGACATCGAGCCCCCCAACCTCGTGCGCGCGGTCCGCAACGTCGCGGAAGGGAAGGCCATGCTCAACCCCCGGCTCGCGCGGCACATGATTCACCGCCTCACCTCAGGGAACGGCCGTGCAAACACGCAGGAGCTCCGGGCGAAGGGGTTGAGTGATCGGGAGATTGAAGTCCTCGTGACGCTCGCGAAAGGATTGAGCAATCGCGACATCGCTCGGACCCTTACGCTGGCCGAAGCGACGATCAAGAGTCACCTGCGGTCAATCTATCGGAAGTTGGGGTTCCGGAACCGCGCCCAGGCTGTGGCCTACGCGACGTCCAGGGGGATCATGACGCAGAGCGCCCACCCTAGCTAATACCGACCGCGCCGTTCGCACTCCACAAGAAACTCCTCACCCGGTTCCCGTGAGAAGGAGACTCCTCCGCCCTACCGCCACGGAGCCCAGCGCCGCTTGACCTCCCCGACCTGCACCGGGGCCTGCACGCTCTGACCGTTTGGGAGAACGGGCTCGTTCGAAGCCGTCGGGGCGGGGACGACCTGCGGGGGGACAACGGCAGCCTTTGCGCTAGACTCTTGCGGTTTGGGCGAGCCGGTCTCCTTTGTCACACGCGCCGCGGCAAGCACCCGCGCTTCCGCGAGCGCTACCGCCCGCTTGTGTGCTTCAATCGCGGTCTCGAGAGACTTCCCCACATCTTGGAAGTGCGCGAGCTCAAGGTAGCTCTGGCTGATCATCTCTGACAGGGTCGTGCCCACCCCCTCGAGCTTCTGGGTGAAGTGCTTCGTGGTCTCCTCCAGGTGCTGCTGTTGCGCGGTGATTGTCCCTTGCGCGGCTGCCAGCTGAGTTTGAATCTCGGCTCCCTTGCGCCGCTCAGCGTCAACGTGGTTGCGGAGCTCCACGAGCTCTCGATCTTTCCGTTCGTTCTGCGCATAGAGCTCGTCTCTCAAGATCTCCGCGAGGCTTGCCCGCCGTTTCAGTTCGGCCGCTTGTTTCATTTGGGCGGGTCGCATCCGCATGACAACCCAGGCCCATCCCGCGAGCGCGCCAATGGAGAGTCCTATGAGCCCGATTACGGCTTCCGTCATGTTGCACCCTCTCTATCATGGTCTTGCCACGTTGCTCGGTCGATATGGTCTTGCCCGCCCGGCGGGTCGCCAAGTCTCGTCGTAGACCTCGAACCGCCACCCCACCGAGGCTTTTCGATGGTTGGCGAGGAGCCACGATCTCAACTAGGTAGGACCTGAGTGCTGATGGGGGAAGAGCGGGACGAAGCGCAGGAACGCAGGGGGCAACCCGGAACATTCCACGCGGGCAGAATAGAATGGCCCGTGCAGACCTGGGGGGGATGAGGATGCAGCGGATGCTGCTGATTGGGATTCTCGTGCTAGCGGTCGTCCTAAGCCCGATCATCGGCTCGGATAAAGCCTTGGGTCAGACCACCAATACGTCGGGCGATATCAGGAAATTCGACGGCGTAAATGTCGTGCCAGTCGAAGACCTCTGCATCAGATCCACAGAGTTTGAGGACATGCCCGAGATGACGGTCTCCTTCAGGCAAAGTGGCGGTGGGCCGGTGATCGTTCTGTTCCAGGGCAGGTGGTTCAACAACACGGGTGAACCGGCGCAGATCCGTATTCGGCTCGCCATCGACACGGTCACGAATCCCGATGAGAAGGTCGCCATGTGGACGCTACAGAACGGAAGCATTTTCGCATTGCCCCTTCAAATCAACGGGGCCAGCGGCATGAACTGGGTCACTGATTCGTTGACGCAAGGATCTCACGTCGCGACAATCCAGTGGCGGAGCGAGCGCGGTCAAGAGATCTGCGTCAGCAGGCGCACCCTGATTGTCTTGCACAGTTGAGCGCCCCTAGCGATACCGTGGGAGATGAGATCGGATCTCAACGATGTGCGACGGGTCGCGGGAATGACCACGCACACGGCTGGATCGCGTCAGCAGAGCCTCCGCGCACTGCGCATGGGCTTTGCCCTCACAAAGCGAGAAGGGCCGGCGGCTCAGCCGCCGGCCCTTGCGCTCGTCCAGCGCATTTCTACTTCACAATGATTGTGCCGAGCATTTTCTCGGGGTCGTCGTGGACCAGGCATCGGTATTCGTACCGACCTGGTTTGGTGAACGTTAGGCTGAAGCTTGAGGGGGGATTACCTGGAGTCCCTGGGGGGAAGAGAATCCCGGAGTTCACGTAGCCTGTTCCGGCATACGTCTTGGTCTGCGTTGGTTGGACGGCCTTCTCTGGGAAAACGAGTTTCGGCGGGCCGCCCTTTTGTGGTTCGACGACCACAAAATCCGGGGGTTTCTGCCCGCTGAGGAAAGTCACCGTGTGGATTTCAAACGGGTCGCGGACTTGCCAGGTCACCGTCGTCCCCCGGCTAATTACCAGCGGCTCCCGCGTGAACCGGTAGATCGAGAATCCGGTGTTCTGATCGCCGGTGAGCGTAATTACCACGTTATTCCCTTGCCGTTCGGGTTTGAACTTCGCCCAGACCGCCTCTCCAGCTTTGAGCGATGCAGCTTGTTCGGCCTGGGCGCGCTTGGTGAACGCCGCGGAGGTCACGGAGACACGGTCTTTGACGACTACCGTGCCGTTCATCAACGGTCCATGGATAAGACAAACATATTCGTAGGAACCCGACTTGGTGAACGTGAGCGAGTAGCGGAACTTCAGGAGTCCCTCGATGTCGAGGGGCGGCGTCCCCGAGTTCCTGAACCCGGTCCCATCATACGTCTTGTCGCCGGTCGGGAAAAAGACCTGAGGGTTACCGATCAACCTGTTCCCCTCTTGAACGAACGGATTGAGCGGCGGCTGGCCGCCCAGGAACGTCACTGTGTGGAATTCCTGATACTTCCATGTCACCGTATCCCCAACCGCGACCTCGATGTTGCGAGGTTGATAGGTGTTCGTCACCACCGCGAATCCCTTGATCGCTCCCCCGGCAGTCACAGTCCACGACTGCTTTGCCTGGACGGGTCCCAGGGAAATCGCCACCACGATTGCGAGTAAAACCAACATGATGGCAAATGATGCCTTCTTCATCTTCGACCTCCTCTTGATGATACTCAGCGTGTGCTCGACATGAGCTCGTGACGTTGATGTTCCCTTTTCAAGCGCGTGATTCCTGTCACACAGGCGGAGGCCGCAAAAGATGAGGCGTGCGAGCCAACGCCACCAATGCCCGCCTTGCCACAGCCTCCTTTCTCGAACGCCAGGTCGGGTCGCAAAACCACATCCAACGACCGTCGCTTGACACGGCAAGCGGCGCCCTCTATAATCTGACAAGGTTTAGCGTAGACTAAAATAAATTAGCTTCTGGTGACATTCGATGCCCATCACCGGCGTCATGCAAGACTACATGAAGACCATCTACAAGCTCCAACGGGATCGTGGGGCCGTGTCGACCTCGGAGATCGCCGAGCGCCTCCACGTGTCGGCCGCGTCGGCTACGAACATGGTCAAGCGACTCGCACGCCTCAAATTGGTCTCCTACACTCGCTACCACGGGTTTGTCCTTGCGCCGGCGGGACAGCGGATTGCGCTCGAAATCATACGACACCACCGCCTCATCGAGCTGTATCTCGCACGAGAGCTCAACATTAGCCTCGACCAAGTTGACAGTGAAGCGGAGAAGATGGAGCACGTGCTCTCGGAGGACGTCGAAGCACACATGGCGAGCAGCTTGGGCAATCCCACCGTGGACCCGCATGGAGATCCCATTCCATCAGTCGATGGCACCGTGCAGGAAGTCCGGTATCCGACTCTGGATGGGCTCCCTGCGGGCGAGACGGGGATGGTCACTCGCCTCAGCGATCGGAGCCCCGCGTTGCTCCGACGCCTCACCAAAGTCGGTGTGCTTCCTGGCGTCGTCCTCAAGATGCGGGCGCGCCACGCGACGAACTACGCAGTCGAGATCAGCGGACGTGATCGCACTCTCCCCCGGGAAGCGGGAACGAGCGTGTATATCCAGTGGCTTGGCGCGCCCTTGCGTGTCAGGTCATCTGGAGGGCGAGGATCGGGGGGCGCGACACCCGCCTCCGGACGCCGGCGGGGTCGACGCGCATGAAGGCCACCGTCCCCCGAGGGAGCATCGGGAATGGAATTACCCACGAAGACATCGATCGGGCCGCAGACCGCCTCGCCGTCGAACAGGCCAGACGGACCGACGCGCAAAGGACCCTCTTCCAACGTCTGAGACCGCTCTGGCTCCTGATCGGCCCCGGGATTCTGGTGTTCATCGGGGAGAACGATGCCCCGAGCATGTTGTCCTACGCGGCCACTGGCGCAAAGTATGGAATCGGGTTTTTCGTCCCATTCATCCTGGTGACCTTCCTGGCAGGCTTCGTCGTCCAAGAGATGACGGTGCGCCTTGGCGCGGTGACCCATCGCGGGCATGCGGAATTGATCTTTGATCGCTTCGGCCCGTTTTGGGGCCGCTTTGCCATGGTGGACTTGGTCATCGGTTACTTTCTGACGCTCGTGACGGAATTTATCGGCGTTCGCGCTGGGCTCGGCTTCTTCGGCGTACCTCCCCTCATCGCCGTAGGTGGAGCCATGCTCCTCGTCTTCGGTGTCCTCCTCTCCCACCGGTACTGGACCTGGGAGCGGATCACATTGGGGTTGGCCTTCTTCAATGCGCTGTTTGTTCCAGCAGCGCTGCTTGCCCATCCACGGTGGGGCGTGATCGGGCACGCGCTGCTCACCTGGTCTCCCCTGCCCCCTGGCGGCATCTTCAAACCCGACACGATAATGCTCATCATGGCCAATATCGGAGCCACGGTAACGCCCTGGATGCTGTTTTTCCAGCAGAGTGCGGTGGTCGACAAGGGGTTGCAGGCGCGCGACATCAAAGCCGGTCGGGCCGACACAATGCTGGGCACGCTTCTCGCGGCCACCTTTGGAATCGCCGCCCTCGTGGCCACGGCGCCGCTGCTGACGCACGGGATCAAGGCTGACGACTTCCAGGCGGCGCAGTTTGCCCAGGCCCTCCAACCCGTCATCGGGCGGGTCGGGGCGACGCTGTTTGCCCTCGGGATCTTCGAAGCTGGCCTCCTCGCAGCGATGACCATCTCGACATCCTCCGCGTACGCGTTCGGGGAGGTCTTGCACATGCCGCACTCGCTGAATCAACCATTCTGGGAGGCGTGGCCGTTCTATCTGATCCTCCTGGGGTCCGCCTTCGCGGCGGGAGCGTTGGTGTTAATTCCGAACGCCCCCTTGACGTACATCGTGTTGATGGTGAATGTCATCGCGGTGCTCGCGATGCCGCCTGCGCTCCTGTTCTTGATCATCCTCGTCAATGATCCCGAAATCATGGGCTCGCACGTCAACGGACGCTGGGCGAACATCGGGGTGATCACGGTCACCGCGCTTCTTATCTTTGCAGGGTTGGCGTATGGCATCATTACTGTGTTCCCCTCCCTGTTCGGAGGGTAACTCGAAGGGCCTGGGATTTCCAAGGAAAGACACTCGGTGTGGAGGACTTGATGATGGGTCACTCAGAGAAAGAAAAACCAGGACCGATGGTCCCGACCAGTCCGCCTGCAGAATCGGGTCATGCGCTGGAGACTGGTCGGCGGGAAGCGGTCCTATCGGTGCTCGAAGAGGACCAACTTGTCTCCGCGAAGGCACGGACCCGCTTTGGCCGCAAGGTCTTGAGTCCAGGTACTCGCATCCTCCTGTGGGGTTTGAGGGTCTATGTCCTCCTCATGTTCGTGCTTATCACGATACAGGTCCTCCGTGCGCTCCAAGGAGGGGCGCACTGACCGAACGAATCGTCCCCCCGGCCTACCTCCTCATAAAGGATTCTCTGCCGATCGGCCTTTCTGTGGGCTTACCGCGGCTGCACAGTGCAGGTACTCTTCGATAGTTGACTCGTGCTACTGGTACAGCTGCATGCCTCCTGGAATGCAGCGCCATGAGCCACGCCATGAGCCACGGGCCGTGTGGATCGTACGCTCCTCCGTCAGGCGCGATGAGGATGGGGAATTGGACCCCCTCCATGCCTGAGCTCCAGCCGAGTTCTCTCAGAAGATCGCCATGCTGACCCGATGAAGAAGGTGACAGCTACTCGCGCGGCGTGTAGATGTCGACGGGCTTCTCCCATCCGTGCGCTATCAGCCACTTCCCCACTCGTGGAAGCATGATGTTGTCTGCGTCGTGAGGCGTTGGAACCGGCTCCCTAGACCCGTAAAGATGGTATACAGTGAAATCAGTTCCAGTAGCTTCAAACACCTGCGCCATCGGCAAGTACCCCAACGGCTTAGTACGTTCATGATCCAGATGCACCCAGATACGTCGTCCGATCATGCTCTCTCTCCTTGCAACTGAGAAATCAGTACAATGGCGAGAGTGCCCCGAAAGAGAGAGCTTTAGGCTGAGCGATGTAAGGTGGACGTGCGTTGGCAATCTCAGAGGGGGGAACTGTCCTCGAGAAAAACCAGTCGAGGGAGGCCCTAAGAACTCAAGAAACCGAGGAGGTCCAGCGCCACGGTCACACTACTTCACGTGCTTTGCGTAATGCTGCTTCGACGATCTCAAACCACTAGTGGTTCCTAGGCCACGTCGATTCCGTCTTGCCTGTGGAGGGCGGGAGGGGAGACTCGAACCCCAGGCGGCCTAAGCCGCCTCCGATCATCACAACAAGGTTCGGGGCAGTCTCCGGAAGGGCACCATGAGACGGGGCGGCAGAATTAGACGCTGAGTCCCTCCCTCAAGGCAAACTCGTTGAGACACTCAAAAGCCCTCACTTGCCAGCCGTTACCTTGTCCCACGAGCGCCTCTCCTTCTAGAAGGCCGAAGACATCGTTCAGCCAGCGATATCGGGCGTCTCCTGTTCGAAATGTAATCGATCCCGAAAGCGCGCGCCGTTTGTCGTGGACAGCATCGCTAAGCGAGAGATCATACCCGCTAAGGGCGAAAAGAATGATCGCGCCGTCACCTGTTAGGATTTCCCCTCGGATGTTCGCAAGCCAAACTCCGTCGGCTCGCCGACGTGGGCTGTTCGCCCAGTTCAGATCCCCGCTGAGCGCCCCAGCGACCTTCCCCCCTCCCATGACGAAACCAACCCAATCTCCATCCTCTCCGGTGGTAGGAAAGTTCTTGGCCTCAGCGAAGTAAAGGGTTCCCGCAAACAGCTCGTTGAGCCGCACGATTCCCTCTCCAGCGCCAGACAATACCGCAGTCAAAGCAGTCAAAGGCTGATTGGGCCCTTGCGCGAGGTCATTGATGCATGCGAACGTCGGTAACCGCCAAACCTCCTCCTCGCCGTCAATGTAGTGCCCTGTTTCAACTATTCGAAGAAAGTTCTTCTCGTCTATCGGCCAAGCACCCCGGCCCACGAGTACGCCGAACACCTTGTTCAAGTGGCGATAGCGATCGTGAACACTCGAGAAGGTTATCCGCGCAGTTATCGCCCGGTGGTGCAAGCAATTCTTCATTTCGACAGATCGATTGTATCCGGAAAATGAGAAAAGGATATGCGCACCGTCATCGGTCAGGATCACCCCATCGAAATGGGGTAGCCAGGTGCTCGTAGATTGCACGACCGGACTGAATACCTGGCGTGTCCCGTCGTCACGTCGACGGGCCCGGTTCGTCCACCGCAGCGTGCCGCGGAGCCCTTCGCCTCTCACTGCGCCGATTCCAAGAGCGTAACAAAGCTGTCCCGCGGGCCGAGACTCCGCGGAGAAGAAGAAGTCCTTGAATTGCATTTCAATCTCGAAAATATGATCCAGCCGCATGCCAAGCCTACCCCTCAACACTCGCACTTAACATGCGATAATATACGACAGCCCGAGGATTGTCCCCCTTGTCATCCACCCGATGGGCGAGTGGAGCCCCGAAGGGATTCGAACCCCTGACCCCCGCATTACAAGTACATCTTCCCCTGATGTCCCACTAGATCCTACCAGTCCCACTGATACACAAAAGCCGCGCCAGGACTGAGAATCCTGGCACACATGGGACTATTGAGACCGATTCGATACAGGCGGTTTTGGAAACCGTGCTACCAGGGTGCTACCGAACGCACAGCAACATTGCGTCACCCCGCCGGGCCGCCTCTCCGTAATAGGTCTTCAAGCGGTCAAACTGCCGAAGCGTTAACTCAAGATCTCCCTGGGCAGGACGACCAGCAGGGTGCTCAGACGGGTCGAACGCTGCCGTGCTGTCTCAATCTTTGAGGGCCCCCATCTCGCGATAGTATCGCGCGGCGCCGGGGTGCAAAGGCACCAGCGTCTTGGCCGCGGCTTTGCGCGGATCGGACTGACTAAACTCGGGCAAATCGCGCCCGAGCGCATCGATGTTCTCCCACAACGCCTTGGTGACGCGGTAGATGACCTCTTCAGGGAGATCATCCCTGACGACGATCCGGTGAACAAACGCGACAGTCGCGACAGGCTCTTCGAGCACTCCCAAGAAGCCTTTGGGGATTGTCACTTCGATGAGTCCGGGGAGTTTCTTCATCGCCTCGGCGCGAATGTCCGTGTCGTAGCCGAGGATTCGGATCCCGACCTCGTCGCGAAGTTTTTCGAGCCTTGGGTTGGGACTCTTCAGATCCGTACCTACGAAAAGTGCGTCCAGCATGCCAGCAAGGAACTTATCGCAAGCCTCCTTGTAGGTAGAGTTTTCGATCCTCTTCTGATCAGCGACCCCGGCGGCGCCGAGCAGCACCTTACTGAGCCTCGTCGTAGCCCAACCGGGATTTCCGGCCCAGACGCGCTTCCCGCGCAGGTCGCCGATCGATCGGATCGCTCCGCCTCGTGCGACAACGATGAACATCGGTTCGGGGATGCCGATGATTCCGGCAATCAGCCGAACGTGTGTCGTTGGCTTCGAGAACTCGCCCCTCCCAAGATAGGCTAGCTCCGGGAACGGGCTCGCCCCCACGCCGAGGTCGATCTGGCCACTCTCAATCCCACGGATGTTGCCAGGGCTCCCGCTCTCGATCACGGACACCAAGATGGGTGGGCTTGACCGAGCGAGTGCCGCTCCGACGCGCTTGGCAAGCTCGATCCAGCCCCCCACGGCACCGAACCGAAGCACCACCGGATCTCTCCGACTAGCATCGTCACGAGGTGGCCAGCAGTGTGCTACTAACCAGGGAAATTCCCAGAGCGAAAATCCATCAAAACCCACGCCAGATGTTGGAGCCGCCGAAGGGATTCGAACCCCTGACCCCCGCATTACAAGAACAGCTCCCCCCGATGTCCCACCAGATTCCACCAGTCCCACTGATGCACAAAAGCCGCACCAGGACTGAGAATCGTGGCACGTATGGGACTGGTGCGACCGCTTCAATACACACGGTTTTCGAAACCGTGCTACCAGGGTGCTACCAAGGATCGGGTATTCCCTCCACCGTGAACTAAGCAACAAGATCTTCTTCGCCATCGAATGTCTTTAGTGCATTCCTGACGGCACCGAGCATGTGGTTAGCCCTCATGGCATACTCCGTCCTGTAACCCTCGTAGTTCTTTTCAACGGTCTGATACTTCTCTGGATCCAAGACCGTGAAAGTGAAGCGGAGCCACGTTTGTACTTCCATGGCAGCCATCTCCAACATGTCGGCTTCCCATTTTACGCCCCCCAGCCATTCCCACTGCTTGCGCGTTAGAGCACTATTGAGATCGCCAAGGACTGCGCCGATAACAGGTACCGGTAAGCTACTTGTTGGTGCTCTCCGTTTGATTGCACGGAATTCATTTGCGAGCTCCTCGTCTGACCTTGCCACAGAGTCTACTATCTCTCGCGGTAAGATCTCGGCATAGAGGCTCTTACCTCGGCTGTGATCAATTAACCAACGAAGTTCCTTCATGCCATTAGTGGGGTCATCAGCTCCAAACGCGAATTCACACACTTTTTGGCTCAAGACCATTTCAACCCGCTTCAACTCTTCGAGTACAGCTACCCGCAGTGCCCGCCTTCGCGCGGTAGCTCTTCTCCACTCAGTTATTTCAAAGACTGCCCATCCTACCCCCCAACCCAGGACAAACGATGTCAGCAAGGGGGTCAAGGAGGGTCCCGAAGAGGCGAGCGGGATAGTGAGAATCTGACCAAGATGTAAAGGCTCTGGCACAAGACCATTGAAGGCAGAAAGGCACTCCAGAGAAATGGCGTACCGATTCGCAATGGCCCACATTGTTTCATCCGGCTGCACTGTGTGTACTATGGCTCTCCCAGCGACACAAGCTTGACCGTTCAGCGACTGCCACAGTAGCGCGCGGTTTACATAGACGACGGTTCCAAGCGCCAGGAGCAGAAGGCCAAAGATGATCCGCGACCATCTCATTGGGCCACCTCCTTTGACCGCTATGCCAGAGCGAAACCGGCATGAAAGAATCGCAGTCATCTTACAAGCTAATCCCTTCGATAGACCTCCCTGCTTCCATGCTTGCTACCTGAGATAGACTGGGGAATAAGGATGCCATCTTCTTGAGATCGGTGCCAAAATGCGGATCGGAATTTACGCGCGCGTCAGCACAAGGGACAAAGATCAAAACCCTCAGTCGCAGCTCCTACCCCTCCGCGAGTTCGCGGCTGCGCAGGCATGGTCTATCGTTGGCGAGTTCGTAGACCAGGCGTCTGCTGTTGATCTGAAAGCGCGGACAGCCTGGCGCGACCTCTTGGACCAGGCATCAAGACGGCGCTTTGATCTCCTCTTGATCTGGCGGATCGACCGCGCTTTTCGTTCCGTCCTCGACGCCGCGACCACGCTCGAGCGGTTCAGGGCATGGGGCATCGGGCTGCGCTCCTACAGCGAGCCCTGGCTGGACACGACGAGCCCCTTCGGAGAGGCCCTGTACTACATCACGGCTGCCTACGCCCAGCTTGAGCGCGGGATTCTTTCCGAACGGGTGAAAGCAGGCATGGCACGTGCGAGGCAGCAGGGGGTGAAGCTCGGTCGTCCCGGCGGGACACATGCAATAGGGTTCCGCGCCAAGTGGCACGAGGTCGAGCCGCAGGTTCGTTCGGGGCACCTTAGCAAATCGTCGGCAGCCCGCACTTTGGGAGTGGGACGCGCCACAATCAGCCGCCTTCTTGCTGCTGGCCGAATGGAGGCAGACTGATGATACTAGTGGGTACAAGAGGAGACTCCTCTAGTCCAATTGAACAAATGTGGAACCCAGACAGCCACACTTTCATTCAACCTTCGCCCGCCCTCGATTTTTCCGAAGGAGGCAAATAGCCATGATGCGAGTTGTCCTGTTCCTAGTGTTGGTAAGCCTGCTGGCTACGCCGGTCGGATTGCAAGCTCAGAGTGGATGGCAGTGGGTCGATATCGAGGGCGCGCAAGGTGCGAAACTCCGGGCGGTCGTGTTTCGTCCGGCGGGCACGGGTCCTTTCCCAATTGTGGTCTATTTGCATGGTATCAGTGGATTGGAGGAGGACGATCTCAGTTTGGGCTCAAAGCTCGCCCAAGAGGGATTTATTACCATCGTAGGCTGCTGGTTCGGAAAGGCTAACTTCGTCAATGGGGTAGACCCTTGCCCACAGGTTCCAAGTCAATCCGATGTCTTCGCAGTCAAGAACGTGGTTGCCTTGATGGACGCCGGGCGTCAAATGCCAGGCGTTCGACGTGATCGCGTTGGCCTGGTCGGATATTCGCGGGGCGGAGGGCTTGCTGCGGCCGTGGCATCTTCTGGCGCAGACCTACAGGCAGCGGTCGCCATTTCCGCCAGATTCGAGCTGAGTTATGGGCAGAATGACGTCTCGGCTATCTCACAGATCCAGAACCTTAGAGTCCCGCTGTTGATCCTTCAGGGCACCAAAGATGCGACTGCAAGACCGGAAATCGCCCGTAACTACGAACAGCGAGTGCGTGCTGCAGGGAAGACCGTCGAGGCCTACTACATTGAGGGAGGAGATCATTTCATGCTCTCCGACCCTCGCTTCCAAAAAGAGGTACTTCAACGTTCCGTGGATTTCCTCAACAAGTATATGAGACTGTGACTACGCATTACGGTCAGTCTTTGCGGCATTTCAAAGCGTGACGAAAATTGGTGATTCACGCTCAAGAAAATTGCTCAATCGGCCGCCTTTTCTTGTTGGTGTCCAAATGGAGGAAGCCAGTGATCCCATGAAAACCCGCGTTCCTTGAGGGGTGCTACTTTCTAGCAGAGACTGCCCAAGAGAGATCTTTTTGGACAAGCGCGTGACCGCGGCGAGTGAACCCAGTCTACTGAAAGGGGAGATCAACGAGACGGCCGTGCGAGCTCACGTCTGCCGGGTTGCAGAACATACGAGGGTTGCGAAAACGCTCGAGGCGTTGCTCGAGGAGTTGTGGGGGTCGGTGGTGGTTCTCACGAGCGGCGAACACCACGACGTGGGCCTTTACACCATGCCAAGCGGGGGAACCGTTACGCAGTAAGAGCCCACTTTCAGCCATGAGGGTATGCTGCATCCGAGTAGCGGTTCAGCACCTTGCTCTGTCCCATCCGTCCTACCCAGGAAGGCCCGGGACGAGCTTCAAACGATCCAGCATTCAAGGGTTCTTCTTAGTGCACTTCAACTAAGGAGCTACAGCGTACGAGATCAGAAAGAGCGTCGCACCGCGTAACTCTCCCCACACCGTTTCACGTCCGAATTCCATCCTCGCCAAGTTCTTAACCTGCGGTGCTATCCATACCCGCGCGCTTGCGCACTCGCCCTGTGGCACATCCGCACAAGCACGTATCGTAATACGGAAAGCCCCCAAGGTTCCCGCGGGGATAGTCACTAGTTCGAAGGCATCGACGATAGCCTCTCCCTTTACGGGCGTAGGTGGATTGGTACTCCGATCTACGTTGGACCCAGACCAGTGCTGCCCTACGCTTAGCGGCCAACTGATTCCTCCGACTCCTCCAATATTGCTAACTACCGTGCTCCCACGTGGAAACGACGACACTTCGTAGCGCCCATCCGGCTTTATCGAACGCACCATGTAGTCGTTGTCGCGTACGCCTATCACCATCATCGTCACAACCTGGCGTGGCTGCACAGCCGTCTCGATCGCGAATGTCCATATGTCGCCCACAGACCATATTGGTTCAGCCATTCGCGGTTCTTGTGCTACGCCGCGTGCTTGGGCTGTGAGCATGAGCACGAACCCTAGCATGGCAATCAGCCCTCTTCTCATCGTCGCTACCCTCCTCACTGTGTATGCCTATGGAGATCACTAGCTTAGATACTACCCCCCGCCGCCCCTCGCCGCCCACCACTGATACCATGCCAAGCCACTCTGCCAGCCGGCCGCTGGAGCCAAAGTGGAGCAGGTGTACGACAAAGGTCTTGGCGGCTCCGAAGCCTTAGCGGCCCAGGATGAGCTTGGACTGCGACTCCGGTGTCGCCGGAGCCGGTTCATTTCTGCGGATGAAAATTAGGACACTACCCGGCAAGTGTGTGGAGGCAGCACCGAAGTCGCTTCTCAGCATTGGTGTCCACCGCCGAGGGCTGCTATCTCCTCCTCGACGGGGGCTACCAGTTGCGGCGATGCTCAGTAATCCAGTGCGCAAGATCCAACAGGTCGGTGGGGTTGAAGTCGCCCCGGAGCACCGCCTTCTTCACCGATTCCGGCTGCATCCCGGTGACTTCGGCAAGGTCCTCATAGGGTCCGCAGGGCTCCCGCCCCCGGTGTTCTTCAGGTCGATGAAGGCGATTCTGGACATCAGGTCCTCGTGGTCCTGCTCCTCGCCCTGCTCAGCCCCGGAAGGCAGACCGTGGACGGCCCGCACTGCCTGCCGGAGGAAGCGGTAGAACTGTTTCCGGACGGCCCCTGGCTCCGGGTGCCGAAGGAGTTCGCACATATCGCGTCGGTCGTCCCCCGCGCGGCCCATCGCCTCCTCGTTGGGCTCCGGGCAGACGATGAGCAGTTTCATCTCCTGGCTACGCCAGGCCTCTTCGTTGACGATGCCGTCCTTCCACCCCTCGCCGGTCATCTCTCCCCTTCCCGAGTCGCGTGCCCCAGCCTTCCGAAGAGTCGTGCGACCAGGGCGGCGATCGTGTCCACGCGCTCGAAGCGGCTCCTGGGCACCCGTCGTATGTTGGGCCGCTCTGCCTTGCGTCCCGCGGAGTCGCCCTTCGCATGCTTGCCCTTCTTGAAGTCATCGATAGACAGTAACTTCCCAGTTGACCAGAGGAGCGGCTTCCCGGGCGGACCGCCGAACCAGAGGAACGGGTCCAGCCTCAGCGTCTCGGGGTCGAAGTGGACCCAGACGACACAGCCGCTCGGCTTCTCGGCGAGCTTCACGTGGAATTCGACTGCGGCTCGCTTGCCCGCTTTCCGTGTCGCCTTGAGCTGGATGTGGCGGACAATCGATCCACATTCAAGGACTAGGTCGTAGCCCGCGCCGTCGACCTCCGCCCTGAGCACCTCCACCTGGCTCACGCCGGAGAGCCACAGCTCCCTGAGGACCTCGCCCACGAATAGATGCTCGATGAGCCGTTCCCGGTACGAGGAGTAGAGAGTGTCGGCGTTTGTGGCCACCGTGCTCATCGTTGCTCCTCCACCCGTTTCGAGGGGGCTACAGCTCGCCCAGCGCCCTCGCCTGCTCGAGCGCGAGGTTCTCCTCCTGCTCGGTCATCGGGTGATTGTACAAGTGCGGGATAGGAGTTCAGGAACCGCTGCTCCTCTGGAGTCCTGTCAACGTTCACGTCGTCGCTCACGGTTACCCTCCCTCGGCTGACTACCTGCGCGGCTCCCGAACATACTCTAGGGTGGCGGCAAGACTCCGAACAGGTACAATACGAGGCGAGTCACCCCTGCTTCTGGGTACAATCTGCACGCGCCGCGAAGGTCGGACTCCCAGACGTCATATTGAGTACCCAGATCCTTGGGTAATCGAAGGGTGATGGTGAAACCCGCTCTGCGAAGCTCATGGAGTGAAGTCAGAATACCGGTTACAAATACCATGCGAGTGGTTGAATTGAATCCGAAGAACGTTGAACATGCTACTATTGTCCCATCCTGGGATTGTCCTGAGACCGAAATGCTGCTCGCCGAAGCGACCCCGACAACGACCAGGAGAACCGCGATCCATCTAGTCACTTGGGGCTACCTCCTTTGTTCTCTCGCCGCGCTCGATCTTCTCGGATAACTTCGGGTTCTCTTCGTCCTCGGAGCTTGTCCTGGGGCGGTACCCGCCTACGATGATGAATCCCTTCAAGTTCCTCTCCTGGCCTCGGCGGACGGATGCGGTTACGTGGTGGCGAGGGTGGCTCCTCGGCCAGGCACTCCGCGATCTGTTCGAAGTCCTCCTCGAGTGGAAGCTCCTGCGGATTCTTGGACAATAACATATCGTCATCTGTGTCGCTGAGGTAGGTCTTCTTCGCTCTCCTTCTCCGGGGACAGCTCGCCCATCAACTTTGATTCATTATCGCACCTCGCTTATGGCGAAATGGCTTAACTTTTAGAATAAGGTTCAGATTGTTCTACCATTGCCTAACCCCTTTTTTGTTCCGAATCCGGTTCACCGAGGTGCTGCCAACCTCGAAGGAGGCACGCTCGCTTGACCCGTTCGCTACGAACGCCCCTAGTCTGAACGTCGGGTGAGTTCGTGAGCGCGTGCTATTTTTCGGCAACCGCATTGGGTGGACGTCTCTACGTCCAGGGACTTGTCCATCGTGACCCGTGGGATTCCCAAGCAACTCGTTCTCCATCCGGAGGAGGTAATTGAGAAGATCATGCACGTGACGGCGGGTGACCGGAAGTTGTGGACGGTCAAGGAGTTGGAGGAGGCTCTCCTTGGCACCTGAGCGCGGACTGCCAACGATCAAACTGTGGATCTCCGAGGAACTCGCGGGGGACGTTCAGAAGGTTTGGGAAATGTCGCTGCAGGCAGGAGATGCTAAGGAGGGTTCAAAAGCTAGGTGCGGCTCGCCAAGTTCCCGTGACTCTGTCGATTTCCTTTGCTAATTGGGACGCCACCCAGAACGATCCCCTAAGCTGTGTCTCTCGAGGTAGTTCCTCATCCCTTCCTCTCGGGAAAATGTAGCCTTTGCCGTGATCCTTAGCTATTCGAAAGCCCTTCGAATCAAGGAATTCCAAGTCAATTGTCATGTCGAAACCGATAATTCTAGAGGAATTTATTACCGCAACCACCCAAAGAACTTCCGCTACCTCTTCGCTGCCCTCTTCTTTCAGGCGTCCTGATGACCTCCACTCGACGTAGGCGACGTCATAGATGCGATCTTTTCGAGGCGTATAAGAGTCATCCCAGAGCACCTTTTTGATTCCAGCATCAAACCCCTTTGGTCGCGTGAGTTCTTTGAGCGCCTCCCTCGCACTATTTGGGAGGAGCCATGCGTTTTTTTGGGGAGAGGTGTCGATGCGCTTTGCTTCTTTCTCGCGTTCTTTATAGGCCGCAAGCTCTGACTCCGCCGAGACTAATCTTGTTCTCAATTTGCCAACTTGGTTCCAAAGAACTGCGGTGGCCGCACTTGTCGCGAGAAGAACTACGAGCATCAGGGCGAAAACAAGCCTTCGTGCCCATGTTCTCATTCCATCCGCTCCGAGAGCAGCACAGGACACTCAGATTGCTAAGTCACTTCAAACGAAGTCCGGATGCGCGTGATCTCATCTCTGCCACACTCGACTACAATTGGCCAGGCGCCTCGGGTAGTCCGCGTCCCGATTTTCCACGACCAGGTGATGCGGCCTCGGGTGTCGGCGGTCTTGGGGTCCAAGCCTTGAGCATGGCTAGGACCGCTTGAATAGATCACCGTAATCGTGCAAGGAGTTCCTGGAGTGGTCTGGATCACGACCAATCCGGTTCCACCCCGCAAGACGGGCGAACGAACCGAGACAAATTTCACCGGCGGGAAGGCAGCGTTTGTAATAACGGGAAGAGACAGTTGGGCCGAAAAGATGCACACGCAGAGGATAATGATGAGATAGCGGGTCACTAGGAGATCCCTCCTCTGGGGACGTTCTGAATGGCACTTTCGCGGGGGGCGGAGATTATACCTACAATCTTTCGCCTGTAGCCTGTAGACTTAACAACTCGGAGGGACTGGTATGCTGCGACTTGTTTTTATCGATGACGACCAAACAGAACTCGAGGCCTTCCGTGGCATCGTCGGAGACTTTTACGACTACACCACAGTTCACTGGCCGGTTGAATCAGCGAAGTTGCTCAGCAGTCCAGGTACGAATATCTTCGTAAGCGATCTTTATCTGCCCCCCTCCAGCGGCGACATCATCCCAACAGCGCCGCAGAGGGATGCTGCAGCAAGGGCTGCAAAACAAGTGGCGGAACACTTCTCCAGGCTATGTGCGGACACATCCCGCGATGACAAGGGACGCCTACAAGAAACGATGAAAGGCATTTCAGAAGCTTACGCTATGCTCAAGTTGCAATGGACTGCTCTGGGACAATCCCCTGACCACGGAATCGCGCTGCTTGCCGAGTTGAAAGCCCACCGCCCCGAAGTGCCGTTCGTTTTCTATTCACGGAAGATCACGCCAGAGGATGTCATTCGCGTTCTGCAAGCTGGTGCCGTCGACGCAATCCGGAAGGGCGCGCTGAAGAACGAGGAGGTGCTGGCTCGACTGGCGAGTGCCCAAGAAATCCATAATCGGGAAGACGTTCGAAGTATTAGGGCACATGGGCTCAACGTAAACGTGACGGCTATTCCGGGAGCGTGAGGATCTGTTGCCCCAAAACCACCACCGAGCATGAGCTGCTATCTGTTCCCTTCGATCCCTGAGCTAAGCTTTGGCCCTGCTTGCTCTTCAGCCACTGCAGACAGACGTCGTCCTCGCCCGCCAGGATCTTCCCGGGCCAGCTCGTCCGCGATTCGGCTTGATGTCCATGCGCGACTCCATGGCTGAAGCTGTTTGTGTGCGGCCACGTAGCGGGCTGAACGGAAACGGACCATGCTGGGCGGTCTAAGCAGGTCTGGACGGGGTCGGGCGCAGCCTTTACTTTCGCCAAAGTCACTCTCGGAGATGAGCACGATTGGCTTTTTCGCCGCTGAGCTTGCGATTCGGACTATTCGGGCCTGCATCCGCGAGCCCACCAACGAAATTGTGTTCCGACGCATCCCTGCACTCTCTCGCTCGATACTTCTCAAATAACGCCAATTCATTCCTGTCGGACGCCTCCTGCATCGCTTTCTGGAGATCCCCGGGAGCTGTCTGCTTGGAGTAGAACTCGAAGGCGGTTATCGTCGCTTTGACGACCACCGAAACGGCGATGATCTTGATCAACATCCCCGGCACTCCCTCCGCCGGCTGGCCCGGTGAAGTTTACATGCTGTTAACCTCATGCCCCGAAATGGCCCCGAGTTCCGCCGGCGCCCGAGGTAGATCCGGCGTGCTACGTTCCTGTCAAGTCACGGGTTGGTTGAGCACGAGAATTGAAAAGCCTCCGCCAGTGGGAGATCACGCGGTTTAGGAAACGGAGGGAATCGTCAAGAGGTGGCGGAAGGTGCTAGCTTGAGACCTTCAGGCAAGGCAGAATCGCTTAGGGGCCGACTTTGGAGGAGATTATCCGTTCTGGTATTGCAAATGGAAGCCGATGGGCCGCGAAAAGGGAGCCAAATGGGCTACATTGAGCAGCACCTATCACTGGCGAGAGGCTTGTGTACCAAACAAGACTGCACTGGCGCGTGTTCATCTGGCCTGCGATATGGCTGCTTCTCGCCCTGTCTGGATTCGCAGGCAGCTCCGCGGAGGCTGGTTTGATTTTCCTTCTGCTCTCCGTCTTGACGTTTCTCGGAGCCTACGCCACCTACTCCACCTCTGAATTTGGCGTAACGAACAAGCGAGTCCTCATAAAGACTGGCTTCATGGGTAGGCGTTCTCTGGAGATACTCCTGACGAAAGTGGAAGGGATCGGTGTCGAGCAGGGCATCCTGGCTAGGGTTCTCGGCTACGGAAGCATCACCGTGAACGGGACTGGAGGGAGCAAGGAGGCGTTTCACAGGATCTACTCGCCCTTCGAGTTCCGCAAACAAGTGCAGGAGCAGATCGCTACTGTTTGAGGTCACCAGCAAGCGCGTGGCAGTCTTGAGCCGGGCGGCCCGTTTCGCGATGCCAGTGCCTCGGGAAGGTCAAGGCGCGCACATGAACGCATCGGAGCAGAGTGATCTCAGCCGTCTCGCCGATCTCCTGCGCCGGCACAACGCCATCGGGGACGAGATCGCCGGCGTGATCGGGAGGCCGGCCGAGCGCGGACACGTCGGCGAATACATCGCCGCGCACATCTTCGGCATCGCTCTCGAGGGGTCGGCCCGGAAACGTGCCCACGACGGAAGGTTCGTAGAGGACGCTCTCGCGGGGCACACCGTCAACGTGAAGTGGTACGGGAAGCAGGAGGGCGTGCTCGATCTCCATGCGCGGGGCGCGCCTGACTACTACTTGGCGCTCACAGGCCCCGCGGGATCCGCCACCTCATCTCGGGGCGCAACGCGCCCGTGGGTGATCCGGTCCGTCTACCTGTTCGACGCGCGCCGCCTGCTCGAGGACCTGCGTGCGCGCGGCGTCAAGATCCGCGCGGGGTCGAGCGTGAGACGGGCGCTCTGGACGGCGGCAGAGGTCTACCCTGAACCCCGGAACACGACCCTTGTCCTCTCCCAGGAGCAGCGCGACCTGCTCGCCCTGTTCGCCTGATCAGTAGCATCGGTCTAGGATCGTCTTCGAGTGACCCTGTCGGTTCCAAGGGGGTGACGAGCGTATGGAATGGATCCTCATCCTCGTCCTCATCGCGGCCCTGATCTATCTGTTCTGGCTGTACGCGCAACTGAAGGGAGAGGTCGAACAGAGGGCGCGCCGCGTCTTCGAGGAGTGGCGAGCCAGAGAGCTTCCGACCCAGGCCGAACAGGCCGCCAAGCTGCTATTCCAAGAGTGGGCGGCCAGGGAGGAGGCACGGATCAGGGATGACGCGATCCGGAAGAGCGAGGCCGTTATCAAGGGAAAGATTACCGAGCACCTGATTCCGTACTTCCCGAAGTTCGACTATGATCCGAAGGACGCCAGGTTCATCGGGACGCCGGTGGACCTAATGGTGTTCGACGGCTTGAGCGAGGGAGCGATGCGGGAAGTCGTCTTCCTTGAAGTGAAGACGGGGAAGGGGGCGGACCTGTCCACCAGGGAGCGGCAGGTCAGGAACTGCGTCGACGCCAAGAAGGTCGCCTACAGAGTCATCCGTGTCGAGCTAGGCGATCACACCGGTGAGACGGGAGAGAAGTAACAGAACGCTCGGGCGACCCTCGCGCACCGCACGGGGAAGTCCATCGCGCGGCTACTGGAGGAGGCGCTGACGTTGCTGTTCAGGCAGGAGCGGGAGCCGAAGGTCCTTAAGATCAGAGGAAAGCGATCATGATCAGAGCATCTCAGTCGGTATGCATTGAAGCTAAGTCCGATGCAGTATGGGCGCAACTTGCGAAGCTTGAGGATATCGTGCTCTGGTCGAGCGATGTTTTGCGCGCAACCTATACGGGGCGAGGCGTTGGCGCTGATCGATTTTGCGCGCTTGCGGGCAATATTAACATTCGTGAGCACATCGTGGATTGGGAAGAAGGCAAGTCGCTCAAGTATGAGGGTTTCGGCCTTCCTTTGGTGAAACGCGCTTGCAATCGCTGGTCTGTCCGCCCCGAGGGAGAGAAGACTCTTCTGACGACTGAGGCGGAAGTTGAGATCAAAGGCGGTTTCTTTGGTCGGCTCTTAGAACCTTTCATGAAGCTTATGATCCATCGAATGGCTCCCAGCACTCTCGCCTCGTTCAAGTACCTAGTGGAAACGGGCCAGCCGTTCAAGGGCAAGTCCTGGGAGCTTCCGCGTATTTCTTCGATTTGTTGAGATTCTGCCGATGGAGGTGATCAGAGGTCCGGGGTCTGCGCCCTAGTGGGGTCAAGCTTGATGCGTGCAATGAAAGCGGCGGCTAAGGGGGAAATCTTATGTCTAACTACGCCTTTACCTATTACGGTGAGCCAAAGTTTAAGAGCCCTGAGGAGGGAGCCAAATATAAGGCGAAATGGAGAGCCTGGGTCGGCAGCCTTGGCGATGCCTTGGTCAACCCCGGCATTCCCTTGGGAAAGCCCAAGACGGTAAGCTCCGGTGGTGTGTCAGATGGTGGTGGCCCGAATCGCTTGACAGGGTTTTCTATCGTGAAAGCCGATAGCATGGATGCTGCTCTTAAGATGGCTACGAGATGCCCGCACCTTGAACACGGCACAGTTGATGTCGCAGAAGCGATGGAAATGGGAATGTAGTTCAACATCTCGCAGGTCATGATCAAGTGCCCGGAGACCAGCAAATGGGTGGGAGAAATGCTGTGCGCGTCCTGATCATCGGGGGCACTGGCTTCATCGGTCCCCACGTCGTTCGGTGGCTGGTTGAGCAGAACGCTGAGGTCACAGTGTTCCATCGCGGTCAGACCCGCACGGAGCTGACCTCCGAGGTGGCGGAAATCCCCCAGTGGCTGGCCCGCTCCGGCAAGGCGGGCGAGCTGCCTCTGGGAGTGGGAGAAATCCTGGGTTCCCGGAAGCGTCTGGCCAGTTTCGCTGAGGACTTCAGGAAGCTGAAACCCGATGTGGTTTTGGACATGTTCCCTATGAAGGAAGCGGACGCTCGGGCAGTTGTGGGCACCTTCAAGGGCTTGGCCCGCCGAGTGGTGGCTGTAAGCAGTTGCGACGTCTATCGCACCTTCAACCGGCTTCGCCAGATCGAGCCGGGCCCGCCGGATCCCGTTCCCCTGATCGAGGACAGCCCGCTACGCGAGAAGCTCTTCCCCTACCGCCACACGGCCCAGGGACCCGGCGACTCCCTCTACGACTACGAGAAGATTCTGGTTGAGCGCGTGGTCCTGGGCAACCTGGAGCTGCCGGGCACGATCTTGCGGCTGGCGGCAGTGTACGGCCCCGACGACCCGTTGCATCGGATCTTTGCTTACCTGAAGCGGATGGACGACGGTCGCCAGGTCATCCTCCTGCAGGAAGGCGAAGCCCAGTGGCGCTTTTGCCGGGGCTACGTGGAAGACGTGGCCCTGGCCATAGCACTGGCCGTGCTCAATCCGAAAGCCGCGGGCCGAGTGTACAACGTGGCTGAGCCCGAGGCGTTGACTCAGGCCGAATGGGTGCATGCCATAGGGGAGGCCGTGGGATGGAAGGGCCGGGTGGCGGCACTCCCGCGCGACCGTCTGCCGGACCACCTCGTAAAGGACGACGACCTCGAGCATCACGTGGTGGTAGACTCCGGCCGCGTCCGCGCGGAGCTGGGATACCGGGAGAACCTCACTCGGGAGGAGGCCCTGCGGCGCACCGTGGCCTGGGAGCGGACTCATCCGCTGGGAGAGATCGATCCCGCCAAATTCGACTATGCCGCAGAAGACGCTGCAATCGCTGGGTGGCCGGGGAGACGCTGAAATTCTTGCCTTAGAGGCAATCCCGCTCCCTACCCTGCAGCCCCGCCCTTCCTCTCGCAGCAATCCACCTCCGCAGTAGCGTTGGTAACAAGGCGAGAGCGCAGGGCGATGCCGCGGCGGACCAGCCAAGGGTGATCCCACCGAGCACTGGCGGAACATCTGTGATCGTTGCAATGCTAGGAGGCGGCACACATAACGGGGAGATGGATCATCTCGACCTTAGGCCGGTGGCGGGCCCGGCGCCCTCGGTGGCTCCTTACGGAACCACGTTGTCCAGGAGAGCGCGGGCGGCAGCTTCGGCTTGCGTGACTGAGCTGGCCCGATTCATAATCCCCCCGATGAGTTCGCCGGAACCCGAAACTTGTTTGCTGGGGATGCGCCAGACAAACCACCAGTGGACGCCGTCGTAGGGGCCCACTCGCTGGGCGAAATACTCCCACCGTCTCTACCAAATCGTCGCTCAATCAACTTGAGTTCTGCTACTGCCACGCTCGTTACTCCCTTCGCTGACTGGAGAGACTAGGGGAGCAATGTCGTCAGACGCTCCAGGTCGTCCGTGACCATGCCCATGCCAATCGGATTCGTAGGATGCTCATAAGAGACGCCTAGCTGCTGTATCCGAGCCGACTGCGGTAAGCGAGACAGAAGTTCGTCGCGTAGGACGATCGTATCAACCTTGAACCGCCTGTCGTACTCTGAGGTCACAGTGTACGATTCCCGGATGAGTGCCGCAGTGTACCGATTCCAAATCGACTGCCGTTCCACATCCGACTTCGCATTCCGCATTTCCTCGGACTGATTCGACATGGCAAGCCCCGACTGTTTATGGTAACTGGCGAGAAATTCGCGCATCTGGGCGACTACGGCCGAGGCCCGCTGCCGTAGTTCAGAGTTTGACACGCGCGAGTAGGAGGTTTGGTCAGTCGGTGCTAGATGCAATCTTTCTCGGTAGTCAACAAGCTGGTCATCCTTTGCCCTCAGGCGTTCGTTGAGCGTTTCAATCTGGCGAACGTAAGACCACCTCGCGAAAACAAAGGCAGCGCCGACCGCGAGTACAAATAACAGCACAAACGCCATAGGCGCTTGGCGAAGCACCTCCCACTCTTTGGCGACGTGCTTAATAAACTCCATGAAGGGAACTCCCAGAGATAGTGTGAGACCATCATTCATTTCGTGCTAGAAGCGCTGGAGGCCTCTGGGAGGCAGGCAACCCTCTACGTCTGGGGATCGTCGAGCGCGATCCGTGGGACCCCGCAGAGCTTGTTTTTCATTTGACGATGACCTCAGGAGTACCTGAGGTGTGGCCAGGGGAACGCTAAGAGATCCGTCGGGAATGGAGGGAACGGGGTGGG
>Ga0209515_10000446_pt1 | contig 76549 bp, 74 predicted proteins | sample Subgroupgradi54m_FD_187454 | JGI IMG/M metagenome (GOLD analysis project Ga0209515, IMG submission 187454) | Subsurface groundwater microbial communities from S. Glens Falls, New York, USA - GMW60B uncontaminated upgradient, 5.4 m (SPAdes)... ...
CGGCTAAACTCTTACCGATGGCCGAAACGATGCTCCTCTCCATGGAGAAGGCGCAGGATGTTCGAGCGGTGGCGCGCAATGATGGCCAAGCTGACGGCGATCCCGCCGAAGATCCAGAGGATCGGCAGGCCGAGAAAGGCCATGACGAATGGGGCGGCCACTGCCGCCGAGATGGAAGCCACAGAAACGTAGCGGGTCGCCAGCGCAACAAGAAGCCACACCGCCACAGCACCGACCGCCACCCGAGCATCCAAACCCAGCAGAACCCCAAGGGCCGTGGCCACCCCCTTGCCCCCTTGAAATTGAAGGAACGGATTCCAAATGTGTCCCACCACCGCAGCGACCCCAAAGAAAATTTTAGTCCCGTCAGAAGCCATCACCGCCACAGGAAACCACCCCTTGGCGGTATCGATCAACAGAACCAGGATGCCGGGAAGCTTGCCGACCACCCGATAGACATTCGTTGCGCCGACGTTGCCGCTGCCGTGCTGGCGAACATCCACCCCTTTGACGAGCCGACCCATCAAAATACCCGTCGGAAAAGCCCCCAGGAGGTACGCACCACACAGCAGGGCGAGGAAATTCACCGCGAGCTCATCAGCAAACGGATCTGAATCGGCGTCCCCTGCCACTTCAATTCCCGGCGGAAAACCCTCTCCAGATAAGCCACGTCAGAGGGTTTGAAGCCCTGCTTCATCCGGCCCAACAGATGGAAGGTCGGCGGAGAAAAGCGGACTTGGATCAGCCGGAAAAGATGGGCGTGACGAATCGCCACAGGCGCCTTCCGATCGGCTTGAATCACCTCCAGAAGCCGTTTGGCCTCGGCGGAACTGAGCCGGCGGCAGGCCGCCTGCGCGACCGTCGTGGCCCCTTCGAGCACCTGAAGAACGTTGAATCCGGTCTTGGCGGAGATGCAGAGCGCCGGCGCAAAACGGACGAACGGGGCCTTTCGGACAATGGCGGCGGTTATTTCTTGCGGGTTCGGTTTCCGGGCAAGCAGATCGCATTTGTTCAGCACCAGACAAAACGGCTTGCCGGCTTGAATCACTTGGTCCAGCAGTTTCAGATCGTCCTGGATCAACCCGGCCGAGGCATCCAAAAGAACCAGGCAGACATCCGCCCGATGGATCGCCTCCAGCGCCTTCAACCGGACCACGGCATCAATCCGGGATTTCAACCTTCTTTGGGAGCGAATGCCGGCGGTATCAATGAGGCAATAGGAGCCGCCCTGGTATTCAAAGAAGGTGTCCACAGGATCCCGGGTTGTCCCTGGGACGTCGCTGACCACCACGCGCTCTTCATTGAGGAGGCGGTTGACCAACGAGGATTTCCCGACGTTCGGGCGGCCGACGATGGCGATCTTTAGAATCGCTGACCCGGCATCTCTCGGCGTCGGGGTGTTCAAGCCCATCTGCTGCAGCCGATTGACGACGGCATCCAACAACTCCCCGACCCGCAGGCCATGCAGACTGGAGAGCGGCATGGCCGGCCCCATCCCGAAGCGGGCAAATTCGTGGGCGGCGGCCATCTCTCGCTGGTCGTCCACTTTGTTGGCGATCACCACCACCGGCTTCCCCCACCGCCGGACCCAGGAAGCGACCTCCGTGTCCAACGGCATCGCCCCCTGCCTGGCATCGCATACAAACAAAGCCATCTGGGCTTCCTCCATCGCCTTGGAAACCTGCTCCGCGATCGCTTCTGCCATCCGGTCACCCCGGCTGAATTGAAGCCCGCCGGTATCCACCACACGGAAACGAACCCCGCGCCAGTTGACATCCCCGTAAAGGCGATCCCGGGTCAAACCGGGGGTGGCATCCACCAAGGACTGACGCCGCTGGATCAGACGATTAAAGAGGGCGGATTTCCCCACGTTGGGTCGGCCGATGATGGCAACAAGCGGAATATTTTCGTGCGTTCCGGTCATGCATTTTGCCTTCCTGGAGAGAAATTCAGCAGGCGATTCCCCCGCCGCAGGTAGCCGATTCCGGAAAGGACCGTCAAGACCATGGCTGTCCAGAGGACGACCTTGGCAAACGGCCAGCTCAGCAGAACGCTCACAATGCTGAACATCTGGAAGAACGTGGTCGCCTTCCCAAGCCGGGAGGGCTGCGGCTGCGCCTGAAAATCGCTGGTGAGCACAACCACCAGAAGCCAGCCAAACACCAGAATGCCGTCCCGGCTGAGCACCAGGATCGGTACCCAGACAGGAATCTTCAAAGAAGCGGGCAGTGTGGGGATGGAGCTTAAACAGACAAAACCGGAAACCAAAAGGAGTTTGTCGGCGACAGGATCGAGGATGGCTCCCAACCGGGTGGCCTGTTTTCCCACCCGGGCGATGTAGCCGTCCACCGCGTCGGTAAAGACTGCGATGACGAAAAGCGCGACGGCAAGGTAACGAAACCACTCGGATTCTCCTGGCCGGTAGTAAAGCAGACAGACGACAAAGGCCGGGACCAGGAGAATCCGAAAGAGCGAGAGCTTGTTGGCGAGACTCACCCCGCCCCTACGATTTCTTTTCCTTCAGGGCGGCCCCGTCTTCCGAGCAGTAAGTCGCTGTGGCAGGATAGCTCCGGCCGCAGGTCGCGCAATATTTCGGCAGATTCACTTCTGACTTCTGCTGTTCCTTGGTCTGGGGTGGAGCTCCTTTCGAGCGCAGTTCGGTCCCATCAAACTGGCAGTGGGTCTGATCCGAGAAGTAGCTCCGGCCGCAGGTCGGGCAGAATTTGTTGGCCATCGCCTCGCCAACCAGCGCCCCACCCAATCCGCCGGCGGCAGCGCCAATCAACGCCCCCTCAGCGGTATGCCCGGACTGGTGGCCGATGATCGCTCCGAGTCCTGCGCCGACGGCAGAACCACCCAACGCCCCCTTCTGCCCTGGCGTCGCAGAAGCGCACCCCGCCAAAAAGACAGCCACTGTTAAAAAACCGATCGATCGTCGCGTCAGCATAGAGAAGACCCTCCCTTATTTAGTTAAGAAATACCACACACAACAACCTAAATCAATCGCCCCACCCATCTAACGAATCGAACGAACTCGCTTCGGCGGCCAGTAGATGAGAAACGCCTTGCCGATCACCTGCTTCTCCGGAAGGAATCCCCAGTAGCGGGAATCTCTGGAGGAGGCGGAGTTATCCCCCAGGAAGAAGTAGCATCCGGGAGGAACCTTTACCGGCTTCCCGACATCGCCGTAAGTGCCCCGATTGTAATAGACCAGTTGGCGGAAGATCGGCGGGTCGGTGAGCGGCTTGCCGTTGATCCAGAGATGCAGATCCCGGATCTCCACCTCATCGCCGCCGACAGCCACGAGGCGCTTGATGAAATCCCGGTGGCGGTCGTCCGGCGCGTGAAAGACCACCACATCCCCATGCTGGGGTTTGGCGATCGCCGGCAACGACCAGGGAGTGAACGGGATCTTCACCCCGTAGATCACCTTATTGACGAGGATCCGGTCTCCTTCCATCAGGGTGGGGCGCATGGAGCCGGTCGGTATCTTGAACGCCTGCACGAAGAAGGTGCGGACCACCAAGGCGAGTATGACCGCCCAGACCAGCGACTCGACGTACTCCCGAAAAGCGGATCTCTGATTCATGATATTTTTAAGATCGCCATGAAGGCCTCTTGCGGGATCTCCACCTTGCCGAACATCTTCATCCGCTTCTTGCCCTCTTTCTGTTTTTCCCAGAGCTTGCGCTTGCGGGTGATGTCGCCGCCGTAGCATTTGCCGGTGACGTTCTTGCCGACGGGCCGAACCGTCTCCCGGGCAATGATCCGGGACCCTACCGCCGCCTGAATCGCCACCTCGTACAGCTGCTGTGGAATCACTTCTTTCAGCTTCTCCACCAACTCTTTCCCCTTCTGGTACGCCTTCTCTTTGGAAACGATCGCCGCCAGCGGGTCGCACGGGGTTCCGTTTAAAAGAATTTCCAGCTTGACCAACTCCGCCGGCCGGTAGCCGATCAGCTCGTAGTCCATGGAGCCGTAGCCCCGCGTCACCGACTTGAGCTTGTCGTGGAAATCCACCAGGATCTCGGACAGCGGGAACTCATACACCAGCATCGCCCGGTCCGTTCCCAAATACTCGGTGGATTTGTAGATCCCCCGGCGGTTGAGGGCCAGCTGCATCACGGCTCCCAGCGAGGGGCTGGGCGTGATGAGGAACGCCTTGATGTGCGGTTCCTCGATCTGCTCAATTTGACCAGCATCCGGCAATTTGGTCGGATTGTCAATCTCTTCTCTCTTTCCCCCTTTGAAGGAAACCCGATAAACCACGCTGGGGGTGGTGGCCACGAGATTCTGGCCGAATTCCCGCTCCAGGCGCTCCTGGATGATCTCCATGTGAAGCAGCCCGAGGAACCCGCAACGGAACCCCATCCCGAAGGAGTTTGAGTTCTCCGCCTGGTATTCAAAGGAGGCGTCCGAAAGCTGGAGCTTGGGCATGCAGTCCCGGAGCAGTTCGAAATCTGCCGGGCTGACCGGATAGATCCCGCAGAAAACCATCGGATGCACCGGCCGGTAGCCCGGCAGCGGCTCCGTGGCTGGCCTCTTCGCGTGGGTCACCGTCTCCCCGGCGTGCACCTCCTTGGCTTCCTTAATATTGCAGATGAGGTAGCCCACCTCCCCGCAGGAAAGCCCGGCGACCGACTGCGCCCGAGGCATGAACAGGCCGACCTCCTGCACCTCGTGGTCCAGCTTGGCCCGCATCAAGGTGATCATCTCACGGGGCTTCACCCGGCCGTTGATCAACCGGACGTAGACCACCACCCCCTTGTAGACGTCGAAGGCGGAGTCGAAAACCAGCGCCTGGAGGGGAGCATCGCTGGACCCTTCCGGCGGCGGAATATCCCGGACGATCCGCTCCAACAATTCATCAACGCCGCTTCCCTCCTTGGCGCTGACCAAAACCGGTTCCTGCTCGAGTCCCAGGGTCGTCCTGATCTCTTCCTTCACTTGATCCACTCGGGCGGTGGGCAGATCAATCTTGTTGATGACCGGGATGATCGCCAGCTTCAAATCCCGCGCCTGGTAAAAATTGGCCACGGTCTGCGCCTCCACCCCTTGACTCGCATCGACAACAAGCAGAGCCCCTTCGCAGGCCCGCAGGGATTTCACCACCTCGTAGGAAAAATCCACATGGCCCGGGGTGTCGATGAGATTCAGAATGTACTCCTGCTCGTCCGCAGCAGTGTACTTCATCCGGACCGCGGAGGCCTTGATGGTGATGCCCCGCTCCCGCTCGAGGTCCATGTCGTCAAGAACCTGTACCCTGAACTCTCGCGGAGTAATGGCGCCGGTGCGCACAAGGAGGCGGTCGGCCAGTGTAGACTTCCCATGGTCAATGTGGGCGATGATGCAGAGGTTCCGAATCCGCGCTTGATCCATGAGTTACAAGATTTTTATGGTTTGTTCGGAGGTTAAAACTCGAAACGGCAAGTCTGAGTGGTGAGTCAGAAAATGGCGGTTCTCTGTAACCAAAACTTGAGCGCCAACCCATTCGGCATAGGCGGCGATAAAAGCATCCGCCGGCTTTAATCCCTTGGCTTCGTATTTGGCGCCTAATTCAAAAGGAACCTCAAAATCTTCATCGATGGAACTGAACAAAAGAAGAGCGTTGAGCAGGTCGCGAAAAACAACGGGTGAAAGATGTCTTCGGATTTCATCCACAATAAGCCGAGGAATACGAATCCGGTGGGCCGGAAATCGCTCAATAAGAATGTCCAGCAAATGCTCGGAAGAAGAATTCCGGACAAGACCTACGGCGAGAAGGTACTCGTTTGTGTCAAGAACGACCAGCAAGCTTAGCTTCCCAGAGCTCTTCCCTAGTCTTTCGAACCGCGGCAATCAGGTCAATTTCCCGATGCGGTCTTTTGGGCAGAGAACTTTCCTTGAGGCGTTGGCGGGCCCTTTGAAGGTATTCGTGCGCTTTTTTTCGGGAATCTTCTTTTGTCATTTTCGATCACTATTTATGAGTATACCATGTACAACGAGTGGAATCAGCTGTTAGACCTGGGGTGACGGCGGTTGGTTTAGCCCATCTGTTACTCTTGAAAGAAGCCTTTCCACAAACTCGCGATCTACGCTTCTGAAAATGAATCTGAATTGGGAATCATCCAAGATACCAAATGCCCTGACATGCTTGTAGGCTGGGTCGGAAAGTCTAGGCTTACAAACACGCTCTGCTATCCGAAAAGGCACATCCCCAATGAAAATGAGACTGTTTTGTTCCTGGGGTAATTGTCCTATAGCTTGATTAACTCGGCTTCCAATTGATTTGGCGAACTTTGGATCGAGGCGATTACTAACCACACGCAAACGTGTGAATTCAGGATTAAAAAGGCCCGTGGCACGATCTTGGTCAAGAACCATGACATCCGTACCGAACTGAGGATCAATAATTTTAAATGGGGCGGCGCGATCTACGATGAACGCATGGAATGGACCAACGGAGAACGCTTCTCTTCCAGTCCTACTTATCTCTATTGCTCTGTGCACCATGTCTTTTACACAATCTTCGAGCGATCCTTTGAGTGGCTCTGCAATTTCAACTTCAAGACGCAGATGAACTGGCCATTGGATTGTTTCTATGGCTCCCTTCAGACAGGAAGTTACTCGCTCAAAACCTTTTGCCGCATTTTGAACAAACATGTGCGGCCGTTTGCATTCCACTGATACAGTGAAAGTTTCACCATAAACGTCGAATTCGGGAACTTTGATCCTATTCCGAATCTTATGCTGGGGAGAAAATACTAGGCGACTTACGGAATCGAGAGAACTCAAAAAAGAAGCAACTTGCGCTTCAAAAAGTGTGTCTTCGAATTGGACGGGGTTGTCAAATCCCACCAAAAGACGATCAAAATTCTTGAAGCCGGACAGCCGACGCAGTTGAATCCCTAATTCAATTGCATCAGGCAATGAAAACACGCGTTTGCCGTATCCTACAGAAATGGGTCTCAGGGAACCATATTGATAAATCATCCAGACAGGATCCCTCAGAATAGCCGCGAGATTTTCCAGCGAATCAACAAACGCTTCTTTAGAAACAGAAATAATTCTGTTGTCTATGCTTGGAAGATGACAAGCTAACGCCTCTCTGTCTTTCTTCAGTCTAAGATCAAAACTTTCTTCCACACACAGACCTCAAATATCTGCAACAAACTCCAAGTTTTATCTGATGACATTCAAGCCGGTGCGGTGGCCTTCGTGCATGAGTGAAGCGACTTCCCTCTCGGACCGGCCCTCGGCGTAGATCCGCAGCAGCGGCTCGGTCCCGGAAGGCCGCAGGAGAATCCAACTGTCATCCGCGAGGTGGACCTTCACGCCATCCGTCGTTTCGATCTGAGCGATTTTCCCGGGGCCGAATTTGTCTGCCGCCTTCAAGTTCTTCTGAGCCCAGCCGACCAACTCGTTGGAAGTCACCGGCCGGGTCAAGGCGAGATCCTCTCGCTTGAAAATCCATCGGCCGAATTTTTTCCGCAGATCGCGCAGAATCTCCACCAAGTTCTTCCTGCGCATGGCGACCATCTCCAGGATCAGCAACCCGGCCAGCAACCCGTCCCGTTCCGGCACGCAGCCGCGGAAACCGAAGCCGCCGGACTCTTCGCCGCCGAAGAGCACATCCTCCATCCGCATGTATCGGGCAATGTGTTTGAACCCGACCGGCGTGCGCCTGAAGGGAACATGGTAGTGGGCCGTCATTCCATCCAGCAGATTCGTCGCGGAGATCGTCGAGACCACCATCCCACGCCACCGGAGATCTTCCAGCAGATGCCAGAGCAGAAGCGCCATCGTCTCCTGGGAGCTGATGAACTTTCCATCCGGCCCGACCACGCCGAGCCGGTCGGCATCTCCATCGGTGGCCAGCCCTACGTCGCAATGATGTTTCCGAACGGTTTCAACCAGTTGTGAAAGATGTTCCCCCACCGGCTCCGGCCGATGACTGCTCTTGATCGGCCAGATCCCCTGCCCGACCGGAATGATCTTCAAACGGCTTCCCTTCACCACCCTCTGCAGAAGATCCTGACCGGCGCCATGCATCGAATCGTACGCGATGCGGAAACGGGAGCGCTGAAGGATCGGCCACCGGACGTAGCTACGGACGAACGCCAGGTATTTCGGAGCCAGGTCGATGAGTTTGATCTTCCGCTTGGCGATCCCTTCTTTCAGCGATATTCGTCTCACCGGCTCCTTGAAGAGCCGCTGCTCGATCCAGCCGGTCATCTCCGGCTCCGACGGACCGGCGTAGTAAGGCTTGAACTTCAGCCCGTTGTAGGTAAACGGATTGTGGCTGGCCGTGACCGCCACACCGCCGCACAAGTTGAATTCCCGGATCGATAAGCTGATCGCAGGCGTGGGCATGGCGCCGGAGGTCAGCAAAACTTCAAAGCCGTTGCCGGCAAAGATCTCCGCCACCGTCTCCGCAAACCGGTCTCCCAGCGGGCGGGTGTCGTATCCGACGATCAGCTTCCTCGGCCGCCCCGGTGCCGGATGTTTCTTTAAGTAGGAGGCGATCCCCTGCGCCACCACCCGAACGTTGGGGAAAGTAAATTCCTCGGCCACCAGCGCCCGCCATCCATCCGTCCCGAATTTGATTTTCATGCCATGTATCCCGTTCCGCTTTTGGCTTGACGCATCGCCGGCGGCGCGGCTTCTCCTCTTAAGGAAGCAATCGCTTGGGCCGCATCGGCAGCTCGAAAGATGTAAGTGCCGGCCACCATTACATCGGCGCCGGCGGAATGGGTCGAGCGGGCGGTCTCATGGTTGATCCCGCCGTCCACCTGAATGTGCCGGTTAAATATTTTCCGAAGGGCCTCGATCTTCGACAAGACACTGGGAATAAAGGCCTGCCCGCCGAAACCGGGATTCACCGTCATCAAAAGGGCCAGATCGATCTGCTCCAGGATCGGCTTCAAAACCTCGATGCCGGTCTGCGGCCGCAGTGCAACACCGACCTTCACCCCTAAACCCTTCGCCTGTTTGACCACCGCCGGCAGATCCGGGCAGGCCTCGGCATGCACCGTCACCCGGTTCGCTCCCGCCTGGACGAAAACCGGAATGTACTTCTCCGGACGCTCAATCATCAGGTGGACATCCAGCGGCAGGCGGGTCGCCGGGCGGATCGCCTCCACCACCTGCGGGCCGATCGTCAGATTCGGAACGAAGTGGCCGTCCATCACATCCAGGTGGATCCAATCCGCCCCGGAGGCCTCCATCCGACGGGTCTCCTCGGTGAGCCGCCCGAAATCAGCCGATAGAATTGACGGAGCCACCAGGATCTTCGATGCGCTCATCCGGCATCCCCTCTGTTAAAAAGATTTCACCAGCCGAGAAATCTGAGCCGATACCGCAGGCGCGACCGGTCCGATCACCGCCAGGTTCAAACGCTCCGGCCGCACAATGGCGCGGGAAACCTGCGCCAACTCCTTCACCCCGACCTTCACCAATTGATGCAGGATCCGCTCCACGGGCTGGACCTGTCCTAAAATCATCTCACATTCCCCGATCCAGGACATGTGCTCCACCGTGTCTTCCAACGAGAACAGCAGCTGGCCGATGAAAAATTCCCGCGCCTGTTCAAACTCCTTGGGGGTCACCGGTTCCCGCCGAACCTGTTTAAGTTCCCGCAGAATCACCTGCAGGCATCGAAGCAGGTGCTTGTGCTCCACGCCGGCGCTGATGGAAAAAATCCCTGTGTCCCGGTAGCGCCGGACTTCGGAACCGACGTCATACGCCAATCCCCACCGCTCCCGCACCTGCTGGAAAAGCCGGGAGGACATGTTCCCGCCGAGCACCACGTTGAGCAGGTTCAGTGCCTGGACATGCGGGTGGTTCCGTGGAAACGCGGGGAAACCAAGTGAGAAATGGGTCTGCTCCGTTTCCTTTGTCTCGATCTTCACGCGCGGCGCCCGCTGAGAATCCCGGGCTCTTCGGCCGGTCTGCAAACGGCCGGGCGGAACCCGATCCCACCAGCGCCGGACCGCTTCCACCAGCTCCCGATGGCTCAACCGGCCGCAGGCCGCGATCACGACATTGCGCGGGACGTAGAATTTTCGCTGGTAGGAAGCCAGATCCTTCCGGCCGATCCGGCCAACCGACTTTTCCGTCCCGACAAGCACCATCCCCAGGGGGTGCTTGGGCCACAGCAGCGTGTTCAAGAGATCATGGACGTAGTGCATCGGAAGATCCTTGTACATCCGGATCTCCTCGATGATCACCTGCCGCTCCTTCTGGATCTCTTTGGGGGCCAACGCGGGGTGGAGGACCATGTCGGTCAAGACTTCCACGGTGGACTCTAAATTCTTCGGCTGGACCTTCGCCCAGGCGCAGGTAAACTCCTCGTCGGTGAAGGCGTTGACCACCCCGCCGGACCCTTCGATCGATTCCTTAATCGCCCGGGAGGATCGGTGGGCCGTCCCTTTAAAAAGCAGATGCTCCAGGAAATGGGAAATCCCATTGAGGCGCCTGTTCTCGTAACGGCCGCCGGCATTGATCCAAACACCCACGGCCGCCGACTCGGCATCCTGCCGCGGGGCGCTGACAATTCGCAGACCGTTGGGAAGGACCGTCCGATGGTACGCCTGCCGCTGCAATCGCAGAACAGGTGAACGGGTCATAGATGTTTTCGAAGGCGGGCGGAAGCGGCCAGCATCGCCACCACCCCCCGGACCGCCTGGGCCTGGGCCTTCTGGCAGACCAAGGTGGCGTCGGGCGTCTGCACCACAATCAGATCCTTGACGCCGATGGTGGCGACCAGATGCCCTTCTTTGCCGACGATGATCGAACCGCTGGTCTCCAATCCGACGTGCGAGCCGAGGACAACGTTGCCTTGCGTATCCGCGTTGTGGAGGAAAGCCAAGCTGTTCCAGGAGCCGACGTCATCCCACTCAAAATCGGTTGGGACCATCCAGACGTGTCGGGAACGTTCCAACACCCCCACATCAATGGAAATGCTGGGAAGGCCGGCATACAACTCCCCAAGCCGGCGGTTCCCTTCCGGCGTTCCCCATCCCCGCCGCATCGCTTCCAGACCGGTGTAAAGCCGCGGCAGCCATTGGCGGATCGCCGCCATGATCACACGCCCCTGCCAGCAGAAAATCCCGGCGTTCCAAACGATGCGCGGGCGTCGGATCAACTGCTGGGCCACTTTCAGTTCCGGTTTCTCCAGAAACCGGCGAACCCGATAGCCGCCCGGAGAAACTTCGCTCCCCATCGGCTCGATGTAGCCAAACCCGGTGGCCGGGTAAGTCGGCTTGACCCCTAAACAGACAAGCCCCGCCCGTTCCACCGCCAGCGTCGCCGCGCGGCGGATCGTCTGCTCGAATTTCTCCGCCGGGCGAATCACATGATCCGCCGGCACAACCACAATCACCGCCTCCGGGTCTTCCTGCAAAATAGCGAGTGTGCCAAAACCGATGGCGGCGGCGGTGTTTCGGGAGGCCGGTTCTACCAGGAAATGCTGCCTGGAAATCTTTGGGAGCTGTTTCCGGACGATCTGGGCCTGATGTTTCGTCGTCACCACGACCGTCCGATTCACCGGCACAATCTTCTTCAAGCGGGCGGCAGTCACTTGAAGCAGTGACTGCTCTTTGCCTAAACGAAGGGTTTGTTTCGGGTGATGCCGGCGGGAGAGCGGCCACAAACGCTCGCCGCTTCCTCCTGCCATGATCAGGGCCCACAGTCGAGGAGTTGTTTTAGCCATGACATGCCCTCCGCATCGGCCGAATAAAGTCGGCTGCCGCTTTGATCGGATTTCCCCTGGCCCGGCCGATGGCATCCAATAAAGCGGAGCCGATGATAACGCCATCGACACCACTTGCTTCCAGAACCGTACTCACCTGATGAGGAGTCGATATCCCAAAACCGGCACAGACCGGCAAATTTGTTATTCTCTTCAAATGTTTAACCGGAGCCAAATGGTACTGAAATGAATCTCGAGCACCCGTCACACCAGTCAAGTTAACGTAGTAAATGAATCCTTTTGAAATTCGGGCAATCTTCTTCAACCGATCCGGCGGGCTGGTCGGCGCTGCAAGGAATATTGTATCCAATTCCACGGGCCGGGACGCGTGAAGCAGATCCTCCGCTTCCTCCGGTGGGAGGTCCGGCACAATCAACCCATCCACCCCGCCGGCCGAGGCATCCCGACAGAAATTTCGAAGCCCGTATCGGAAAACCGGATTGTAGTAGGTCATCAACGCGATCGGCACATCCTGGCCGGCTCGGCGCAGCTGCGACACCAGCTTCAAAACCAGGCGCGGCGTCACCCCCTTGCGCAGGGCCCAACTGGAAGCGGCCTGGATCGTCGGCCCATCCGCCAACGGATCGGAGAACGGCACACCCAGCTCGATCAGATCCACCCCTTCATCCACCAAAACCTTCACCAAGTCCGGCAGAAGAGACACTGATGGGAAACCGACGGTCAGGTAGACGATCAACGCCTTGGCATTCTTCCGGCGCAATCGGACAAAGCTCGCATCAATCCGATTCATGGCACACGCTCGTGCTGAGCCTGTCGAAGCACGGACGCCACCGACTCCACATCCTTGTCCCCTCGTCCGGACAAGCAGACCGCCGTCACCAATCCTCTCTTGAGTCGCGGCGCACTCTTTGCCAAGTAGGCGATCGCATGGGACGGCTCCAACGCTGGAAGGATCCCTTCGGTTTCCGCCAGAAGTTGAAAACCTTTCAGGGCCTCGGAATCGGTTACCGACACATACTGCGCCCGGCCGCTCCGCTTGTAAAAAGCGTGCTCAGGCCCAACGCCGGGATAATCCAAGCCCGGAGCAATCGAGTGGGCATCATCAATCTGGCCGTTTGCATCCTGCAGGAGAAACGATTTGGCGCCGTGCAGCACACCCACGGACCCAGCCCCTAAGGTCGCCGAGTGGGAACCGCTGGTGATTCCCTTTCCCGCCGCCTCCACCCCGATCAATCGGACCGACCGATCTCGAAAAAACGGATGAAACATCCCGATCGCGTTGGACCCCCCTCCCACGCAGGCGATCGCCAGATCCGGGAGACGTCCCGCCGCCTGCTGGATTTGCCGCCGCGTCTCCTGCCCGATCACCGATTGAAAATCCCGCACCATCATCGGGTAAGGATGCGGACCCACGACGGAGCCCAAGATGTAATGGGTGCTGCGGACGTTAGTCACCCAATCCCGGATCGCCTCGTTGCAGGCATCCTTAAGCGTCTTGGAGCCGCTGGCCACCGGCCGGACCTTCGCCCCAAGCAGGCGCATCCGGAAAACATTCAGGCGCTGCCGGGCGATATCGGTTTCCCCCATGTAGATCTCGCACTCCAGTCCCAACAGCGCCGCCACCGTCGCTGTGGCCACCCCATGTTGGCCGGCGCCGGTTTCGGCAATCACCCGCGGTTTTCCCATCTTCTTAGCGAGAAGTCCCTGCCCGAGGGTGTTGTTGATCTTGTGGGCGCCGGTGTGAAGAAGATCTTCCCGCTTGAGGTAGACGCGAAGCCCGCGGCCCAACCGCTGGCTCAGCCGTCTGGCAAAATACAGCGGGGTGGGCCGGCCAGCATAGTGGGTGAGGTAATCGTTCAACTCCGCCTGAAAGCGTTCGTCCCGACGGACAGCTTTGTAGGCGGACTCCAATTCAGCAAGCGCCGCCATGAGGATTTCCGGCACGAACTGTCCGCCAAAGGGACCAAACCGGCCGTGGGAATCGGGGAGCGTCGGCATAAGGAAGCCAGTTTAGCACACGACGAAAATCGCTGTCAAAAAACCGGCGGGAAACAGAGCGGAGATTACAGGCGGCGGGCGAGACTCTCCAAGATTTCGATCCGGCGCTCCACCGGCGGGTGGGTGCTGAACAGGTTGACCAGTGCGCCGGCATTCAACGGATTCACAATAAACAGATGAGCGGTCGCCGGATTGGCATCCATCGGCTCCCGAGCCACCGCCCCGCTGATCTTCCGCAAGGCCGAGGCCAGCGCCAGCGGCTTCCGGCACAGACGGGCGCCGGATTCATCCGCCTGGTATTCCCGCGCCCGGGAGATCGCCATCTGTACCAACATCGCCGCCAGCGGCGCGATGATCGCGATCACCAGCACGAGGACCAGTTGCAGAGCGCCGTTGCCGCGCTCCCGATCCCGGCCGCCCCCACCCCACATCATGGACCATCGGGCCATGTCGGCCAGCATGTAGATTGCGCCGGCAATCGCCGCCGCCACCGTGCTGATCAAAGTGTCCCGGTTTTTCACGTGGGACATCTCGTGAGCCAGCACCCCTTCCAGTTCCTCCCGACTCAATAGTTGGAGAATTCCTTCGGTCGCAGCAACCGCCGCATGCTTCGGTGAGCGCCCGGTAGCGAAGGCGTTGGGCACCTGCGTGGGAATAATGTAAACCTTCGGCATCGGGACGTCGTCCAGCTGAGCCAAGTAGCGGACCGTCTTGACCAGATCCGGGGCCTCTTCTTCCGTGACAGGCCGGGCCCGGTACATGGCCAGGACGATCTTGTCGGAAAACCAATAGCTGACAAGGTTCATCACCAAGGCAAACCCGAAAGCGGTGATCATCCCGGAACGGCCGCCCAAGAGGCCTCCAATAAACACAAATAGGAGGGTCAGTACGGTGAGCAAGAAAGCTGTTTTCAAGGTTTTCATTGTCTCCTCACTTCCTTTGCTTTTGACGTCACTTATTATATGACGAAAGAAAGGTCAACTCAAGGGGGAGGTGGCCTTGTGAATAAATTCCCTCACCAAAACCGGGTCCTTTCGGCCAGGGGAAAACTCGACCCCGCTGGAAACATCTACGCCGAAAGGTTGAACCTGCTCGATAACAGCGGCGACGTTGGCCGGGGTCAGACCCCCTGCCACAATCACCGGGATCCCGAATGATTTCGCCCGCAGGGCCAACTGCCAATCGAACGAAACGCCGGTTCCCCCGGTCCGGTCCGGATGATCGGTGTCCAAAAGGATTGCATCCACCCCCTGATAAAACGGAATGATTTCCAAACTCCCGGCATTTTTGACCCGAATCGCCTTGATGAGAAAGCGAACCTTTCCCTTGAAGGCCAGCACCTGTTCCGGCGATTCCTCCCCATGAAACTGAAGCCCATGCAAGGGACAAACCCGAAGAAGTCCTCTGAGGAAGTCCGGATCCTCATTGGCCACCACGCCAATCGGCACAACCGAAGGGGGCAGCGCCGGCAGAATCTTCGCCACCTCTTCCCTCGTGGCCGCCCGGGGACTGGAGGGAACAAAGACGAAACCCACGGCATCCGCTCCGGCATTGGCCGCCGCCACGGCATCCGCCACATTGGTCATGCCGCAGATCTTCACCCAGCTCTTGGCCGCTTTACCTACCATCCCATCAGCTCCTTGATCCGCTTGGCCGGATCCTCCGCTTTCATGAGTTCCTCTCCGATCAACACCGCATCCACCCCTTGGGCCTGCACAAATTCCAGATCGTCCCGGGAGTGGATCCCGCTTTCTGCCACCAGCGTCCGGCGTCCCAACTCCTCCTTGGGAATCAAGCGGGCCAGCGCCTGCGTCGTTTCCAAATCCACCTGGAGCGTCGCCAGATTCCGATTGTTAATCCCGATCATCTCGGCCCCGGTCTCGAGCGCTTCCCCTAATTCCTGCTCGGTATGGACCTCCACCAGCGTCGTCAGGGAAAGATCCCGTGCCAACTCAGTCAAGCGCTTTAAAACCGGGCGCGGCAGGATGGCCACAATCAGCAGGACTGCATCGGCCCCTGCGGCCGAGGCCTCCAGCAGATGGTACTCCTCCAGCGTGAAGTCCTTCCTTAATAGGGGAACGGATACCACCTCCCGGACCGCCGAGAGATCGGCCAGCGATCCGGCAAAGAACTTCGAGTCGGTGAGGATCGAGAGGGCGTGGGCGCCGGCCTGCACGTAGGTCTTCGCCGTCGCCACGGCATCCGAATTCGGGCGCATCATCCCGGCCGACGGAGAAGCACGCTTGATCTCGGCAATCAGGTGGATCTTTCCCTTGCCGGAAATCGCCCGTCGGAAATCCCGTCTCGGAGATCTGTTCTTGATCTCTTTTTCGAGTAAGGAAGCCGGCCGCGCTCGTTTGGCTTCGGCCAATTCCAGCTTCTTGTAAGCGACAATCTCCTCAAGCGTAGTCATCATCTCCTAGCGTCATTGCGAGGCCCCGTAGGGGCCGAAGCAATCTCTCTTACTCGTTCGAGCACGTCCCGTGCTTCGCCTTTGTCGACCGATTCCACTGCCATCGCCAACCCTGCCGCGATATCTTGCGCCGCACCGGCCACGTACAAAGCCGCTGCTGCATTTAAAAGAACTGCGTCCCGAACCGGCCCCCGTGCACCGGTCAAGACCTCCTGGGCAATCCTGGCATTCTCCGCCGGAGAGCCGCCCCGGAGATCTTCCAGCACACTCGCTTGGATGCCGAACCGATCCGGCGTGATGGCGTAATGAAGCACGCGGATTTGCATTCTTTCCATCTGAAGCTCCGCGACCTCCGTAGAGCCGGTGGTGGAGATTTCATCCTGGCCGTCGGTGCCGTGAACCACCAATACCCTGATGGCTCCCAAGGCCTCCAGGGCCTGTGCGTACAAATCCAGTTTCTTCTCATCCGCGACCCCGACCACCTGATACCGAACACCTGCTGGGTTGGTCAACGGCCCCAGCAGGTTGAAGATCGTCGGTACACCGAGCGCCTTGCGGATCGGCGCCACCGCTTTCATGGCCGGATGAAACCGCGGGGCAAATAGAAATCCGAAGCCGGTCTCTTCAATACATTGCCGAACCACTTCAGTTGGGACATCAATTTTTACTCCCAAAGCTTCGAGGAGGTCCGCCGAACCGCACGCCGAGGTGACCGAACGGTTGCCATGCTTGGCGACCGCCACTCCAGCTCCGGCCACCACCAATGCCGCAAGGGTCGAGATGTTGACCGTCTTTAAGCCATCGCCGCCGGTCCCGCAGGTATCCACCAGGACCCCTTCGACCCGAACTTCCAATGGCACGGCATGCTGCCGCATGGCGCGGGCGGCCCCTACCACCTCGGGAAGTGCCTCCCCTTTCTCCCGCAGGGCCAGCAGAAATTCCTTCACCTGCTGTTCCGGCGCCTGCGCCTCCATGATCGCCGAAATCGCATCTGACGTTTCGGCCTCGGTGAGATCTTCTCCGGTCTGCACCTTGGAGAGTAAAGAAGAAAGCGAGGGGGCCGTCACTTGATCTTCAGGAAATTCTGGAGGAGCTGCTTCCCCACTTTGGTGAGGATTGATTCGGGATGAAACTGCACGCCGTAGATCGGGAAGGTGCGGTGCTGCAGTCCCATGATCTCCTGCTCTTTCGTCTCGGCAGTCACTTTCAGAACGCTGGGAAAACCGTCCCGTTTGACGACAAGGGAATGGTAGCGGGTCGCTTCAAATGGACTCGGCAATCCCTTGAAAACCCCTGAGCCGTCGTGATAGATCGGGCTCGTCTTGCCGTGCATCAGCCGGAAATTGCGCTCGACGGTGCCGCCGAAGATCGCCCCGATGCACTGATGGCCCAGGCACACGCCCAGAAGAGGAATTGTCGGCCCCAGTTCCCGAATCACCTCGTTGGAAACGCCGGCATCTTTCGGGCTGCCCGGCCCGGGGGAGATGACGATCCGGTCCGGCTTCATCCGCTTGACCTGCGCCAAGGTGACCTTGTTGTTTCGGTAGACCATCAGCTCCTGCCCCAGCTCGCCCAGGTACTGGACGAGGTTGTAGGTGAAGGAATCGTAATTATCAATCATCAAAATCCGCTGCTTCCACATGGCTACACCAATCCCTGCTCGGCCAGGCGGATGGCGGCGATCATGCCGGCCGCCTTGTTCCGGGTCTCCTGGTATTCCTGCTCCGGCTTGGAGTCGGCCACGATTCCGGCCCCGGCCTGAACGTAGGCGCGGCCATCCTTGACCAACACGGTGCGGATCGTGATGCAGGTGTCCAGATTCCCGTTGAAGCTGAGGTATCCGACTGCACCGGCGTACGGCCCGCGGGCGTCCGGCTCCAGCTCGTTGATGATCTGCATCGCGCGCACCTTCGGGGCCCCGGTGACCGTGCCGGCCGGGAAGGCCGCCCGGAAAACATCAAAGGCGCTCTTTCCTTTTTTCAGTTTGCCCACGACGTCGCTCACCAAATGCATCACGTGCGAGTAGCGTTCCACCGTCATGAGGTTGTTCACCTGCACCGACCCGTACTCGCAGACCCGGCCGATGTCGTTGCGGCCGAGGTCCGCCAGCATGAGATGCTCGGCCAACTCCTTCGGATCGCGCCGAAGCCCTTCTTCAATCTGCTGGTCCGCCGCCGGCGTTTTCCCCCGGCGCCTTGTCCCGGCGATCGGGCGGACCTCCACCTTTCCATCCTCGCATCGGACGAGGATCTCCGGCGAGGAGCCGACCAGCGCAAAGCTGCCGAGATTCAGGTAGAACATGTAGGGCGATGGATTCAAAGAGCGGAGCGCCCGATAGATTTCAAACGACGGGCAGGCGGCCGGAACTTGGAACCGCTGCGAGAGAACAATCTGGATCGCCTCCCCCTGGCCAATGGCCTGTTTCGCCCGGCGGACCCCTTTCACAAAAACGGCCTTGCTCACATTCGAATGAACGCTGGCCCCATCCAGCTCCCGCCGGCCGGCCGGCGGGGCGTACCAAAGCGGTTGGCGCAGTTGGCGGATCATCGCATCAATCCGTTTGGTCGCCTTGGCATAGGAGGCCTTCGCCCGTTTCTCCAGGGTCGCCCGGGACCCCGGTTCCAGAATTGCATTGGCGACCACCTTCATGACATGTTCAATGTGATCGAAGACCACCAGCGAGTCGCTCAAGAACCAGACGCTGTCCGGGACGCCGAGCCGGTCCGGCTTCGCCGGGCCGATCGGCTCCAGGAACCGGACGATCTCGTAGCCGGCATAGCCCACAAACCCGCCGGAAAAACGGGGCAGCCCCGGCACCGAAACGGATTTGTAAGGAGAGAGAATCTGCTCCAATTCCCGCAGAGGGTCGGTCAAGGTAGTCCATTGCTTGTTCTGCCGGGAGCTCTTCATCCACATCTCGATTCCCCTGGACTCCACCACCATGCTCGGGGTGGCCCCAATAAAGGAATAGCGTCCGAGCCGTTCGCCCCGCTCCACCGATTCCAGCAAATAGGCCGGCCCCCGTCCTTCCAGTTTGAGGTAGGCCGACAGTGGCGTTTCAAAATCGGCCAGGATCTGGCGGTAAACAGGGATCAGGTTCCCCCGCTTGGCGTACTGGAGGAACTCTTCAAAAGAGGGGCGGTAGTGATCAGTCTGATTTTTTGCCATAGACCTTCTCTGGATCAAACAGCCGGTGGCTGGTAACTTTCCACTCTTTCCCATTCTTCAACGCTCGATAGAAACAGCTCCGGTACCCGGCATGGCAGGCCCCGCCCACCTGCGTGACACTGACCAACAGCGTATCCCCATCGCAATCCAGCGCAATCTTCTTGACCCGCTGGATGTGGCCGGAGGATTCCCCTTTCAGCCACATGCTCTTGCGGGATCGGGAATAGAAATGGGTTTTGCCGGTGGCCAGCGTCTTCTTCACCGCTTCCCGGTTCATCCAGGCCATCATCAGCACTTCGTGCGTCTTAGCATCCTCAACAATCGCCGGCACCAGTCCATTCGAATCGAACTTAATCTCATCGATCCATGCTTTACTCACAGCCGAACCGGAACTCCTTTTCTTTTCAAGTATCGTTTGGCCTGCGGGACGGTGAACTGCCGGTAATGAAAGATGGAGGCGGCCAGCACCGCATCCGCCTTGCCCTTTGTCAATGCCTCCGCCAGATGCCGCAAGTTCCCCGCACCACCGGAGGCGATTACCGGAATCTTCACCGCCTGAGAAATCGCCCGGGTCAACGCCAAGTCGTAACCCTGCTTGGTGCCGTCGCAGTCCATGGAAGTCAGCAGAATCTCGCCGGCTCCCCGCCGGGCCGCTTCCCGCGCCCAGGCCACCGCATCCTTGCCGGTCGGCGTGCGGCCGCCATGCACGTACACTTCCCAGGAAGGGACAGTCCCCTTCGGGGACAGTCCCTTCCGCTTCGCATCAATCGCCACCACCACGCATTGACTGCCGAACCGCCGGGCCGCCTGCGTAATCAGTGCCGGGTTCTTGACCGCCGCGGTGTTGATCGATACCTTGTCGGCCCCGACAGCGAGCAGCCGCCGGATCTCTTCGATGGAACCGATCCCACCCCCGACGGTGAACGGAATGAAAACCACCTGCGCCACCTTCCCCGCCAATCGGATGCGGGTCGAGCGGGCCTGCGCCGAGGCGGTGATGTCCAGAAAAATCAGCTCGTCGGCCCCTTCCTGCTCGTAACGCCGGGCGACCTTCACCGGGTCGCCCGCATCCTTCAGCGAGAGGAAGCGGACCCCTTTGACGACACGGCCGGCTTTGACGTCGAGACAGGGGATGATCCTTTTTGCGAGCATGACTCCACAGCTTTCTTTAAGTCGAACTTGCCTTCGTACAGCGCCCGGCCGACAATGGCGCCGCTCAACCCATTGGGTTCCAATTCCTTCAGCTTCAAGATGTCTTCAACAGAGCTGATCCCACCGGAGGCGAAGAAGGAAACGCCTTTGCCGCCGACAAGACCCAAGAGCTCTCGGTAGCGTTCCACCACCGGGCCGGTCATCGTTCCATCCCGTGTGGTGTCGGTGTAGATCAAGGTCTTGACTCCCTGCTTGACCAGCCGCTGGATCAGGGCTTCCGGCTTCATCCACTCTTTTCGGACCCAGCCCTCGATGGCAACCCGGCCATCTTTGACATCCACGGCCACGGCGATCTTCTCTCCATGCGTCCTCAGGGCCCGCGTGATAAACGCCTCGTCCAAACAGGCCTTCGTCCCCAAAATCACCTGGGCCACGCCGGCCTCCAAGTATTGGCCGATCGCCGCCAAGGTCCGGATGCCGCCGCCGGTCTGCACCGGCACTTTCACCGCTTTCACGATCTTCCCCACCACCTCCAGATGGCGCGGGCTGCCGGTCAGGGCCCCATCCAGATCGATCACATGCAGGCGCTGGGCTCCGGCCTCCACCCATTTCTTCGCCACCGCCACCGGATCCTCTCCATAAACCAGCTCCTCGGAAAAATCCCCGCGGACCAACCGGACCACCTTGCCGCCTTTCAAGTCAATTGCAGGAACAATCAGCATGAAGATACCCCCGCCTCCTTGATGAAGTTCTTAAGAATTCTTAAACCCCATTTCTGACTCTTCTCCGGATGAAACTGCGTTGCCCACAACCGATCGCCGTTTGAAACCACCGACGGGAATCGACAGCCGTATGCCGTCGTTGCCACAACCGCCTCGGGTGATTCCGGCGCGGCATAAAAACTGTGCACGAAATACATGAAGGCGCCCTCCGGCACGCCGCGCAATATTCCGTCATTGCGAGGCGAAGCCGAAGCAATCTCGATTTGGTTCCACCCCATGTGCGGAACTTTCAATCCGGCCCGCGCCGGAAACTTTCGAACACGACCCGGCAACACTCCCAATCCCTTCACTCCGGACGACTCCTCGCTCGATGAGAAAAGAAGCTGCAGCCCCAGGCAGAGCCCGAGGAACGGCTTGCCATCGCGGATCGAGCCGACGATCGGATCCACCAGCCGTCGCTTCTTCAACTCCGCCATCGCCTCGCCGAACGCCCCGACGCCGGGGAAAACGACCGCTTTCGCCTTCGCGACCGCCGCCGGATCGGAAGTGACGCAGGCGCGGCCCCCGACAAAAGCGAAGGCCTTGTTCACCGACGCCAGATTCCCCATCCCGTAATCAATGATCGCGATCACAGCGTGCCTTTCGTCGAGGGAACCCCCTTCACGCGGGAATCCTGCTCCACCGCTTCCCGCAGGGAGCGGCCCAGCGCCTTGAAGACCGACTCGAGAACGTGATGGATGTCCCCGCCGGCTTTTAACACGTCGACGTGCAGTGTGATCTCACTCTTGGTCACAAAACTTTCCAAGAAATGTTGGGCATCGTCAACATCATATTGGAGACGCATCGATTGTGGTGCTATCACTCGGCGAAACGAATCCACGTGTCGATCCGCAGTCCATCCCCAGTTAAAGGAGGGCCGGCCGCTCAAGTCCACAACCGACCGGACGCGGGCCAGCGTCTCATCCATCGGCACAAAGGCAGACCCCATCCGTCGGATTCCCTTCTTGTCACCCAGCGCTTTCTTGAAGGCCTCGCCGATGGCCAGCCCCAAATCCTCGTTGGTGTGGTGAAGGTCGATGTCCAGGTCTCCCTTGGCCTTCAGCTGCAGATCAAACAGCCCATGCTTGGCGAACAGCTCCAGCATGTGGTCGAGGAACCGGATCCCGGTGGAGACATCGGATCGGCCGGTCCCATCCAAGCTCAATCGACCCCGAATGTCCACTTCTTTGGTCTTACGTTGAATGCCTGCGACACGATTTTTCACTCCACACCCTCTTTCGCTTTTGTTCCCTCTCCGTCGCGGCTCAAACGGGCGGCCACCGACTCCCAATGCTTGGGAAGCCCTTCGATCGTCGCCAAACGCTCGATCATTCCCCTGTCGTTCTCCAACGCCTTCTTGGAGTAGCCGATCACGTGGGCCACCTTCACAAACTCCCGGACCCCCAGTCCGGAAAAAAACCGGGCGGTCCCGCCGGTGGGCAGAACATGGCTGGGACCGGCCGCATAGTCCCCGACCGATGCCGGAGAGTACGGCCCCAAGAAGATCGCCCCGGCGTTTTTGATCTTGCGCACCAAGGACTCCGGCCGGTTGACCTGGATTTCCAAATGTTCCGGCGCCACCGCGTTGGCCACAGCCACCGCTTCCTCCAGATTCTTTACCACGATGGCATAGCCATGGTCCACCTTCTGCTTGACCGTCTTGGCCAACGTCTTCGAAGTGGTAATCAGCACCGCCAACCCTTGGTGGTGCTCTCCCTCCGCGTCCAGATCTTTGGCCACATATTCCGGATTGGCGTGATGATCCGCGATCACCGCGATTTCCGTCGGGCCGGCGGTCATGTCGATGTCCACGTAGCCGTACACCTGGCGTTTGGCCTCGGTGACATAGGCATTCCCCGGTCCCACGATTTTATCTACTTTGGGAATCGTTTTGGTGCCGAAGGCCAGCGCGGCGATTGCCTGCGCTCCACCCACCTTATAGACCGCCGACACCTTCAGCAGGTTCGCCACCACGAGAATGTGCGGGTCCACCGAACCATTCAGCTTTGGCGGCGTCACCAAGATAATCTCCTTGACCCCGGCGATCTTGGCCGGCAGTACCGTCATGTAAACGGTGGAAACCAGCGGCGCCGTTCCGGATGGGACGTAAACCCCGACTCGATCCAACGGGATCGGCTGCTCTCCCAACACAACGCCGTTTTCATCCCGGATCCGCCACGGACGCTTCACCGAACGGCGATAGAACCGGTCCACGTTCTCGATCACCTTTTTCAAGGAGGCCACGAACTCCGGGCTGATGTTCTGGAAAGCGCCGGAGGTCTCCGCTTCGGTCACCTTCAACTGCTTTGGGGTGAGCTTCACCTTGTCGAACTTCCGGGTGTAGCGGATGACCGCTTCATCCCCTTCGGCCCGGACCGCATCGAGGATCCGGCGCACCACATCCTCGACCCTGGCCCGCCGGCAAAATCCCCGCTGGACCAGTTTTTCCCATTCCTTGCTTCGAACTCGAATGACTCGCATCGTTCGTTAGACTCCCACCTTCTCCAAAATGTATTTTTCCAACCGCTGCCGGATCTCCGGAAACTTCGCCGGTTCATTCACCTTGCCCTGGGCCATCTCCGCCCGCCCGCCGCCGGACCCGCCGGCAACCGACGTGGACAACTTCAGCAGCTCGTTGGCGGAGATGCCGCGCTGTTGCGCCACCCCCCCGGAGGTGGCCACGCAAAATCCCTGCGCATCGGTTAAGAAGATCACCGCGTCCGGTTCCGTTTTCCGAATCGCGTCGGCAAATGATCTTAGAACGACGTGATCCATCTGTCCATCCAGCCGTTCGAACACGACGGTCACCGCCCCTAATTTCTGAGGAGTCACTTTCTGTGCCTGCACGCGGGCTTCCTTCATTTTCAACTGCTCCAACTGCTCCTCCAACTCTTTCTCTTTGGCCCGCTGAGCGAGCTTCTCAGCCCTCTGCGCCAATTGGATCTGTTCCTCTTCTTGGTGGCTCACGACCTGCCTGTCGGTCAATGCCTTCACCCGCCGGATGCCGGCGGCGACCGACCTTTCCTCCACCAGTTTAAAGAGGCTGACTTCTCCGCTTGCGTGAAGATGGGTTCCGCCGCACAACTCCTTGGAAATCTCGCCGATGGAAACCACCCGCACCTGCGAGCCGTACTTCTCGCCGAAGAGGGACATCGCCCCGGTCCTCCGGGCCTCGTCCAACGACATCTGCGCGATGGAAACCGGCAGGTTCGTTCCCACCCATTCGTTCACCAGCGACTCCACCGAATCTCGTTGCGTGCTGGACAACGCGTTCGTGTGGGAGAAATCAAACCGCAGGTGATCCGGCGCCACCAGCGACCCGGCCTGCACCACATGAGGCCCCAGCACTTTGCGAAGCGCCGAATGCAGCAGGTGTGTCGCCGTGTGGTTCTGCGCCACGTGCCGCCGGCGCGCGGCATCCACCGTCGCCGTCACCGGCTCGTTCACCCGCACGCGCCCCTCGGTCAACTGCGCTTGATGCACCAACAGGTTGCCCACCCACTGCGTGTCCGACACCGCCAACCTCCCCTCGGCCGCCTGAATCACGCCGGCATCTCCCACCTGCCCGCCGGCCTCGCCGTAAAATGGCGAATGGTCCAACAGCACCTGCACCACAGCCGGCGCTTTCACCTCATTGACCAAGCGGTTCTCCTGGATCAGGCCGATCACCTTCGCTTTGGCCGCCAGCTCCGTGTAGCCGACGAAATCGGTGGATTGTTTGAAGGAGATCAACAGATCATGCAGTTTATCCCTTGCAAAGATGTCGCCGGCGAAAGCGCTGGCCGCCTTCGATTTCGCCTGCAAAGCAACCAACGCCTTGTCAAATTCCTCATGAGTAGGAGAGTTTACTCCTTCTCTTCGACATACATCTACAATCTCGTCATATGACAATCCATGGGTATCATAGAATCGAGCGGCATTTTCAGCTGGAAACGAACTCCCTGGTAAAACATTACCGACCCATCTAAATCGATATGTTCTTCCAGCATCCGCCTCAGCCAATTTAGTCCGCCCACTGAAATTTCTTACTTCCTCTTCCAACAACGGAATCTTCTCTTCCAAGGTCTGCCAGAACTTTTCTTCTTCGGTCAGGATTACCTTGGCGATTGATTCCCGGCGATGCGTCAGCTCCGGATACGGCTCCTCCATGATCTTAGTAACAACCGGCACCAACTTATAGAGGAAAGGCTTCATGAGTCCTAGTCCAATCCCGGCCCGTTCCGCCTTGCGCAGCAGCATCCGAAGGACGTAGCCCCGTCCGTCGTTGGAGGGAACGATGCCGTCGGCGATCAAGAAGGTCAGCCCACGCACATGGTCGGCAATCGCATCAATGTAAGCGAGCTGATCTTTTGGAGCCGCTGGCCCGGCTTCTTTGAACAAAAGACGTTTGATCTCTTTGACGATCGGCTCAAATAGATCAGTCTCGAAGACGCTCATCTTGTCCTGCATTACCGCGGTTAGCCGTTCCAACCCCATGCCGGTGTCGATGTTCTTGGCCGGCAGATCCTTGAGCGAGCCGTCGCTCTGCCGGTCGTACTGCGTGAAGACCAGGTTCCAGATCTCCACGAACCGGCCGCAGGGGCAACCCGGTTTACAGTTTTTCGGATCCGGACAGGGTTTCCCCACCACACACCGCTGGTAATCATAATAAATTTCCGAGGAGGGGCCGCAGGGGCCGTTCGGCCCCTCCTTCGGCGCGTTGGATGGCCAGAAGTTGTCCTTGGCCCCGAACCGGACGATCCGTTGCGGCGGCAGGCCGATTTTCTTTTTCCAAATCTCCGCCGCCTCGTCATCCTTCTCGTAGACCGATGCCCAGAGCCGGTCCGCAGATATCTTCAGATCCTTCGTCAGGAACTCCCAGGCGAACGGAATCGCCTCCCGCTTGAAATAATCGCCGAAGGAAAAATTCCCCAGCATCTCAAAGAAGGTTAAGTGACTTGGCGTCTGGCCGACCTGCTCGACGTCGCCTGTCCGAAAACACTTCTGGCAGGAGGCGGCACACTGTAAATCTTTTCTTCCGCCGAGGAAATATTCTTTAAACTGGTTCATCCCGGCGCCGGTAAAAAGCAGGGTCGGGTCCTTGGCCGGCACGAGCGAGTCGCTGGGGACGATCACGTGTCCCTTGGATCGGAAAAAGTCGAGGAATTTCCTTCTTAACTCAACACTCGTCATGAGATCCTTCGCTTCGCTCAGGATGACTGGCCAGCAACTCGCGAGTCACTTTGTAGACAACGTCGGATGAAAATCCCCGCCGGCTTAAGAAGCTGAAGAGCCGACGCTGTGCCGCGTCCCGTTGCAATCCTTTTAAAGAGGAGACCCGGCTCTCGGCCAATTCCCGCGCCCTCGTCAGATCATCCTTTCCCTCGGCCGCCTCCTCCACCGCACGCGCGCTTAAGGAAGGATCCACCCCCTTGGCCTTGAGGTTGTTCATCAACGCCCGCCGGCTGGCCGGCTTCATCACCATCTGTTGCGCTGCAAAATAGCGGGCGAACTTCGCGTCGTTGAGCAGGTCCTTCTGCTTGAATTCCGCCACCAGCTTCTCGATCATCGTCGGCCCGCAGCCCATCCGCCTCAAACGCGTTCGGAATTCCGACTCGGACCGCGGACGGAATTTTAAAAGCAAAAAGGCCCGTGCCCGCGCTTTTCCTTCGGACTCGATCGTCAAGCGAGATCCTTCCCCTTCCTCTTCGCTTCGCTCAGAGTCAGGGTCAGGATGACGGTGCCCGAAGGATGGCGTAACCACGCGCCGTTTTCACCAGGACGTCCCCTTTGAAGGAGCGGGTCAGGTTGTTAAAGTCGGTGACGGATCGAACCGGCTGCTGGTTCAAGCCAAGAATCAAATCCCCTTCGCGCAGGCCGGCTTCTTCCGCCGGAGAACCAGGCGCTACCTCGGTCACCACAACTCCCTCCCGCACTTCCAATCCAAGGCGGGAAGCCAGATCCGGCGTGATGGCAGTGACCTTAATTCCTCTCCAAGCCTCGCCCGCCTTGCCCGCTTCCACCTCGGACTCTTCCGGCCGCTTGCCGATTTCCACCTGCACATCCATAGGACGTTTGTCGTGAAGAATTCCCAGTTTCACTTTCTTTCCAACCGGCGCCCGGCCAACGCGATTCAACAAGTCCCGCACATCCTTCAGCTTCTCGCCGTCGAAGGTGCGGATGACGTCTCCTTCCTTTATCCCCGCCTTCTGCGCCGGCGAGTCCGTCAGAACCTGCGCCACAATGACCCCCTCCTTGGCCTCCAATCCAAAATATTTCGCCAGGTCTTCGGTGATGTCCTGGACGTTGATCCCGAGCCACCCGTAAAGGATCTTTTTGCCCTGGATGAGATCCCCCACAACCCGCTTGGCGATGTTAATCGGGATGGCGAACCCGATCCCCTGGTAGCCGCCGGTCGTCGAGAAAATCGCCACGTTGATGCCGATCACCTGGCCCTTTAAATTGACCAGCGGCCCGCCGCTGTTGCCCGGGTTGATGGCCGCGTCGGTCTGAATCAGGTTGGAGTAATTCCGGTCATCCCTACCCAGACGAAGGGCACGGTTCACTGCCGAGATCACCCCGACGGTCACCGTCGGCTCACTGCTGCCGACGGCGAACCCGAATGGATTCCCGATGGCGATCGCCCATTGGCCGATCATGACCTGATCGGAGTCGCCGAGTTCCGCCACCGGCAAATTCTTGGCCTGGATCTTCACTACCGCCAAATCGGAACGGATATCGGCCCCCTTAATCTCCCCCTTAAACTCGCGGCCATCCGGCAAGGTGACGGTGACCTTGTCCGCTCCGTGAATCACATGCTCGTTGGTCAGGATGTACCCCTGCTCGTCAATGAGGACGCCGGTTCCCAAACCCCGCTGTTTGAACTCCCGCTCTGGAAGTTCCCCCATAAAATCCCGGAAGAAACGATTGAACAGGTCATCGTCAAAATTCGAGAAGGGGCTCCCGCCAAAGTTCCGTCGGCTGACGCGGACATGCTCGGTGGCCTCCGTCGAGATGGAAACCACCGCAGGCCCCACCCTCTTGGCCACGTCCACAAACTCCGACTGCATCTGATCCGCGGCACTGGTGCTTAACGGTTGGGCAGAGGCGTTTGAAACCAGTGGAACCGTACCGAGTAAAATCGCCAGAAAAGAAATGAATTCCCTTCTCATCTGCTATTCCTCCTTGGAGCGAAACAGCGTGTCGTGCGCTGCCACGACACGCTGTCTCAAAGAACCGGCCTCCTTAAAGAAAGAGACCGGTTAACTGTTCCAGTGCAGCAGTTTCATGAGCGGGCCATCTGAACCGCCGCCGGCGTGCCGGCGTTAACGGCATCCCGCAGCTTCGACTCCAGCTCAGCAAGAAGCTTCGGGTTCTCCTTCAAGTAGCCGCGGGCATTCTCCCGGCCTTGGCCCAGCTTGACCTCGCCATAGGTGATCCAGGTGCCGGCCTTCTGAAGAAGGCCCATCTGCGTCCCCAAATCAATGATGTCGCCGGACTTGGAGATTCCCTCGCCGTAGAGGATGTCGAACTCCGCCTGCCGGAACGGGGGGGCAACCTTGTTTTTCACCACCCGAACCCGGACGTGGGAACCGACCACCTCTTCACCCCTCTTGATGTGCTCAATCCGGCGGATGTCCAGCCGAACCGAGGAGTAGAATTTGAGCGCCCGGCCGCCGGGAGTGGTCTCCGGATTGCCGAACATGACCCCGATCTTCTCCCGAAGCTGATTGATGAAGACAAGCGCCGTCTTGGATTTGGAGATGGCGCCGGTCAGCTTGCGCAGGGCCTGCGACATGAGCCGCGCCTGCAGGCCGACGTGCGAATCCCCCATCGCTCCCTCGATCTCCGCCCGGGGAACCAGCGCCGCCACCGAGTCCACCACAACCACGTCCACCGCGTTGGAGCGCACCAGCATCTCGGCGATCTCCAGCGCCTGCTCACCGGTGTCCGGCTGGCTGATCAACAACTCATCGCTGTTGACGCCGATCTTCTTGGCGTAGGTCGGGTCGAAGGCATGCTCGGCATCAATGAAGGCGGCGGTCCCGCCGGCGCGCTGCGTCTCGGCGATCACCGACAGAGTCAGGGTGGTCTTGCCGGAGGATTCCGGCCCGAAGATCTCCACCACCCGGCCCCGCGGGATCCCGCCCACTCCCAGCGCCTGATCCAGCGAAATGGAGCCGGTCGGCAGGACCTCAACATCCGACTTGATGTTCCCACCCAGCTTCATGATCGCTCCCTTGCCGAACTGCCGCTCGATCTGGGTTAAGGCAAGCTCCAGCGCTTTAACCTTTTCGGCCCGGCTGGTTTCCGGAGCTTTGACGGCGATTTCGACAGGGGCGTGCTTTCCTTTGGTTTCCGTTTCTTTTGATTTTGCGTGTGTGCGTGGCATGGTCGTTTCCTCTATTTTTGTATCCATTATAACGCTCTCCTTTTATGCTGGCAAGTGACCGAAAACATCTTTTTCCGTGAAACCCCCAACCTACCGCAACCAGGCCTATTTGTCAATACTGCATATATTTTGCACAAGATTGCTTTTGGCTTCTGTGCTATAAGGAAACCGTATGAACGCTGAGATGATCGCGATCGGAACGGAGCTGCTGCTTGGCTTCGTGGTCAACACGGACACGGTGTTCCTGGGGCGCGCGCTGGCTGAGATGGGGATTGACTGCTACCACCAGGTGACCGTCGGCGACAACCCCGAGCGCCTGGCCGAAGCCATCCGGACCGCCCTGGCCCGGGCCGACCTGGTGATTACCTGCGGCGGATTGGGACCCACGGTGGATGACATCACGCTGGAGACGATTGCCCGCGCCACCGGCACCCAACTCACGCTCAACCGCGCGATCCTCAAGCAGATCCGTAACCGGTTCGCTCGGCTAAAGATCCGCATGCCGGAGAGCAACGTGCGCCAGGCGATGGTCCCCAAAGGCGCGGCCGTCTTCCCTAACAGCAGTGGAACCGCTCCGGGATTCTTGCTCACCGTTCGTGGTGAGCTTGTCGAACCACGAACAAAACTCCTTGCCGCTTTACCGGGCCCGCCAGCGGAACTGATCCCGATGACTCAAAAATATCTCCTGCCCCGGTTGCGCCGCCATGTCGGAAAATCGATGATCCGTTCCCGAACGCTGAAGGTCACCGGCCTGACTGAATCGGAAGTGGATGCCAAGGTCCGAGACATCCTCGCCCTTAAAGGAAGCGTCACCGTTGGGATCTACGCGCACCCGAGCCAGGTGGACCTTCGAATCTCCGCCAAGGCCCCCACCCCGGCCGCCGCCGAAGGGCTCATCGCCAGGGTGGAACGAAAAATCCGCCGCCGGCTGGGAAACCTGATCTACGGTGCCGATGAGGAAACGCTGGAAGCGGCAGTCGGAAACCTGCTGCGGAAGAAGAAACTCTCTTTGGCGGCGGCGGAATCCTGCACCGGCGGGCTGATCCAGCATCGAATCACGGAGGTGCCCGGCTCATCGGATTATTTCCTGGGCGGCGTGGTTGTTTATGCCAACAATTTAAAAGAATCTCTTCTGGGAGTCCCGCCGGAACTGCTTAAGAAATACGGCGCCGTCAGCCCGCAGGTGGCCACAGCGATGGCCGCCGGCATCCGGCAAGCCGTCGACTCCGATTTTGGAATCTCCGTCACCGGCATCGCCGGGCCGACTGGAGGGACGAAACAGAAACCGGTGGGCCTGGTCTACATCGCCTTAAGCACCTCGCGCGGCACGCAGGTCACCCGCCATCAGTTTTCGGGCAATCGCTCCGTCGTCAAGTTTAAGGCGAGCCAAACCGCCTTGAACTTGATCCGCCTGCATCTTACGAAATGATCCGGGCTTTCATCGCCGTCGAGTTGCCGGATTCGGTACGCCAAGAGGTGGCTTCCCTGCAGGCCGATTTCAAATCCTCAGGCGCCGATGTCAAATGGGTCGACCCGGAGAACCTGCACCTGACGCTCAAATTTTTGGGCGACATTGAGGAGAGCCAAACCGCTGCATTAAAGGAAGCGCTGGGTGCCGGCATCGGTGGTCTCACGCCACTCGACATTCACCTGGAGGGGATTGGGGCTTTCCCGAAGACAACTTTCCCCCGCGTGATCTGGGTCGGCGTGAATCAGGGAGAGAAACAACTGGTTGAACTGGGAGAGAAAGCGGAACAGGCCTGTGTTGGCTTAGGATTTCCGAGGGAGGAACGCCCTTTCAGCGCGCATCTGACCATTGGGCGAGTTCGATCCAAAGATCGGCTGGCTCCGCTCATCAAAAAACTTCAGGTGGCTGAATTCCGCGCCACTGCGCCGGCGCCGGTTACCAAAATCATTCTATTCCAGTCCACCCTTTCGCCAAAAGGCCCGATCTACACTCCCCTGGCGGAGTTTCCTCTGGAACGCTAAGCGTCTTCTCGGGCCGCCAGAAGTTGCCAGATCTCGTCGTAACGCAACCGCCCGAGGTCCATTTTCAGCAGGTGCGTTATATCCAGACGGATGATCTGCGGGTCCGGCGTCCTGCGCCTCTGCCATTCGGCCAACGCCGCCGTTAGGACAACAGGCGCCTGCTCATGCGTGATCGGCTGGGCAGGATCCGGCCGCTGAAGATAAACGGTATCCACGAGAACTCCGGTCTTGGGAGCCAGACCAACAAGGTGGAGCACCCGAAAGTTATGCTCGCTCCATCCCGCCAGCATCTTTCCGGTCACCTGCTCTGCTGAAACGAATTCTAAGGTGATGGCCGGATAAGACAATCCCGACCGAGTCAAATACGCTTGAATCTCAGCCCTTTGTTGAAGGGTCATTTGGAACAGCGCTGGATCTGCCAGAAGAGCAATGGGCCTGCCTTCAGCAACGATCTGCTCCATCATGGGCGCCTTGAGCCGGCTCCAGGAAGCAAGCTTCGGCACCCAATTGCGGGAATTTATAAGGAGCTGCCTCCAGTTATCTTGGAATCCCTTCAGCTCTTTGTGAAGCGCCGTCAAACCGTCTTTACTCACAGTCTTATGGGTCACCCGCTCAGCAACAGAATATCCCTTCCGATAATTCACCGTATGCGTGCCCGAGTGAATTATTTGCTCTTCTAATTTTCGATAGCTTCGACGCGTCTCCCGTAACCGGTTTTCCTGTTCGACTAATGCATCTACCGCTTTCCGAAAATCCTCTCGGTCTTGATAAAGAGGGGTGGCTTGAAGCCCCTCGAACAACTGCTGAGCATCCCTCAGGAAAATGATCGGCTCTCTCTGGTAACGATCATTGCTGACCACCTTTTGGAGAAGGACCAGCGCCCTACCGGAACTCCCCTCCTCCAAACCGGCACTGGAAAAATTCATTAGCGAGGTTTCCAACTGGCGCAGCTCTTCCACCAACGAATCGACCCAAAGGACATAGACGCTGACTTCCTCAAAAGGCACCATTAACTCTACCTCCTGTCGCTCTCGAAGATCCGGCGTCCGTCCAAGAATCATCTCGACGTCCTGCTGATGCCCTTGGGCAAAATGAACGGCCCCAGCAACATTTTCCAACGCTCCTGAAAAGTCGGCAGACCGAATCTGCTTTTGAAGACGGGGTAAAATGCTTTCCGCAACGGCCTGAATGAATCCTATCCGGGAGGAGATTCTATTCATGCGGTTTTCCAAAACATCGGTCTCAAAGCTACTCATCGGAGAGGCGATCCTCCGATTCCATTCGTCAGTGATCTCCTTCAACTCTGTTAAGGCGTCTCCATGAAACTCCATAAACCTCCGATAGGTGTCGGCAACAAAAAGCTCCATCTTCCGGTTGAGCGTGAGAATATCGGGCTCCTGGGGACGAAAAGTGTAGCTGGCCTTGAACCGTCCTTCCCACTCACGTAGCCCATTCTCCAATTGCGGAATCCATTCCAAATAGTTTGAAACCTGTCCAATCGGTAGTTGGAGGCGATGCCGTTGCTGTTCGAGGTTTGGATTTTCTTCTCTAATCTCCTGAATCGTTTCCTCCTGCTCCTTCAGCCAGCGATGGGAAATCTCTATCATGGCGGCGGCATCGCGGAATCGACTCTTTTGCACCATGGCCTTGGCCTCAGGCAACTGCCAACGGGCAATCCGGTAGAGTACCCCAAACGGATGAGCGGGATTTCCCGACTCCGAGGTAATCGGAACCTTCGGATAAAACTTGCTGAATCGGTTCTGAACCTCCGCGATGAATTCGGCAAATTGCCCTCTGAGCTTGTCCGCCTCCTCCATCCCAGCGTTGGAAAGCTGGAAGACAACATACTGGACCCGACTTCCGTGAGTGGTAAATTGCGTCCCGATCTGCGCTAGCCGAATACGGCCTACCGCGGCTTTATCCAACAGACCGGTATCTGCCAACTGTTCTTCAAAAGGGGATATCTGAGCTGGTACAACGGCGACGCCGACAGAGTAATCCTGATGAACAACCCCACTGAGGGAGAAACGAATCTCTCCAAATCCATCGGATGAATCTCGGGTGGCCTGCCATACTTCTGGAATGACCCGGCGCAGATAGGACCGGACGGTTTCCCCCTCTTTTGGTTCCGAGACGACAACATTCGCGGGCTCGGATGAAGCGGCCGGTTCTTCTTCCGGCGAAACGGGATTTTCCGCGGCGATCAGTTTCAGCGCCATGGGCAAAGTCTGATGAAGCCCGGCCAGCCAGCCGCTCAAATGCGGCAGCTTCCAGCCCGACGGCAGCCGAACCGGCGGATTGGGAATCCCCGGGCTCCCTTCTGCTTTCAAAAGCTGGTCGAACTCCTCCGGTGGAACCACGTCGTCCTGCGCAATAGGAACCATGAGGATCCGAGCCGAGCGGCCGTTGCCGGTGGAGCGAGCGATTTTTCTTGGATCCAGATAGGACAAACCTTCTCGGAATTGTTCCTGCGTGATCCCATAGCCCTCTAAAGTTTTTTCCAACGGTTCGTACCGATCAGCCCACCAAATCAGAGTCGCCATGTCCACCACCGGACTGAAACTGACCAGTCCCCAGAGTCGCGCATCCAGATGAAACGCCATGTGGGCGATCATCGCCGGCATGCTGTGGCCCGCCAAGCTGATTCGATCAGGATCCACCCCGTTATACCGCCTGAGCCAGGAAACCGCCGTCATGACATCCAGAAGGCTCTGTTCCGTAAAATCAGCGAACCGCTGCACTCGTTCTTCTGGTGAAGCTTGCGGATTCCCCTTCACAATTTCGATCCACCGTTGGGCGGAATCCAACGGCTTTTCCCCCTGCTCCCAGGCCGGCGGCGCCCTTAACTCATATAAAGGAAGCCCCACCACCATCGCGGCCACCCCTTGAGAAACGAAGTACATAGCCAATGTCGTGGCAAAATAGTCCGTCACCCCAAAAGCAGGAATCACGACAGCCGGCGCTCTTCCCACGACATTCTTGGGATAATAGAAAATGGCTTCGGCCGTCTTCGCTTCTTCGATCACAGAGCGGTTTGCGGGTGACCGAAAAATAACGCGGCTCAGATGAAACGGCGGCTTCTTTGTCTCATCCACGGCCGTTTCCATGACTCCGGCAATCTCTGGAATGACAAGATCGTTTGAGGAAAATAAGCTGGCTTTACTCAGGATATCGCGGAGCCGCTCCGGGATCTGCCGGTCCTCTAAAAATTGGGGAATCTCCTGATCCGGGATCAGTCTTCCTCGGATGCGCCGCGGAAGCCGATTGTTCCCTCCTGTTAAATCAGCCCATGGAATACCGGCGTTCTCGGCCAATCGCGTCCGCAGCTGCTCCACCGCCGATTCCTCCAGACCGGAGTCCTGATGCGGTTTCTTGGACGCGGCCTCAATATTCAAGATCGCTGTGTAAAATACATTGAGAACACCACTGGCCCTTACCTCGACACGTTCCAGCTGTCTCTGGGCATAATCTTTGACCTTGCTCCAACCATTGCCCATCTCGCCTGTGCTGGCAACCTGCTCCAAAAATCTTGTGGTGGGCCGACTCTTCTCACGCAGTTCCTGAAACTGCGGCAAATCAAGAAGCGCCTGGGCAATCTCCCGCGCGGTGACGTCTGTCCGGTGGAGCGCATCCTTACGCTTCTTGCGCTCTGACTCTCGGGCGTCGACATCGGCTTTGGCTTTCTCCAGTCGAACCCTGGCCTCCGCCTCTTTCTGAGCTTTTTCCACCTTGGCCTTCAAATCGGCGTGGACCGGCTGCAATCGGCTCACAACGGTTTGGTATTTTTCAACCACCTGCATGGCCTGCGTGACCGACTCCAACAACGCCGCTTCAGAACCGGGCGGAGTCGTCTCCACCTCCTCAATGACCCCAGCGGCAAACCGGCCGGCCAACGCCTCACTCGCCTGAGCCAGTCGAGCGGCCGCCTTCTCATTCGGAGCCGTTACCGCCGTGCTGACGGTCAGCGCCTCTTGAATCTGCTCTTTCTGATCCGGGGGGACGGTTTCCAAGCGTCGAACCTGTTCCAGCACCTGCCGCGTTTGGCTCAACCGCTGGTTGGCCTGTTCCAGCCGTCTGTGAAGACCTTCGAACTCCGCCATCTGCGGCATCACTTGACTCAGGCGCTGCGCGGCTTCATCAATTCCCTGGGTGGCCCAAACACTCTCCTGATCCCAGACCAAATCCAATAGATGACCCACTTCCAACTCTCTCTCTCCCACTGTCGCTTCCGCCTCTTGGCGCTTCCTTTTCATCCCTTCCTGATGCGCCAGCCAGTCCTTTACTAATTGAGGAAAATGACGGTGCGGCGGGTTGGACGGCAGCCAAATCTCTTGGATGAATTTACTGAGCGCGCCCTCTTGATCCGGCGTGATGAGCTTGTGGTCGATCGCCTGGCGGATCAGCTTCTCGGCGGGATCCTTTGCCGCCGCGCCCTGCTGTTCTGATGGTCCTTGCGCCGGCAGAGCAACCTGCGGCGGCGAGGGCTCGGTGAAGCCGGTCGCGACCCGCTGGGTGAACCACTGCGGATCGGCCAGCCAAGCCGCCGCTTTATACTCTGAAGCAGTCGTCAGACATCGGAGCGCCAAATTTTTCTCTTTCTGATAAAGCTGCTCGGGGTCTTTTGTCGTCTGCAACTCCTTCCACTGGGCGTTGAATCGGGTTTGGGTGGAATCGATCACCCGCGTCGCCGTCTGGGGATCATGGAATTTTCCAACTGACTCTTTCAAAAGCTCCGGCAACCTGCCGGCCAAATCCCGGATCCACTTTTCCCTGGCATGAATGTCGGCGCTGACCCGATGGATCGCTTTCTCTTTCGCGTGGCTGGGAAGACGCGCTCCCATCTGCTTGGTCAGAGATCGCGCTACCTGATCCGTCAAATCCGCCAAACGCGATCCTGTTAACTTTTTCCCCCTCGGCAGCCCCGGGACAACACTCAGTTCCCGTTGGATGGCATCCTTTCCCTGCTGGTAAGGGGCCATTTCCGTTCGGATCGCTTTCTGAAATCTCTCAGGATCGTCCGCGTCAACGCGCGGCTCGAAGAGTCGAACAACCCCCTCCGGCGTCATGGTCCCCAACCAGACCCGCCCAGATCCAGCGAAGGGGCGCTGCGTCAACCGACTGAAGGATCCCATCTGCTCGATGTTGGCGGCACCCGTCCAGGAGGGATACAGGACCACGATAACATCTCCGGGTTTGTACGTGCCTTCCAAAGCCCGCGCCTCCTGGACAAAAAGTCGAGGCCTCTGGCCTTCCTCAAGCAGCAGGAAGCCGATGACCCCGCTTCCCCAGGCGGTTTCTTCCGCCACCTCCTTCAACGCCTTTTTCATCTGGGCCAGAACAACTGCCTTGTCGGCATCGGCCTGAGCTCCTCGGGAATCCGGGCGCAGAGGGCCGGCGTCCGCCAGCCAGTCCGCGTGAAACGGCGCGAAGAATCCCAAATCCTCCACCAGGGCCGCTCCGGACGTTTCCGAAACATAAGAAAACGCCTGCGCCAAAAATTGAGAAACCAGTTTCACCGCTTGCTTGCTGTCCAAATCCTGAGTTTTTCCGGAGAACGAGAGGCCTTTGATTTCCTTCATCGTATCGGGAAAGCGATTTTGAATGTCCCCCATCAAGGCGGCCGCGATCGCTTTGGCTTCCGTTGTTCCTCGGCCTGAAAAGGCCCGTTCCAGTTCCCCCTCCAGGATGGCGTCCACAGTTTGGACAACCCGGACAAACTCGTTCCACTTCTGCTGGGCAACAGCCCGCTGGGAGCCGGGCAGTTGTGCCCACCCTGCTTGCGGTTTAGGTTTTTGCCGGACTTTTTCCTGGACGCCGGTCATGATCTCCAACAACAAGAGATACTCCACTCGAACCCGCTCGTACATCTGCCTCCAATCCGGCGAGTCCGTGAGGGAGGTCGGCTGGTAAAGTCGAAGGGTTCCGTCCTCTGCGGCGGCTCCTAAGAGAACGCGCACGGCGGGCCCAACCATTCTTTGGAGACGGGGACCTTCCTCCAAAAACTGCTGAATCTGCTCAATGTTGGGGGCGCCCGAGAAAGACGGCACAATCAGCGCCACCGCTCTATCGGCAGGGCGCATCCACTCTCTGACGTGATGGGTGAGAAAACGGCTGGCAAAATGGCCGGTCTCCGCCTGCCCGCCGCTGCCTGTCACCAAGAGCCGCGGCTGCCCGTTCGCGTCCAAAAATAAAAGCCAGTTGCCTGTCGGATTGCGGTCGCCCATCCGACGGTTGAGAGGAACATCGTCCGCGGCATCCCGCAGAGTGTCCGTCAAGGCCGCCTCCAATTCCAGCGTTCGGACGCGCAGGATCCATTGGACAGCTTCCGTCGCCAGGGGGCCCAACTTTTCATTTGAACCGGCCGCCGAGGCCAAACGTTCGTCAAACCCCTGAAGCTGAGCCAGCAGTCCCAACCGCATGGCATCGTAGTAGGAAGCATGAAGCGCCTCTGGAGAAACCTGGCAAGCCAGATTGGACAGCATCTCCTGAATCGCGTGAGTCCGGATGCTCCCCAAAACTCCCAATAAGCTCGACTCGTCGGCAAACCCCTCCTGAACAATGCCTCCCTCGGCAGAAATCAATTGTAGGAGATGCTCCACCTCCACCCGCACTTTCGGCCAGTCCAGAACAGCTTCTGTAAGAGGCTGGACGATTTCCGTCGCCCGGGCAGCCGGAATGCGGCCTCCGGAAGCCGCTAATTTCAGATCCGCCACTACTCCACCAATCCTCGCGTCCAAAACCGTCTGCCGGCGCGAAAGGTCTCCCACAGCCACAACCATCTGTTGAATCTCCTTGGCCCGCGGCCCTTCTGAGAGAAGCTGGATGCGATCCTCCGGTGTTTTCCCAGAAGAATCTGGTTTCTTCAGGATGCCTTCGGCAGTTTGGACGCCGGTTCTTAACCGTTGCTGGATATTCTCCGGCGATTGGGAAAGAAGCTCTCTCAGGAATGTGATGGCAGTTCGAGCAGCAGGAAGGGCTGCCATTTCAGGATGCTGTTTTTTCACTTGTTCAGCAGCAGCATTCAGATCTATCCGTGCCACGTACCGTTTGGGAGGACGCATTTCTCGCGGCAGATCCCGCGGATCTGGAACCAAGGGAAGCAGTCCCATCTCACTTTTCACCGGAATCCAGTAGACGGCCGGATGGGACAATCCTGTCACGTCAATCCCCACCTCGTTGGCGAGATCATTTAAAACAAGAGAATTCGGCAGCAGTGGGCCTTCCCGCAGTCCTCTCGTAACCCAACTTGAAAGCTGCTGCTTCAACACTTTTAAATTCAAAGGCTCTGATTGCCCGTCAGATGGGGTCTTGCCCTGTTCTTTAAGCCACTTCTCCCAATCCGACGCCGAAGGTTCCCGCTTGTCCAACTCTCGTTGCTCCGAGTCATAATGGTTTTTAACATCTCGGCCAATCTTCTCCAGAAACTGCCTATACTCCTGGACTTCTTCCTCACGGCGTTTGCCGGCAGCCCACCGCTCCAGCGCGTCGTATTGACCCTCCTTAAAAGCAGGAATTAACTGATCCGGCGGGGCTTCACCCATAACCCATCTCTCTATAAAGAGGGCTTCATCTGGTCCCTTCCAAACGCCGTGGCGTCCCACCTTTTTTAACGCCCCGTCTTGAAGCAGATAAACATTCTGGGCCTTGGCCACCCGTACAGCAGGAAGAACTGCCATGACTCTTCCATGCAAAGGGACAGGCATAATTTTATTTGAATAAATATCTTGGCCCAATGCGAGACGGACAGCCTTGTCGTTAACCTGCCCTTTCTCCCGAAGCTGATGCTCCCAATTGCTACCCACCTCCTCGAGGAGTTGAAGCTCTGCCGCTTCCAAATCCGCCGTCTCCTCCAGGCCGGCCGAGGGTGAAATTTTCCACAGACACACGGTGCCGTCGCCGCCGGCAGAGGCAAGCTGTTTTCCATCCGGGCTAAAAGCAACACTCCGGACCAGATATCTGTGGCCGATGAGAGACTGTTTCAGACGGTCGAAGGGGATCTCCCACACGCGGACCACGCCATCCGACCCCCCGGAAGCCAAAGACCGTCCGTCCTGGCTGAAGGCCAGCGCTTTTATTCCTGTCGTGCTGTCCTTCAAATCCATCACGATTTTACTCGAGGCGATGTCCTTGATGTTCCAGACGCGAATTCTCCCCTTCGCTCCACCGGCCGCTAAGAATTCCCCGGAGGGACTGACGGCCAGACTGAACACGCCGTCAACGCCGACGGTGATCTCAGACCAGCTCTGGCGGTTGGCAAGATCCCAAAACCGGATGGTGTCATCCGAACCGCCTGAAATCAACAGGCCGTTTCTCTGGGGGTGGAAAACCACCGCCATCACAACTCCCCTGTGCCCTGACAACACCTGAGGGTCGGCGCTGAACTTTTTCTGATTCTTCTTCCACACTCGGATCGTCTTATCCATACCGGCGGAAGCCAGCCTTGTGCCGTCCGGACTGAAAGCGAGACTGTAAACTCCGCTACTTCCTTTTCTGGAGGCGGTGTGCCCAACCAACTCCTGAAAAGGGGTTTCTTCCGAAAGTCTTGCCTCCGCCTGCAGGTGATAAATCTTTATCAGGCCATCGTAAAGTCCAGCGGAAGCCAGTTGCGTGCCATCCGGACTCACAGCCAAGGAACCGATTCCGTACTCATGATTTGTTTGCCGGGAGGCAACCGATTCCTGCTTCGGGTGTTCCAAATCCCACACACGAACAACGCTTTTGGAATCTCCTGAAATCAGGAATCGTCCAGAGGGATGGAAAAGAACCGCCTCCACGGCACGGCCATCCCTACCCTCCACAAGCCGAATAAGATCTTTGGAAGAAGTGGCGGCACCATTATGAAGGCGGCGATTCAGTTCTTCCATGCCGGAGCTCTGAAGAGGCGCTTCGGTCCTTAAGGCGTGGGCAGGGATGGCCTCAAGGCACAAGCTCAGGCATAGAAAGCTTGTCAAGAGTCTATGGAAAGCGCAGACAAAAAAAGAGGGGCTTCTGCTCATAATTGGTAAAGATTTTACCTGATGCGGCTGAGAAATGCTACACATTTGCACAAAATATGTCTAACTTAATCCACTACTTACCATCGGCTCAATTTTTCATAATTGATCAAAAAGCAGGTATGCTTTCTACTGAAGCATTTGGAAAGGAGGGAACCTTATTTATGAAGAACCTCACGGTTGGTGCAATTGCAGGGTGGATGATCCTCGGCTTTCTCTGTGGGCTCGTCATGCCTTCTTCAGCCAAGTGCCGGGAGGTTATCTCCATCAACAAGGATCAAGCGGCGGCTCGAGTGAGGCCCCTTTTCAACGAGCATCATAACATCATCGGAATCTACGATCCGGACACCAGTACGGGACAGATCAATTGCCTCGGCGAAGAACCGGAAACGGTTCTCTTGCAGATGGATTTTAAGGAGAACGAGGACCATCCTGTCATTCGAGAAGAGGACGGCGAGAGGATCGGAAAGTGGTGGACGGATCCGCTCTTTCCCAACAAACGGATCGTCCGATTAGGAAATTAAGTGAAGGATCGCGTTGGTGAGGAGTCCGGCCAATAGATCATCCAACATAATTCCCCAACTGCCCGGCAAACGCTCCACCCATCGGATGGGACCCGGCTTGAAGATGTCCAGCAGGCGGAATAAGAGGAATCCTGTCAGATAGATTGGCCAGCGGACCGGCAGAAGGGTGAGCGCCAGCATCATGCCAGCCACTTCGTCAATGATGATCGGGTGCGGATCCGGATCCTTCATCGCCTTGGCGGTCGGTCCGGCGGACCAGAGCCCGAGCCCGATTGCTGCGAATGTTCCGACAACTTGCTGGGTCGGGCTCCCGCTTAAAATCCAGACGAGCCCTACCCCGACCGCGGAACCGAGCGTGCCGGAGGCAACCGGAAAGTACCCTAACCCACCGACCGTCGCAATCGTCCGCATCAGAGGGTGAGGATCAGCTTCCGATGCTTCCAGAGAAAAGAGATGCCACTGGTCATCGTGAGAACCACCGTCAGCAGCACCAGCCACCAAACGCCCTGCCCGCCCCACTGAATCCACTGGGCGCCATCTGGGCGGGCGGCAACAAACTCCCGCGCAATTAAAAAGAGCAAGGTCAGCGAGATCGCCACCATCTGCGAAACAGTTTTGTTTTTTCCCGCCGCCTCCGCCGGCAAGACGTGTCCCTTGCCTAAAGCAAAAAGCCGTAAGCCGGTGATCAAAAACTCCCGGGTGGCGATCAAGACCACCATCCAAGCCGGAACCAGCTCCAGCTGCACGAAGGAAACGAACGCCCCTAAAACCAGGATTTTATCGGCGATCGGATCCATCAGGATCCCGAAATCGGTGATCAGTCCTCCCCGACGGGCCAACCAGCCGTCCCATAAATCGGTCAGGGCCGCGACGGCGAACACGATCACCGCCGCGATCTTGGCGGCAACCCCAGGGATCAGCAGACAGACAATGAGGACGAAGCTGAGGACAATGCGCAGAAGGGTGAGCCGGTTAGGAAGATTCAAATGGCTTCCGCGACGAGATCATACTCGTAGGTGTCGGTGACGCGGGCGCGAACGAACTGCCCGGGGGTCAGCGGCACGGCCGATTTCAGGAAAACCTGGCCGTCCACCTCCGGCGCGTCGGCATACGAGCGCGCCAGGTAAACGTGCGGATCATGATCCGGCTCTTCCACCATCACCTCCAGCTCCCGGCCCAGCCAGCGGCGGTTCAATCCCTCGGAAATCCCCTGCTGGATCTGCATGAGATGATTTAAACGCTCCTTCTTGATCTCTTCGGGCACTTGGGACTCCATCCGCTCCGACGGGGTCTTTGGCTCCGGCGAATACGGGAACATCCCGACCCGCTCAAATCGGGCCTCCTTCAAGAACCGCGTCAGCTCCTCCACATCCGCCTGCGTCTCGCCGGGGAATCCGACGATGAAGGTGGAGCGGATCGCCACATCCGGAATTTCGCGGCGGAATTTCTTGACCAAACGGCGGATGCAATCCCCGTCGGTTTCCCGGCGCATCGCTTCCAAGAGACGGTCATTGATATGCTGCAGAGGGATGTCGATGTATTTGACCACCGGCGGGATCTCCCGAATCGCCCGGATCAGCTCATCGCTGACATGGGCCGGATGCGCGTACAAGATCCGAATCCAACGGATTCCCTGCACCGCCGAGAGGCGGCGAAGCAGTTCCGGCAGGCATGGTTTTCCGTAGCGGTCGGCCCCATAGTAAGAGGTGTCCTGCCCGATCAAGTTCAGCTCCACCACTCCCTCGGCGGCCAATTGTTCCGCCTGTTGAACCAGATCCTCCATCGTCCGGGAGCGATGGGCCCCCCGGTACTGCGGAATGGAGCAGAAGGTGCAGGCATGGTCGCACCCTTCGGAAATCTTCAGGTACGCGAAATGCGTCGGGGTCAGGCGATGGCGGGGGGTCAAGGAATCGAAGAGAAGAGTCGGAACAGGAGAGGTGACGAAGAATCTCTGAGGGACAGTCCCCTTCGGGGACAGTCCCTCTTCAAGCAGCTTCGGCAGCTGCGGTAGATCCCCGGTTCCGATAAAACCGTCCACCTCGGGCAGAAGTTTCAGGAGATCGTCCTTCTCGTTGCGGCGCTTTTGCGGAAGGCAGCCGGCCACGTAGAGGCGGCGGAGCGTGCCCTTTTTCTTGAGGTCCGCCACCTCCAGGATCGTGGCGACGGACTCCTCCTCCGCTTCCCGGATGAAGGCGCAGGTGTTGACCACCACGCACTCGGCCTGCGTGACCTCGTTGGTGATCGAGTGGCCGGCTGCTTCCAAGATCCCGGCCAGTCCTTCCGAATCAACGAGGGTCCTGGCGCATCCGAGACTTAAGACGTGGATTCTCATGGCGAGACTTACTCCGGCAGTTTCAGCCCTTCGCGGGTCACGCGGATTCCCTTCTTGACCCCGCTGCCCAACCCCTCAAGCGGCTTGCCGTTTAAGGAAAGGTCCATGGCCCCGGCGTTCCCGGTCCAAAGCTCGAGAGAATTCTGCGCCGTCCAGGCTTCCTGAGAGCCTTTCGGCAAAACATTCTGAAAGATCACCGAGCCGTCGGATTTCACCTGCATCCAGACATCCGCTTTGGTGCGCACGACCAGCCGAAGCGGCTGCGAGCGCGGAACCAGCACTCTGGGAGCCGATGGGGTCTTCTCCATCTCGGAGGCCGGCGTCGGCGCTTTCCGAGGAAAAGCCGCGGCGGAAACGGCCCTTCTGGCCTGTCTCCTCGGATGCGGCGCCTCAGCGTTCTTGTGCCGCGCGGCGTACAGATCGTATCCCAGATAAGCCAGGACGGCGACGCAGACCCCAGCCATCAGAATGACAGCCGCCGCCCACCCAACTTTCTGCAGGGATTCCGACTGCTGCGCTTTGTTCCGAACGTCCGTCTGTGGGGTAATGGGCCGCTCCGGAATCGGACCCCGAAGGGAGAGGTATTCCTCGACGATGGAACTCGGCTCCAATCCCAGAAAACCGGCATACTTCTTCAGAAAGATTTTAGTGTAGGCGGGGTCCAGCTCCTCCTCCAGCCGGTCTTCCTCAATGGCCTCAAGGGTCTTTCGCTGGATCTTCGTGAACCGGGAGGCCTCCTCGAGGGACAGCCCTTTTAATTCACGCGCCGACTTCAGACGTTCGCCGATCGACAGATTGACCTGACTCATCTGGCACTTCCTTTAAATAGACTTCTCGGGGCTTGGCGCCCCGAATTGGCCCGACAATCCCCTCCTGCTCCATCATGTCCAAGATCCGAGCTGCCCGGCCGTAGCCCAACCGCATCCGCCGCTGCAGCAGCGAGACCGACGCCTGGCCGGTCTCCACAATCACTCGAACCGCCTCCGGATAAAGCGGATCCTTCTCTTGTTCCTGCATTTCTCTGGCTCTGGATTCCCCACCTTCCAAGATCCCCGGCTCGTACTGCGGGCTCCGCTGGGTCTTGATGAAAGAAACCACCCGCTCGATCTCTTTATCGGTGAGCAGGCATCCCTGCGCCCGGACCCACTTGGAGGATCCCGGCTGCATGAAAAGCAGATCTCCCTTGCCCAGCAGCTTCTCGGCCCCCATCGAGTCCAGCACCGTCCGGGAATCCACCTTGGAGGCCACCTGAAAGGAGATCCGCGCCGGCAGGTTCGCCTTGATGACGCCGGTCAACACATCCACCGATGGGCGCTGCGTGGCCAGAATCATATGAATCCCCACCGCGCGGGACAGGTGCGCCAAGCGGGCGATGGTTTTCTCCACTTCCGCCTGCGCCACCAGCATCAGGTCCGCCAGCTCATCCATGATCACCACGATAAACGGCAGTGAGTCCGGAAGCTCTTCTGCCGGAAGCTGACCTTGGGCCTGCTTCTCATGATAGCCGTCAATGTTGCGAACGCCCAGCTTGGCGAACAGACGGTAGCGGTTCTCCATTTCCTCGATCACCCAATGCAGGGCCAGCGGAACCTTTTTCGGATCGGTCAACACCGGTGTCAGCAGATGGGGCAGCCCATTAAACGGGGTCAGCTCCACCATCTTCGGATCCACCATCATGAACCGGACCTCTTCGGGAGTGGCATTAAAGAGGAGAGAGGCAATAAGCGAATTCATGCAGACCGTTTTTCCGGATCCAGTGGTGCCGGCGATCAACAGGTGCGGCATTTCGCCCAGATCAGACACCAGCGGATGGCCTGCGGTGTCCTTGCCGATGGCCAGCGTGAGCTTGGAACCGGATTCGCGGAATTCCGCCGACTCCAACACCTCACGCAAGGTCACCTCGGCGGCTGCAGCGTTGGGCACCTCGATGCCTACCCGGGCCTTGCCTGGAATCGGCGCAATGATCCGGACCGACGGCACCTTCATCACCAGCGCCAGGTCGTCGGACAAAGTGGTGATTCTCTGGACCTTCACGCCGGGGGCCGGCTCCACTTCGTACCGCGTGATCACCGGGCCCACCTCAACCTCCGCCACCTTCGCGTCAATCCCAAACTCCCGCAAGGCATCTTCGAGCACTTTGGCGCTCTGCTCGATTTCCTGTTTTCCTCGACGGGCCTGGGAATCCGCCGACGGCTGTTCCAGCAGATCCAGCAACGGAAGTTTGTAGGGAGCGGCTTCTGATGTGGCGACTTTCGCCGGCTTCTCGGCGCTGCGAATTTCCTGCTGAATGATCACCGGCCTCTCCGGTAAGGGTCGGGACCGTGGTGTGGAAACAGCAGCCTGTTTAATCTGTTCCGGCTTTTCCCGCTGGCTGGGCTCCCGAATCACCGGCTTGGGTGAGCGATGAAGAACCTGCTCTTTCTTGGACAGCTTGGGGAGGGATCGGGCGACTGCAGCAAGGCGTTCGCCGCTTGCCGCCAACCAGCGGAATGGAGTAGCCATCCATTTCCCGCTGCGGCCCACCAACGGCCAGAAGATCAACTCCGTCGCCAGAAGGAAACAGAGCAGCCCGACGGTCATCAGGACCACAAAGGCCCCCCACCAGCCGCAGTAATGGATCATCTGGTCGCCGACCGCCAGGCCCACCATTCCCCCTCGGTAAATGCGCGCATCCAGCGTCTGAACCCAGACTATGGAAAGCACGCTGCTGGCCGCCACACAGAAAAGCAGGGCAGCCAGAAACTTGATGGAGGGTTTCTCCATCGGCTTGCCGGTGAACCGGGCCGCGGCCCAGAGAAATCCGAGCAGTGGAATCAGGTAAGCCGTGGCCCCGACGGCCGCGCGAGCGACGCCGGCCACCGCAGCGCCTACAACACCGCACAGATTATGAATCTTCGACGACGGATTCGAGGTGAAGAACGACAGGTCGTCCGGGTGGTAGGAGACCAAGCTCATCAGCAGCAGGAGAGCTCCAACAAAAAGGAGGATCCCCCCGATCTCGTTTCGCAGCTCGGGGCTTAAGGAAAAAACCGTTCGTTTGGATCGGGACGCCATAGAAATCTATTTAACGAGAATCAGATCCTTGTCGTTCGAATCCCGGCCGATGGGGCGGTCCTCCACGGGGCCGGTCTCCACGATCTCTCGGAGGACCCCGATGCTCGTTCCGCTCGCCGCCCTGGTGCTCACGACGCGGTCCGCCGCGATGCCCGCCATCTCCACCTCGTCCGCCGTACTCCCGATCTCCACCGCTGCGGCGCGCAGGGGGCACCGGCGCTGTTCCTGGAGGCAACAGCGCCTGCTTGTGGCTGAGGTTGATCCGGCCCATCGAGTCGATTTCGACCACCTTCACCGCCAGTGTATCACCCACCTTCACCGCATCCTCCACCTTCGGCACAAACTGATCCGACAGCTCGGAGACGTGGCACAACCCTTCCTTGCCCGGCGCAATCTCACAGAAGGCGCCGAAGTTGGTGATCCGCCGGACGATGCCCTGATAGACCCGTCCGATTTCCGCCTCTTCGGTCAGCCCTTTGATGAAATCCACCGCCTTCTTGGCAGCAGCCGCATTGGAAGAAGCAACCATCACCGTTCCGTCATCTTCGACCTCAATGGTGGCGCCGCTTTCCTGGGTAATCTTCCGGATCATCTTGCCGCCCGGCCCGATCAGCTCGCCGATCCTCTCCGGATCAATCTTCAGCAACGTGATCCGAGGCGCGTAGGGCGACAACTCCGGGCGCGAGGCCGGAATGGTGGCCAGCATCTGCTGCAGCACATGGGCCCGGGCCGGCTTGGCTTGCATCAAGGCTTCCGTCAGCAGTTCCACCGGAACGCCGGTCAGCTTCAGGTCCAGCTGCAGCGCGGTGATCCCCTGCGCCGTGCCGGCTACCTTGAAGTCCATGTCCCCGTAATGATCCTCCATCCCGATGATATCGGTGAGGATCGAATAGCGGCTTCCGTCCCGGACAAGCCCCATGGCGATTCCGGAGACCGGCCCCTTGATCGGCACGCCGGCATCCATCAACGCCAATGTCCCGCCGCAGACGGTCGCCATAGAGGAAGAACCGTTGGACTCCAGGATCTCCGACACGACGCGAACGGTGTAAGGAAAGATCTCTTTGGCCGGCATCACGCCTCGCAACGCCCGCTCCGCCAGCGCCCCGTGCCCGATCTCCCGGCGCCCGGGCCCGCGCATCGGCCGGATCTCTCCAACGGAAAACGGCGGGAAGCTGTAATGAAGCATGAACGACTTGAACCACTTGCCCTGCAGGGCGTCAATGATCTGCTCGTCCGAAGAGGTTCCTAGCGTGGCGGAGGCCAAGCTCTGGGTCTGCCCGCGGGAAAAAAGCCCGGACCCGTGCGTGCGGGGCAATATCCCCACGTCGCAGGTGATCGGGCGGACGGTGGTCAGGTCCCGGCCGTCGAACCGGCGGCGCTCCTCGAGAATCGACCGGCGGACGATGGATCTTTCAATCTCATCCAACGCCTCTTTCACCTGCCCCTCGGTCAGCGTCCCTTCCGGGTTCTGCAGTTGGGTCACGAGCTCTTTAATAAGCTCCTTCATCTCCTCGCCGGAACCTTCCTTATGGCTCTGCGCCTGAAGCAGCGCGCCTAACCGCGACTCCGCTAATTTCCGCACCTTCTCCACCAGCTTTGCATCCGGCCCAAGCACCGGAAAAGTCGGTTTGGTCACGGAGCACTGCGCAATCAGTTGCTCCTGAAGCGCCACGCTCTGCATCGCGGCCTCTTGGCCGAACCGAAGCGCCTCGACGATCGTCTCCTCCGGAATCTCCTTGCAGCCGGCCTCCACCATGAGGATGCCGTCTTTGCCGGCGACAATGACGATGTCCAGGTCCCCCTGCTCAAGCTCTGCATAGGTAGGGTTCAGCACCAGCTGGCCGCCGACCCGGCCCACCCGGCAGGCACCTACTCGGTGCGCCACCGGCGCCGGGGATAATCCCAAGGCGGCGGAAGCCCCGTTGATGGCTGCAATGTCCGGATCGTTGACGCCATCGTGCGACAGCACCAAGGCGATCAGCTGCACATCGTTCCGGAACCCTTTTGGGAACAGCGGCCGAATCGGCCGGTCCACCAATCGAGAGGTCAAGATCTCTTTTTCCGACGGACGGCCTTCCCGCTTGAAGAATCCCCCCGGGATCTTTCCGGCGGCGTAGGTCTTCTCCTGGTACTCAACGGTCAGGGGCATGAAGTCAATCCCCTCTTTCGGCTGCTTGGCCACCACCACGGACACCAGGACCACCGTCCCGCCATACTGAACCATTACCGCACCGTCGGCCTGCTTGGCCAACCGGCCGGTCTCTAAAACCAACTCTTCCTTGCCGTACCGCATCTGGACACGGCGCACTGTTGAATGATTACTCACAGAATCCTCCTGTTAATAAGGGATTGTAAACGCTGGATGGCTGGCTTGTTTTATGGGGAGCTTTGTCGCTACAGGTTATTTCCGGAGACTCAGGCGTTCGAGGACCTTCTGGTACTCGTCCCGATCGCTCTTCTTGAGATACTCCAACAGCTTCCGACGCTGACTGACCAGTTTCAATAAACCTCGGCGGGAATGATGATCCTTGCGATGGGTTTTAAAATGCTCGGTAAGCAGGTTGATCCGCTCGGTCAAGAGGGCAACCTGGACCGGGGCCGATCCGGTATCGGTCCCGTGAATCTGGAAGTTGTTGATTGCTTTCTGTTTTTGTTCTTTAACAACAGCCATCTGCGTTATCGCCATTTGTTTAAGGGAGACTATACCATGATGCTCGATGGGTGTAAAGCCGCATAATAACGTGCGCGGCGGGCGTCGCGGGCCAGCTGGCGGGCGAGGGCCTGGGGCGAGGAAAACCGGCGTTCCGGACGGAGGCGCTTGAGGAACGCCACCTCCAGCCGGCGGCCGTAGAGCGCCTGCTTCAGGCTAAAAAGATTCACCTCTAAAACCGGGGACGCTTCATTTCGGGACACTTCTTTCTGGCTAGACTGTCCCCAAATGAAGCGTCCCCTCTTCTTTTTCTGCTTAAACGTCGGGCGGAAACCAAGGTTCGCCATGCCGCGATAAGAACGGCCCTTGCCATCAACCCGGGCCACCACTGCGTAGACGCCAAGCGGCGGCAGAACGCCGGCTTCGACTTCCTTTATATTGGCGGTCGGGAACCCGATCTTTTCACCCCGCCCTTCCCCACGGACCACCCGCCCGACCACCATCACCGGCCGGCCTAAAAAGCGGGCTGCTTGCTCGAGCCGCCCCTTCTGGATCATCGCCCGGATCCGGTGGGAAGCGATCCGCTGGCCGTTCAGCCGGAAAGGCGGAGCGATGTGAACGCGGAATCCGAATTTCTTTCCGAAGGCCTTCAGCGTCTCCACTGATCCGGCGCGCCCTGCCCCGAACCCGAAATCATGCCCGACCACCACCTCCCGGACTCGGAGGCGTTTCACCAAAACGCGCCGCACGAAAGTTTCCGGCGACCAACGAGAGAAGGACCGGGTAAACGGGATCACCAGCGCCAGACGGATGCCGCACGAAGCGAAATATTCCAGGCGCTGGTCCACGGAAAGCAGCATCTTCGGAACGTACTGCGGGGCAAGCACGGTCAAGGGATGGGGATAGAAAGTAATCACCGTCGGGGTGCCTCCGATGGCCGCAGCTCGGCGGACCGTCCGGTGAAAAATCGCCTGATGCCCTCGATGGACGCCATCAAAGATCCCGATCGCCGCCACAGGGGCTGGTTTATTCAGCGGCTTTGTTGGAATCTTTCGCAAGGAGATCATGCCGACAGAACTGCCCCCTCCAGGGGAAGCAGATGCGTCGGGGTGGCTTCCTCTAATGGGACCGCCTGGGCGATGGTGAAAACCCCGATCCGGGTCCGCCGCAGTTGGCTTAAAACACCCCCGCATCCCAAGGCCGTACCGATGTCGGCACAGAGGGTCCGGATGTACGTTCCCTTCGAAGAGGTGATCTCCAACTCCACTTCAGGCAGCCGGAGCGCAGAAGCGCCTGGTGCCGCTTCCTCTAGCGGCAGCCAGATATCGAGGACCTTCAATTGATGAATCACCACCTGGCGCAGTTGAGGCGGAATGGCCTTGCCGGCGCGCGCCAGTTCGTAGGAGCGCTTACCGCCGATGCGGACCGCGGAGTAGGCCGGGAGCGTCTGCTCGATCTCTCCTCGGAAACGATCGCAGATCGTCTCGAGCTGATCGCGGGTGAACGGTTTCACTGCGCGGGTTTCGATCACCCGGCCGGTGGTGTCCTGCGTGTCGGTGCTGACTCCAAGCTGCAGGGTGGCCAGGTAGGTTTTATCGGCTCCGAGAAAAGCGGCGGCCCTGCGCGTGGCCGCTCCGACCAAAAGAATCAGCAGGCCGGTGGCCAAAGGATCCAGCGTCCCTCCATGGCCCACGCGCCGCAGGCCGAATCGGCGGCGAACGACATCCACCACATCGTGGGAGGTGATGCCGGAAGGCTTGTCAATCAGGAGCAGCCCGTCCATTCCATGAACCGTCATTGCGAGGCCCAAAGGGCCGAAGCAATCTCGTTTTTAAGAGCGAGATTGCTTCGCTTCACTCGCAATGACACCTTTCTTCTTCAATGCCTGCCGCGCAACCTTCAACACCTTTGCTCGGGCCTGGGCGATCGTGCCCTCGACGGTGCAGCCGCTGGCGGCTATGTGCCCTCCGCCGCCAAATGTTCGAGCGATCTGATTCACGTCGACGTTCCCCTTGGAACGGAAGCTGACGCGGGTTTTCCCTGTGTGAGGGTCCTCGCGCGCAACGAAAGCCACTTCAGCGGACTGAATCGAACGGGGAAAATTGACCAGCTCATCAATGATTTCAGAACTGGCCTTGGATGATTTCATCAGCGCCGCCGGCACCTCCAACCAGGCAATTCGGCCGTCGGGAGAAACGTGAATCGAGCGCAGGAGCGTTCCGAGGAATTTCAGGTCGGCGGCCGACCGTGATTCGTAGAGCTGCTGCGCCACTTTGAGCGGGGAAACGCCGATCTGAATCAGCTCGGAGGCGATTCGATGAACCGCCGGCGTGGTGCTCATGTACCGGAAAGAGCCGGTGTCGCTGACCAGGGAGACGTACATGCACAGCGCCTCGGGCAGGTGCGGTTTCATGCCAAACGCCCGGTAGAGCCGGTAGATCATCTCTCCGACGGAGGCGGCCTTCGGGTCCACCCAGTTGATGTCGGCGAAACGCTGGTTGCTGACATGATGGTCAATGCAGACCACCAGCCCGACCCGCTCGATGAGCTGCTTGATCGAACCGACCCGGCTGAAAACCGGCACATCCACAATGATCGAAACCTCCGCCGACACCTTCTTGTCAGGGCCGCCGACCACCGGCACATGGTGCGGAAGAAACTCAAACGCCTTCGGGATCCCGCCGTCGTTGGCGACGGTGACCTTCTTGCCCAGGCGCTTGAGTAGAAAAGCCACCGCCAGGGCGGAGCCGAGGGCATCCCCTTCCGGGTTGATGTGGGCGGTGACAACAAACGACCGGTGTCTTCGAATTGCGCTGATCACCTGTCTCATCATGGCCCGGTCATTCATTTGGTTTTTCCTCTTCTTTCTTGTTCAGTTGGTCGATCAGCTTGGACATCCGGATGCTCTCGGCCACGGATGGATCGGACCGAAAGATCACCTCCGGCGTCACCCGAAGCCGCAGCCGCTCTCCCAAGAGACGCCGGATGTACCCCTGCGCGCTCTTCAACCCGGCTTCGGTCTTGGCCAGATCCCCATGCCCTTCCAGAATGCTGAAGTAAATGGTGGCGTGCTCCAGATCCGCAGAGACCGTCACCCGCGTGATCGTCACGAAGCCGATCCGAGGATCCTTGATCTCCCGCTGGACCATCTGCGCCACCTCTTCTTTGATGGCCTGCGCCACTTTGTTCAAACGGTCACTCGGCATCAGAGAAACTCCAACAGGATTCTTAAGCGGGTCTCATATTTTGGCGCGCTCGGCGCGATTTGAACGCGCGACACCTAGCTCCGGAGGCTAGTGCTCTATCCGGGCTGAGCTACGAGCGCAAAAGTCCATAAGAACTTACGATTGTAGCACGAAAAAGAGAGAACGCAGCTAAGCGCGGGGGTGGAACTGCTGGTGAATTTTTTTCAGGCGGGCCCGGTCCACGTGGGTGTAGATCTGGGTCGTGGCGATGGTGGCGTGGCCCAGGAGCTCCTGCACCACGCGTAGGTCCGCCCCACCCTGCAGCATGTGGGTGGCGAAGGAGTGGCGCAGCGTGTGCGGGGTGATTTCCTTCTTGATGCCGGCTTGATCAGCGTAATGCTTGATCAGCATCCAAACCGTCTGGCGGGAGAGCGGCTTGCCGAAGCGGTTGACGAAGATCTGCTTCACCTCCGGTTTGGGTTTCCATTTCTCACGCGCCTGCTCTAAATATTTCTGCGTCCATTTCAGCGCCTGGCGCCCCACCGGCACCACCCGCTCTCTCCCCCCTTTGCCGATGCAGCGCAGGAATCCCGCCTCTTGATTCAAGTCGGAGAGCTTCAGTCCGGACACCTCCGAGACGCGCAGGCCGGTCGCGTACAGCAACTCCAGGATCGCCCGGTCCCGCATCTCTTTTTGTTCCCGACCGGCAACCGCCTTGAGCAGCCGATCCACTTCCTGCACATCCAAGACCGCCGGCAGCCCTTTCCACAACCGGGGGGAATCAATGATGCCGGCCGGGTCCGCCTTGATCAGCCCCTGACTTAAGAGGAACCGATAGAAAACCTTGATCGCCACCAGCTTCCGGGCCACGGAGGAGGCGTTGAGCTGATCGTCCTTGAGTTTCATCAGGTAGTCGAGAATCTCGCTGCGGGTAACGGCCGGCGGGGATTTGGCTGAAAACTGGTTGGCGAATTGATGGAGGTCTCGCCCGTAAGCGGCGATGGTGTTGTTGCTCAGGCCCCGTTCCAGTCGGAAAAAGTCGAGGGCCTGCCGGATCAGCTCTTCCCACTGGGAAGAGGTTCTACCACCTTTCCCTGGGGAATCCATGTCTTCACCTTTTTGTAGTAGAAGCTCCGGTCAATCTCCCGCATCAACTGCTCCAGGCGACTGCGCATCATCGAGGGCGGGGTCCAGGTCTCCGGTTCCTGCTGCCATTTGTCCTCCATCCCGGAAATTTCCTGGAGGACTGAGCGCAAATGATCCGCCGGCGGGCCGGTCAAGATGTCCTCCATGGCGCGCAGCTCGCTGATGACGCCGTTTAGATTCCTGAGGTCTCGCTTGCGCATTTCACCAAAGGAACCCATCAATTCGGAATGCCATGACTTCCAGTAAGCGAAATGCTCCTGGTATCGGACGGCAGGGGCAGCCATCGCTTTGTCGTTGGGTTGCAGCACCAGGATCGGCTGGGTAACGGTAACTTTTTTATTCTTTCGGATCAGCTGGATCTTCCGCCCACAGCCGGCAGAGCTGACGAGTATTAACGAGAAGAGGACAAGGGCGATAAGTTTCCTTTCGTCATTGCGAGGCCCGAAGGGCCGAAGCAATCTTGCTTTTAAAAAACGAGATTGCTTCGCTTCGCTCGCAATGACGTTCTGATCCCTCCTCACTGTTTGCGCCCGATCATCTTCTTGAACTCCGCTTCGTCCACAATCTTCACGCCGAGTTTTCTGGCCTTCTCTAACTTCGAGCCGGCAGCGGGACCGGCGACGACCAGCGTTGTTTTTGAAGTGACGCTCGATCCCACCGCCCCGCCGTGCATTCGGACAAGTTCCTGTGCCTCATCCCTGGCGAAACCATCCAGCTCACCGGTGAACACCACCGTCTCGTCGGCCAGCCGGTTGGAGAACCGCTTGGCAGCGGCCTCTTCCATCTTCACGCCGGCCGTCTTCAACTTCTGCAGGACTCGGGAATTCTCCGGCGTCTGGAAAAATTGAACGATGGAGGCCGCGACCACCGGTCCCACCTCTGGAAGCTCATTTAACTCCTCTTCGGTGGCCCGCGCAAGCTTTTCCATCGATCCGAAATGCCGGGCCAGCACCTGGGCGTTGGCCGCCCCCACGTGCCGGATCCCTAAGGCAAAGATCAGCCGCGTTAACCCCCGCTGCTTGGAGGCCTCGATGCCGTTGAACAGATTCTCCGCCGACTTTGCCCCCATCCTTTCGAGCGTCAGCAGCTTCTCCACCATCAAGCCGTAGAGATCCCCGTAGTCGGCCACAAGCCGTTTGCCAACGAGCTGTTCGGCCATCGCATCGCCGAGCCCTTCGATGTCCATCGCATCCCGCTGGGCAAAATGGATCAGCCGCTCTTTCAACTGGGCCGGACAGCTCACACTCTCGCAGCGGACCGCCACCTCTTCCGGGTCCCGAGAAACCTTTCCTCCGCAGACCGGACACTTGGCCGGCATATGGAAAATCTTTTCGCGGCCGGTCCGCTTGGCCTTCACTACCTCCACCACCTGAGGGATGATCTCCCCGGCCTTTTCAATCATCACCCAATCGCTGACCCGGATCTCTTTGCGCTTGATCTCATCCTCGTTGTGAAGACTGGCGCGGCTGACCGTGGTGCCGGCCAGGAAGACCGGCGCGAGGTTGGCCACCGGCGTCAGAACGCCGGTGCGCCCGACGTTCACCTCGATGCCAAGCAGCTGCGTGACCGCCCGCTCCGCCTGGTATTTGTAGGCGATCGTAAAACGGGGCGACTTGGCGGTGACCCCCAGCCGGCGCTGCTGCTCGAGTGAATCCACCTTGATCACCATGCCGTCGATGTCGTACTCCAGCTTCTTGCGCTTCGGCTCCCACTCTTTGCAGTAGGCAATCACCTGTTCGATGCCGCTGCAGCGCTTAAAGTGGGGGTTCACCCGGAATCCGACATCCTTGAGGAACTCTAGCATCTCGTGGTGCGTCGTGAACGCCCTTCCCTCGACGGCACCGAGCCCGTAGCAGAAGATGTTGAGATGCCGTTGAGCGACAACGCGCGAGTCCAGGTGCTTTAGACTGCCGGCCGCGGCGTTGCGCGGATTGGCGAAAAGAACGTCGCCCTGCTTCTCCCGCTCCCGGTTCAACGCCTCAAAGGCCGGCCGCGGCATGTAGACCTCGCCCCGCACCTCCATCAGGCGCGGAACGGCAAGAGATTTTGGAGGATGCAGGGCCAAAGGAATCGCCCCAAGAGTTTTCAGATTGACGGTGATGTCATCCCCCTGCTCCCCATCGCCGCGCGTGGCCCCTTGGAGGAATCGTCCCTGCTGGTAAGTGAGTGATACCGAGACCCCGTCAAACTTCAACTCCACGACGTAACGGATCTGCTCTTCTTTCAGGAACCGCTTCACGCGGGCGTCAAATTCCCGAAGCTCATCGGGGGAATAGGTGTTATCTAAACTCATCAGCGGCACTCGGTGCCGCACCACCCCGAACGATTTGAGCGGCTGGTCCCCAATCCGTTGAGTAGGCGAGTCCGGCGTGACGAACTGAGGGTATTTCGCCTCCAGTTCTTTCAGCTTCCGATAGAGGCGATCGTACTCCTGGTCGCTGATCTCCGGCTGGTTCTCGATGTAATATTTCCGGTCATGATGCTGGATCAGCCGGCGGAGCCGCTCAATCTCTCTCATAAGATCCCTTGTCGCTCCGCTCCTCGGGATGAAGTTCAGCCAGGGACTTGCGTTCACGACGTTCCGCAAGTCCCGGCTTCACTTCAGAAGAATTTGATTCGGAAGTCATTGAACTCGCCGGTGGGCTTCTCCCAATCAACGCTCCTATGCCGGATATGCACCCGCATCGGGCCGGCGGCAATCTGTTCCAGGAAAGACTTCAGATCCTTTTCTGTTCCCTCGGCCACTGCTTCCACCCGGCCATCCGGCAGGTTCCGTACCCAGCCGGTCAACCCAACAGTCAGGGCCACCGACTCGGCGGTGTAGCGGAAGCCGACCCCCTGGACTCGGCCGGACCAGGAGACATGGAGCTGCTTTTTCGCCGCACCGTGGCTCACCACTTTTTTCTTCAACATAGGATTCTATTCTACTTGTCTTGGCTCGTTGCGGGAATATGGTTTTGATTTACTCATAGCGGAGGGCTTCGATGGGATTCAGCAGCGAGGCCTTGCGGGCGGGCCACAGCCCGAAGATAATGCCGACGCTTGCCGAAAAGAGAGAGGCCAAAAGAATCGACTCGAAGGAAACCGTAACGGCCCAATGGGCAAGATGCGACAAAAGGAGGGTGATGCCGCATCCCAGCAGGATTCCGGCCAAACCACCCGCCAAACTCACCGCGATGGCCTCAATCAGAAACTGCATGAGAATATCCCGCCGCCGCGCTCCGATCGCCTTGCGAAGGCCGATCTCCCGCGTGCGCTCCGTCACGGAGACCAGCATGATGTTCATGATGCCGATGCCGCCGACCAAGAGCGAAATCGCCGCAATGGAAGAGAGAAGCCAGGACATCGTCCGGCTGGTTTCGGAGAGGGTCGCCTGGATATCCGCCATGTTGCGGATGTCAAAAGAATCCTGCAAAGACCGCGGCAGGCGGTGCCGGCGAATAATCAGATCCCGAACCGCCTGCTCCGTGTCGGCCATTTCCGAGGCGCTGGCCACCTCCATGTCAATGTTATCCACGTAATCCTTGCCCAGAAGCCGCCGCATCGCGGTAGAGAGCGGAATGATAACGATGTCATCCTGATCCCTCCAGGTGGTGGCCCCCTTCTCCGGCAAAATTCCAATGACCTGGAAGTTGACCCTGTTGATCTTGATGAACTCGCCGATCGGGTTGACCTCTCCAAACAGCTGACGGACCGGTGTCATTCCTATCACGGCAACCCAGGCTCGTTTTTGAACTTCGTCATCCCGGAAGAACCGGCCGACGGTGGGAACCAACGCCCGCATGGGGGCATAGTTGGGCGTGGTCCCCAAAATCTGCGTGTTCCAGTTCTTGCCTGCATAAGTGACCTGCCCCCGGCCAGAGACAGACGGGGCCACCCTCTGAATGGACGGAATGGAGACGACAATATCTCTGGCGTCCTCCTCCGTAAATCGGGTCACCGCCCCTGCCTGCAACGCCACACCACCCACCTGCCGTGCCCCCGGACGTAAAACGAGAAGATTGGAGCCCAGGGAGGAGAGCTGGGCCTGGATCGACTGTCGCGCGCCTGCCCCCAAGGCCATCACGGCAATGACCGCCGCCACGCCAATCAAGATGCCGAGCATTGAAAGAGCGGTGCGCACCTTATTCGCCAAAAGGGCCCTCACGGCCTGATGAAAATGGTCCACGATCTCCTTGAAAGGGACGAGCGGCAGGGCTACCGGTGCAGCCAGTTTTCCCTGTTGAGGTCCGGCCGAAACGGCCGGCACCGGTTTGAGAACTTCGTCTGATTGAATCAAACCGTCCCGCATCCGGATCAATCGTTTGGCGTGCTTGGCGACGTCCATTTCATGGGTGACCACAATCACGGTGATCCCCCGCTCATTTAATTGAGAAAGAATTCCCATGATCTCTTCCTGGCTGGTGGAATCCAAATTCCCGGTCGGCTCGTCGGCAAAAAGAATCGCCGGCGTGTTGACCAACGCCCTGGCAATGGCGACCCGCTGCTGCTGCCCTCCGGAAAGCTCGCTGGGTTTGTGGGCCAACCTCGTTCCCAAGCCGATCTCTTCCAATAGATGCCTCGGCCGGGCGGGATCCGCACCATTGAGCGTGTAGAGCAACGGCAGAGCCACATTCTCCAGCGCCGTCGCCCGGGAAAGCAGGTGAAACTGCTGGAAGACAAATCCGACGGTCTGCCCTCTTAAAATGGCCAGCTCGTCTTCGGTCAATTTCGAGACCTCTTTGCCGACCAGCCGGTAGGAACCGGAATCCGGCACATCCAAAAGGCCGAGGATGTGCAGGAGCGTCGATTTCCCTGATCCGGAAGGTCCCATAATGGCGACGAACTCTCCCGGCTGGATGGTCACAGAGACCCCGCGCAAGGCAAGGACCTTCATCTCTCCCATTTGATAAACTTTATGGACGTTGGAAATTTGAATCATGAAGTACGGTGGCCCCCTTGACCGCTTGGCCTGTTTCCCATTGGAGAGAATGGGTTCGTTTGTCTCTCCCCGGAACGGGGCACCCGCAACACCGGCACAAGCACCGTATCCGACTCTTTCAAGCCGGATACGATTTCCACCCGCTTGCCGTCCGTGATGCCGATAGTCACCTCCTGAGGAACGGGCTTCTTTCTACCGCTTGGGTCAGGCAGGAGGACCGTCGTGCGGCTGTCGGCCTGGCTGACTCCCTCGGCCGGAAGAATCAGGACCTCTTTCTTCCCCGCCACAAAAAACGTGACGTTTGCCGTCATGCCGCTTCGCATGAAGTCGGCATCCTCCTCCGGCAAAACGTCAACCTCATAGGTCGTCACGTTATTGACCGTCTTGGCTTCGTAAGCGATGTGGTCGACGTGCGCTTTGACCAGCTTGTCAGGATAGGCATCCAGCGTTATCCGGGCCTTCTGTTTTAATTGGATTCGGCCGATGTCGGTTTCATCCACGGAGGCCTTCACGATCAAGCGGTCGGACATCACCAAAACCGCATCCTGCGCCGTCACCGTCTGGCCCGATTCAACGTTCTTGGCAATCATCACGCCATCCAGCGGCGCAATCAGCGGTGTCGGCTTGTAAAGCCCTTCCCAATGCGTCAACTCGTCCGGCCCCTTCGCCCGTGCCGCATCCAGCAAAGCGGCCCGCTCCGTGGAACTGAGCCACGCAAGCACCTGCCCCTTCTTGACGGCCTGCCCCTCCTCGATGAGGATCTGATCCATCCGCCCGCCGACAGGAGGTTTAATCTCCAAACGGTTCTCCGGCTGCACCACGCCGGTCGCCAGGACCGACACCTGGATGTCCCCCCGCGTTACCTGCACCGGCCGATAAGCCGGTTTTTCTTCTTTTGTGCCGAACCATTTCGTCCCGAAGAAGCCCAGGACACCCACAATGACCACAATGACCCACCACTTTTCCCCCTTCATCATAAAATGGCCCCTTTTCCTTGTGCCTGCTCCCACGCGGCTTCGGCGATAATGGCGTCCCTTAAATTCACCAACATGGTTTTCTGATTGGAAATCAGGTCGTTCTCGATCGTGTCCCAATCCTGGAACGACAACAATCCCAGCGCATATTGCCCTCTGGCGATCTCTGCGCGAACCTTCGCCGCTTCCAAGAACTCCCGCTGTATCGCCACCTTTTGGACCGCATCCTGAAACGCAGCGAAGGTCTGCTCCAGGGTCAAAACCGTCCGGTCCTCCGTACTGCGAAGAACGTGCTGGGATCGGCGTGCTTCGGCTTTCGCCGCCTGAAGGTCGAAGATGTTTTGCCCACCGGGCCAAAATGGATAAGAGAAAATAATGCCCGCCGACCAGTCGGTTCGATCCGGAGGCCATTTCCCTCCCTGGCGCCCAAGCGACCCGGCCGCTGAAATGTCCGGGAAAAGCTCGCTCCGGGCAACCGACACTCCCGCCTGGGCCGAACGGGCCTGGGCGGCGGCCTGAAGGTGGACCGGCGTTTCAAGAGATAAGGCGCGAAAGTCGGGAGGGTTCCCGGGCGGCGCGACCTGAAGATCCTGCACGAAAATTCTTTCCGATTCAGATCGCCCCAACACCCGAGTCAGTTGTCTCTGGGAGACCCGCAGATTTCTTTCGGCCTGAGAAACTTCGAAATCGGCCTGCCGGTACAATGCCCGGCTGCGCAGGTACGATCCCTTGGGCTCCCGCCCGCCCTCAAAGCGCAGTTCGATCAGCCGGACATTCTCCTGTCGGCGGCTGGCGATGGCTTCCGCCAGCTCCGCCTGCTCCTGCGCAAACAACGAATCCGCGTACGCATTCTTGAGATCGAAACTGACTTGGGCGATGACGACGCCCAGATTCGCTTCCGCGGCATCCAAATCGGCTTTGCTCTTCTGCACCCCTGCCTCGTTCTTCAAACCGGAGAAGAGCGATTGCTTGGCCGCAAGACCCGTTGTGTACTCCTGCGATCGGGAAGTTGTTTTCGAGTCGGTGTAACCGGCGTTTGCCGAAAGCTGCGGAAGGAGAGGACTGTAGCTGCCGTGGTATTGAGCCCGGGCTTTCTGGAAAGATTCCTGCGCCGCGAGCAAATCCGGATTGTGCCGCATCGCTTCCTGCGCGCAATCCTTCCAGGTTAAACGCTGTTCTCCGGCAGCGGTACCCGTGCACCCGAAACAGAGGACGCTCACGAGGATGAGCTCTCGACGGATCCTAGCGGGCGTAAGCCGACTCATTGATCCCGGAATTGTTTCTTTCGAGCTTCATGCTCGGCATTCATCGCGTCAAACTTTTTCTGCTGTTCTGGGGTCAGAAGCTGGCGGATTTCCAAGTGGGTAGTATTGCGTATCTCTTCGAACTTCGGGCGCACCTCCGCACGCAGGGCGTCAATCTTGCTCCGCTTCTCCTGCAGAATAACGGTAACCTTCTGCTGTTGTTCGGACGTCAAGCTTAACTTCCTATTGAATTGTTCAAGCATCTTCTCTTGAAAATGCTCCCGTTCTCCCCAATGGTGCCGATGAAACGCCGGCGCGCACCATTGGTTGCCTACCGCTCCTGCAACCACTCCCAACAAGAACCCAACCGCCAGATATTTCCACGTCAGCTTCATCCTTCTCCCTCCATGGCAAATCCTAACATTTGGTCTGTGTTCGGGGTCGCGTTCGACAGTACCCAAGAGGCCGGCCCCGGCGTACCTTCTAAGAGGAGCATCTCAACGGAGACAGGCTGCTGCGTCTGCGCTGGCCGCATCATGGCAAACAGCACCGCCGCCAATCCCAGCGCCGGGACAAGCCAGCGCAAGCGGGCATATGGCCCAGGAGCAGGCAGAGGCCGCTCCCAGAGTTCGATCCGGTCCATGACGCGCTGGACAAAGAATTCTGAAGGCACCGGCCGCGGCTCTTTAAAGAACGCCCTCGCCGTCGTCCTCCAACGTTCGTACATGGCGCGGCATTCCAAACATCCTTTGAGATGGGCTTCGACCTCCTGACGGGCCTCCTGTCCAAGCTCCCCATCATAGAGGGCGAACACCTTGTCTTTCATCGCCGCATGATCCATCTTTCTGGCCTCCTCATCTCTTTAGACGCTCCGGGACTCCGAAAAGTGTCGTGCCTGCTCCTCCAGGGCTTTGCGCGCCCGGCGCAGGCGGGCCTTGACTGCATCCAGGGAACACCGGAGCACTTGGGCCATCTCCTGATAGCTCAATCCTTGGACCTCACGGAGGGTGAGAATAAGCCGCTCATCCGGGGAGAGGCGCGAAAGGATCTGTTCGATCAGGTCGGATGCTTCCCTTTCGGACCGGGAATCCGAGGATGGCGTCAGGAGTTTCTCCGCCGCGTCGCCGGATTCTTCAAAAAGTTTGTCGAGGGACTCCAGTTTCTGACGGGAGCGTTTTCGCAGAAGATCCCGGCAGTGATTCGCGGTGATGCGGTAAAGCCAGGTCGAAAAGGCAGACTCTTTCCGGAACGAAGCCAAGGAGCGGTAGGCCTTGAAGAAAACCTCCTGGGCGGCATCTTCCGCCTCGGTTTCACTACCAAGGAGTGCCCTACAGAGGCGAAGCACCCGCGCCTGATGCGCCCGTACCAGCTCGGCGTAGGCCTCGCGATCACCACGAAGGATCTTCTCGATCAGGGCACGTTCTTCAATCATCTTGTTATTCTACCTGTCCTTACCGCCGCTTACGAGCGGCCCATTTGTGCATTGTATACAAAAGTCAATTTCCACCGATCTTTAGGTTTCCATCACCTTGTATTTCCAAAAAGGGGTTGAGTATACTCGATGTATAGGAGACGAAAAATGAGCCACCCGTTGAGAGGACAGGAGAACAAACCTCGAGGGTTTACCCTGATCGAGGTGTTGGTTATGATGACGGTCTTTGCCACGGCGTTCCTCTCCCTGATGGGAGTTTACGGGAATTTGGCTGCTCTGCGGGAGACCGGCCGGAACTTGAATCAAGCGACGTCGGATGCCCGGGCGGTTTTGGAGATGGTGCGTGAAAAATCCGGCGCCGGACTGGCTTCGGTGGCGGCCACCGATTGGACGCAGTGGGCGAGGGACAATGCTCTGACCAGCCTGTCGGGAGAAACGGTAACGCTCCTCTATCGAGGGTTGGGGGATCAACAGGGGGATCAAGTGGGGGAGTATCAAGGGGAAAATCTGACGGACCCGCTGGATGTGATCGTGCGGGTGGCGTGGACCGATCGGAGGCGGGCCCGCTCCATGACGCTCGAGAGCCTTATCACACAAAGGTGAAAGAGGTGAAAGCGGATGAACGGGAGGAACGGCTTCACGCTGATCGAGTTGATGGTTTCGTCGGCCATCGCGATGGCGGTCGGACTGGCGATCACCATGCTGTTAAAAGTGAATCAGCAGTCTTGGGAGGTTTCACACGCCTACTTTGGATCCTCCCTGGAGCTTCGGCGGGCGGCGGCCATGAGCCGGGAATTGGTGGCGGCGGTAAATTCCACGGTAAGCATTCCGGCAGACGGAGCGTGGTACAACACGATTTCTTTTCGGGTGCCGCAGGACATGAACGGGGATGGGGTCGTGGTGTTTTCGAACGGATCGCTGGAGATGTCGAATCCGATTACGTACTCTTTAGGCGGGAGTACCGGCAACCTGGTGATCCGCACCCAGGAAGGGAAGAACGATCGAGCGGTCGCCCTTGGGGTGTCTGCCCTTCAGTTCCGACGGCAGGCGGCCAACCCGGAGATGGTGGAAATCCAAATAACCGTGCAGCGGGGGATGGGAGATTTTAAGAATCAGGGTTCCTGGATCACCAGGGTTCGGATGCGGAATTGATCCGTTGGAGAGGAGCGTCGTAGCCATGACAATAACAATAAGGGGTGGGTGTCCATCGAAAGAGAACGAGAAGGGTTTCCTTCTGATCAGTCTTTACTTGCTGCTTCCTTTGTTGTTGATCGTAGCAGGGGCCATGATGAGCTACGCCGGGGGCGACATTCAGGCCAATCTCAGAACGCAGGCTTTCACGCAGGCCTTCTATTGCGCGGAGGCCGGTGTGGACAGCGCCATTGTCCAGTTGAGAAAAACCGGAAACTGGGTGGATTCCACTGCTGGTACACCGGTCGGAAGTTACGGAAGTTACTCGGTCGTGGCGGCGGATGCGGGGAGCAATCACCTTCGGTTGAGCTCGACTGGAAGCAGCAGTTACTTGGGCAATCCCATCAGCCAAGCGGTGGAAGCCATTGTGGAGGTTATCCCCACCCAATTTGTGAACGGGGCCTTTGGAAATCAATCCGTGACCATGACGGATAATGTCGTGACAGACAGCTTTGTTTCTTCCACCGGGACCTATTCGCCTGGGACCGCGGGCGCGAAAGGGAATGTGGGAACCAACGGGCAGATTGCCCTGAGCGGAAGTGCAAAGATCACTGGGGACGCTGTCGTGGCGCCGAAGGCAGACCCTAACGTGAACGTTACCATCGCCGGAAGCGCGCAGGTCACCGGAACGTTAAAAGCGGCCGATAAGGCGACTACGTTGAGGAACCCTGTTATCCCACCCAATATCCAGGGCAGCGGTCCTCTCACACTTTCCGGGAACACCACCTTAACCCTTTCGGGAGGGACTTATGCGTACGACAGCATCACGATCAGCGGGGCCGCCCAGCTAAAGTTCACCGGACCAACGACCTTGTATGTCTCCAGCCTTCAGCTGAGCGGGAATTCCATCATTACGGCCGGAGACCTTCCCCCCAATCTGCTGATTTATGTGACCGGGACTTCCGCGGCAGCAAGCGGAAACGCCAAACTTTACGGGGGCATCTACGGGGCTGAGGCGGCGGTGACCTTAAGCGGGAATGCCGCTCTCTTTGGGGCCGTTATGGCCAAGACGGTGACCATGACGGGAAACGGCAATGTCCACTACGATGAAGTCATCAAGGATTTGGCCTTGTCTCAGTGGGGAGTCAATATCCTCTCCTGGGGAATTGAGGGGGACGTGAATGCGCCGACCCCAGACGTCGCCGCGACGTATGCCCTCTAAGCCTCGATGCAGACCTGGTTTCGCCCGCCGTGCTTGGCCCGGTAAAGGGCCTCGTCCGCGCGCCGCACCATGGGATCCGGGACGTTCTCATCCGGGCGAAGCGTGCCGACTCCGATGCTGATCGTCACCGAAATCTGCTGCTGGTCCCACGTGCACTGGGTCTGTTCCACCAGCTTCCGGATCCGATCGGCCACCTCCGCCGCGACGTCGCAGGAGGCCTGCCGCAGGAGGACAATCAGTTCTTCCCCGCCGTATCGCCCTGCAAAATCGCTTTCCCGTAGGCAGGATTGGAGGATGTTTGAGACGTCCTTCAGCACCTTGTCTCCCGCGGCATGGCCGAATCGGTCGTTGACCTGCTTGAAGTGATCAATGTCAATCATCAGCACCGAGAGTGAGGCCTTTCGCTGGTGGGCTTCCATCGCCGCTTGATTGCTCAGCATCCGAAAGTGCCGGATGACGTACAAACCGGTCAGCCCATCCCGGGTCGCCAGATGGAAAAATTTCCAATGCTCCCGCTCCTCCGTCATCTGAACGTAGACCGCTGAGACGGTGAACAGCGAGGCGATGGTCAACAGGGGATGAACCACCGGAAGCCACAGGCCCTGCCGGCAAAAGAGGAGGAACGCGACGATCAGCCAGCCGGCTCCAAAAAGCAGCCCGCAAAGAAAAGCAGCCATCGGCCTGAGGAGGATGAAGGAGAGGCCGCAGACGAGCCCTATCCCGACCAAAACAAGGGCGTTGGTTCGATGGCTGGCCGGGATAATGAACCGGTTCGTCAGAAAGCTGTTGATCACATTGGCCTGGAATCCCAATCCCGGGTAGAGGGGTTCCACGGGACTGGGCTTGACGTCCGCCAATCCCGTGGCGGTCAAACCGACCAAGCAGATCTTATCTCGAAGCGCCTCCGGCGGGACCATCGGCGGCTTGCCGTGAGCCACCGCTTCAAAGCTGCGCAGAAGGTCCAGATAGGAGTAATGGGTAAACGTCTCCGACCACCGCCCCGCCCAGTTGATGACGATATTTCCCTCCGAATCCGTTGGGAAAGGCATCCGGCCCGAAGTAAAAGCCGGCGATTCCTTGCCCAGGACGTCGTACGCTACCCGGAGGGCCAGATGAAGATGCTCTTCCCCTCCGGCCCGCAGAACCGGGGGAATTCGGCGCAGAACCCCATCCTTATCCGGCAGAACGTTGATGTGGCCGGTCCCCTTGGCCGATCGCTCCAGGCTGGGGATTGAGTGGATCCAAACATCCCGGCCTTCTTGAGTTTCCAGGATAACAGGAAGATAGACATGAGGGGCCGCCTGAATGGCTTGGGAAAACGCTTCGTCATCAAAAGGGGTGCTGGGTTCGCTGAAGAGGATGTCAAACACAACCGCCCGGGCCCCCCACTGCTTTAACAGAGAGGTCAGGACCGCGTGATAGTGTCGAGGCCACGGCCACCGCCCGATCCCCTGCAGGCCATCCTCTGCGATCTCGATCAGGACAATCCTCGGATCGGTGGGCAGCGGAGAGCGCTGGCGGAAAAACTGGTCAAGAACGGCATGTTCCAGACGCTGAAAGGGAACCGCCGACAGCAGCCAAACGTTCAACCCCAGTGCCAAAAGGCAGAAGAGTCCCTGGAAAAGAGCGCTGAGGGTCAGTGGGCGAAACCAGGAGAAGGAGATCCTCCGCTTCCGGGTGAAAGCGTTTTCAGGCCGGCCTTTTTCCATTATTTCCCATCGGGGACACCCTCATAGACGCCGTTCACCTTGACGCGGCTCGGTACAGGAGTCTGCTGCACCTGAAGGATCTCTTTCAAGGCCGCATCCAATTGGGCGCGCGGAATCAGTTTGATGGGAACCTGACGGGGATCCCGATGGCTGGGAACAGAGAGCCGTCTCCCGGCATCCACATAAGCCGGTTTCTGTCCAACCCTTTTGATCACCCGGGATTCAAATAAGACCGGCCCGTCTTCATAGACCTCCAAGTCCGTCGTCTTGACTTTCGATTCATAGAGAACCCCGAAGGAAGTTCCCCGAACCCCGGTGGTGGCGGTGGGCGTTTTGACTTCGAAGCGGGAGCTTTCTTTGAGTTTCCCGACGTGAACCAGAACCTTGCCGAAGGCCAAGTCCAATTGGGTGGCCGTGGCCGATTTCGGGCCCTGCTGAAGCAGATTCAAACTGACAAGACTTTCTTTCCCCACCTTGAGCCGATCTCCCCCGCTCTGTCTATCGAGAACAACGATCACGTTCCCGTCCCCGCCCGTTTTGATCTGATCCTGTTCCTTCAGGGTCATCCCATCGGCGGCAGGCCGCCATTGTCCTTCCGTTCGCACCTGGACATCTCCGGACACCCCAGCCAAGATCGCCTGGCGGGAAATCGGTGCCGTCTCCCCTTCCCGCGCTTGGTCCTCCGCCTGGCTCCAAACGATTCCAACGCTGAACAGAAGAACCGCCGCCAAAAGAATGAACCGGCTGTTTCTTTTTATACGACGATGGCCGCTCATTGGTTGTCTCATGCCCCCCACTCTATTTTACCTCATCGAGCCGCTTAAAAAGCCGAGGTGGCCGCCCTGCGCAGGTTGTGCTTATGCTACTTTGCACCATTTCATGTCCACTCACGTTCTCCTAAAATCGTCGCTTGAAGGTGGCCATCATCGCCATGCGATTTTCTTCCATGGCGGGATGGACGTGAAATTGCCAAGATTTCTCGCTCGACAATGGCGCTAACGCAGACGGTCCATGGTACTGCTTCCAGAGTCCAAAACCCCAAGCGACCCAGAGTCCAGTTCGAGCGGCTCCACCAAGATCTCTATTACGAACCGCTCTGCTTTCATCTTTCTCAAACGCACCATCGGTCAATGCAAGAGCCCCAAAGCTGGAAATCCCTCCCACAATTTCGATATGACTCCAGATCCCTTTTAAGACAGGGATTGCTCGCCTAGGCAGAGAGGTCTGCACAGGGCGGTCGGACGGAGAGAGGAGTGGTGGCGGAGGAGGTATTTCCATCTCGAGCCCGTCAGATTTCTGTAATCGCACGATCTTCACGTCTCCGAGGGTCTCGTGCATCAGCGGCGTGGAAGCATTCACACCCATCAATAAAATTGCTGTGAAGAGAGGCGCCAACAAGGCGGGATGGACATCCCAGCGACGCATGCTGGGAGGACTGGCAGCGATCGAAACGAGTTTCCCTAAGGACGTCAGCCGAAAACGCTGGCCTCGCCAATCCACCGTGTTTCCAATAAGGCTATAACACCACGGTACAAAACCGATAAGATCCGCCACCGGCACCAGCCACAGGTATTTCCGGGCGGCTCGATCCTTCAAGTACCTGAAGCCAACAATGTGGGCCATCGCCAATCGTGCACTCCATGTTGCGGCCAACATCATCCACCCCAAAGCAGACCTTGCAGTCCAGAGCACAAAGAACAGACTCACAGGAACGCCCTGTGTGAAGAGGAGTCCCAGGTAACCCCATGGACGAGAGACTCGCATTCCCCGGTTCCATCGGATTTCTCGGCGAATCAGGTCGGGCAGACTTCGAGTTGTCAGGGCATGCTCGACGACATAATCAGAAAGGACGACCGTGTAACCGGCTTTGCCAACCAAGTTTCCCAGCATAAAATCGTCTGCGAGATAATCCGCAAAGGCCGGAAACCCCCCGATCTTGTCGAGTGCCTCTTTCCTCACCAAGATGGTGGAGCCAAGCGCAAACTTTACTCCCTCCAGCTTTCTGGCAACCAGGAGCCCCGCGCAGAAGTCGGTGGATATTCGAAGCGCCTCAATCGTCGCGGCCAATCCTTTGCTGAGCGAGCGATGCATGCAGGTGACGACACCCACACTGGAGTCTCGCATCGGCTGTACAACCCGTTTCAGATAATCTTCACCGACACGGATGTCGTCATCGGAGATGAGCAGGAAGGGATACTTTGCTTCCTTCTCCATATTGACGAGGTTGCTCACCTTTGGACTGGCCCAAAGCATCCGGTTTTCTACAACGAGCCGTATATCCCTCTGAGGAAAGTCCCGCATGATCTGTTTGACAATTTCCACGGACGGATCGCCTTGGTCACGGACACCGAAGACGATCTGATACTCCGGATAATCCTGCCGACAGAAGGAGGCCAGATTCACATAGGCATCGCTGTCAAGCCCACAGAGCGGTTTGAAAATGGTAACAGGTGGCCAGAAATCAGGTTCCTTTTCCCTCGCGCCAGAAAAAAGATCCCTCGCCCCGGAGACGGCATAGCAGTAAAACCAGATCGCTGACAGACACGGGATCGTAAGAACCGCGCACAGGACCACTTTTATCCAGGACATTTGACCCATCATGACAGCAAAGTGACTCCGATACAAATGAGCAGGGTCCCCATCCAGCGACCCATTGTGACGTTCTCCTTGAGAAAAACTCGCGCACCCACCGTATTGACCACGGAACCCAAAGCCGTTGCCGGCAATGCAAAACTGAGATCGCTCCAACTGAGTAAAGCAAGAAAAAGAAGGAAGGCCACGGCAACGCACAGAACACCGAATCCAAGCGCCTTATTCCTTAGAATCCGACAGATGAGGCTGAGGATCTGGCCGGGCTGATACAGCGTCACGTCGCCAATCTGTTCCATTCCTCTCCTGAGAGCCATATTCCCCACGGCATCAGCGACCACCACCCCGATGACGGTCAACCATATTTTCATCGAACTTTTTCCCTGCGTTCACTCAAGCCAACAAGCGCAATACCCATGGAAATGATAAACGTCCCTAACCACCGGCTCCCCGAAACCGATTCACCCAGCAGCCACCTCGCAACAAAGGTTGTCAGAACATAGCCGAATGCCGTCATCGGCAGAACGTAGCTCAGCTCAAGTCTGGAAAGTGCAGCGAGAAAAGAAAGGAGGTATCCGATAAGTAAAACGACCCCGACGATCACCCATGGATTTGCCAGAACACGAATCCCAACCGCACAAAGGGCCGATGGACTGGGTAGGCTGACGCTTCCAACTAACCGCATGCCATGGCTCAAGCAGCCATTGCCGAGAACTTCAAACGATACGATCAGTAAGAACAGGAAAAAATTTTTCATTTTACGGTAAAACCACTCATGGCTAACGCGTTGCTAACTCGCTCACTGACCAGTGCCGCAAACTCCACTTGTCCTGCACCTGGTGGACCATTCAACGGTTCTCCCTCGACTTCAATGGCTGGGTGAGAGTAAATTTCAATGCGGTTTGCATGGATTTGCGGGATGAGACCCAGAAGGTAATCCTCGGTGATTCGGCCGCTGGCGAGGAACCCATAAACCCGATCCGCATATTCGATACCTGTAGATCGCAAGCAGCGCTCTCCGTAGCGACGGAGTCTTTTAAACAGCAGAGACCAAATAACTTTGGCCGCCCTGTGTGAACGATCAAGCCTAAGAGCAAGATTGAGCTCCTCAGAGGGCAGCCGGATTTCCCCGATCCCAAACTGGGGTGCCAACTCGCTCAGTATCCGAAGCACCACGGGATGCATGTGCATGTGGAGATGGCCGTCAATGTGCGAGGGTTGGAGTCCCGTGCGCCGGAATTTTTCGAGCTGGGCATAGATTTCCAGACGGAGTTCGCGGCGAGCGTGCGGACTGAATTGGTAACGCAGGCCGGTCCGAACCGATTGGGATGGGAATTGACCGGCACGATCCACCAAGTGTGGAATCTCCTTGGGGGGCAAGACAGACCGGCCGCATACTAGAACCACATGCAAACCAACGCCAAGCTGTGGATGAGACCGCGCCAGGGCCACCGCCTCATCGAACGCCTCACCAACCACCATTAAACTGGCTCTTGTGAGCACGCCTCGCTCATGCGCCTCGATCACCGCGCCATTGACGCCGTGCGAGAAGCCGAAGTCATCGCCTGTGAATACAACCGATCGCGTCTTTCTCTCGGTTGCGACCGTTGGAAGAACTTGAATGTTCAACATCTCCAAAACGAGGGACCCCTCCTTTCCGCTTCATCGGCTCTCTGGTTCTCTCCAACCTAAAGATCGCGAATAAAATCGCGTAGACGGCCCTCACCGCGAGCTCGCGGGCGACCGCCGGCCGGCAGCTTACGTGGGGAAAATATAGGAAAAAAATTCCCCACGACTTGTGACCTCGGCTTTCTCGAAAATCTGCGTGACGTACTGTTTCACTGTTTCTTCCGAGATTGCAAGGGCGTTTGCAATCTCCTTGTTTCCCAGACCCTTCAGAATAAGCCGAGCGACTTCTGATTTCCGTTCTGAGGTTTCCTTGGTGTTTCGCCTTGGTTCGTATCCCATTGTCTGAATCGGAATTATAGCAGAATGGTTTCAGGCTTGATCCAGCATTTTTGAGGCTGTTTTGGCCTGTTCCGTTAGACGCCCGTTAGACGAAAGAATATGACTTAGAGATCGCCCAATAAACGCTGAAATTCCTCCACCGAAATGTTCAGCTGGCGGAGGATGTTCCGGATAATGAAAACTGGGACTTGCTTGTAGGTAGGAATAATGATCGGCCGCACTTGATCATCACGCCAGTAAACACGATGGCTTCCCTTTTGGCGAACAAATTTGCAACCGACTGAAGAAACGAATTTCTCGAGGGTTTTATGGTGAACGGGAGCCAAACCGCTCATTTAAGCGGCAGGGACTGTAACTGTGAGGCTCTCCTGGCCGACAATCACAGGAGGATGCCAGTCATGGGAACGCTCGCTTGATCTGGCCCACCCAAGGGATTCCAAAGCTTGGTCAAGTGTTTTACGCTTAAGGCATTCTTCAAAGAAGATATCCATCGCTTCGACGAAATTCTTCTTCGCCTCATCAAATGAGGGCGCAGCAGTGGATAGGTCAAGGACGGGAGAATAAGCGACAAACATACCCCCCTCCTTGATGAAGATAACAGGTATTTTCCCCTCTATATGGACACTGACATTTCCCATAACTGTAGCCTCAATTCAATAGTATACCTAAAATGATGCTGCGCAGTTGCGGTAATCTATCGATTCTTCCTCAGGTGGGAAACATTCTGTTTTGGAATTATTGACGCGGAGAACAGGAACAGCTTGATTAGACCTCTTGGTCCCGAACCCGCCTGGGCAACACGTTCAGTCAGACCACTCATTTTACTGATCTTTGCTGGTGATTACTATCCGTTGATACTGATGAGGGTTACGAGGGCGTCGTCCAAAACGCTTCAAAGCTGCTGTTGCTGCTGATTACTGGTGGTTGTGGGTGTTTGGGCGTGTTTTGTTAGCACAGTGTTAGCACAGAAAGGACCGACAGGACAGCAGAGAACTCAGGCGTGGACCCGAACTCTTGAACCGCCGCGCTCGTTCCTCAAGAAATCAAGGAGGGCTTTCTTGGATCGAAACGCGGAGAGACTGGCATTCAAATCACGCAAGCCCAATTCGAAGAACTCCTCTGCCCCTTCACGCGCGGTCTTTGAATCCTGCCCCAGTACCTTAACAATCTTGGGATAGGTGATGCTGAAATTTGTGTGGATGGACCCCACCACTTCCAAAGCATCGGGATCGACGCAGAGAATTTCATCGGCGGAGATCGGAACATTCACCGTCTTGGCCTGACGGCTCCTGACATAAAGCACATCACATGGAGCATCGTATCGAAGCATTATTTTGGCCATACCTTTTTCTCCTCCGAAAACTTATCTACCGGCGGAATGAACGCCACAGGAACTACTGAGGTCACAAAGCCCCGTTTGGAGTCCGGTTCATGAATCCAAGCGCTGATGCGCAGATAGGGGTTCAACTTATCCACACCCTTCCACTCCTTATAGTATACCCGATTCAACCGCTGTACCTTCTCATTTTGTCGAACCTCGATGGGTTTCTCAATGGTCCCCTTCACATGATCGCGAGTGAAGCGTCCTTGTTTACCACGCTTAAAATCTCAAGCAGTTCTCCTCCGCGCTCTCCCACCTGGGCTCTGAGAACATGCTCATCCCTGCAATCCATTTCTCCGGTGTATTCCGCGTCTCCAACTCTCCAACGATACTTAAACCTTTTCATCGGGGCCCCGTTCTTCTCCTGAGGTGGGGGCAATGATGGCGTCCCCCACCCTTTTACCCTGGTTGGTTCCACCGGAGGGGGAATCGGGGGGCCGGACCCTTTCTTACTAAAGCCAAGGGCTTCATTCACTTTTCGCAGCAGAACGCCGACGACCAGCCATAGACCGCATACAATAACCAAAACCAGGATCAGGTTGAAATAACCAAAATTGAAATGACCAGCGAGGTAGCGCTCCACTCCAGCAAAAGAAGCTCCAAATGCTAGAACAATCAGATACGGCAGCAACAAAAAGAGCAACCCGAAGACAATTATTCCAGCCACTACCCCCAGCGGAACCAATACGTTTATTAGAAGTCCGATCCCACCCAGCAGGATAAAGATCCCTATCAACAGCGCGATAACCATTTCTGCCCACTCCTCGCGTCACAACACCCAGAACTCCATCGTGAGCTCTACACGGGAATCCTATCACCTGGTTTAGCAGGTGTCCACTGGGAAGCATTTCTGAAAAGATGACTGCATTATGCCTTCGGATATCAACGCACGGTTTGCCAGGCGTCTACGGGAACTTCGGAGGAAGGATAAACTCACGCAGCAACGTCTGGCCGAGCTTGCGGGAATCGAGTACAAACACCTTCAAGCGCTGGAGAGCGGGAAACCTCCGTCTCCCCGCTTGGAGACCATTGAGAAGCTGGCCCATGCCTTCAAGGTCAGCCCTTCTAAGCTGCTTGACTTCTGATACGTTACGCTATCGCAGGAAGAAACCCGCGGCTCATTTCTTCTGGACATCCATCAAAACTTTCACCTCGTCAGTAGGAAGATCGAGGTTAGACCAGTTTTCTGTAGCTGCATCGATGATAACAGGGATGAATCCTCCGAGCACGTCTAGAACCACCCACCCAGCGCCGATTTTTGTGTTGACGATGTACGTCTTATCCTCATAACCGTCTTTCTTGAAAGTGACCGTGATTGATTTCAAGTTGGACAAATTCATCGGCATCGGGGTTCTGCCCATGCGGTTCCCATTGATGTAAACCTCTGCGCCTTCTGGGTCAGAATTAAAATTAACGGCTCTAGTTTTTTGCTTAAAGAGCGTTGCACAACCAACCAGAGAAAGAACGGTTAATAGACAGATACCCGTTTGTATTACTCTCCGCATTTTACTCATCGTCGATCTCCTTTGCCTATTTGTCTGTTTTTGTAAGAGTTTGGGTTTAGGAGGCATCGTAGCACATCGAGAACCTTGATCTCCAAAAATTCTATAGCATCGCGAGAGTTGCACAACCAGTCTTTTGCCCCAGGGGTACACCCGAATGGGTTTTCGCACGAGGCAGAGAAACGAATACTTCCGCATTCAAAAACGGGGTGATTCGGGGAGTTTTGTCAGCACGGCTCAGCCAATTCTTGCAACTCAATTTGAAGCCGTAATGAATGCAACAAATTCTCTCCCAAAAGGAGTGATAAGTCCACGAAGATCCATAACGTCAATACGGCTAGTTTGGTTTCCCGGACCACCCAATGCCTGCAACCGAATCAGATGTCTTGCGTCCAACCTGGTCAACACAGCATTGAGTACTGAAGAGTCTACCCCATTGGGACAGGAATAAAAAATCACCTGATGTAAGGTTGGCGGCCCAACATCCAGTCCATCCTTTCCCTTTTCAAGGTGCTTCCCCCGAGCTTTTATAGGATCGCTCAATACACCCAATACAAGAAGGTCAAGACCATCTAATTCACACACCATGTTCAAGAAGAACTGCTGTTTTGTCTCATCAACGGTGCTTCGCAACGCAGCATTAACAACCACGTTCCTCAGCGCTTCCAATTTTTCCTTTTGATGAGTCCTGAGGGCCTCTTGGGTTGCTCGAAGCATCGTTGTGACGAAAAGCTCATTGTTGACAAGGGCTTCGATCTTAAAACCGGCCACATTTTCTTGCAGCTTCTCAAGCCTCTCCCCCACAGATTGAAACCACTCATCTCGTCTTCTCGTTAATGGTGGAGCAATCACTAGCGCAAAGAGTTCCGCCGCAGCCCCACCAACTCTCGGAATCAATGAAATGAGCGCCTTCATAGAGGCGTGGCCCCAATCACCAATCGTAGGTTGTGGCAATTTGTCTATCGAATCCGGCTTGTTCATATTCCTTATTTTAAACGATCAAAAGCACCCAGATACTTCGTACAACTTTCCATGAGATTCTTGACCTGGACCCTGCCCCCCACCAGCTTCATCGCCCACTCTTCCGTCGAGAAGGGGCTGTTAACCCCACCAACGGTATTCTTGCCAGCCATCATCTCATCCACTCGGTCCTTAAGCCAGCGGAGATCATTCACTACCAGCGTGGCGTTTGCTCCGTCAAACCTTGGAACTGTAAGGGTCAAGTACTCTATCTCCTGACTTTCCCACATGGCAACCCTTTTAATCTGCCCTTGGTTTACTTCCGTGGGTAGTTCCTCAAGGATTTCCGACAGCCGTTGGCAAGTAGCGTAAAGGATTCGAGCTTCCTGTCGCTGTGCGGCCATGTCCCGATTTTCTCCCTGCTTCACCAGTTCATGCGTCAAGCGCACGTATTTCACAGTTGCCCATGCCACCACGACCGTCGCAAGCATGGTAATGAAGCTGTACAAGAACATGGGATCGAAGCCCAGAGAAACAGCTTTGACCGACCAGCCGAGCCAGAAACCAATACATGCAGTTACTACCCAAAAAGCTGTTCGTTTCATCTGGACAGGTATGGAGAACCCCTTCTGTTCCTGCTCCTTGCTGTACACACGAGCGTAACCGATAGCTCTCTCAGGGGTCATGGTGTCCTCCTGCGTTGCAAAAATTTCTCATGAAGATTCTCCGCAATTCTAATCCGCCGGATGCAATCCTCCAAAGAGTCCATAAGCGACTGCTTGTCGGGACAGTCAGGCAGAATTGTATTAAGATACAACCTGCCCACCTCTGCGCTTAGAAGAGCAGCTACAAAAACCGGCTGAGGGCGAGGCCTGGTCCACTCAGGGGTCGGAATATAAAATTCCTCCACCATCTCCAAGTGATAATGAATGAGGTCCTGCCAATTTCCGTGAACCGAATGGCTAGGTAAACCAAAGATGCCTTGGTAGGCTTTCCCGTACCCCACTGCCTCGGCCCGTTTAAAAATGTTCTCTCCCCAAGGTGTGCGTTTTGACTCGTCTACATTCTTTGGATTCACTCCTGATTGTTTGAATGCCCGCTGAATTGACGAAATCATTCGCTGTTCGATAGGCAACGTCCGGCCTCTGTTTTTAATGTTTTTCTTGATGGTTTGGAGAAGGCGTTTTTCTTCTCGAAGGGAATATTCCACGAACTCGTCATAAAGACGTGGAGTTCCTTTTAGAATCAGGTACCTTATATTGAGGATCGTTTCGCTTAGACACCGGAAGAGAATGTCGGCAATTTCTGCGTGCCTGTCGCACACAGCTCCAAGTACCCCCATCTGTAACTTCACAAGCCTTACAAATAATCCTCCCACGATTGCCTCATTGCGACGCCATTTCCTGGGTTGATTGTTTTCATCTAATCGGTAGGAGCAGGCCAGCAAGGACGTAATATGTCCCACTTCTTTAAGGAGTTCTACAGCCAGCGGCATAAATTCTTGGTCATGTTGAAACTTGGATATTTTGCGCTCGTCCACTGCAACCGACTTAATTGGGAGGTCTTGTAGTGTAAGCGCAGAAGGAGCAGCCCCTTCCCCTGGTGGGAATGTTTTGTTCACAGGTGGGCCATCGGTCTTTGCTCCAGAAAGCAATTGATGGTGCCGGTGAGATCCAACAGGGTGGGGATCATTGCCGGACCCATCGCTCGTCAACATCGTTTATGTCGTAACCACATGCCCCCAACCTCCAATTTCGAAAAATTAGGCGCCATCGTGAGAGTCACTCAAAGTTGGGGCAAAGGTAGGGGTACCCCCACAAATCGTTTTTTTCGCAGCCCCAGGGAGAGGGCAGATTTTTCACAGAATTACCCCGCCCTCCCCAAGGTGGCTGACAGTACGTCCCAGGCAGGTTTGTTAGCACCCTGTTAGCACGAGCAGATTCTGGACAACCGTCCGTTGACGTAAGTCCTTGCAAACAATGGTCGGGGCGGGGAGATTTGAACTCCCGACCTCTTGGTCCCGAACCAAGCGCTCTAGCCAAGCTGAGCCACGCCCCGAGCAGATAATCTCGTTTTTAAGTTATACAA
>Ga0209515_10000447_pt1 | contig 76189 bp, 89 predicted proteins | sample Subgroupgradi54m_FD_187454 | JGI IMG/M metagenome (GOLD analysis project Ga0209515, IMG submission 187454) | Subsurface groundwater microbial communities from S. Glens Falls, New York, USA - GMW60B uncontaminated upgradient, 5.4 m (SPAdes)... ...
TAGGTCAACCTTTTTGGTAAACGAAAAAGGAAAAATTTTCAAGGTCTATGAAAAAGTAAAGCCGGCAGGACATGCACAAGAAGTCCTAGAGGCTTTTAAAAATTAGTTTAGGGTTTCCAGCAGCTGGTAGTGTGCCGCGTTTTGGTTTTGGTGGCTCTGGTGCAACTTTAACTGTTGCAGCTTGAGCCTAACCCTTGAATTGTTTGTCTGGAGGATGATATGATAATCTTGCTCTGGTTGCATAGTATCTGTTTCCAGTATATCCTGTCGAACTTACAGTTGCATATGCTGGTGCAACTTCACCTGATGATACGGATGGGGGTTCTGGTTTTGGTTTCTCTTTGGGTTTTGGTTCCTCTTTTGGTTTTGGAGGAGCCATACCTGTTCTAACCTCTGCAGATTTTAGCTGATATAGTTGTCTGAGTTTTTCTTCAAGTTCAGCTATCTTTGCTTCAAGTTCGGAAGGGGATTTTTTAGTAGAAGATCGTGGTTCAGGAGCGTATCCTTCAGCTTCCCGTGCACCTTTTGCTAGCCATGAAGATGATTTTGATTTTTGTTGTGAGCTTGTAGTTTCTCTGTAGGTGTATTGTGGTTCTGGTTCCGGAGCTGGAGTTGGCGGCGGTGCTGATTTTTGAACTGTTGCAACAGATTCACCCTTGAATTGTTTGTCTGGAGGATGATATGATAATCTTGCTCTGGTTGCATAGTATCTGTTTCCAGTATATCCTGTCGAACTTACAGTTGCATATGCTGGTGCAACTTCACCTGATGATACGGATGGGGGTTCTGGTTTTGGTTTCTCTTTGGGTTTTGGTTCCTCTTTTGGTTTTGGAGGAGCTATCTTTGCTTCAAGTTCGGATTTAGATTTTTTAGTAGAAGATCGTGGTTTTCTTGGTTTGGTTTCTTTTGTCATGTGCTATTCTGTCAGGCAAATCTACTTTATTTAGATTTTGATCAGGTTTGGAAGCGATTATTTATAGAAGTTTTATAAGAAGCACTGACCAACATAACCTAGTTGGACGATTTTGAAAGAGAATATCCTGGATTTGACTGGAAGAATACACCAGCCTACAAACATCCAGGTGGTCGAAACTGTCCTTGTCCCAAACATGAGTACATAAGAGAGCAGATCAATGTAGCAAGGACTGTAAGCCGGACAGGCAAGGAAACTGGCAGAGTTATACTCAAGTTTTGTCCGGATCACTACAGAGTCTATCTCAAAGAAGTAATTCCATCAATGCCTTTCAAGTATAGAATGCTTACAAAAGTAGCTCTTAAAATTGGCGCAATCCAAATTGAGCAGCTCAAATACATGCAATCAGATCAGTGCTTTTACTGCAAGTTTGGATCTGGTGGTCATGACAAAAAAAGCGAGCTGCCTCCAATAGGTTAAACAGGTCCAAGTAAAATTTTTGGTTTGTTAGGAGTATCATGATGACATTTTTTTCCACAGAGTGGGCATGTTATCCTATCCAAAAAGATGCACTGACAAATATGGGTATTCAGATAACTTTCAGCACTTTTTGTATACTCCCCAGTTCCATTGCAAAATGAACACGGCGTATCCAAAAGAACAATCTTGCCCTGTCCACCACAAACAGCACATTTTTTATCAGCCACGTTGACGAACTTACTCTTGAGGTATAATTAAATTCCTTTTGTTAAATCTTTTTCCTAGTTGCTGTGTAAAAACTAGTTAAGCTTATACAATATACGAATTCAGTAGTGTTTGTGCCTATAGAAGATCTTGGCGAGTTTGTAGAAAAGCTAGAAAAAGCTGGCGAGCTAAAGCGGATTAAAACACAAGTTGATGTCAATTTAGAGATTGCCGAGATTTTAAGAAGAACAATGTATTCCAATGGTCCTGCACTTTATTTTGAAAATGTAAAAAATTACGATATGCCTGTCTTGGGAAATGCGTTTGGTTCACTAAAAAGATTAGAGATTGGATTAGAGACTGATGATTTTACTCAAATTGGTCAAAGAATTGTCGATATGACAAAAATGGAAATTCCAACAGGTATTTTTGAGAAAATAAAAAAAATTCCAGAACTATCAAAGATGACAGATATTGCACCCAAGTTACAAAAAAGCGGGCCAGTAACTGAAATTTTTGAGGATTCTCCTTCATTTGATAAAATTCCAATTTTAAAAACATGGCACAAAGATGCAGGACAATTCATCACTTTTGGTCTTGTGGCAACAAAACACCCCAATACCGATGTTAGGAATCTTGGAGTATACAGGATGCAGATACTTGACAAAAATCACGCTCTCATGCATTGGCAAAAACACAAGAGAGGAGCACATCATTATGATATCAAAAAAAATACCGGAAATAGAATCGAAGTAGCTGTAATTATTGGTGCAGACCCTGCAACTGTATTTTCTGCAGTTGCTCCCGTTCCCGAGGGACTAGACAAATATCTTTTTGCCGGAATAACAAGAAAGACTGGGATCAGGACAGTAAAATGTAAGACAGTTGATCTTGAAGTTCCCGCAAATGCAGAACTTGTGTTAGAAGGATATGTTGATCCATCAGATATTAGAATGGAAGGACCATTTGGTGATCATACAGGATATTACACACCTCCAGAACCATATCCTGTCTTTACTCTAACTGGTATAATGCGACGACAAAAACCAATCTACCTTACTACAATTGTCGGTAAGCCAATCTTGGAAGATGCATTTATTGGTAAAGTAATAGAGCGTTCCTTTCTACCATTAATCAAGATGTTTCAACCTGAGGTTGTTGATTTTTCCATGCCAGCTTCTGGATGGTTTCAAGGCATAGCAATCATATCAATAAAGAAAAGATATCCTGGTCAGGCAAAAAAAGTTATGATGGGATTGTGGGGACTAGGTCAGCTTGCATTAACGAAAATTTTTGTTGTCGTAGATGAAGACGTCAATGTTCATGACATCAATGATGTCATATGGGCCATTACAACAAGAGTTGATGCTGCACGCGATGTGATGATAATAGATAACACACCTACTGATACGTTGGATCCCGCATCACCGCTTGTAAATCTTGGTTCAAAGCTTGGAATCGACGCAACACAAAAAACCACAGAAGAAGGGTACCAACGAGAGATTCAAGAAATGGTTTCAGTTGATGAGGATACAAAGAATCTGGTTGATGCCAAATGGTCTAGTTACGGAATCTAGTGCATCTGAACTGTATTATAGAAATTGTCTCTTTCTTCTACTTGATATCCTATTTGCCTTACTGCTTGAATTATCTTATTTGCAGTAAGTTCAGTAGAACGAGCTCCTGTGCATGAAACGACCTCTTCTCCAAGCAGAGTTCCTCCAAAGTCATCAGCCCCATATTGCAAGGCAATCTGTGCCATCCCTATGCCGTTTGTAAGCCATGAAGATTGTATATGCGGTATTAAACCATCATACATGATTCTAGAAACGGCAATCATCTTAAGTAATTGGGTTCCTCCTGCAGAATATTTTACAGTCTCTTCTTTTTGCATTAAAGTATTATTTGGTTCAAAGCTCCAAGGAATAAAGGCCATAAATCCCCCTGTTTTTTCTTGAAGCTTTACAATTTTAATAAAGTGCTCTGCAATATCTCTAACACTTTCTACATGTCCATACATCATTGTTGCAGATGCTGGAAGCCCCATAGTGTGAGCTTCCTCCATTATTTTCAACCATTGTTCACTTGATATTTTTTTTGGGCTGATTATATTTTTGACAGAATCTACCAAGATCTCGGCACCTGCGCCAGGTACGGATTGTAAACCTGCCTCCTTTAATCTTGAAAGAACTTCTTTTATGCTTATTTTTTCAACTTTAGATATCATATCAATTTCTGATGCGGACAATCCATGAACCCCTACTGTGGGAAATTTTTTTCTCACCATTCTAAACGCATCCTCATAATATTCAATTCGAAGGTTTGGATTATGTCCTCCTTGAATCAATACTTGTGTAATTCGAAACATCTCCCATGCAGCCTTGATTCGTGATTCAATTTCTTCAAGTGAAACAGTATAGGCTTCTTCATGTCCGGGCGGCCTGTAAAATGCACAAAACTTGCAGTCAGTAATGCAGACATTAGTATAGTTTAGTATCATATTATTTACAAACGAAACTTTTTTGCCAAATTTTTTTCGAGTAAGATATCCAGCCACTAGTCCGATAAGATGAACATCACCTGATTCTAGTAATCTTATACAATCGTCAAGTCCAGGTCTAATTCCATCAAGTGAATTTTCTAGTATATCACCAATATCAGAATCATAAAGCTCTTTTGTAATCTGACTCAATTTGTTTTTGGTTTTGTTTCATCTTATTTAATCCTTGACAGCAAATTTCACCCACTATTTTTAAGTAGGGCACGACAAGGATAAACTCCAATGGTCACGGGTCACCAACTCAGAATGAATCGAATTTTACGAGCAGGGAAAATGCTTTGTATTCCAATGGACCACGGAATTTCAAATGGTCCACTAAAGGGAATTGAAGATCCTCATTCTCTAGTTTACGATTGTCAGCGTTATGGATTGACTTCGATCATAGTAAACAAAGGAATTCTAAAGACCTTCCCAAAACCACCTAAGGTGGGATTAATTGTACATTATTCAGGCAGTACCTCCCTTTCAACAGCCCCCAATAGAAAGATGTTGACAGGTTCAGTTGAAGAAGCACTAAGACTTGGTGCGGACGGAGTTTCTCTTCATATCAATATTGGTGGAAAGGAGGAACCCGAAATGCTTGAACAGCTTGGAAGAGTTGCAGATGACTGTCACAAATGGAACATGCCACTTTTAGCAATGATGTATCCAAGAGGCGAGAACATCAAAAACCCACACGATCCCGAAATTGTTGGTCATGTTGCAAGAATTGGAGCCGAGCTTGGAGCAGATATAGTCAAAACGTTATACACAGGCGATACAGATTCGTTTGCAAAAATTGTAAAGAGCACTCCAGTACCAGTGGTGATAGCTGGCGGCCCTAAAGCAAAGACTGACATGGACATACTAGAAATGACTGAAGATGTAATGAAAGCTGGGGCAAAGGGAGTAACATATGGCAGAAACATATTTGAGCACAAAAATCCAGGCAAGATGACCCATGCCTTAGCTGGCATAATATTTAGAAAAGAAACTGCAAAGGAAGCTGCAAAACATCTTGACGAAAAGTAGGGAGTTAATAATTTCCCCAAAGGTTTCAAGGGGACAGCTTGGCAAATTTCTCACTGAAATTGAAAAGGAAGGAATTAGAATTGTTAATGCAGATCCTCAAAGTCTCAGAGGGATTAAGACTAGGCTATCAACTATACACACCTCACAGAGTTCAAACTATGTCATAGTAGCCAAGCCAACGAAATACAAGAGCAAAAAGGTTGGTATGAGATTCAAGGTTCTCTCAAATAACGATATAGAAAATGTACTAAAATTTTCAAAGATGGGTCTTGATTTTGTAATTGTAGATGTTACTGATTGGAAGATAATTCCTCTTGAAAATATTATTGCCAAATTGCACAAGCTTCACACCAAGATATTTGCAACCGCAAAAAATCCCGAAGAAGTAAGAAAGATGTTTTCTATTTTAGAGATAGGTGTAGACGGAGTAATATTTTCGACAGATTCTATTAACGAGGTAAGGGAAGTACTAGTCTATCTTGGAACAAAGAGTTTTGATCTAAAACCTGCCAAAATACTAGAAATAAAAGAAGTTGGAAATGGTGAAAGAGTTTGTGTAGATACTGCATCTATGCTTGGGCGTGGTGAAGGAATGTTAATTGGTAGCAAGTCAAACTTTTTGTTTCTAGTTCACAACGAATCAGTCGGTTCATCATTTACATCACCAAGACCTTTTAGAGTAAATGCAGGTGCAGTCCATTGTTATACACTTTCACCAGATGGAACTACGAGATACTTGTCAGAGTTAGAGACTGGTTCTGAGGTGTTGATCTTAGATTCACATGGAAAAGCAAGAAGGGCAACAGTTGGCCGCTCTAAAATTGAAAACAGACCAATGCTTATGATTAAAGCTCAGATTGGCGATGAAATTGGTGGAATTATTGCCCAAAACGCAGAAACGATTCGTTTTGTAAGACCTAATGGACACTTGATTTCTGTAACACATCTCAAAAGAGGAGACATGGTTCTCGCTTATGCCAAACCAGCCACTGGCAGACACTTTGGTATGGAAGTAGATGATGAATATATCGTAGAAAAATAATTAAAGAAAAAGAAAAAAAGAGTTATTTTATTTTCTTTTTTAATTTATTTATCTCAGCCATCTCTTCTCGCAAGTGATTTTTGAGAAGTTGTTCGTGCTGACGCTTGTGTCTCCAGTATAGATTCATTATTCCCTGTCTTGATCTTGCTTTTTTGATAGCTTTAGTATATGTTCTGTGGCTAGCTTCGACAGCTCTGAAATAAGACTTACTGTTTGATGTAACCATCAATTTTGAATTCAAAACTTAGTAGATAACCTTTACGAATCCATTAGATATCTAGCGGCTCTGGATTTTTCCAATATGGAACAAGTTGCATCCTTCTTAGAGCAGGAGGATCTGCAGTCCGTTTTTTTGCTATCTTTACATATTTTGCTGACTTGTCAACACCTATGTATTTTCGCTTAAGAAATCTAGCAATCTTTGTGGTCTGACCACTTCCAACGAATGGATCTAGTACTAGATCTCCAACATTGCTATAAAGCTGAATCAGCCTATACGGAATTTCTTCTGGAAATGCGGCTGGATGAAACTTTCTATAACTTGGAGGCATGGGAGCAATATGCCATACAGAATTAGCAATTTCTTTTTTCATAATATTATCTATTATCAGCTTGCTTTTTTTGTCCTTAACGTTATGAAATGGCGGTTTTCTTAGAATGATAATTTGCTCATGCATGATATTTGGATAGTAATATGTGGGGTACGGATGCTGTACAGTAACCCTAAATCTTTTTTTCCCCCCTGTAACCTTGTTCCAAATTATTTCTTCAAAAAATTTCCAACCAATCTCTTTTTTTGTTAATTCTATAAGTAATAAGGCAGGTAATGGGAGCTTGTTTTTCTCCTCAATTATCTCATTTCCTATTACAATACAACAGAAACCACCAGGTTTTGTAACTTGGTATACTTGAGAAAATACTGTTTTCATTTCATCTAGCCAATTTTCAAGTGATGCCCCAACTGTGCCTCTATACCATTTTTCAGATGTCGTGTGTTCTTGGTAGTTAATTGCATTGTGATAAGGAGGCGATGTAACAGTGAGCGTGACTTTGTTGTTGCCTATTTTAGAAAGATCTTTTGAATCAGTATTAACAATCGAATTTGGTTTCCACATGACAATCATAAATTAGTTCTCTATTTAATATTTGAACAAAGGCTTAATTTTACAACCTAACAACAAAAAGCATGGCGTACAAGACATGTGTTACATTAGCTGAATCCAATCCGTCAAAGTTAAACTCGATTTTAAAAACTACCCTTAAAAGGTCAGATTATGCGGAGATCAGGTTTGATTTTATGGAACCAAACAAAGTTCCAATAGCATTGAATTTAGTAAAAAAATATCTTAACAGATGTATTTGTACTCTACGACCAAGATCAGAGGGAGGCAAATTTTCTGGTAGTGAAAAAAACAGGATTTCCATTCTCAAGCTAATTGCAAAATATAACCCGCATTTGTTAGATATTGAATATAATACAATCAGACAAAACAAAGACCTTTACAAATATCTGAAAAATACAAAAACAAATTTGTTAATATCATGGCACGATTTTTCAAAAACACCCAACGCGAGTTTCTTAAAAACAATGGCAAAAAAGATGACAAAATTTTCAAAAAACATCAAGATTGCAACTACTGCAAATTCTATAAAAGATACATTGAACGTGCTGGCTCTTTACAAATCCCAGAAAAGCACTAACCTGATTGCCTTTGCCATGGGAGATTATGGTCGCATGTCAAGAATTCTCAGTACTCAGTTAGGAAGTCCCTATACGTATGTCTCGCTAGGTAAACCAATCGCACCAGGCCAATTTAGCTTAAATGAAATTAAATCAATGTTCAAGTCGAGAAAATAACAATGACTAAAACTTATGCGGTTATAGGGGACCCAATAGATCATTCCCTTTCACCAGCTATTCATAATGCAGCTTTTGGATTTTTAGGACTTGATTGTGCTTATATCGCATATAGAATTCCAAAAGGAGAATTAGCGCAAGGTATAGAAGCTTTAAAAAAAATTCAGATTGCCGGATTTAACGTAACCATACCTCACAAAGTTGACATGATGAAGTTTCTCAACGAAGCAGAGGAGGATTGTAAAACAATAGGTGCAACAAACACAGTTGTCAATGAGAATGGCGTTCTTAAAGGATATAACACAGACATGGATGGTTTTTTAGATCCTATAAAAAAACGAAATATCGAATGTAAAGATTGTGACGTCTTACTTATTGGTTCGGGCGGAGCGGCAAGAGCTATTGTAGTTGGATTTTCCAAAATGAAAGTTCACAAAATCACTATTGCAAATAGAACCAAAGAAAGAGCTAATGAGCTGATCAAATTTGTAAACAAGCTGGGCTTAGAATCAGACTATACCGATTTAACTAATGCCGGAAATATTGCAGGCAAATACAAGTTTATTGTAAATGCAACATCAGTTGGTCTAAAAGGAAATGCTTCTCCTATTTCAACAAGGACAATAACAAAAGACTCCATAGTTTATGATATAGTTTACATGCCAGTAGAAACTGAATTAATTGAACAGTCAAAAAAACAAGGTGCGACTATCATATATGGATGGGAAATGCTTCTTGGTCAGGCAATGCGTTCTTTTGAGATTTGGACTAAACGACCAGCACCATATGAGGCAATGAAGATTACACTGTTGGGGAGATTTTGAATGTCAGCAACAAAAGCAATCATGCATGGTGCAGTTTCTATCGTAAGTGCAATAGCAACGGGCAAAGGTGCCACACTCGGAATTTCACTTAATGTAGAAGCTAATATTCAAGCTACTCCGGGCACTGGAATTTTTTTTGAAAATAAAGAATCAAGTCTGAGCTCACGTCTCATAAAAGCAGTAATAGAAAAAGCTGTGCCAAAAACAGATCTTGAAAAGAACAAGATTACAGTACTAGTCAAATCAGAAATTCCCTCGGGCTATGGATTGAAGAGCTCAAGTGCCATTTCGTCTGTTGTTTCTCTGGCTTGTACCAAGCTATTCAGACCAAAGATAACAGATTGGGAAGTTCTCAAGTATGGAGTAGAGGCATCAATACAAACCAAAGTAAGCATTACTGGAGCATTTGATGATGCGTGTGCCTGTTATTTTGGCGGCTTTGTTGTCACAGACAATACTAACCTGAGAATTGTAAAATCAGAAAAGGCCCCAGAAGATTTGGCAGCTATCATATTCATTCCAAGATCACGAAAACGAGGCAATGTAAAAAAGCTAAAAATTCTTGATGGAGTATTCTCACAGGCATGGACACTTGCAAGTAATTCCGATTATTGGAATGCAATGATGTTAAACGGCCTTGCAACATCTACTATACTTAATTCTGATCCTAGAATTCTTACAGATCTTGTAGAAAGTGGAGCGCTTGCAGCTTCAGTATCTGGTAATGGGCCATCCATTGCAGCAATTGCAAAAAAAGAAAATGTTTCAAATGTCAGAAAAGTATTTGCTTTAATGGAAGGCATGACGATGATTTCTGACATCAACAACAAAAAGGCTGAAGTCTATGAAATGTAAAATTGAAAAAGCAAGACTTGCAGGAAATATAGTTTGCCCTCCAAACAAAAGTTACACACATAGAGCTATATTTTTGGCATCACTTGCAAAAGGAAAGAGCCAGATAAGAAACGTATTGCTCTCAAGAGACACTATTGCAACAATTAATGCATGTAAAACCTTTGGAGCGTTAATCAAAGAAGATGGGCCTAACCTGATAATAGAAAGTTCTGGAGATGTAAAACTGCAAAGTTCTGAAATTGATGCATCGAATTCTGGAACAACAATCAGGATTTCTGCTTCAATAGCATCACTTGTAGATACCAAAACAACACTTACTGGAGATTCTAGTCTTAGAAAAAGGCCTATGCAACCATTACTTGATGCGCTAGAAGACCTCGGAGCTACCTGTACGTCAACCGATGGTAAGCCCCCTATAACTGTAAAAGGAAAAATTCAAGGTGGCAAAGTATCAATCTCAGGTTCGGTCTCAAGTCAATTCATCTCTGCATTAATGATGGTATCTCCAAAAACAGAAAAAGGAGTTACCTTGAATATTGAAGGAAATCTCGTATCAAAACCATATCTTGATGCAACAATTGCTACGATGAAAAAATTTGGCGTTAATGTAAATACCATAGATCCTTACAAAAGATACAAGATATCAAAACAACAATACAGGTCAACGGATTTTACAGTACCTTCTGATTTTTCAAGTATGGCACTGTTACTTTCTGCAGCAGTATTAATTGGAGATAGTATGACTATTTCTGCTTCTGGTGGAGATCTTCCACAAGGAGACAAAGAAATGATTACACATCTTGAAAAACTAGGGGTTAAGGTAAACTTGGATGACAAGGTAACTGTAAAGAGTCCACCATTGCTCAATGGAGGAAGATTTGATCTATCAAACACACCTGATCTTCTTCCGGCTCTGGCAATACTTGCTCTCAAGACATCAAAGCCAATTGAGATTTACAATGTAAAACACGCAAGATTCAAAGAAACTGACAGGATTGCCATTCTGGCGCATGAGCTTGCAAAGATTGGCATCAAAGTGCAGGAAAAAGAAGATGGTTTGATTCTTGATGCCCCAAAGGATCCAAAAGGTGCGGATTTGGATTCATCTGATGATCACAGATTGTTTATGGCATTTTGTATTGCAGGGATGTTGGTAGGTGGTTGTACTGTTTCTGATCCAGAATCAGTTGATGTTTCTTATCCAACATTTATAGAAAAGATGAATGAGATCGGAGCAAAAATTCTTACAATCTAGGTATTTGATTTTATAATAATCGCATCCCAAATTTCTTTTGGAACTGGCATAACCGATAGCCTTGAAATGCGCAGTAGTTCCCAATTTTTAAAAAGTTTGTCTTTTTTTATCTCATCTAGTGTTACAGGTCTTTTGAGACGAGATATTGGTTTTACATCCACTACAACGAATCTCTTGTCTTCTTCTTTTGGATTTGGATATGGGTTTGTTGTTATTTCGATAATGCCAACTGCCTGTTTTTCATCACCAGTATGATAGAACAGTGCTTTGTCTCCTTTTTTCATTGATCTAATATGTTTTAGTGCAAGGTTGTTGTGAACACCATCCCAGATTGTCTTTTTTTCCTTCTCTAATTTATCGTAGTTAAACACAGATGGTTCTTGTTTTACAAGCCAATAATTCATGATTTTATTCTATGGAATACGATTATAGATTTTTCTCAGGAAGATCTTTTCTCATTAAATAAAAAAAAGATCTCTTTGTTAATGACTCCATTTCAAGTGAGTTTTTTTCCTGAGAAAAAACCTGAATTCTATCAGAGTGTAATTCATAGCCTTTGTTTTGTATGAATCGTAAAATGTCTAGCATGCCCTCTTTGCTGCCATTGATAAAACCAAGCTGCAGAACATTGGCAAAGTTTTCAGATTTGTTCCAGATACCAATTGCCAAAACAGAGTCATTTTGGATAGACAGTAGAACTCTTTTTTGTTTTATCAATTCTTCAAGGTCTGACTTTTCTAAGGGAAGCCATTTCCATGATTCAGCATATGTATTAGAAGATATCAGTTCTGCAGCCTGTTTGATGTCAGCTGCAACAACAACAGTGGAAGTTTCTTTTTTTGGTACCAGAGCATACAGTTGCCACTTGTCTTCCACGCGATATCCTATTGATTGAGCCAGATTAATTGAAGAAATATTCTCACTTTCTATAATCATCCTTATTGTTGTAGATTTTGTAATAGATTCACAATGTGAAATTATCCTTCTTCCATATCCTTTTCTTCTGTAATTTGGATGAATCCTAATTCCTTCAATCCAAGCTTGTCTGTTATCGGTAAAAACAAGATGATACAGACCAATTGGAACATCACCTTCAACAGCTACAAAGAGATTTCCTTGTAAAATCCAAGAATCCCAGACATCTGCTATGTAATCTCCCCAAGAAAATGTGTTTTTACAAAAATCCAAAACAACCGGTTTATCATTTGGTTGCGCATCACGAACTTCCATATTCGTATTATGGATTATTCCTATAAGGATTATAAGCATCTAAAAGAAAATTTCATTGAATGTCATCAAATTCTATAGGTCAACGATTTGTGCTTACGAGTTTCGGTGAATCTCATGGAAGATGCATAGGAGCTGTTGTGGATGGTTGTCCAGCTGGTCTGGAGTTGGAAGAAAAGGACATACAAAAGATGCTCGATCTTCGAAAGCCTGGTCAATCATTGGTAACTACTCAACGAAAAGAGGAAGATAAGGTAGAGATTCTTTCGGGGGTTTTTAGAGGACACACCACGGGAGCACCAATTGCAATGATAATTTGGAATCAAGACCAGAAATCCAGAGATTATGAAAATCTAATAGTAAAACCAAGACCAGGACATGCAGATTATCCCGCTTTTATAAAATACAAAGGATTCAACGACTATCGTGGTGGTGGAAGATTTTCCGGTAGGTTGACTGCCACTTTTGTAATGGCTGGAGCAATTGCAAGAAAGCTTCTTTCTGAAACTCTTGACATAGATACTTACTCCTACACTTTACAAGTGGGTAAAATAAAAATGAAAAATTACGCTACACCAAAAATGAAAAATGCGATTTATTCTAATGAAGTAAGGTGTCCAGATACTAAGACAGCTGCAAAAATGCGAGCTGAAATACTTGCTGCCAGAAGAAATGGCGATTCAGTTGGAGGCGTAGTAGAATCTATAACACAAAATGTTCCAGTAGGCATAGGCGAACCAATTTTTGGATCTTTGGAATCAGATCTAAGTAAAGCACTTTACTCAATTCCAGCGGTAAAGGGAATTGAGTTTGGTTCTGGATTCTATGGTTCTACTATCAAAGGCTCCCAAAATAATGATGAATACCTTATTAAAAATGGAAAGATAGTAACAAAGACAAACAATTCAGGTGGGATATTAGGAGGACTATCAATTGGAATGCCGATTGTTCTTCGAGTCGCATTCAAACCTGCTTCTTCGATAGCAAAGAAACAAAACACTGTAGATCTTAAGACAAAAAAACCTGTTTCATTAATAGTCGAAGGAAGACACGATCCTTGTGTTGTTCCACGTGCACCACCAGTAGTAGATTCACTTGTATCTCTTGTTCTTGCAGATCATGCCATTAGAAGCGGTCTCATACCACCTGTTCTGAAATAGAAATGTCAGATATCGAGAAGCTGCGTGATAAGATAGACAAGATCACGTTCGATATGCTAAGACTACTAAAGGAACGAAATGACATTGCAAAAGAAATTGGAGGTCTTAAAAACAATCTTGGTTTGGGTGTAACAAATGAAGAAAGGGAAAACCAGCTTAGAACAAAAGTCCTTATGTTATGCAAAGAAATCGGGTTGGATGAAAAAACGGCTTCAACATTTTTGAATTTCTTATTAAATGAATCAATTAAGATTCAGTCTACTAGTAAATCAACACATCTCTCAGTATTTTTGAAAGCCAAAGCTTTGGAAAAGGAAGGAAAAAAAATTATCCATATGGAAGTTGGAGAGCCTGACTTTTATCCCCCCGTGGTTGTCAAATCAGCACTCTCCGAAGTTTACGATAAGGGCTACACGAAATATGGTGACTCAAAAGGAATGCCAGAGTTTCGAGACGCCCTATCTATAAAAATTTCCGAGTCACAGAACGTTAAAGTACAAACTCAAAACATCATGGTTTCACCAGGTGCGAGATTTTCAGTCTTTCTTGCAATTTCCAGCCTATTGCATCCTGGCAATGAAATGATAGTCATAGAGCCAGCATGGCCTGCATATAGAGAAAACGCATTAAATTCTGGCATAAAGGTTCGGACAATACAAACTAACTTAGATGATAGATGGGAGCCATCTATAGATCAAATTGAAAACATGATAAATCCTAATACCAGAATGGTTGTACTAAATTATCCCAATAACCCCACTGGAAAGATCCTCCCAGAAAAAGTGCAAGACAACATAATGAGAATTGCAATAAAGAATAATCTCTATGTGTTAAGTGATGAGGTTTACTCAAAATATGCGTACAGAAACTGGAAAAGTATCCTCACTTATGAATATGATAAGAGCATCATAACACAGTCGTTTTCAAAATCCCATGCCATGACAGGTTTCAGGATAGGTTATGCAATCTCAAGCCCTGATATAATAGACAAGATGGCAAAGCTTCAAGCTTTGTGCATCACAAATGTAGCCGAGCCAATCCAATATGTATCTCTTCGAGCACTTGATGCCGATACAAGCAATAATACTAAAATCATGAAAAATAGACTAGAGCTTTTGATAAAAAAAGCTAAAAATATGCAGTTGGATTTTGTAGAACCCGATGGAGCAATGTACATTTTTGCCAAAGTGAGAAAAGATGGTTTTGATACAGTTGCTTTTACAAACAAACTTCTTGATTTAGGAGTAGCAATAGCTCCTGGTGAAGCTTTTGGAAATTACCAAAATTTTGTGAGAATCTCTGCTTGTCAACCAGAAGATTTACTTAACAAAGGAATGCAGATAATAGATGAGGCATTAAGGAAATAAACATGATAAAGAAAAAGATTGCAATAATTGGCGCCGAGGGGCAAATGGGCAAATGGTTTTCAAAATATTTTGTAGAGAAAGGTTTTGAGGTAATTGGTTATGATTCTGAGAAAGAGATAGTAAACAAATCAGTAACTAAAGCCAAGTCTTTGGTGGGCGCAATTCTAAATGTAGATTATGTCATTCTGGCCATTCCAGTAAAACGTACTCCTGAAACAATTAGACTTATTGCAAAAGAAATGAGAAGAGATTCTTATCTCATTGATATTTCTTCTTTGAAATTAAAAACAGTTTCTGCACTCTCAAAAATTCCAGACAAGATAAATCCTATTTGCATTCATCCTATGTTTGGACCTGGTACAAAAAAACTCAAAGGCCAGAATATCATCTCAATTCCGATTAGAGATGCAAAAAAAGAACTTGCCATGGCCAAATCTCTATTTCCCGATGCATCTTTTGTCTCAATTGATGCAACAGAACATGACAAAAAAATTGCAATAATTCTTGGCATGACACATCTTGTCAATCTTGTACTTGCGAATATATTAGCAAAAGAAGAAAACTTTTCACTAGTAGAAAAAATGGCAGGCACAACATTCAAAGCTCAAAAGGTACTTACCGCTGGAATAATGACAGAATCCGCTCAACTCCTGGAGACTATTATTTCAAATCCGGAAATTAGAAGATATGCTGAAGAATTCTGGAAGGATATTGGTAGAATGCTTATTTTAATTCAGGAAAATAAATCTGAAGAAATTATAAAATACATAAACTCTACCAAGGAAAGACTTGCAAAAAACGTTGATCTCGAAGGATCTTATAAGAAATTAATAACAATGGTAAACTCCATCGAAAAATAATTGCACCCCACAAAAATAGCCACGTGTTTTCTTTCATATGAAGATAAATTTCTTATTTTAAAGCGTGGCCACAACGTAAAAACCATGAAAGGTCTATGGGCTGGAATTAGTGGCACCATAGAAAGAAACGAGGATCCGCTACAAAGAGCAAAGACAGAGATATTTGAAGAAGTAGGATTAACAGAGGATCGTCTTGTTCTGCTCAAATCTGCACCTCAAATGCGGGTGAGATCTCCACAATATGCAAATCAACAGTGGATAGTTTTTCCCTTTTTGTTTTTTGTTAAAGAACCCAAACTCAAACTTAATTGGGAAAATTCTGAATACAAATGGATTGATGTCAATGAACTTTCAAAATATCAGACAGTGCCAAGTTTAGATAAGGTATTAGCTAGTTTGTTGTAATTTTTCTATCTCTTCCGGAGTGTTGTACCTTTGTTGTGGAAGCATGATATACACACAAGCTCCTCCACACATGGTACACGGAACTGTATTACCATTTATTTGACCTACTCTTCCGTGAATACGAGCTGCTTCTTCTGGATCTATAGAAAGAGCGATTTGTTTTTCCCAGTTTAATGTGCGTCTTGCCTCGGTCATCTCCATATCCCATCTTATTGCCTTCTCACGTAACTTTACCAAATCACCAGCATGTGCTGCTATTCTATACGCAATCAATCCTGCTTTTACTTCTTCTGGAGTGGGTAACGCCAAATGTTCAGATGGGGTAAGATAACACAACAAGTCGACTCCTTCGCTAGCCGAAATTGCCGCTCCTATTGCACTTGCAATGTGATCATGACCAGATGCGACGTCAGTTACAAGTGGACCTAAGACATAATATGGAACTTCGCCTATCAAGGATTTTGCCAGTCGCACGTTTGCTGCAACCTCATTTAGTGGAACATGCCCAGGACCTTCTACCATAACTTGTACATCTTTTTCATGAGCTCGTTTTGTAAGTCTGGAGACGTTTATCATCTCCTGTACTTGTAATTCATCATGAGAGTCTAGAATTGAACCTGGTCTCAGGGCATCTCCTAAGCTAAATGTCACATCATATTTTCTGGCTAATTCAATCAGATAATCAAAATGCTCAAAGTAAGGATTTTCTTTATCATATTTTAACATCCATGCAGCAGTAATGGTTCCACCTTTACTTACTATTCCACCATGTCTTTTTACTGCCAGAATTCTTTTTGCAATCTCTTTTGTAAGCCCACAATGTATTGTGGTATAATCAACACCATCCTTGATGTTTCTCTCAAAGGCCTTAAGAAAATCATCCTCAGTAATTTCAAGAGGATTCTTATGCTTCTCCACTCCGTAGTTATACGCTTCATACACAGGAACAGTACCAAATGTTATTGGTGCAGCTTCCAGTAGAGTTCTTCTAAAGAGACCTACATCTCCACCATCACTAAGGTCCATTATTGTGTCTGCATGATACTTTACTGCAACCTTTGCTTTTTTTATCTCCTCTTCTAGATTATTTGTAAGAGTGGAATTACCAATGTTTACGTTTACCTTGGTTTTCATTCCTTTTCCAATACCCACCATTCTTATTTTCTGTGGTCGTTCATTATTATGCGGAATAATTACTGAACCATTTGCCATCTTTGGAATTAGCCACTCTAAGGAGACATCTTCATCTTTTGCAACTGCTTTCATTTCTTCTGTTGCAACACCCCTCCGTGCAGAACTCATTTGTGTAGCCAAATCATTATTTCTACCAAATGATTGGATTTAAACGTGAGTTTCAGATCTTAAATTTATGATTGTATTATCCATAGCAGGTTCCGATCCCTCCGCAGGAGCAGGGATCCAGGCAGATTTAAAGACATTTTTTACACTTGGAGTTTATGGATTAACCGTTGTAACAGCAATAACCAGTCAGAATACCTCAAAATTTTCCAAAGTTAAAGAAATTTCTTCTGACATGATAAAAAGCCAGATTGAATCAGTTTTGTCAGATTTTAATATTGACGCTATAAAAATCGGAATGGTTTATAGTTCGTCAGCAATAAAAGCAATTTATTCTCATCTCAAAGAAATCAGAGTGCCAATAATTTTAGATCCAGTATTTGAATCAACTACAGGAGGAGTCTTGTTGCAAAAAGAGGCTTTTCCTCTTTTTAAAAAATTGCTTGTACCTCTATCTTTTGTTATAACTCCTAATGTGTTAGAAGCTGAAAGACTTGCAGGCATGAGAATAAGAACACCTAAAGATGTCAGAGAAGCAGCAACTAAGATCCACCGCATAGGCGCAAAAAATGTAATCATAAAAGGTGGTCATCTGGGGGGCAAGATTGTGACAGATTTTGTTCTAGAGGAAACTAAATTTTACACCTTCTCTGGAAGAAGAATAAATCGTACAACTCATGGTGGAGGATGTAATTTTTCAGCCTCCTTAGCAGCAAGTCTTGCAAAAGGCAATAGTCTTAAAGATGCAGTAAAGTTCGCAAAAGATTTCTCACTTAAGTCCATCAGTAATTCACAAAAAATTGGAAGAGGCATCTTCATAACAAAAATGGACAAGAGAGACGAAATAGAAAAAGAGCTGTCAAGTGCAATTTCTAAATTTACAAATTTAAAAAATGTGTTCAAATATATACCAGAGGTTCAGACAAACTTTGTTTTTTCAAAACCAAATCCAAAATCATTAAATGACATTCTAGGTGTTTCTGGTAGAATTGTAAAAGCTGATGAAAATGTAATTGTGGCAGGAAGTCTAAAGTACGGGGATTCAAAACATGTCGGGTCTGCGGTTTTGGCAATGGTAAAAAAGTTTCCATTTACAAGGTCTGCGATGAATATAAGATATGACAAAGAGCTAATCAAAAAAGCAATTTCAAAAAATTTTTCTGTATTACATTATGAAAGATCCTCAGAGCCATCTAAATTAAAGAACAAAGAAGGACACACGATATCATGGGGAATTAAAAATGCAATAAAAGATACAACAAAGCCTGCAGATTTAATATTTCATAAAGGAGATGTTGGAAAAGAGCCAATGATCTTGATTTTTGGGAATAATCCAAAGGAAGTTCTTGGTAAGCTTATCAAAATCATTACATAGAATCATTTCATCCTTCAACATAAATACCAGAATTTTAAACCTAGTTTCGTGAAAGCCGTAATTCTTGCAGGTGGACTTGGCACAAGACTTCAACCATATACAACTTTTCTTCCAAAAGCCATGCTTCCTCTTGGTGAAAAACCGGTGCTTGAACATTTGATAGATTGGATAAAAAGGAGAAACATAGACTCAATTGTTCTTTGTGTTAGCTATCTGAGAAAGACAATTGAGGATTATTTTGAGGACGGCACCAGGTTTGGAGTTAAGATAGAGTATGCAGTAGCAAATAGACCGCTTGCCACAGCTGGACAGCTAAAGACAGCTGAGGAGTTTATTGATGATACCTTTGTTTGTGTCTATGGTGATTCTATTTTCGATTTTAATTTAAAAAACATGATAGATTATCATAAAAGAAAAAAATCATTTGTCACTATGGCATTATTTGAATACAAAACAAAACTTCGGTACGGATTCATTGAAACAGACAAAAACAATAGAGTGACAACATGGAAAGAAAAACCAGAGATAAAGGGAAACATCAACATTGGATGTTATGTAATGGAACATGAAGTCCTAAAACTAATTCCTGCAAACAGGCCTTATGGTATGGATGATGTTATAAAAAATGCAATTGTACGTAAAAACAAAGTGAGTGGGTTTTTAATTAAAAAAGGGTTCATAGATATCGGAGACAAAGCTTCCTATAGAAGGGCATACCAGCATTACATTGAAAGACTTGGTCAAATCTGATGCTAAATCATGACTGATGTAAAAATTCGTGAATTACAAGAAAAAGATCTTTTTAATGGTTTTTTACAATCTTTAGATTCCCTTAGGAAAGCAAGTGATTTAGACCCCAAAAAAGCAAAGGCGATATTCAAAAAAATAAAATCAAGATCAGATCACACAATCTATGTAGCCGTACAGAATTCAAAGATCATAGGTTCAGCAACCATATTCATTGAACCAAAATTTATTCACGATGGGGGCAATGTAGGCCATATTGAGGATGTAGTTGTAAGTAAAGAGCATCAAGGAGACGGGATTGGACAAAAACTAATCGAGGCACTCCTTACATATGCAGAAAAAAAGGGGTGTTACAAAACTGTACTAGATTGTAAAGATGAGGTAATGCCATTTTACGAAAAACTTGGTTTTAGAAATTATTCAAATTCTATGAGATTTGATCATCGATCAAAAAAGTAATCTTTTGTGGGTTTTGGTTTGATTCTAAACAACAAGCCACCAACTATCATAGTAGGTATTGATGCTGCCATAAATAGTGGCGGAGTAATTGTTACTTCAGTAACAAGATATGACTGGCTTATATGAGAAAGCAAAGTACCAGCATAATACATACCACCTAGCATCACAGCTCCACCTGCAATAATCATTGAGCCAATGAGTCTTGAACCATATCTTCGTGATAACATGTATGATGATCCTGCTAGAATTAATGCAGGTATTACACTAATTGAAATAAATTCGAGTATTTGAGGTCCCGGTTCAATTTCTTGTGTAGGATGTGCAAGAAAATTAAATATCGATAACATTTCACCAACAAACATTATAAACAAACCAAGGCTTGCCGCGCCAATCCATTTTTCAATTGCCACAGTACATATTTTCTTAATTCAATAAATAAACCAAGTGGTTATCATAGCTAATGTTATTTTAACTCTTAACCTGGATTTGAAAACTATTGTTTGTTTTATTATATAATGCCGACAAGCCCAGCAAGTTCCTTTCTACATGATGAACCAAGTTCTTCCGCAGCTTTTTCAGGGGTAATTTTATTTAGAAATACTCCATATCCTCGCTCAAGCCCTGACCAAGAATCAGCTTGCGGATATACTTCAATGTGCCAGTGGATCTGTCTGTTGTTTTTCTTTTCTGGCGAAAGGTGAAAGACCATGTTGTAAGAAGGATTTTTCATAGTACTTGCCAGTCCACCTAGTGTTGCACGTAAAATTAATGACAGATCGTTAATCTCTTTTTGTGTAATTTTTGAAAAACTTGTTATGTGTTTTTTTGGATAAATCCAAAATTCATATGGATGAGATGGTGCCCATGGGCAAAAGGCAAGAAATCCTTCAGTTTGGAGTATTTGTCGTGGCCCTCCTGTTTCCGTAGTTACAGCCTGACACATGGGGCATATTCCCTTTTCATTTAAAATTTTATGTGAAGCCTCTGCTTCTTGTTCTATTGTTGGCGGAATTGTGGAAAAAGTGACGATGTTTATGTGAGGATGTATGGTAAAGCCACCTGCTTCTTTACCATGATTAACATAAATGGATACATAGGTAACTCCCCTTTGAGTGTAAAGCCAACGAAGTCTATCCTGAATAACTACTAGAACATTTGACCATTGTTCTGTAGGTATTGAGGCAAGAGAATCACTGTGTTTTTCAGATGCAACTACGATATAGTGATATCCATAAGCAGGTTCGCTGTATAATGGCCTATCGCTGTAAGAATTTTCTGTTGTTGTAGCAACTACTGGATTTTTACTTTCGAAAACTCTGACCGACCAGTTTTTAACATAATAATCTTCACTGTCCTGAAGCCGTTGTAACATTCCATCTTTTGCAACAAGAGAAAGCGATGATGGGTTTGTCATAGCTTCATTTCCAGGACAAAATGGACACTTTTTTGAATCAGTTGCCTCATGATTATCTGGAGAAATAATTACAAACTTGTCAATGACATAATCCTTACGCAAGTCCCCCATATCACTAACAATCGGGATCTAGTAATTTAAAACCTTTTCATTGAGTTGCGATTAACGATATTTTAATTTTGATTCAGTAATCTTTTGGAGAAATTAATTTCATAAAACGAATTATTCTTGTTCTTTTTTGTCATCTTTTGATTTTTGTTTTTGAACTGCTTTTTTCGTACTTTCTAGATATGCTATAGTAGTTGCTAAGTTTCCAAATCCAAAAGAATTAAGTGTTTCTGAAGGAACCATGATTATGGTATTGCCTTGTATTTTGATTGATTCGTACAACATGTTGGACTGCCTTAACGCATATGCAACAGGGTTTTCGGAATATACTTTTCCGGCTTCTTCAAATTTCTTTGCAACTAGCACTTCTGATTCTCCATATGTTACTCTCGCAGCCTTCTCACGTTCTGCTTGTGCCTGCATTGACATTGCAGATTCCAGCTCTTGTGGTATTATGACCTGACGAATCTCAACACCAGTCACTTCGACACCCCAGTTACTTGCTTCACTTTCTATTATAGTTCTAATGTGGGCATTGATTTCCTCCCTTTTTGAGAGTATATCTTGGAATATTGAAGAACCTATATTGTTACGGAGTGTAGTCTGAGAAACTTGTTGGATCATTTGGTTAAAGTTTTCGACGTTTAGTATGGCATCTTTAGCTCGCTGTTCAATTATTTTGTAACGAAGAATTGCGTCAATGGTTACTGGAACATTATCTTTTGTAAGCATCCTTTCTGCTTTGAATTCGCTTACTTTTTCTCTGATATCCACTACAAGGATATTGTCTGCAAAAGGCAATCGGGTCTGCACCCCAGCTGCCACTTGTCTATTGTATTTTCCCAGACGAAGTATTATCGCTCTTTCATATTGTTTAATTATCATTAGAAATGATGAAACAATAACTGCAATTCCGGCAGCTATTGCAAGATAGATTATTACCTCGCTTCTATAGAAGAGACCAATGCCAATGCCAATGATTAAAATTAGTATTCCTAATATGACATGAGAGCCAGATCCTTTTTGACTTACGAATTTGTATGCGAAATCATATTGTTGTGAGTATCCGCTAGACAATTCTCTGTCTTGTACCCCTTTGCTCGAACATTTTAGAGTCCAATTCTTGATTTTGCATGCCTTATCTGTTTAATCCAAGTATAAAAAATCAATGATCCCTGTTAACCCATGGATTTTAATAAATTAAAATACAATCTGATTTTTGTAGATTCTTTTCACTAAACAATGTCAATTTTTTAAAAAGTGAATCTACAACATCCTTATCTATTGCAATGATGATATAGATGTAACAACAAAGATGAAAAGACTTGAGCACATATGAGAAGCAAAGCAATGAATTTCTAGAGACGCTCAAATCAAATTATAAGCGAAGAATCGAAGAGGTTGACAACTTTTCAAGGAATTTCTCAAACTCTTCAGCTGATTTTAGAAGTCAATATCTGACAGGATTGTCTGACATGCTCCAGTACTATCTAGATCTGCAGAAAAAGTTCACAAAAGACTATCCACTATGGTATGACGCTGATTTGATGAGCAGACAATCAAAGATGATCACAGAAGCCTGGATAAACACAATGCGCAACATGAGCTCATTTTATTCTTCGTTCCTAGATTACGGGACAAAAAACATGAGGATTTTCAATCAAGGAATGATGCAGATGATCCAAATGGCAGAAATGTTTCACGATGTGTCAGAAAAGGTACCTCCAATGCAAAGAAATATGTTAGTTGAGCTTATCAAGCAGACAAAAGAGTACAACGACAACTTTGTGCAAAAACAGCTTCCAAAGAAACGAGACCCCTCTAACAAAAAGACTCAGATAAAGTAAGTTGTTACAAAGGAATCATGGGAATTTTTTCTTCTGGTATTCTATACCATATCTTCAATTACGTTTTGCGATCAGAAGAAACCTTTTCAAAGATCGGTTGAAAAAATTATTGTAAAGTTTATGTGTAACACAACAAGCCTCGAAAGTGAGTTGATAAAAAATTACTGATAATTCTGATGTACATATGGTATATGTTCTGCTAGATGGGGTTGGAGATCTTCCACATCCAGATCTAAAAGGTGCCACGCCTCTTAGTTATGCAAAAACTCCCAATCTTGACAAGATTGCAAAGAATGGTTCCATAGGACAAGTGATTTCTGTAGGAAAAGGGATTGCTCCACAGTCAGACATTGCAGTTTTTAATATGTTAGGATACAAATTTCAACATGCAGATTATGTTGGCAGAGGTGTAATAGAGGCCATAGGAATAGGCATAGATTTCAAAGATGGAGACTTGGCTTTACGAGGGAATTTTGCGACAGTAAACGATGATAACATCATAGTTGATAGGAGAGCTGGAAGAAAGATAGAAAAAGAAGACGCGCTTGCAATTACCCTTGAGATAGAACGAAAGATAAAATTCTCAGACCATAGGGCTTCAGTTATTGTTGCGCCAACAATAGGACATAGAGTAGTTGTAAGAATAAGATGCGAGGGTGAGCGTTTGTCGTCTGAAATAAGCAATACAGATCCAGCGTATGCAAGAATAGCAGGAATGGGAGTGGCAAAAGCAGTCGGAGATTATCTCACAATTGAAAAATCGCTTCCACTCAACGAATCACCAAGCGCAAAACTTTCTGCAACTCTAGTTAATGAATTTACAGAGCAGTCACTTGAAATTATGAAAAAAAGTGAGACAAACAAAATGCGAAAAGAAAAAGGTAAGAAGCTTTTAAACAGCATCTTGCTGCGAGATGCTGGCAACAAATTTCCTTATGTCATTCCCATAAATGATCTACATGCAATGAAGTTTTCGTGCATTGTTGACATGCCAGTAGAAATTGGAATTTCAAATGTGTTGAAGATGAAGACGTTTCGTGCCGGAGGCTTGACTGATTATGAAGAAAAAGCAAGAGTTGCTGCAAAGGCAATGGAAACTCAGAATGCGATATATGTTCACATCAAAGGCCCTGACGAATTTGGTCATGAAGGTGATGCGATAGGAAAAATGAAAAACATAGAAGAAATAGACAGTAGATTTTTTGGAACGTTACTTGATAATATAGATACTGGAAAAGTTTCAATTGTGATTTCAGGAGATCATTCTACACCATGCATAAACAAAGGACATAGTGATGATCCAGTCCCTGTTTTAGTTTCAGGTGATTCAGTTAAAAAAGATGGAACCGCAAGATTTACTGAGGAAGAGGCAAAGAAAGGCAAAATTGGATTACTTGCAGGTGCTGATGTAATAAAAACTGCCTTGCAATTAATTAAATCATGAATATCTCTATTGCACCAGAACGAATTATCTCTAATATCTTACTACGTAGAACATCAATATCTATTTTATAGTATTTTCCCGAAGTGTTACCAATCTTTTCAACAGCACGTCGCAAAATTGAAAGGCAGGTTTCATTTTCGTTCTTCTGAAAATGAACAAAAGCTGCAGCCGCAAGAATTATTCCTTGAACTAAATCCTTTTCTCCTTCGTATGTTTTCTTCCATACTCCCTCCAATATTTCGTGGCACTCCCAAAATCTTTCGTAATTAAAGTAGTATCTCCCTTTTTCTACTGCCTCTTCTTTTTCCATTTCTTCTTCAATAATGTGTCTAGCATTATCAAGGGGACCTATCGCTTCTAATTTTTTTACCAATAGATCCAGATATTCTTTTGATACGGAAATATCAAACTCTAGATATTTACTTGAAACTCTCGTATCCCTTACTACAGCATGCATTCCAGCAACAAGCTTGTCCGCTTCTGAAAGGAGCTTTTTTGCATCCTGCGGAACATAACCTGAATTTTTCAGGTGAATCATAAAACGATCCACATTCATACGATGGTTTAATTTCTTAAATTTGTTAGCAATTTCCCGTTAAGATTTATATGAACTATTAAGAGGATTTGGGATACATGTCAATGATAGAAATAACACGTGACGTAAAGAACATCCTACTTGCAAGAAGGGAGATTACGTGTACCTTTAAAGGACTAGCTGGAAAGCTCAAAAAGCTTGAAGCAGTAGACATGATATCAAAACAATTCAAGTTAGATGGCAAAGTTATAGTTCCAATTATTCTAAAAAATGAAACTGGAAGACCAATGATATCAGGCACGTTTTATGTTTATGAAGATGAGAAATTAGCAAGACTGCATGTCAAACCAGCAATCTTCAAAAGATTAGACAAGATCAAAAGCGGTGGAGAAAAAGTAGAAGAGGTAAAAGAAGCACCTGCTGAAAAACCTGCAGAGAAAAAGGAACCAAAGGATACCAAGGAAGTAAAAGAAGCTAAAGAACCAGAGAAGAAAGAAGCCAAGGAACCAAAGGAAGCTAAAGAACCGAAAAAGGAAGCAAAGGAATCCAAGGAACCAGAAAAGAAAGCCAAGGAATCAAAGGAACCAGAAAAGGAGAGTAAGTAATGGCAGGAGGAAAGAAAGCATCTGGAGGCAAAAAAGGTTTCAGTCCTAGTGTCTACAAGTTTTACAAAGTTAAAGGAGAAAAGGCAGAAAAAATAAGAAAAGAATGCTCCAGATGTGGCAAAGGTGTATTCATGTCAGAACATAAAAACAGACGCACGTGTGGCAAGTGTAACCTCACTGAATTCATACAATAACTAATAGTACTTTTTCTTTCGAAGTTTTGACATTTTTTGTGCAAGCTCGTCAAGCTTTAATTCTAATTTTTGATCAATCTTTGTTTTAACAAGAATATCTGTTGGAATCTTGACAATATTTCTATCCATGGTTATCTTTATAGTTGGAAGATTTTTTTCAATCCAAAACTTTACCACCTTATCTTCTAGCTTGTAATCTCTGAACCCTTCAGGAAATTTCTTTGTAATATGTAAAAGTAAAGTTTTGTCATTAAATACAGCCCTTGGATCAAAAAGCCTAGTTGCATCAGAATAAGCACTTTCAAACAAGTTCCCTGAGATCTCATCTGAAAGAATTTCCATTTTTGATATGCGGCGCATTAGTTCTAGATAGTGTAAGAACTCGTGAGCCAAAATAGCATGTATTGTACCTTTTAGACCAAAAGCGACAAGTGGTGCAGTGATTTGAATTATAACCTCTAGTCTGTCTGCAGTAACGACAGGAGTTGTCCTTGCAAACAAGATTCCAAGGTCAGTCAAACTATGAGAATGCGATAATACGATTGAGGGTTCTATGTATGCGATTGGAAAATTAATTCCTGAGGCTTTTTCTATTCTATCGATTCCTGCTAGCACTACAGGAAACCTTTCTGTTATAATATGATAGATCTTGTCAGGCAAGAGGCCTTTTTTGTGAGACTCTTGAACTTTTAGTAGTGGATTCAATTGAACAAACTAGAGCCAGACTATAAAAAAACGTTGATACTATTTTCAATTACGTATCAAAATTCTAGATCAAGCATTTATTGATTGAAAATTTTCAAAAGGCTTAATTTGTAAGCGAAATTTCGTGAAAATCAAACACTTTGCATTTGCATTGATTTTCTAGTATGCTAGTTAAGCTTGGTTCCACTTCAGAACCATTTACAAATCGCTTGAGGGGGACTCCCCCATCTGCCTCCATAATGATAGAAAAGGAGTTGTCAGACATTTTTTTGTATTTTATATGATAGATTTTTTTCTGGTTTTTCTTTCCAGAATTCTCATAAACCGAGATGGTCTGTTTTTCTAACTTATGAAGGGTTTTAAGTTGAGATTGTGTGATTTCTTTCTCCGTTTCCACTTCAATTTCTATTTCTGATTTGAATCGTATGATATCAGATGGAATTTTTTCAATTACCTTGAGATTGTGAATAGTAATACCGTTTAGTGGTATCTTCCTCTCAGATGGGATTTCTCTTTTGTGTGGGTTGACAAGCTTTGCAAAAAATGGTCTGCCTTTGCCTAAAACCAAGCTTGTTTCATCTTCGCTTCCAATCCATGTGATCTTTGCCTGTTGAGCTCCAAATTTTTCGTATAGAAATTTGGCTATCTTACCTTCTACACTTTCAAATTCTGAAATGCCATGAAATTCACATGCATAACATCCTTTTCCTCCACAATTTTCACATGGTCTTTGCTTCTGTGGAATGCCTCTCACAGTTTTTGTATATCTCCCAGAAAGAAAAACAGGTTTTGGTTTTATCTCGCATTCTTCATTTTTAAAATCAAGTGTAAAAACAATATCCGGATTTTGATAATTCACGATTGTTTTCGTTCTCCTGCCAAATCTTTTTCCAAGTTCTCTGGTAATGTCATTTTTTATGCTGTGTATTCCTTTTAGCTTGAATTTGGAGCGTATAAGATCATCTCTATCTAATATGGATGGCTGGAGTATTGCTCCAATTAGAAATGATGAAAATTCATATTCTTTTGACATGGTAAGCATTTTATTTAATTGCACATCAAGCTTTGACATCAAGTTTTTGCAAATGTAGCATGACTTTGGATTTTTTTGTTTTAAAATGCTTCTAATTTTATTTCCTAGTCTTCTATGCGAAGTCACACCAAGTTTTGGAGCAAATATTCGTCCAAGGCAATTATCACAAAGATGGTGTTCTTTTAAAATCGCTCTTGTTTCTTCTATAATGGAATCAATATTTTTCATCTCATTCTTGCCACACATAATCATGTAAAAAAGCAGGCTTTAATCGTAATTATATTTCAAAATCTAAAGATAGTAAAACATGAGATGATATTTACCAAGGATAGAGCAGCCTATCTGATTCTTTGTCTTTAACGCTGATTGCCTTAGTAGGACATGTCTGGGCAGCATCAAGTATTTTTTCAAATTTAGCCCCGCTCTCATTTATCACATGTGATTTGGGATTTACTTTGACATTTTTATCTACTGCAAATACTGATGGGGCAATAGTTTCGCAGCTGCAACAGGCTATGCAGCGGCTGGGGTCTACGTTTACTGAAACTAGTGTTTCCTTTTCTTGTTCCATTGGTTCTGGTTCTACTTTAGAATCTGATCTTACTTTTTCGTAATACTCCCAAAATGTCTTTTCATAGTATTTCCAAAAATCCTGATATGCATTTTCTGTTTGTCTAGTATATTTACTCCAGTCTTCCTCAGGGGAACGGTCATTTGTCCTTGCACCCCAAGATTGTTTGTGTGAATCAGAATCATATTCTTTATTGGAATTCTTGCCAGCGTATTTCCAAGTGTTTTTTGAACCAGATGTTTGATGTATTTTTTTATGCTCTGTTTTTAAAAATTGATATGCTTCAGTTACCATCTTGAATCTTTTACCATCACTTTCTGACATGTTTTTGTCAGGATGGAATTGTAATACCAATTTTCTATATTCAGATTTTATTTCTTTAAACGAGGCATCATTTTGTGTGCCCAGAATTTGATGGCACTGATAACTGTTCATAGATATTATTTATAGAACTATTTTAAAAACTAGCTTAGTACGGGTCTAGTGGGAATATACCACCATAAGGGACTATTTTGGACCCAGTTTATTTGTAAATGGTAGCGGGCCCGATGGGACTCAAGCTACCATCATGGTCTTATTTTGAATCCAGATTTGTGTTTAATTTGAAAGATGTAGAGTTTTCATTTTTGATAAAGATGCCCACACATACAATAGCTAATGTTTACCAAAAAAGTGAATTCTATGAGAGCTGGGTAGTTATTCCAGTCTTTCTCTGACCTACTAAACATCAGAGATGTGCCAACTCACACTACTCCACGACACTAATAGTGCTATCTCAAATTAAAAGCCTTGTATATCTATGATATTAGCAAAGAATCTGAATAACTTTATTTTATTGAAACTCGATAGTTGATCATAAATGAGGTATATACACAATGAAAGAAATATGCAAACGCTGTAAGAAGCATAAAGAGTTGGCAATCTTAAAACCAAGATTATGCCATGATTGTGCAATCGCCGAAAGTAAATCTAAAGATTTACAGGATAAAGAAAAATCTGATCATTAAAAAGCTTAAGATTATTTTTCTTTTTCAAAAAATATTTTCTAAATTATTTTTCAAAATAGTTTACACAAATAAAATAAAACAAACCGTTGCTGTATTTGTATTGTGACAAGTTGAAAGTTAATTTATTTTAAGAACTAGCCCAAACCCATCTTTCGCAACATGCCTTGCATCTGTCTTCCCTTTGAGGCCTTCATCATTGTTTTAGAATTTTTGTATGCCTTCAAAAGGTCTTTTACCTCGTGCTCTGACCATCCAGAACCACGGGCAATGCGCTTAATCCTTGATGCATTCAACAGATCAGGATCGTCTTTTTCATCTTTTGTCATGGATTGTATTATGTATCTCCACTTTTCCATTTTTTCTTCTTGCTGGTCTACCTGGTCCTCTTTTACCATGCCAGACATGCCAGGCATGTTGTCCAGTATGCTGCGCAGCCCACCAGCTTTTGTTGCCTGCTCGATTTGAAAGTAAAAGTCTTCCATGTTCATCTTCCCATGTGTAATGCGCTTTACCCTTTCCTCATCACCTTCAGTTTCAAGCCTTTTTGCCATATCAAGTAACGCTTGGATATCTCCCATGCCAAGCAGTCTTCCAACAAATCTAGTAGGGGAGAATTTCTCCAAATCATCAATTCGTTCACCTGTTCCGATATACATTATCTGAGCTCCAGTTGCTGATGCAGCAGCTAATGCACCACCACCTTTTGCACTGCTGTCAAGTTTTGTTATTATTATTCCGCCAACAGGTGCTGTCTTGTGAAACGCTTCTGCTTGATTGTAGCATTGCTGGCCTATTGTTCCATCTATTACAAGTAACGTAAGATCCTGATTTGCAACTTTGCTTATTTGCTTCATTTCCTCAAGCAAGTCTTTTTCTTCTTTGTGTCTTCCAGCAGTATCAATTATAATGATATCAAAATTAGAGTTCTCAAAATGTTTCAAACCGTTTTTAACAATTTGCGGTGAGTCAGAGTTTCTCTCTTCTCCATAGACTTCGACATTTGCCTTTTCACATATTGTCTTTAGCTGTGTTAGTGCACCTGGTCGAAAAGTATCTGCACCAATTACTGCTACTCGATATCCTTGCTTTGTCAAAAATTTGGCAAGCTTTGCTGTTATGGTAGTCTTGCCACTCCCTTGAATTCCAAGCAAGAGTACCTTGTTTAGCTTTCCAGGCTGGAACGAATATAGTTTTTCAGTGCCAAGAAGCTTTGCTAATTCATCGTACAGTATCTTTACAATGTGATCCTTTCTTGAAAGCCCAGGAGGCGGAGTCTCTTTAAGCGAGCGTTCCTCAAGATTTTTTGTTATCTCAAAGACCAGTTTAACGTTGACATCAGATTGTAAAAGGGCTCGTTGGATATCCTTTGCCAGCTCCTTAATTAGTGCCTCATCTATTCCTGAAGAGTTTACTAATTTCTTTAGTGCAGCTCTTAGACCGGTTTTTAAATTGTCAAGCATTGTTATTGTAACATAGCTTCGGTTATTTCAAATCTTCCTCTGTATCCATCCCAGATTTTGTTTGATTTTATGATTTTAAGAGGTGCTGAAAAGAGAGGACAGTTTAGAACTAGACTTTCTGCTTCCCCACCCTCAAATGATATATTAAATCCATGTTTTGAAGAAAGTTTTTCAAGATTAACAACATCTTTCCTTGTGATTTCTCTGCCAAGCCATGAATCATCCAGTCCTTCCGAAGAAACGCTTGTAATTATAAACTTGAATTTTGATTCAATTAATTTTTCCAGATATTCTTCTTGATTTATCTTCCACAATGGTGAAATTATTTTTAAGTTTAATTTCTTGCATGTGTTTTCAAAATGATTTTTTTGAAATTCGCTTAATATTCCACCATGCACTATGCCCTCTATTTCAAAATCTTTTTTTGCTTGTGTTAAAAGTAATTCTAATGCAGTCAATTCTATTTCAATATTGTCTGATCCACTGTGACCTAAAAAATGTGGAAGATTCATTGATTTTGCTTGAAGTATGGTCATATTGATATTTGGATAATGTAGAAACTTGCTTTCATCTGACAGTGGAAAAATTGTTATAAGACATTTCATATCATGTCCTTCAGATTTTGCTTTGTAAATGGCAAATGTGCTATCTTTTCCACCAGAAAAAAGTGCTGCAAGTTTCAAATCTCAATCTCATGGTTTTGTATCAAATTAATTTTTTTCCAGATTCTGTATTTGTTTGAGACATTTTTCACATAATAAAAGATTCTCCTTCACAGTGATCTCAACATTTGATGCCAGACATACATGGCAGAGACCCTTCATGTATTCTTTTAGTCGTTGGATAGTATAACCTTATTCCGGATTTTTGTGCCTAGAAAAGCCTGGATGCCTCATTACTCATAATCTTCATCATGATTCAGTTGGCTTTTCTCCTCATCATCAGCATCCACATTTAGCTTTTGATTCGGACTATAATAGTTCGATCCATTACCTTCCAGTATTCTACATCTTGACCTTGTGCAACCTTGTCTTTTATTTCATCTTCAATTTGGCTTACATCAAAGACCTCGAATGTTTCAGAATCCATTACTTGTGTTATTGAGTCAGTCTTTGAGATAACTGACCCAACTCGTTTGTCAATAAGCGGTACCTGTATCTGTGCACTAACTGGCGATACATGTGGATATTTTTTCCTGTCAAATATTCCAACTGCAACGATTCTTGCTTTTGCAGCTCCATGTTTTCCTGGTTTGCTGGTGTCATATTCAACTATCTTACATGGTTCAGCATTTGGGCTGTCAACAGGAAGTAAAATGTAAGAACCTATTTTTAGTGCACCAAGTTCAGAAGGTTTACTCATCACCAAAACAGAATTTGGCAGAGTATATAACTTTTCTATTTTATTTTTTCAATAACAGAAAGACAAACAAGGTTTGTTATACTTATCCCTTTTCTTGCAACTTCACGTCTTGTCTTTTCACAATACTTGTTATCGGATTGATGTGAGTCACCGCTACATATCTCTAGCATAACCAAGTTTTGTCCATATGGAAATGTAAACTTTGGATCATTAGTTGAAGAAAGATCAAGACGACCTGTCTCTGCTCTTCTTATCTTGTTGCGTTTTCCAATAATTGTTGCAACATCAACCATATCATCATTGGGTTGTCCATGTTCCAAATAGTAAACTGAGATTAAATTCAGCTTACCATTTACTTCTCTTTGAAAAAACTCACCGTCTTTTGTAAAAATAAAAGTCGCTTTATCCTGTTTATATTTTTCAGCCTCTTTTATCATAGTTTTCTGGTCATGGAACCTAGCAAGGAGATAGGTGTTTGTATATGAAGGAAAATATGCACGACCGGCCTCAGAAAAAGTGGCGGTAACAAAGTACATGTCATCTATGTATGAAGATTTCTGCAAAGTTTCCTTTAACTGAAGTGAAGAATCATTATGCAAATATGGTGTACAAACGTACCCCTCATCTGTGATTGATACCCCAGACACGAGATCGTGATTTTTGTCATCGCATATATATTGTTTGGTTGGTCAAAAAATTTCTCGATTAATATATAAAATTGAATTTTTTCTCAAATAATAAAAAACCTCAAGATAAAATCATCGATAGTTATTTAATACGAAAATACAGCGTGAAATTAGTCCCACGCTAGCTCAGCCTGGTAGAGCTTCCGGCTGTAGTGGTTGGCTTTTGGCTAACTGATGTCAGCCTATCAGGCATACAGAAACCGGGTTGTCGCAGGTTCAAGTCCTGCGCGTGGGACCATTACATAAAATTCAAAAGCATACGCAGTATTCTATAATATCAATGTCTGATGATGGCTGGTCAAATTTAGATGAAGTAGATCAAAAAATTATTACAATCCTAAACAAGAATGCAAGAACTCCATCAAAGGAAATAGCAAGCGAGCTAAGAAATTCCGGAATAGACGTTTCTGATAGAACGATTCGAAAGAGAATTGAGCGATTAGAAAAAAATGGCATCATAAAAGGTTACAAAGCAGTTTTAAGTGGTGTTTCTAGTTCAGATGAATTTGAAGTACTTTTTCTTAAATTCAAAGTAGCAAGATCTATTGATAGCATTATAGAATCAGTAAAAAATTTTGTAAAAACATTTCCGAATTACCTTTTTGTCGCAACCGTCGATGGAGAGTGGAATATGATAATAGTCATGAAGGAAGAAAACTCGCAAAAAAATCCTACCTCTAAAATCATTGAAAAATTCTCTGAGCAGATTTTAGATTATCGAACAAGTGGAATTCAAATGAAAGACATCAATCTTCTTAACATGTCTCTTTTATTGCTCACGTAATACTGCCAGATTCTGTTACATCAAGTGCGTTTTTTAGTTCATTGATAGTAAATGGCTTTTGAACAAATGCTGTTGATCCCCACCCTATGGTCTTTCTTACTCTGGGGCTAGTTTTTTCATCTGCCGTAATCAAGATAATTGAAAGTTCTGGTTTTAGTTCTAGTAGTGTTTTTGCGATAACATCGCCTGAAATATCAGGAAGCTCCATATCAAGAAGTATGATGGGGTTTTGTGAGGATTGAATTAATTTTTTAATAGATTCTAATGCACTTTTTCCATCTCCGAAGGTATGAATGTCTTTGTAACCAAGTTTTTGTAGGTAGTTATTCAGTTTTAGTGTGATAGATGGACTGTCGTCAACAATAACTATAGGTTTTTTTTCTTCAATAATAGTAGGAAGATATTTTTTTGATTTTTCAAAAGCATTCATTGCATCGTCATATTGTCCAATTCTTAGAAAGCATTTTGCTGCACAGAGATAGGCATGCTTAGCAACCGTTGATTTTTCTTTCTTTGCGACCTTTAAGTAAAATTTTGCCGCTTGTAGTAATTCATTATGCCTGTCTTTACCCTGCTTGGCTTTACATTCTGCTGCAAGTAGCAAAAGTATGCCTGCTCTAAAGTCATCCTTTTTCATTTCACTTTCTGCAAGAGTCATAAACAGATTATAAGCTGAAATAGTTTGATTATTTTTCAAATAGGTACAAGCAAGATCTAACTTTGCTGCTTCTTTTGTCAACAGGAAGAATAGTGATAATCTCTTTATATTATTTTAAAACAGGTTGTTCACAAACAAGCACAAACAGTGGCTATTCTGCATCAAAATCAAAACTGATTTTTAAATCATTCATTGTTGACCATGCCAGAGAAAAAAGTAGATAGTGTAGATATTATAAACAAAATGAAATATTTTTGTATTGAGTCAGGAAAACCCTAGCAGTGGCATTTCACAGCCACCAATCAACGTACTTTTCAGTCCAATTGACGTATCAAAAAAAGATGTCTGGACCATCGACATAATAAGAATATTAGAAATTCTAGTCAAACTCCTAAATCAGACTGGCAAAAAAGACTATCGTGTGGCGGGAATAGCTGCTCTTTCATCCGCTATGATCCACAGGATGAAGGTGGAAAGCATATTTGCATTACAAAAGGCGGCAATGGAGAAAAAGCCACTTAGTCAAAGAGAAGACATCGACATAGATTTGATAAACATGCCTTACCGACATGAATCCACCTATCCGGTTACACTTGATGAACTTCTTAGTGTGCTTGAAAATCTAATTGGCAGCATTGCAAATCCGCGTTCAAGCCGACGACAGATGCAATTTGAGCCAGTTGAGGTACCTGACTTTAATGATTATTTCGATTCTCTTGAAAAAATAATTGGTCAGTACGAAGAACTTATTATGAACAAGATTCGTCCTGTTGGCTCAGGCTCGTTTCGCACCATAGTTGCCGGACTTGAGACAATAGATGTCGTAAGGTGCTTTTTTGCCATTTTGTTTTTGGCAAGAGATACAAAGGTTGACCTTGAGCAGACAGAAGACGACATCATAGTATCTTTAGTAAAATAGAAATTTACAACATGATCAAAAGCTCATAAAGCATTCTTTTAAGTACATTTTGGCTCAAACTTTTGCTGATGGTAAAATTAGATAATGATGATGAGGCTACCGCAAGGCTTGAATCTGCCCTATACTCGGCCGGAAGGCCACTTACCATAGAGGAATTAATCAAGGCCTCTGGAACAGAATCAAGAACAAAAACACTAGCAATAATGACAAATATTGTAAAAAAGACAAAATCTGTATTTAAGGCAATTGAGGTGGCTAGCCTTCCTGACGGATCTTATGTATTTCAGCTAAAACCAGAGTATAATTCGGTTATCAGAAAGTATGCGTCAAAACCCATATTGCCAACGGCAACGTTGAAAACCCTTTCATATATTGCATATATGCAACCAATCTCTTCCAAGAGATTAGTTGAGGTTCGTGGCTCTGGAGTATATCTTCATTTGAGGCTTTTACATCAGCTTGATTACATCGAACATCAAAATGTCGGAAGAATGAAGATCTATTCAACAACTGACAAGTTTCAAAAATACTTTGGAATTCAGGGAGACAAGGATTTACTTAGACAGAAATTATTTTCCAAAGTTCGAAGTATGCCACAACAGATAGTTCAAGAAAACCCCCAATCTACAGCAGCTCAAGTATAACCAACATTACAGAAGCATCGTATTTTCAATTAATCTAATAACGAAACTGAATATATGGTATAAATTAGAGTTGTTTTTATCGACAAGATATGAAGAAATCTGTCGAGAATCTTGCAACAAGTAAGATAACAGGCGGAAGAAGACATCCAAACAGAACAAGAAGAAAATATGAACTTGACAGATATCCTGTTGAAACTTTGTCAGGAGAACAAGTAACTGTCACTCGCAAAGTCCGTGGTCAAAACGTAAAATCTGCGCTAAAGACTACAGACTTTGTCAATCTTGCAATACCAGGTGCCAAAGTAAAAAAAGCAAAGATTTTGAAAGTTCTGAAAAATCCATCAAACAATGACTATGAAAGGCGTGGAGTAATATCAAAGGGCGCAATATTAGAAACAGAAGACGGTCAGTGCAGAGTAATATCAAGACCAGGTCAAGATGGCGCTGTCAATGCAATTTTAATAAAGTGATCACATGAAAGATTACGAACACGTCGTAGTCTGGCTTGATTATTTTAACAAGACATTACCAAAAAAAATGGGTAGAAAAGTTTCCCGCGAAAAAAGCGTTTTTGATCCTTCTCTAAAAGAATTAATCGATGCTGCCAAGGCAGCTGGACTGCAACCTAGTGAAACAAATGATCAAGTCAGATATCCAAGAAGACCCTTTGTCAGGTCAGGATATATTGTACTGCCAAAGGAGCAATCAAAATCCAAAATCATATCATTGATTTCAGAAAAACTTGTTGCAAAACGGGCAAAACAATCGAAATAAAGATCTCTTCTAGCTTAGAGCTAAAGTAATTTTGACAGAACTCTATTGATAAGAGTATTTGATTGTGAAATCAATTGCAGGAGGTAGGAGAAGTTTTGCATTTGGCCAATAGCGGTAGAGTCATAATTAGACTTTCAAAACCGCTGCGTGATGGCCAATTGCTAATAGACAATACTGGCACAAAAATTGCAAAAGTGTCTGAAATGATAGGTCCTGTTGATGCACCATATGCATCTGCGACACCGCTAACAAACAACATCCAAAAACACATAGGAAAAAAAGTTTTCACGAGTGAAGAAACTCCTGCAATAAGACCAAAGCGATTTAGAGGAAGAAAAAGATGAACATAACAGAACTACAAACACACTGTCCAGAATGTCAGTCAGCTTTAATTGATGACATTCATAATGGAGAAAAAATTTGTTCTGGCTGCGGTTTGGTTGCAATGGAACAAATGTCAGATTATGGCCCGGAATCACGGGCAACAAACCTCGAAGAAAAGATGAAGCTTGCAAGAGCGACTGGGCAAACAACTTATTCACAGCATGACTTGGGAATTAGAACTGAGATCGCAATAGGGACTAAGGACTTTAGTGGAAAGACAATCAACAGCGAAGTAGCAAATCAGATGTACAATCTGCGAAAATGGCAGACTAGAATAAGAGTAGCTTCTCCAAGGGAGAGGAGACTTGCAAACATTTTGTCAAAGATTGGCGAAACTTGTCAAGCAATTTCGTTGTCAAGAAATGTCATAGAAACTGCATCTATGATCTACAGAAATTTTGAAGGTCAGTTTGAAGCAAAGGGCAAATCAGTTGCGTGCATGTCTGCAGCTACCATTTACATGGCTTGCAAACAATGCGATGTCGTAAGATCCCTTGACGAAATATGCAAGGCAACTGGAAGTTCAAAGGATGAAAAGATGAATGTAAAACTGACTGCAAAATACTATAGAATGTTGGTCATGGAGCTTGGTTCCAAGACTGTGCCTGTTGTGACCCTAGACAGGTACATATCAAAAATAGCAAACCTGGCAAAGCTTGAGGTACGCGTTGAGAGATTGGCTGCTGAGATTGCTGAAAAGACACAAGATCATAGCCTTGCTGACGGAAAGGCTCCAAACGGACTAGCTGCTGCGTATCTTTACATAGCATCTACACTGCTTGGGCAAAGCATTCTGCAGAGAGATGTCTCAAGCATATCGGGAATAACCGAGGTAACCATACGAAATAGGTGCAAGGAGATTCTGACATTATACAAGATGAGAATTACATTACGACCTTCGTTAGCCAAAAACTAACCCTTTTCTTTTTATTTTATTATACATAGCATATCCTATAAAATGATTATCTTAGATCAAGTCTTGTTTGATGTTCTAAGATATTCAAACACATCTTACAGCGCTTGTTCTTGAAAAGCTCGCTTTCATCTACAAACCGGATATTGATTCTATCAGAAGGACTAACGGTATGACATCCACAAAGAGTTTTCCAAGTTCCTTGTAAAAGATAATGATTTTTGTGTATGCCAGAAGCTCGTCCCCTTGTATAGTAAAACCATCCAAACGTAAGCCTCGCATTCTTTGGCATTTCCAGTGTCATATTTGAACAAATGTTGAAATCAGAATTGAAATACATTACGCATAATTTCTACTACATCTATTGCTTATGATTTATTTTTCGTACCTTGTTTTTTTCTAACATAAGAGCTCAAAAAGCTCGCCATTACTGCCATAGCGATGATAACAAATGATTCTATCATTCCAGTGATGTCTTTGTTGAATATTGAGACAGTAACACCGATTACCCCAATTGCTGCAAGCGCATATTGAATTATTTGTAATTGTCTAGACAATATTTTACAAAATTAATCGCTCTTAAAAAGTCGATTGACTAGTTCAAGAACGATGGCATTTTAGGGCTTTCTGATAACATACAAAAGCCTCGTTATATCTTTTTAATTTTGAAAGAGCATGAGCTTTGTAACCCCACGCAATCTTAGAATTTGGGTTCATCTCAATAATTTTATCATAGTATTTTATAGCTTCATCAAATCTTTCTGTACAACATAGTGCATTGCCTTCATAATACCATGAATTGATATGCTCAATTTGCATGTATTTAGTAATTTTCTTATTTTGTTTTAAAGAAGGAAATAATCAAATAAAATTATTATTTTTGTCATTAAATTTCTTATTTTTCTAACTTTGGCTTTGTAAAATTCTTATGGCAATCCATTAGGGCTATGAAGCATATCTTGCTTTAACCTCAATGCTCTGTAAATTATTGGAGCGTGATCAGCTTCAACGTCAGTTGTGATATAGAGAATGTGGTCTGAATCCAAAGGCATTGTAATTCGTTTTAGCCTTTCATATTCTACTAAAGCATACTTTCCTTTTCCTATCTTGCCTGAAACCTCGTTTCTGGATTTCCATGCATTGATAGCAAGCTGAAGTGATTTTTGGCTCTCTTCAGGGGTAAGAAGATTTTCTACACCATCACGATGGCCACTAAACATTACCTTACCAGTCATATCAAAAATTGTAGCAAAGCGTATCTTAGGATCTAGACTCATTACCTTTTCGAAGAGTAGTTTGTAATCCGTAGTTATTACTCTATTCTGTAAGTGATAAAGTTTACTAGAAAAAAGTAGATTTTGTTTTAGAAAATCTCTTTTCTCTTACCAGTCGCGAGTATAATCTCCAGATAGCATATTCTGGATTCGTTCAATTATGTCTGCTTGACCACCATCAGTGCCCCATGTAACCAGAAGCATGTGATTACTTCCCAAAGGTAGAGTCAGTCTTCTCAGCTTTTCATAAACAGCCAAGACATATTTTCCTTTACCAATTTTTGGTGCAAACTTGTTGCGTGATTTCCAAGCATTTGCTGCATAACGAAGTGTTTCTTTAGTTTCATCTTCGTTTAGGAGTGGTGTTACTCCATCTCTAATTCTGGTTTGAACTTCGTTTCCTTCCATGTCACAGATAGTTGCATATCTAAGGTGTTTATCGGTATCCATTATCTGATCTAACAGTCTTTCAAAAGACATGTAGTATAATAGCGATACAATTAGAAAAAGATTTTATTGCTAAGATATGATTTTGTCCGAACGCATTCATTACTTACAAACAGCTTCTAAATTTGATTTAATGCAAGATTCAACAAAGAAAAAATAATTATCAAGCAGAATTTCAAGGATATTGTTCAGTTAGAGGCAGCTAATTTTTCGTTGACTTATATATAGAAAAACCATTCAGGAATCTAATGGTAGTACTTGAGATCAAAGACCTGCATGTTCAGCGAGAAGGAAAAGAGATACTCAGGGGAGTAAATCTCAAGACAGGTCCTGACGAGGTACATGCTTTAATGGGTCCAAACGGTTCTGGTAAGAGCACATTAGCATACACATTACTTGCACATCCAAAGTATAAGGTCACTAGTGGCGATATCTTGCTTGATGGCAAAAGTATTCTAGATTTATCAGCAGATGAAAGAGCAAAGAAAGGGATCTTTTTAGCATTCCAGTATCCAACCGAGATTTCTGGTGTTGGATATTCACACTTTCTTAGAACTTCATACAATGCATTAAGCAAAGCACTTGGCAATCAAAATCGTGAAGTCTTTTTGACAGTAAGAGAATTTCAAAACTATCTAAAAAAGAATCTTGATCAAGTTGGTCTAAAGCACGACTTTTTGTCAAGATACTTAAATGAAGGATTCTCCGGTGGAGAAAAAAAGAGATCTGAGGTTTTACAGATGGCAGTACTACAGCCAACAATTTCAATTTTAGATGAACCTGACTCGGGGCTTGATATTGATTCAGTTCAAGCAGTTGCAAAGGCAATTAACCAAGTTTCAAAAAAAGACGCGACTGTTATTGTTATTACTCACTATGCAAGAATTCTGAAGTTTCTTGATAAGCTTGACTATGTACATGTTATGGGACAAGGAAGGATAGTCAAAGACGGACCAAAAGAGCTTGCAGATGAATTAGAACAAAAAGGATATGTTTGGTTAGGAATTGAAGACCCGCCAAATCCTGCCCAGTAAAAATCGAAAATTATTTTTGTTGATCTTGGCCATCTATTCTTTCGGCGTTTACCCATTAACACAGTTTATCTCCTACTAGGTATTTTTCATATTCATGAAAGCCAAGTTTAAGACAACCTGTTCTGAATGTGGGGCTCCAATTAAGACTGGAAGTGAGATTTCAAAAGGTCCATCTGGAAAATGGGTACACAAATACTGTGCTCCAGAATCAGACAAGCTTCCGTAATTTCAATATCCAAGTGCAATATTACAAGCCTAGGACTATTGCAAACAAGATAATTACCAAAAAATTCAGCATTTGAGTTATATAATCAGGATTTGAATTTCTCGTTGCAGAGGTATCGAAGCCCGGCCAACCGAGAAGGACTCAAGATCTTGGCATGGGAAATCCTTTCCCTCAGGGGTTCGGGGGTTCAAATCCCTCCCTCTGCATTCTTTTTTGTCTTCTTTGCCTCTGTTTTCGGTTTGGTTCATCAAAGCCACGATGATTTTCTCCCATGATATAACCCAAGATAGTCTTTATTAGAAAATTTTTCTGTTCTTCAGAGACGTCAAAATTCATTTTAGAAAGATCGGTGTAGGACATGTTGTGTCTTTTACAATGCCATGCATAAGATTATCGAATTGAAAGGATTTCTATGCTCTTACCATTTGGATCTCACGCACGTTATGTTTTGAGAGATCCTCATGAAGCATTGCGTGGGATTCATCTGTAAAAGTCAGATTACACCTATAACATTTCCACGCTTTACTGCTCACACTTTCATTACGTGAAAATAATTAATAAGGATTTGTATGTTTTGTTTAGTTTTTGTTATAATAGGGAAACTAAATCAAATAACTTTGGAATTTTTCCCCTTTGTATGGTTATTTGTGTATTTTTTTAATATGACAGATTAAACAGATAAGAATTGCACAACATACCAAAGATAGTGTAATCAAACAAAAGCTGAAATTTATAAGAGATAATTCATTTGTGTCCAACTTGCAGTCACTTGAAAAACTAAAAATCAAAGTTCAAAAAATAATGGAAAAAAATGATTCGGCACATGATTTTGACCATATAATGCGAGTTTACAAAAACGCACAAAAAATTGGAAAAAAAGAAAATGCAAACATGAAATTGGTTCTTGCTGCTGTTCTGTTACATGATATTATCTCATTTCCAAAATCAGATAAAAAATCAAAAACATCTTCGATAAAAAGTTCGATTGTAGCACAAAAAATTCTTCATAGTCACGGATATAATAAAGACGAGATACAAATAATATCGGATGCAATACGCCACCACAGCTTCTCACGAGACAGGGTTCCAAGTACCATCGAAGGAAAAGTGCTCCAGGATGCAGATAGATTAGATGCAATGGGAGCAATTGGTATAGCTAGAGCATTTTCTGTGGCCGGTTCTGAAAAAAGGCCGTTTTACAATAAATCAGATCCTTTTTGTAAAGGAAGAAAACCAGATGATATCAAGTGGACTTTGGATCATTTTTACAAAAAGCTCTTGCTTTTAGAAAAAAAGATGAACACAAATGCGGCAAAAAATGAAGCAAGACGCAGAACAAAAATAATGAGAAGATTTCTGGATGATTTTAAAAAAGAGATCTAGCCATAGTCGACATACCGCTTGAATCTTTTTTCAATTTCTGGGTTTTTGCCGGTAAGAATTTTTTCTATCTCTTCTTTGTATCTTCGTTTTACATGTGAAGTCATTTCCAAAAATTCTCCTGATTTGGGATAAGAATCAACTAAAATGTCTAGTATTTTGAGATATTCTATAACCTTGTTTCTAAATTCTTCTGGTGTTGGTTGTCTTATCTTGTTCATGCGAAACCAGACTGTTGCCCAGCTTGCTCCTATTACATGTGGAAGCAAATCAAAGGCACGGTCTATCTCAAAACTGTCGTCGTCTCTCATTTCCTACCCATTTATTGCCTTTGCAGCAATCTTTGCAAGATATGTAACTATCATGTCTGCACCAGCCCGCTTGATTGCAGTAAGAATCTCCATTGTGACCTCGCTTTCATTTATCCATCCTTGCATAGCTGCCGCCTTTACCAGGGCATATTCACCAGAAACACTGTAGGCAGAAATAGGAACGTTGAATTTTTGCCTAGTCATTGCAATCAAATCAAGATAGGCCAATGCTGGCTTTATCATCACAATATCAACTCCTTCTGCAATATCTGCCTCAACTTCTCTCATAGCCTCTTTTGGGTTGGTATAAGGCAACTGGTAAGTTTTCCTGTCTCCAAACTTTGGAGCAGAGTGTGCCATGTCTTTGAATGGTGAATAAAGCGAGGAACGATGTTTTGCAGAATGTGACATGATTGCAACATCAGTAAATCCTGCATCATCAAGTCTCTGTCGTATTGCTCTGACCTGCCCATCCATCATTGCAGAAGGCGAAACTACGTCGACACCAGCCTTTGCTTGGCTTACAGCTACTTTTGCTAACACATCCAGGCTAGAGTCATTGTCTATTTCGTCTCCTTTTACTAATCCGCAATGACCTGAGCTTGTATATTGACAAAGACAGACATCAGATATTATTGCTATCTCGTTTCCAAGATTTTTTTTAATGTCAGATACTGCCTTTTGCACAATGCCGTTTTGTGAAAATGCGGATGTGCCATGATCATCTTTTGTTGTTGGAATTCCAAATACCATAATTGCTGGGATCTTCAAATCAGCAATCGAGTTTACTTCGTCTACCACGTCCTTGAGCGGAAGCTTGTCAAAGCCAGGCATTGACTCTCCTTGAACTCTTGACTTCAAATCTTCCTGAACAAAGATTGGACAGATAAGATCTTTTGGAGAAAGTCTGACCTCTTCTAAAAGCTCACGAATCTTGCCACTTTTTCGCAGACGTCTAAGTCTTAGATTAGGAAAAGACATGTACAAAAAATACTTACTGCAAGTAATATAATCTGTTACTCTTTTATTTTATAATCAAAAAGTTTGCTAACAAATTTTAGCAATTCAGAGTCACCTTGCTCTGTTGCTCTTCGTAGGTTGTTCATTGGAGTAGATATGATGCCTTCTACTATTGCTTGAGTGAGTTGGTCAATTATTCGTATTTTTTGCTTATCAGTTTCTCCAAGCATTTGTAGTGCCTTTTTGAGTTCTTTTATTCTTACTTGATCAATGTCTTTGAAAACATTCTTTACTACTGGTTCTACTTCCAATCTCTTCATTACAGCCTCTACAACTGGGATCTCTTCGTTAATTATTTTTTCTGCTGACGAGGCCACGCCTATTCTGCTTCGCATGTTTTTGTCAACCATTTCTGCAATCTGGTCCAGATTCATCATCTTTATTCTCTTTATTGTAGAAACCCTTTCATCAACTGTCCTTGGATTCGACAAATCCATGATCATAATTCCAGTCTTTCTTGAGTCCATTGCCTCCTTTATCCTGTCATATGTTACAAGGAAATATGGTGCAACTGTTGCCACAAATAATACGTCTACTTTTTTAAAGTTAGAAATTGCATTTTCAAACTTGATAGGATTTCCTCCAACCGTTTCTGCAAATGCCTGTGCTCTTTGATAGGTTCTGCTTGTTATAAAAAATTCAATATTTCTTTTTTTAAGAGATTTTGCAACAAGACTGGCTGCTTCTCCCGTTCCTATAAGCAAGATATATTTTGATTTTAGGTCGTCGATGTTTTCTTCAGCTAGCTTGACTGCCATGGAACCTATTGATATGCTTCCACGACTAATTCCTGTAGAATGTCTTACACGGGAACCAACACGAATTGCCTTGTCAAAAAGTGTGTTAAGATTATTTCCTGAAGCGTTTAGTTCTCGTGCGGTATTGATGGAATTTTTTATTTGTCCTAGTATCTGTTCTTCTCCAACAACAAGTGAATCAAGTCCGGACGTTAATTTTAGAAGATGTTCAAAGACCTCAGTTCCTTCACTTATCTCCAAGTTTTCCTTGAATGTGTTTTCTTCAAGGCCTGCTACAGATGCCCATGTCTTTTTTATTCTTTCAATATCTTTGCTATTTCCGACACCAAAAAGCTCGACCCTGTTGCATGTCTGTAGTATTACACATTCTTGTAATCCGGAATATTCCAGAAAAGAAGAATATGCAGAGTCCATATCCCTAAAGGTAAACCTCTCAAGCATGTGAATTGGAGATTTGCGAAACGTAACTCTGGCATTAATGATATTACTTATTTCAGATCACCTAGCATCTTCATAACCCTCATCTTTGCATTTTTAAAATTTCCTTCTTTTATTAACTGTTTAACATGATTGTCGTTCATAACACTATAGAGGAATTTTTTTCTCTCAGGAAAGGTTTTAAGCTTGGTTTTTGCCATGTTTCTAGCAACGTCTTGCAGTTTTATCTGATAGATATCCTCTTTTTTGATTATTTTTTTAAAGATCTTTTCTGCTTGCATTCGTATCTTTCTTGCCATAGCAGGACTCCTACCGCCAGTTGAAACTGCGATCTGCACAGTATCTTCTATGTTTATGACAGAACCAAAGGCAAAATCACTTACTGCAGGATCATCAGCGGCATAAGCATAGCATCGCATCTTTTTTGCTTGTTCAACAATTTTTCTGTTTAATTCTCTATCATCAGTTGTTGCCATAATCATGAATGGTTTGTATTTTTTTAAAAAATTGGCATTCATTAGTTTCATTTTTTTAAAAGTGATCTTTTTTTGTTTGACGTATTTTTCTATCTCCTTGTTGGTTTCATCGCTTATAACCAAAATTTTACAATCTTGAGTAAGTAGTGCGTTGACCTTTTTGAGTCCCTCGTTGCCTCCTCCTACAACTATTACCAAATTTCCTTTTAGGTTTAGGTCAACTATCAACGATTTTGGATCGACGTCGCATGTTATTTATAGATTGCATGAAAATCTCGGTAACATTTTAATTGAATAAGGCGTCCGATTCTAATGTCTATGGATAACCTCGATAAAGAGATTTTAAATGAAATCCAATGGACATTCCCACTAGTTCCTAGGCCATACGCCCAAATCGCCAAAAAATTTGGACTGTCTGATGAAAAATTAATGCAGCGACTAGAATCTATGAAAAAAAGCGGAGTAATCAGACAGATGAGTGCTATCTTTGACACCAGAAGACTTGGTTACAAAAGTGCACTAGTTGCAATGGCAATAGAACCAGAAAAACTAGAGCATGTTGCAAACCAGATCAATAAGCATCCAGGTGTTAGTCACAATTATGAAAGAAATCATGACTATAATCTTTGGTTCACACTTGCAGTTCCCCCAGGTTATGATCTGAAAACTGAGATTAACAAGTTTTCAAAAACACCGGGAATAAAAAAGACCAGACTTCTCCCAACGATAAAACTTTTCAAGATTGGTGTAAAGTTAGACATGGTAGACGAAAAAAAGGCCGAAGTCAAACCAACCGAAGAAAAGAAAAAAATTCGTGAAATAAAATTTGTTGCAACCGAAGAGGATAAAAAATACATACGTGAGCTGCAAAAGGATTTGGAAATTGTTGAAAGGCCATTTTTGAAATCTGCACAAAACTTGGGCATAACAGAAGAACAGTTACTTGAAAAAGCAAAATATTATGAAGAGATTGGAGTTATGCGAAGATTTGCAGCCATTCTTAGACATAGAGAGGCAGGTTTTGTGGCAAATGGCATGATAGTATGGAAAGTCCCTTCAGAAAGAATAGAAGAAGTTGGAGCCAAGCTAGGTGCATTTCCGCAGATTAGTCACTGCTACCAAAGGCCAGTATACCAAGATTGGCCGTATAATGTATTTTCCATGGTACATTGCAAGTCATTTGATGACGCAGAAATCGTTGCAAAAGAAATTCAAAAGTACATCAATGTTGCAGAATACAAGATTCTTTTTAGCTCACGTGAATTCAAAAAGACCAGAGTCGAATATTTTGTAGAACATGAATTCGATATAGAAGATCCTATTACAGCATAAATTATCATGCAGTTTGTGCTGATACCTTCAACTCGTATGCAGGCCACTGGCTAAACAAGGTTGTTATCTCGTTCATATCAGATGAATTCAGATACTTTCCATCAGCCATTTGAGCGAACATCACCATCTCCTCTTCGTCAACTATTGTTGGTAGTACGGAGGAGACAGCCTTTTGTGACAAAATAAACTTGGTTGCAAGTTCGGTTATGTTAAGGCCGTTTCTTTTTGCAATTGGCATTAGCTGGTCTACTTTTTTTAGTGATTCTTTTATCCAGTCTCCACTTCGAACTGACCTGTGGTCTTTTTCACTTACCTTTGTGTCTGCATTTACTTTGCCAGTTAGGATTCCTGATGCGTCAGGAACTCTGACAAGTATTCCGACATTATACCTTTGTGCATGCTCGATTAGCTTGTTTCCAGGATTTTGCTCCAAAATGTTGTATACTGTTTGTACTGCCGCTGTGTTTCTTTTTTCCATGGTTTCGATTCCCTCTTGTGCCCATCCTATTGCAGGACCTAGAGCTACTTGATAGCTTTTGATCTTGCCTTCTTTGATTTTTTTGTCAAGTATCTCAAAAATTATATCATCACGTATTGTGTGGATTTTTGGATTGTGTAAACCATAAACATCAACATAGTCAGTTTGTAATCTTTCTAGACTTTTTTGTAATGCAAAATCAGTAAATTCCGGAGTAAACTTTTGAGGAAGTTCCTTGTGTCCTACCTGTTCGTTGCTGTAGATATCATATCCATATTTTGTAGAAATGACTACATCATCTCGCATTCCAGAAAAGACCTCGCCTATTAGTCTCTCGCTTTTTCCTCTACCGTAAATATCTCCAGTTTCAAAATAATTAATTCCAAGATCATAAGCTTTCTTTAACAACCTTTTTGCTTCATCATCTTCGATTTTCTTGCCCCACCAATCAAGACCCAGAGTCCATGCTCCAAATCCTATCTCGGAGACCTTGATCCCACTTTTACCAAGAGTTCGGTATTTCAATTTACAATTCTCCTAAACTCTGAGAGTTTTTGTTGAAGCTCTGCATCACTTAAAACCGATTTTCCAGATTCTGGATTTACATTTAATTCTATCCAAGATTTGCAACCTTGGTAATCTGGCAAAATAGGTATCTCAGTTGGGGATATCTTGAAAACTTTGAGAAACATAACTTTCATGGGTTTTTCTGGCATCCAGTTCATCCTTTCTACAATATAGGAATCACTCCAGATGTGAAATGAAGAGAGGTTCTCGATTTTTTCCATTGAATCCAAGTCTCTCTCTTCTACAACCTCGGCAAAAGATGTGATTCTATTGGTTCCCTCTTTTGGTTTGTTTTCTCTTGCCTCAGCTAAATATCCATAATATTGTGATTTTAGTGATGCATTGTCTTGGTGTTCATAGGTAGGAAAGAGAAAAAATTTTTTTGATTCTACATTAAAACCGGAGGTAGTCTCAAGAATGCCACCCTTTCTGAGAAGAACTGTTTGGTTGCCATTTTCAAGTGCGTTGACAACAGTTGCCCATTCTTTTAGTGCCTTCATCATCCAAGACTCTTTATCAGTGGAATAATGTCTTTTTTTACGCAAACGATCATTGGTGTATCAACTTTGATGTATGCGCTTACTCGTGTTTCTCTTAAATCCATGATTAGGTCTTGAAATGCGTGCAGATCATCTGTTTCAAAAGCTAGCATAAAGTCTTCGTCATGAATTCCAAAAGAGTATGTAGTGTTAAGAGTGACTTGTGGATATTTTTGGCCAACTTTGATGTGTTCTGCCATCATATCTTTTCTTTTTTCAAGTGGTAAGAGATACCATTCTCGTGTTTTGACAAATGGATATACTATTACGTACTTTTTTTGGTCTTCACCACCAACCCAGCCGCGCGCACCTGGAGTTTTTGCATAAAGTGAAGGCCTGGTGCTTGAAAGATAAACGTGTGTTGGATTAATGTATTTTCCAAAAACAGTCAGATATATTTTTGATATAACGTCCTGAATCTGTTCTACTGAATCAGCAGCAAACCAGAGCAGAAATTCTGCGTCATCTCGTAACCCTAAAGTCGAGTACGATCTGAATTGTATGCCAGAGTTTTTGACTATGTTTTCTACCTCTTTTGCAGATTCTTCCTTTGCTAGGTCTGCCATCCATCTCCACTTTTGGTCAACCTTGAAAAATGAAAAATTGAAAAAACTTCGCTTTTCTTCTTGCATATCGACTAATCTAAACTAACCTTATTTAAAATCTCAGCAAATTACCTCGTCTGCAAGGGCTGTTCAGAAGCTAAAGTAGGTTTAGGAGAGAAGAAGACTAGGTTTAATTAAACTTGCCTTAATACGAAAATAATGCTATTTGGTGTCTTTGCGATACACAGCCCTGAATCATGTCCTCTGAACAATCAAAAGAGCAGGAAAATTTTTCTAGAAATCCAAAACAAAATGAAAGCAAATGTAAAGAAATTCAATATAACCAAGATCATCGGTTTTTACATGTCTGTACTTGAGCACGAATGGATAATAATCTTGGATGCCAAAAGCGCGCATGGCATTGAACAGCTTTGTATTGCTGTCGGAATTTCATCCATAAGTACTGTGAAAATTGTACCTATGAATGACTTTAAAGTGGCAGTAAAGAGGCTACAATCTCAGAAATAATCTTTTAGAGATTTGAGTTTCCCTTTATCAAATTTCATTCGCTTTCTTTCTATTATAACATAATAGTTGATTATTTCGAGTATTTTTTCCTCTACGGTCAGATTATAACCCTCAGATGCCTTTAGAAAGTCAAGATAGTCCTTTTCGTTTATTTTTATTCTAATTTCACGCAAGAAAACGAATCTGATATTCAAGGATAAAAGCTGATCATGATGAATCTAGTTAATCTTAGCTTAAGGATCATAATTACCCATTAATTTTAGGAAGGTTTCATTGATTTTGGTTTCGTGTTCATTATCTGAAGCTTGTATTATTAATAATTTACACACAGAGTCTAATTAAGACGATTTGAAAACTTAGGAGGATGAATAACGAAACACATAGTATAAGAAAGGTTTTGATGAGTTCTGCAGTACTAGATGATATAGTATCGTTTTCTGGTACTATAGAATATTTTTGTGTAGGTCTTGTTGACATTGTAAACTCTACTAATATCACTTCCAGACTATCAGATGAAAAATCCTGTTTGTATTACAGTATTTTTCTTAATACAATGGCAGTTATCGTAAAAAGATTTGGGGGAACAGTAGTAAAGAATATCGGAGATAGCCTTTTGTATTACTTTCCAAAAACATCTAATTCTCGAGACAAGCAAGCTTTCAGAGAGGTAATCGAATGTGGTATTGGTATGATAGAATTGAGAGATGTGATAAATGGCAAAATGTCTGATAGTAATCTTCCTGAACTTAACTATCGCATAAGTGCGGATTATGGTAGAATTATGATGGCAGATTCCTTACTTTCCGTTAACAAGGATATTTTCGGTTCGTCTGTAAATAGTTGTAATAAAATAAATCAATATGCAACCCCAAACACGGTGGTCATTGGTGGAGATCTTTATCTCTTTTTAAAAGATGAAAAAGAATACATTTTCAAAGAAATGCAACCTTGTTCAATTGGGCATAAACAGTCGTATTCCATTTACAGTGTAAAACAAAAGAGACCAAGTAAACCCCGATTTTGAACATCAAGAATTTTTAGACCTCAAACCCCGTCATCTTAGCAGAAGTCCATATCAAAACACTTATTATTTGAACATGAAAAATTTGGCTGATGACTAGCATAAACCAGCTCAGAGTTGGAATGACAAGACTTGACAAAGTAGAAGGCACAATTGAAAGTGTTGGCGAACCAAGATCTGTAAATCTGAGGGCAGGCGGACAGGCCCAGGTTGCAGATGCCATTTTAAAAGATGAAACAGGTCAGATCAAACTAACTTTATGGGATGCGCAGATCAAAATGGTAAAGGCAGGCTCCAAAGTAGAAATTGAAAATGGTTACATCAATAGCTTCAAAGGCGAAAACTCGCTTAATGTAGGAAAATACGGCAAGCTAAACGTAGTAGAATTTTAGATGTATCGCGATTGATTTTTACCTTTTTTCCAATCCACTATGCTTAGGATTATTCCAGTAACCAATACAATAATTCCCATAACAAAAAGAAAGCCAGCAATGGCTAGTGGTACTATGCTTTTGTTAAATGTCGAGTTTGGGTCATTTAGCGCCTTTGATTTTTCAGGGTTTTCAGTAAACATCATTACTGCAGTTATCGGATTTTTGCCCTTATTTTCTACATTAAAGCTGTAGGTATCGACCTTTGGTATCATAAATGATTTTATGAAAATAGGATCACCCTCGTCAAATGAGCCAAATTTGTCGCCAAAGATGTTCGAGATTGTAATAGAAACTTTGTCGTCTGGTTTATAGTCTAAAATGTGTAGCCCCCACATCAAAGGCACCTGAGATGTTCCTGTAGTATGGGAAAATGTGAAACTTGTAGCCGGTTCAATTGTTTGCTTTTCTGTTACCGAATCAAACAAGTTTTCCGGACCAACAAAAAAATTCTCTCCCATTCCTGTAGACGAAGGCATGACATAGTATGCTATGGTAAATGTGGCAATTATCATTACTACTCCAACTATAATAACAATGGGTCCTCGTTTTATCATGTCAGCTAATGTATCCCAATTTTTTATCTTGTTGCGACATTGGTAAGTGTTCACCAGAAGGTCGCTGTCCCATCTGTTCCTCTATTGTTCTTATCAGTTTTTCAGTATCTTGTGCCTTTTTGTTAAGGCTAGTCATGTCTAGTTTGAACCCTAAGATCTTGGAAAGAATTTCCAAAACTGCCTTTGATGCCATTGCATCAACAACATAACCAGAGGTTTCTCCTAACAAACAAATTCCTGTAATTCCTTTTGTCTTTCCAACACCAATGATCAATCCATTCATACCAGTAATGCTTCCACCGTTCATAGTAAAGACACCCTGTTTTGAAAATTCATTGACAACTTTTAATGATGTACTTGTTCCGTAAACCTTTGGTGTTTTTGAAAAAGCTCCAGTTATGTAAGCAGCTAGGGTATAGATTGTTTTAATTCCAAGCTTTTCACAAATTTTTGTGATTTCTTCTGCCATAGCATATTCGCTTTCAGGTGAGACAGGTTGGGCATCACCTGTTAAAAGTACGATATCATTTGTTTTGGACTTGCAATAGTATAGAGTATTTCTCATAAGGTCTGTTGTACCGTCTGATTGTATTAGGACTTGAGGTGGAAATGATGATGAGAATATGTTTGCAAATTGAATTCCTTTAAGCTCCTCAATGAGATAATCTACTGCTAGTTTTCCCACATAACCACTTCCAGGTAAACCGCAAACAAGCTTAGGGTTTTTCAGTTTTGGTATTTCAGAAACCTCTATAGTCATCTTTTGAGGAAGTGACATGGACTAAAATGAGGAGTAATTCAATATTAATGAAGCGTAGATTTGTTACCTTCTTTTTGATCTTTTAGTTTTTTTAGTTGTCTTACGTTTTGCTTTTCTTTTAGGTGCCTTTCTTTTTGGCGTTTTTCTTTTTTGGGCTTTTCGTGTTCTTGTCTTTGCTCTTTTATGCGCCCTTCTTTTTGCAGCTGCTTTTCTTTTCGCTGCCGCTCTTTTTGCAGCTGCCTTTCTTTGTGCCTTTCTTCTTGCGGCTTTTGCAAGTTCTAGTCTTTGTATAATTTTAGCTAGCTCACGGTTTGCCTGTTCTTCACGTTTTATCATAGATTGAACACGTGGACGAAGAGTTGTTTCTGCCTTGGTACTTGATTTGAGCTGTTCCAAAAGTGATGGTTTTGAGTGAATTTGTTTTTTAAGATCCGTGTAGATTTTGGATTTTTGTTTTTCTAAATCTGCAATAATCTTGACTAGTCTTCCTTCTGTAAGATTTCTTTGTTTAATTTCAGATTCTAATTCTCCAATTTTATCATCTATTATTTTGAGTCTTTCAAGAGCATGCATCCTTTCCTCTGGTTCAGCATACTCACTTTGTTGTTGAGTTTGATCCCTTGCTTCCCGTTCTTGTCGGAGCCTTTCCTCTGCTACGATTTTCAGCCTTTGAATGCTGTCTCTCTGAGCCAAATGCTGGTTGAGCAGCTGGGCAATTTCCTCTTTTTTTTCGATCATGTGTTCTTTTCTTCTTTCCAAGGAATTAAGTCCTGATGACGATCTTCTTTTTAGTGAAAGAACCGATTTCAGTTTATTTTGTGTTTGTCTTCTACGTTTAGTTGCCTCAATTTTCTTGTTTTTATATGATTTAATGAGGGCTGAAAGGGAAGTCATGGGGTTTAGAGATTTTAAAGCCGTTTAAGTTTTTGTTATGATGAGTAATTGACATAAAAGTTAATATTTTTAACATGTTTTGTGACTTTTTAGCAAATTTTTAAAAAGGCAATCATTGTAACCCACTAGATTTTATTTGGCAATTATAAAAAAAATGTATGGAATTTCATCCATCCCAGCTTCCAGTATCCAGAACGTTTCAGATTACTGATGAGTATCAAGCACCAGATGTTGCGTCGGGGATGGTAAAGTTGGGATTCGCCGAACAAAAGGGTGCCTTTCGAATATTGATGACAAATGATAAGAAAATAGCAAGAAAAATAGGTTTTACAATTATGAATGAGCTAAACTTTGGATTACGAAAAACAAAACAGGAACGCGATGTCAGATATTGGATTTACAATTACGACAAAGAACATTATGCGATGGTTTTGATAAGCTCAAAGGCTTTTCAAGAACTAGGTTTTTGATTGACAAATATCAATTCCAGTTTAAGAATTCTTGAAACTATATTTGCAACAAGCAAGCCAAGAAGCGCCCCACCTACCAGATCCATCGGAAACTGTTGCAACAAGTAGACCCTACTTATTGATACCAAGGCAGGATAAATCCACAAAAGGTGACATCCTCTTGGAAATCTTTTTGAAAGTGCAAATCCTAAAACGAATGCAAATATCGTAGTTCTTACTGTATGGCCAGCTGGAAAAGAACCGTCAATTGTACAAGGAACACCAATGTCAGCTGCAGAGGTGATAGACAGGTGTGCTCCCACAAATTTCAAAGTAGGGGCTTCATATCCTACGTAACATCTCATATATGCTGAAATCATGCTTCCTAGTATAATGGAAAGCAGTAAAACAAGACCTAGCCTTCTAGTGTTTTTTTTAATTAATAAGATAAAGCTAAAAATCACAAGATAGAGAATCCACCCAGTCTCAGTGAAGAGCTGCATTGCTAGATCTACAGGAGCATTGCCTCCTAGTGAATGGACATAATTTTCTATACCATTATCAAGTGGAGCGATGATTTTTGCATAGGCAAGATAGGTAAGAATTAAAAAAAATACAATAAGTATGATAAACTTTCTAGATCTTATATCAAAAAGCCACTGTTGCATCTAAACCACTCCCAGCAGTTCTTTCTAACATGCTTATCTAAACGCCAATTATTCCATATTAAAATGAGATGGAAGGTCAAACTTTCAGAATGTGCCCAAGCCATCCATAAAAATCGTCTAAATAGAAAAATTAGAAATCAGATCCATTGTGCGACTAAAAGATTTTAACCATACCCACAGATAGGATCGCCGTGAGGATCCTAACCCTTGACGAACTGGAGACTAGAGGAAAGACTGTCTTTTTGCGTGTCGATATGAATTGTCCAATAGATCCTAAAACTATGCAAATCATAGAAACAAGTAGAATACGTGAATCAACCGAGTCTCTAAAAGATCTCGGGGGTTCAAAAGTTGTCATTGCATCCCATCAAGGACGAGTCGGCAACAAAGATTATACCGGAATGGAAAATCATGCCAAAGTGCTTGCACAAATTTTAGGTCGCGACATAAAATATGTCGAAGATGTAATTGGCTCAGAAGCTCAAAGAGAAATTAAAAACATGAAAAATGGCGACATACTTTTGCTTGACAATCTGAGGCTTTGTGCGGAGGAAAACTATGAATTTACACCAGCTGATGCTGCCAAGACCATCATGGTCAGCAGACTTTCAAAGCTTTTTGATCTTTGTGTGATAGATTCTTTTCCAAGCTCCCATAGATCACATCCTTCAATCATAGGATTTTCTCATGTTCTTCCTGCATGTGCTGGAAGACTGGTTGAGCGAGAGGTAAGAAGATTAGATGAGATAATGACTGTTGCAAAATCTCCACATGTTGTGGTACTAGGCGGTTCCAAGGTGATGGATAGGCTTGAAGCAATCAAGATATTAATTCAGAATGGACGCGCAGATCAGGTCTTGCTTACAGGAGTAATTGCAAACGTCTTCATGAGAGCACAAGGAAGAATAAAGTTCCCTCTTGGCATCAAACTGGAAGAGGAAGTAGTTTCAAAAGCTCATTCACTTATTGGAGAACATCCAGATGTTTTTTCAATGCCAGTAGATATTGCAATAGAAAGAAACGGTAACAGGGTAGAGATGGATGTGCGTGAGTTAGGAAAAGGAGACCAAATACTTGATCTTGGACCAAAGACTTTAGATTACTACATAAAATCAATACACAGTGCTGGAACTGTTTTTATGAGTGGTCCTCCGGGATTTTTTGAAAATGAGAACTTCAAGTTTGGAACCGAAAGCCTCCTCAAAGGTGTAGCAGGTTCTTTTGCCACCACAATTGTCAGTGGTGGTCATCTTACTGCTGCACTGAAAAGATATGGCTTGACAGATAAGATAAACCACATCAGTACGGCTGGTGGTGCATTGGTTCTATACTTGACAGGCGCCAAGCTTCCATTGATTCAATCTTTAGAAGAAGCGGCAGCAAGATACAGAACTAAATAGGAGACTTACATTCTGAGTTTGGACAAACTCTTGGTTCCAATTTTCCCAAATATATCTCCAAATTGCATGAATTACACTTGAATTTCTCTACTTCTGCAAAGAGTTTGTACCACTGTGTGGTAAAATCCTGTGCAATCGGCCTTAAAAGGCCATCATTGTGTAGTTGTTTGAAAAATGGCGGCATGTCATCAATTGTCAGTGATTGGTCAATGTTGCCTTTTAGTATCTCAAAGATCTCATCGTTTGTAAATCTCAGGTTTGTATCATTGAATTTTTCATAGATTATTTTTCTAATTTGTAATGGAATAACTGCAGTTGGATTAACCAATTCAGAAGAGACCTGATGCTTCTTCTTTTATCTTGTCAGCAGAAACGGTATCCTTTAGCTTTTCAGACACATATGAATAGACACCATACTTTAGTACTTTAAGCGATAGTAAAGCACACTTTATTCTGGCAGGTCCAAGGTCATGCAAACCAAGGTTGTCAAGTATGTCTTCTTTTGTTAGTTTTTTTACGAATTCAAAATCTTTACCCATGATAAGTTCGGTTAACATTGAAGCACTTGCTTGACTTATTGCACAGCCTTTTCCAGTAAATTTCACATCGGAGACCTTATTGTCTTTAAGATTGATATGCATTTCAAGCTCGTCACCACATAAAGGATTGCTGTCTTTTTTTGAAATGTCTGGATTTTCTATTTTTCCATAATTTCTCGGATTCCTGTAATAATCCAAAATGATTTCTCGATAAATGTCTGCACTACTCAAAGTCTAAACAGCTCCCTAGCTCTATTAAGTGACCTGATAAAAACATCTACTTCATCTTTTGTGTTATAGATATAAAAGCTTGCTCTAGATGTTGCAGAAACATCAAGCCTTTCCATCAAAACTTGTGCACAGTGATGGCCGGATCGTATTGCAACACCATCTTCATCTATTATCGTGGCAAGATCATGTGGATGTATATCTCCAAGATTAAATGAAATAATACCACCTCGTTTTGTGATATCTGGCGGTCCGTATAGCTTGATTCCTTTTACTGCAGAAATTTTGTCAAGGGCATATTTGGTTAATTCAACTTCATGTTCACGCACTTTGTCCATGCCAATTTTGTCAAGATAATCTAAAGCAGCAGAAAATCCAATAACATCTGCAATGTTTGGCGTTCCGGCCTCAAATTTGTATGGTAGATCATTCCATGTTGTCTCATACTTGTGTACCTCTCTAATCATGTCCCCTCCTCCATTAAACGGAACCATGTTTTCTAGCAGTTCTTTTCTTGTCCACAGAACTCCAACACCTGTTGGACCAAGCATCTTATGAGCTGAGAATGCTAAAAAGTCACAATCTAGTTTTGCTAAGTCTACCTTCAGATGTGGAACGGATTGAGCACCATCAACTAGTACACGTACTCCCTTTTGGTGACATTTTTTGATTATCTCTTCAGATTTACTTATTGTTCCTAAAACATTCGACATCTGACTAAACGTTACAAGCTTTACTCGCCCAGTATCCAAATAGGCATCAAGTTGATCAAGTATGAGCTCACCGTTGTCATCTACTCCGATGTATTGAAGCTTGGCCCCTTTTTCCTTCGTCAAGAGTTGCCATGGCACTATGTTACTGTGATGTTCGTACTCGGTTGTCACAACAATATCGTCTTTTTGTACATTTTGTCTTCCCCACGAATACGCAACAAGGTTGATTGCTTCTGTTGTTCCCCTAACAAAGACAAGTTCCTCACGGCTTTTTACATTGAGGAATTTTGCAACCTTATCTCTTGTAAGTTCATATGCAGTAGTAGCTTCTTCTGCAAGCTCGTGTACTGCCCTATGTATGTTGGAGTTATAGTTAAGATAATAATTACTAATAGCGTCGATTACTTGAATTGGCTTTTGTGTTGTTGCAGCATTATCAAAATAAACAAGAGGTTTGTCTTTGTGAACTTTGCGTTTGAGAATAGGAAAGTCGTTTCTGATACTTTCAATGTTAATTATACTAGCTTGCAAATTTATCCAACCTCAACATAGATCTCATTTTGTTCTATTTTAACATTGTAGGTTTTAAGAGGTACTTCGGCAGGAAGGTTTTGCGGCACTCCTGTCTCAAGATTATAAGTTGAGAGGTGTAGAGGACATGTTACTCCTTCTTCACTTAAAATTCCAGTTGAAAGATCAGCTTCTGCATGTGTACATATTCTATCAGTAGCATATATTTTGCCATCGAGATTTGCTAAAAGAATTTTTTTATCATCATAATCAAAATCAAGCATTTGCCCCTTATCCAGTTCTTTTGTAGTACAAGCCTTTACCCATTTTGACAAGAGTCTCTCACCTGTATTTGTAGTGACTTTCAAAGATGTCTGTTTCACGGTATCTTGTCTCTTCAACTTCTAAGAGTTCCTTTAGCTGCTCATCTGATTTTATGGAAAGTTCTCTTCCAAGCCATTTTGAATCTATAAGATAGGTAATCCAAGCTCTGATCTGGTATGACATCTTTCGCGAAAGAGGTTCGAGGAACCCTTCAACTATTATTTTCTGTGCATCAGATTTACTAAGACATCGTGTGCCCAAGTAAAAGATCTGCTCATCATCAATTTGTGCAACAGAAGCCGAATGCGTTGCCCTTACATCGTTTGTAAATATTTCAAGACCTGGAATGGAATCAGATTTTGCACCTTTATCAAGCAAGATGGAATGGCCAGAAAGATAAGATTCCGCATGGTGAGCCTCTTTTTCAATTCTTATCATTCCCTTGAACAATGATTTTGATGTATCTTTCAAAACTGATTTTTCAAGAACTCGCCCAGTAGTTGATGGTGCTACATGTATCATGTTTGAAGTGATATCAAAGGATTGGTTCTTGTTTCCAAATACAACCTCGGTATCGTTTGCATTTGCACCAATACCTGTAAGATAATTATCTATTTTATACCTTGAAAGAAATGAACCGAACAATCCCAAGTACCAATTCATTCTACCGTCTCGCCCAATGTTTGCTTTCCTTGTGGAAAAGTTTACAGCGTTTTGATCCATTGCCTGTAATGTAATCATATCAAGCTCGGTATTCTGGTTCACAGCCACATTAAGTAGCTCAAGATATGCCTGTTGTTTTGTGCTCTTTGGTGCATAAAGCTCCTGTACAACAGAAGCTTTGCAGTTTTCTTCTCCTATCACTATATTACGAGAGATTGTGGAAGTTTGGTCCATCGAAAGTGATGAAATCAGGTGTATTGTTTTTTCTAAAATCAAACTGCGAGGAATGTAAATAAAAATTCCTGAATTAAAAAATGCGTTATTTAATGCGGTGTATTTGTCTGTTTTAGGATCAGTTGACTCTAATGATTTTTTGATCTTGTCTGGATGATCTTTTATCGCGTCTTGGATTGAACATATTACTAGTCCTTTTGATTTTAGCTCCGATGGCAGGTTTATTTTGTGAATGTTAGTTCCTATTTGTACCACACTTGGATTATCAGCAAGCTCAGCCATTCTATCTTTTACAAAATCTGGAACAGTACTGTCTGAGCTAAGGGAGAATGTTACCTCTTCTGGGTTCATCCTGTTTGCATCACTGTATTTGTTATAAAGTGGTGAAACTTCTGGTGGTAATTCTTGATATATTGAAAAAGAATTTTTCCTATACTCTTTAAGCCACGTTGGTTCGTTATTTGAAGCTGATATTTCGTCTATATGAGTTAGAGCAAGTTTTGATAAAACAAACGATGACATGCCTTCTCATAAAATCAGATGGACTACAGTCTAACCGACTGAGCCATCCATTTCCAATTTTACCAGTCGGTTAAGCTCCACCGCATATTCCATTGGGAGCTCTTTGGTAAATGGCTCGATGAATCCATTTACAATAAGGGTCAATGCTTCTTCCTCAGAGAAGCCCCTAGTCATAAGGTAGAATATCTGTTCGTCCCCTATTTTTCCTACAGTTGCTTCGTGTGTAATAGTAGCATCTTCTTGATTAATTTCCATGTACGGGTATGTATCAGTCTTTGATTCATCGTCTAAAAGTAGCGCGTCACATCTAACAGAAGCTTTTACGTTTGTAGCTCCCTTTGCAACATGAAGCAGTCCTCGATAAGTGGTTCTTCCATTACTTTTGCTTACTGATTTTGATGTGATTCTAGATGTGGTGTTTGGTGCCAGATGTACCATTTTTGCACCAGTATCTTGATGCTGGTTTTTCCCTGCAAATGCAACAGATAGTGTTTCACCATGTGCTCGTTGTCCTAGCAGATAGATGCCTGGGTATTTCATTGTAAGTTTGCTTCCAATGTTTCCATCAACCCAATCTACTCTTGCACCTTCATATGCATAAGCTCGCTTTGTAACTAGATTGTAAACATCATTGCTCCAGTTCTGAATTGTTGTGTATCTTAACTTTGCATTTTTGAATGCAATTAGTTCTACAACTGCAGAGTGTAATGATTCTGAAGAATATACGGGTGCAGTGCATCCTTCGATATAGTGTACTTCTGCTCCCTCATCTGCAATAATCAACGTCCTTTCAAACTGTCCAATGTTTTCTTTGTTAATTCTAAAGTATGCCTGAAGAGGTAGGTCCACTTTGATACCTTTTGGAACATAAATAAAAGATCCACCACTCCAGACTGCACTGTTAAGTGCTGCAAATTTATTATCTTCTGGAGGAATTACTTTACCAAAATATTTCTTAAAGATTTCAGGCTGTTCTTTTAGAGCAGTATCAGTATCAAGGAAAAGCACGCCCTGTTTTGCAAGATCTTCCCTTAGATGATGATAAACAACTTCAGATTCATATTGAGCGCCTACGCCTGCAAGGAATTTTTTCTCGGCCTCTGGAATTCCAAGCTTGTCAAAGGTTGCTTTTACGTCAGCCGGAACATCGTCCCAGCTTTTTTCTGTCTTTTCAGATGCCCTTGCATAATAGTAAATATTGTTAAAGTCGATTTTACCTAGGTCACCACCCCAATTTGGCATTGGCTTTTTCATGAAAATATCATAAGAACGTAGTCTAAAGTCAAGCATCCATTGTGGCTCGTCTTTTAATTTGCTAATCTCTATAACAGTTTCTCTTGTAAGACCCCTTTTGCTTGTGTAAACATACATTTCGGTAGAGTCTTTGAAATCATATTTACTATAATCTATATTGAGATTCTCAGTAGTCATACATGTTTCATAACCCCGTTATATTATAAAAAACTTCTACAACTGTTCCTACTTGTATGGCGGAGTAGGCTAAGCTAAATAGTCTTAGACTAACTCTTAGGTTAAGCTAACAAAAAATCAATTTACTTTTTTATAGTAAAGAAGATGAAATCTGGCTAGGATTTACTATAGCATCTGCAGTTTCTCTTACAGGTATGGGCTCTAATTTCAAGAGAATATTGATCAACTTTTGAACCAAGTTTATACGCGCTAAATTCAATAAAAATGCCTTTCCTATTTCATGACGACTAAGCATGTACATGCCTGCAAATCCTTCAAAGTACGTTCCCATATGCTCAGCTATGGAAAGGTGAATTAAACTTAAACCTTCTAAAATCAAAATTATAGAGATGCTAGATAGAACTACAGAATAATAAATTCCATATTTTTTACTTTTGGGATTGTGTAGTGATGAGAGTAATTTCACGAGATTGTTTCATTGTTACAGAATATAAGATTGGTCTTCCATTTTTGGAAATATCTAATTAATGTTAGATCGATATTTTTAGGAACAAATTGATTCATTTTTTAAAATTAATTTTCTCCAGTGCGCTATTGTGAATAAAAAGATCTGTCTAATCCAAATATTACACACTATGATAAGCTAACAAAAACAATTTTTTATTGTTTCAAAAGCTCCCGGCACGGTGTGTACATCTGCAACTATTGGTTCTGTTCCAAATTTTTTTAATTCATCTGCAGTAAACTGTCCAATCGCAACAGCTTTTGTTGTTCTAAAATTTTGTAATAATGTCTCTTTATCCATGTCCATTAACATAATGTCAAAAAATGCATTTACAGATGATGCACTTGTGAATAGAATACCGTCAACTTTTTTGTTCGCAAATAATTCCCTAAATTCATTCCATTGCGATGTATCACGAAAGGAACAAACGTCATAAAGATAGATTTCTTTTACCATTAATCCAATTTTTTCAAGAAGTTGAGCCAGAAACGGAGTGGAAGCGCCGCTTCGTGGAATTATAACTTTTTTTCCTTCAGCATTTAGTCTTGTAAAGACCTCTCCCACCCCTACAGAAGAAAACCTAACTGGCATGTGTGCAACTCTGATTCCCTCAGTCTCAAGTGCCGCTTTTGTTTTTGGTCCTACTGCCATCACAGTAGTATTTGCCACTGCAAGTTGGAGTTTATCATATTTGGAAACTTTTCGTGCAGTATCAAACAAAAGTTTGACTGCTTTTGAACTCATGAAAACCGAAAAATCTGGATCTTCTTCTTTTATCGCGTTTAGAAATTCATCTACAATTTTTTCTCCTTTGCTTACAAGTTCTATTGTAGGAAGAGGAATAGGCTTTGCTTTTGCATTTGTAATTAATTGTATGAATTCTTCGGAATCTTCTTTAGATCTAGTAATTGCTATTGTTTTACCTGCAATCATTTTCTCCACCCAATTATTTCTGACAGTTTAACTACCTTACCTATTATAATTATTGACGGAGGCCTAATTTTGGCCCGAATTACCTTTTGTGAGATGTTTGAAAGATCTCCCTTTATCATTTTATGTTGTGGTGTGGTCCCATTTTGTATTATTGCAACAGGTGTTTTTTTATCCAACCCTCCTGCAATCAAACTTTTGCAAATTTTTTCTAATCTTGAAAGTCCCATCATGATTACTATGGTATCTACAGATTTTGCAAGTTTTTTCCATTTAACAGATTCCTTTGTCTTTTTTGCATCCTCGTGTCCTGTCACAAAAACAACTGATGAAGCATAGTCTCTATGAGTAAGTGGAATTCCGGCATATTCTGCAGAACCAATACCTGAGGTTATTCCAGGAATTATTTCATATTTTATCTTGTGTTTTCGAAGAAATTCTGCTTCTTCTCCTCCCCTGCCAAAAATAAATGGGTCACCTCCCTTTAGTCTGACCACGTTTCTTTTTGTTTTTGCAAACTTTAACATCAAATCGTTTGTAGAGTCTTGGTGTTTGTAATCATCTCCGACGTCACGACCGACATAGATCTTTTTGGTACTTTTTGGTATCATCGATATGATTCCTTTGCTTATCAGTCTATCGTAAAGGACCACATCAGCAGACTTGATTGCCTCAACAGCTTTTAGTGTAATAAGGTGGGGGTCTCCTGGCCCTGCTCCAACTATGTATACTTTGCCTGTCATTTTTTATTCCATTCCTCTACTTTTTTTCTCCAATTTTTCGCAAGCTCTGCTATTCCTTTTTCAGCAAGCTCTGACGCTATCTGCTTTCCAAGTTCTTTTGCTTGCGAAGGTTCTCCAGTTTTTTCCACATTAATGGATTTGCTACCATCAACGGAATAGACTATGACATGTAGTTTTAGCTTGTCTCCTGTTTTTTGTGCAAGGGCACCTACTGGGAATCTGCAACCAGAATCCACAAAAATTGACAAGGATCTTTCAGCTTCAATGGCAGAACGCGAATCAGGATCCTCGATTGTTCTTAGTAATTTGATTAGCTTGTGATTATCCTTTCTTGATACTATTGCAAGCGCACCTTGGCCAGGAGAAGGTGGAAAGTCAGATGTCGAAAGCCTTTCAAATTTTACATCCAACCCTAGTCTTCCAATTCCAGCTTCTGCAAGAATAACTGCATCAAACTTTCCATCATCAATCTTTTTAATTCTCGATTCAATATTTCCCCGAATTGGTTTGACGATAAGATCAGGCCTTATACGCGAAACTTGTACTGCTCTGCGAAGACTGCTTGTACCAATTATTGCACCTTTTTTAATTTTATCAAGAGTATAGCCACCTTTAGAAATGAATACATCGTTTGCAGCTTCCCTCTTTGGAATGCATGCCAAGATGAGCTCGTCAGGGAGTTCTGCAGGTACATCCTTTAAGCTGTGGACTGCAAAGCCAACTTTTTTTTCAGACACTGCGCGATCAATTTCTTTTTCAAATATTCCCTTTTGGTTTATGCTAAAAAGCGGCCTTGCGTCAGTATCACCTTTGGTCTTTATTAGAATTATTTCATATTCTGTTTCTGGGGATTTTTTTTTCAGTTCAGATATTACCCATTTTGTCTGGGCAAGTGAAAGTGGACTTCCTCTGGTTCCTATTTTATACTTCGTGTTTTCACCGCTTTAAGAGATTTTTGGTATGCTTCTAAGGTCTTGTGTAAATCATCAGTTGTATGAGCATCAGACAAGAACACAGTTTCAAATTGAGACGGTGCAACAAAGACCCCATTTTTCAAAAGTGTCACAAATAGTTTTTTGAATTTTTTGGCATCGGCTTTTTTTGCAGTATCATAATCTTTTACAGGTTTGTTAGTAAAAAAGATCTGAAACATTGAGCTGATAAAATTAATTTGGTGTGGAATCTTCAAATCTGTTGCCAGATCTTTAATGGCTTTAGCCAGTATGGTACAGCTTATCTCAAGTTTCGGATAGATCTTGTTTTTGTTCTTGTTTATTGTCTTGATGGATTCTATTGCCGCAGTAACAGAAACAGGGTTACCAGCATATGTACTTGCTTGGTATACCTTTCCTTCTGGTGACAACATGTCCATTATTTCGTTTTTTCCTCCTACGGCAGAAATGACAAATCCGTTTCCTAGTGCCTTTCCAAGGGTAGTAAGATCTGGTTTTATTGAAAAGTATTTTTGTGCGCCTCCTGTGGACATTCTGAATCCTGTAACCACCTCATCAAATATCAAAGGCACATCATTATCTTTTGTGATTTTTCTAATTTCAGAGAGAAATTTTTTTTCTGGTAAAATTAGACCCATATTTGCTAGGACTGGTTCTATTATTACACCTGCTACATCTTTTTGTTTTTCAAGTACAGAATCAAGTTCTTGTGAATTGTTATATTGTACAACAAGCGTATTCCTAGAAACTTCATCTAATCCTCCTTCTGAAATTGATATCCCGTTATGAGCTGCTCCAGATCCTGCCTTTACAAGAACAGAATCATGGGCTCCATGGTAGCACCCTTCAAATTTTACTATTTTTTTCTTCTTTGTAAAACCTCTGGCAAGTCGTATTGCAGTCATGGTTGCCTCACTTCCCGTATTTACGAGTCGCACTTTTTCCATTGAAGGGTAATTTTTTACAATTAATTCTGATAATTCAACCTCAATATCGGTCGGCGCACAGTACAATGTGCCATTTTTTAATTGTGATAAAACTGCTGAGAGGATTTCTTTTCTTCCATGTCCTAAAAGCAGGGCACCATATCCATTACAAAAGTCAAGATATCTATTACCGTCTACATCCCAGATCACACTACCGTCTGCTTTTTTTACAAAGAACGGATATGGATCATACAATCTAACAGGGCTGTTTATTCCTGATGGAATAACCTTCTTTGCCCGTGAAAATAATTTCTTTGAGTTTGACATCATATAAAGGTAAAATGATTATTATTATAATCTGTATGAAAAGCGTTGGATTATACATCTTTTAAAGCCAATTTATGCCTAAAATAAGACAAGATTTCTAAGTATATGATACCTAAAATTGATTAGCATTCGCTTAAAGGGTTCGAGTCCGATGGTTTTTGAACTGACAGTCGGTACGAGAACCGAGGGTTTGTGAAAATAATTTTTCAAAAAGATTCAGCCTTGCGTCTAAAAATTAGATCATTTGTATGACAAAACATTACTGAGTATATATAATGGAGATATGTCGAACCAGCATGCCTCAAACAAAACCTATAGTAAGTATTGTAAATGTTGTAGCTTCGGCATCTGTTGATCAAAGAATTGATCTCAATGTAATTACGCAAACTTTTCCTGATGTTGAGTATCATCCTGATCAATTCCCAGGTTTAGTCTTCAGACTAAAATCCCCAAAAACTGCAACATTGATTTTTAGTTCTGGTAAGATGGTTTGTACCGGCGCAAAATCAGAAGAACAGTCTATCAATGCAGTAAGAAGTGTAGTACAAAAACTTCGAAAGGGTGGCATCAAAATAAAAAAAGATGCAGTTATTGTTATACAAAACATGGTGGCTTCTGTAGACCTTGGTGGAAAAGTTCACCTAGAAAGAGCTGCGAGAAGCTTGCCAAGAAGTATGTATGAACCAGAACAATTTCCTGGCCTGATACACAGAATGCTTGATCCAAAGACAGTGATTTTGATTTTTGCAACAGGAAAATTAGTATGTACGGGCGCAAAAAAGGAATCCGACGTGTACAGAGCAGTACACCACTTGCACACGGTGCTTGAGCAAAAAAAACTGATGATATACGAGTGACAACTATTTTTCAGATACAAGTTTTTCATCGTATCCTTCATACAGATGACGTAGATGAACTGTACTCACATTTGAAAAATGATGATCATATTTCAAAATTAGTCTCTTTTGAAAATGAACCTACAGACGCTTCTTGGGGTGAAAGATTCTTTCATATGCGAGATCCGGATGGCTATCAACTATTGTTTGTGACCTCAATCAGAAAAAGGTCTTCAGGAAGTTGAAATAATTAGCAATGGTTAGTCCATGAATAACAAGATATGGAAGGTTCTCTCTAAACTAGGAGAGCAAGCAAACAAAGAACGATGGGGAGAGGTAATGGCTCCTCCTGAAGATAGAATGCTTGCCATCACAGCTGATACAGGTATGTTTTTTAACATAATGCTAAAGGCAATGCAAGCTAGAAGGATACTAGAGATAGGCACCTCCACTGGATATTCGACGCTTTGGTTTGCTGATGCAGTAAAACAAAACAACCACAACAAGACAGAAACAGAAAAACCTATTATCACTATAGATGAGGATCCCTCAAAGATTCAGAGAGCTAGTGAAAATTTTGATGAAGCTGGTGTGAAAGACATTATAGAAATAAGAGAGGGTCAAGCTAAGCACATCTTATCTGAGATGTTAAAAGATTATCAGAATAAAAGTGGCAACAAAAAGGTTGGCAGTTTATTTGACTTTGTTTTCCTTGATGCAGATAAAGAAAATTGCATAGATTATTTTGAATTGACCTTGCCTATGCTAAGAGTAGGGGGAATTATTGCCGCAGACAACATGCTTCATCCAGAAAGTTCCATACCAGAGATGACAAAGTATGGTAATTACGTCAAAAACAAGTCAAACGCCCAGTCTGTGACAGTGCCTGTTGGCAACGGTGAAGAAATTACAATTAAAATTAGCTGAGTTTGTATAAGCATAAGTAATTATCACGGTAATTGAATCTTAATGATGTTCATAACCCTAATTAAATTTAGGAAGAAAGCAAGAGACGTCGTTGAAGTTGGTAAAAAGATCATGTAAAACCTACTGCCTAATGTAAAAATAATTGGCACATACTGGACACTGGGGAGATATGATGCTGCTTGGGTGTATGAAGGTACTAGTGAGAAAGACGCGATAAAACTTTGGATTGATGCTGGAGACGCGGTGCGAACAGAAACCTTGGTTACAATATCAAGAGAAGAAGCAATGAAACTTCTTTAACACAAAATAGAGTGGACTGACTTTACATGCATCACGAAATACGTAAGATTCTAAATTTGTACAAAGCAGAATTACAGTAAATTATCCAAAACTATGCATGTCTCCTTACTTCCTCGATCATTTTCTCCCCTTCATCAAGTTTCAATTTTTTTCGTAACATCGTTACAACATTTCTTGTTGTAACATTGGTCATACCACAAGCTTTTGCGATTTCAACCTGAGTCTTTTTTTCCAAGTTGGTTACTACAGCCAAATATAGTGCTCCAGCAACTAACGACATTGGATTCTTACCGTAAGCTATCTCTTTTTCTTTGGCTTTTGATATAATATTTATTGCATCTCTTCTAGTTTTCTCACTTACTCCTATGATGCTACAAACCCTTGTAACAAATTCGATGGGATCGTAGGGTTCAAACCTTAGATCCAAACTATTGACTAATTTTCTGTATGAAAGAGAAAGATCTCCTTTTCTTATATTTCCAGCACGCGCAATATCCTGCAAAGTTCTTGGTGTATTCGTAGCTCTACATGCGGCATACAATGATGCAAGGATTAGCGAAGTAATACTTCTGCCTCTTGTCATGTGTTTAGCCACTGCCTTTCTATAGATGTATGCTGTTTCCTCAATTACAGACTCTGGTATGACGAGCTTTCCTTTCATTGTATCAAGTAGCATGAATGCTTGCTTGAAATTTCTGTCGACCCCCCTTGATTTACTATGCGTATCCCACGTTCTGAGTCGACGGAAAGTTTCTTTCATGTAACCAGATAAGGAATTGCCAGATGCATCTCTATTGGCATAGTCAATAGATGTAGCTAAACCTTGATCATGTACTGCAAGTGAGGTAGGAGGACCAGTTCTACTTCTATCCAAGTACTGTTCTCGTGTGTTTATGCGGTATTCTGCGTTGTCAGAGTCTTCCATCTTTTCAATCAGGACTTGACCACAGCTTCCACACATAACCTCTCCTTTTTGTTCGTCAGTGATCAATGGTCCTTTAATACATCTGACTTGTTTGCATTTATCAAATATTTCATCAGGTAAGATATTCATTGTTCTTATATGGTCTAATTTATTATATTAAAAAATTGCCCAAAATTTTTCACTATCAAAGTAACAAAAAATGCATCTCTATGCAGTGTTCTCAAGCATAGAGAGCAAGGGAAAAGAATCCCATTGGTATAGATGGTAGCTGAGCACTCCAGAACAGATCTTGCCATATTTATCATAAAATCTGTTTGACTCTTCTTCTGTAGCTTCAAAGATGGCCATACCAGTTTTGTTATCGTTAAATGGTCCTGACCAGATGAATTTTCCAGCTGACTGCCATTCATCGACAAGTTCAATTACTGGTGGTGTAATTCTTTTCAAGTCTTCTTCTTTTGTATTCTGATCAAGTGAGCTTACTAAAACCCATAATTTTTTTTCAGAAACTGTTTCAGTTATTTGTGACATGATACTAAATAGTATTCTTGCTATTTAAACACCAAAGACATTCCCTCTTCTGATTCTAATTCTATAGAATGAGAATTAGATAAGCCTACTGCAAAAAAACCGTGGGAACTTGGTCTGCCAGTAAGTTTTGATTTGCCAAACCTGTAATAATCTTCTCCTTTAATTTCATAATACTTTTACAACCAACACAGACATACCAGACGTATGAAAAATTATGACGTAGAAGACACATGGCATTATCATAATGGTACCAAGCATCCAAATGGAACCTTGCTTAACAGATCTCATACATACCATCCTGGATGTCTAGAGATGTAGAGATTCTAACCAAATTTGGACGAGGCTTTTATGATTTACATATTCGGCCATTTTGGGACGCAATGTCTTTTTTTTGTTTGATTGATGTTGTTCGCTAGTTACATGTTTTTCAATTTCTTTCTCATCTATTTCTGTTGAGCATATGTTACAATAAACTATCAATGATATTATTTCATGAAATGAACTTTTAACATTTTATACAGTTTTTGGATTTTGTTTCTGACACTAGTCTTGTGAACTGATTATTGGATTTGTAAGGGTGGACGTCTTTTGAATTTACTTACTGTTTGTCCTTATGGCTTGATTAATGGAAAAATGAATCAAGATGAGAAATGAAGGTTTATGATAATTTGGTGATTCATCGGCTGACTAAAGTTCTCCCAACTAGCAATGTGAGACCTATAAGACCCAGATACCTATTATTCGGTGGCTAATCGTACCAATTCAGAAATTTGCTTACCTTTCTCTTGAGAAAGTGCTGTAATCCCACCGGTCAAACTTTCTGCTGTAATGCCTTTTCCCGCAAGTACTCGAGCAACCATAAGCGAAGTATTTCCCATCATGCAAACAAGCAATGACTTGCCATCAGCCCCTCCCAGTGCTTTATCCAAATCTTTAGGAATCTCTTGGGTTGCCAGAAGTCGCTCCACATCTTTGGCCTTTGGAACAGAGATCTTGCTTTCATCACAGCCAAGCGAATTTGCAATTAGCTCTATTCCCTCCTTGCGTGGAGTATACATTGTGTGAATCCAGAGAACTCTATTGTAGCCCCCGATGTTCGAGACAGCTTCCTGCAGGGTAACCTGCAGTCGGTTCTGCTTCTCTATCGTTGCCATGTTCTTTCTGTACTTTTGGATTCCATCAGCAATTATTACGACAAACTTTCCTCCATAACCACCAAAGTTTGCCATCTGCATCACCGCGTAAAGCGCAAGAGCACTGCTTTCCCCCACGTCGTGACCTTTGTCTACGAAAAACTTCAGCAACCGTTTTGTCTGCCCAAAATCTACTTCATGTTGTCCCGCATATCTTTCAGGCTCGTAGAATTTCAAACCCGTTGCCTTACCTTTCGTCCTTATTCCTGCAACATCTTGATCACCAAGTGGAAAGACTACATGCAGCGACTTCTTGCCATATTTCTCCATCAAGTATCTGCTCAAGCCACCCGAGGTGCCACCTGTACCAAAGGTGCAGACAATTCGAAATTCCGCAAGCGAATGGCCTTGTTCACGCAATTGCTGGTCCAGCTCCGCGGCAGTCACAGTTCTATGTACCTCAATGTTCAGCTCGTTGTCGTACTGTTCTGGACAGAAACAGCCGTAGATCTTCGCAAGAAGCTTTGCCAAGTTTATTATGTCCTGGCTCGCGAGAAGTGCTTCTACCTCAGAACTTGATCTACCGAAAATAGCAGGGTCGAACCCGAATTCAGAGAGCTGTGAACGAATGTTTGAAGCGGTTGCTTTGGCAGCCAAAAGATTCGGGTTGTCCTTCATTCCTGGAGCAGGGCAGATGTCCATGTCAAGATTTATGATACGTATTTTCTCGTTTCTCAACTCCTCGAAGACTCCTTCTTGAAGCTTTCTAGAGACAAGGGTAACGACATCTAGGCCGAGCTTAGCTATCTGTCCTAGAGCGATCCCAAAGTTACCCGAGGTCGCCTCGAATATCGTCTGTCCACGTCTAAGCTTCCCTGTGACAATAGCATCACGGACTATATGGACTGCCGGCCTTACTTTGATCGAGCCTGCTAGCAGGTTCGAATCGAACTTGCCGAAAACTTGAAGATCTATATCGGCAAGATTCAGGCCGTACTCTTTTCTTGCACATTCCCTCAAATCTTCAGTAATATCAATCAGGGGTGTTGCGTTGACAACCTTCACTTCGTCTGGTTTTTCTTCTAGGTGAGGAACCTTACTCCATATCTCTCGCTCAAAATCCTCAAGCAGAATGCTGTCAATGTTACTCTCTTTATTTTCCTGCAATCTTCTCCTCTGTGTTATCATGTGCAATAAGGTCTTATAAGATATATCATAGGCTTCCAATGGTTTTGGACCCAGCTTATCACAAAAGCTGAATACCGTGTGCTCTTCTATGAACTAATAATTCTTCCTCGCTTGATACCACATATCCACACATCTCACATCTTTGAAAGCCAAGGTCTTCAATCATCACTTCTCTAGCTAGAATGAAATTTGTAGAATCTATTTTACGTACACTGTATTCTGTTCGGTTTGTTTCCTTAAGAAAGTAGCCTAGAATCTGTTCTATATCAGTATCATTTACTATAACCGTTGATTCCTCAGTCTTTGCGCTAAAGCCGTGATCCTTTAGATAATTTTCTAGTTCTTGCGCTATTTTGTTGTCATATGCACAGTCAATAACTATCATGATATGATTTCAAAAGCATATTGTTCGAAATATGTCTTACTTCAAATGTTCTCGATTCATCTCGGGGTAAAATTCAAAATCCCTTTCCAAATTTTTTTTTGAGAATTGAAATTTGGTTAAAGTGTAAAACACTTTTAAAAGGATACTTTTTGATACTTAAAACTAGCCTACAATACGGGATCATCTTTAAATTAATAAAAGAGTCATCAATGTGCAAAATTGCTCAATAAGATAATCGGAAAATGTCCCAGTTTGCTTGTCCTAGCAATTATTATGGTTTTTATAATTCCTGTACAGTATAGTGTTGCACAATATTACCAGCCTGCACCAGCCCTACCACCACCGCAAGTATTTCCTGCTGCACCAACCGTATCACCAAATCCTGTTCAGGTAAATACAGCAGTAACTTTTAATGGAGACCCAACATCATGTTGCCCAACACCATCATATACATATGGATGGACATTAATGTCCAAACCAGCGGGTTCTTCAGCTACACTTTCAAGTACAACTGCTCAAAATCCAACGCTTACACCTGACTTTGTTGGCTCCTATGCAGTCTGTCTGGTTGTAACAGACTCGTATGCTCGGAGCTCACCACAACAATGTGCAACACTCATAGCTAATGCACCACCGTCACCACCAACTCCGCCCTCAATAGCACTTGCACCATCAGCTCAACCACCAAGCACTACACCTAGTACAGCTCCATCAACCACACCTGGTACAGCTCAGGCCGGAACTCCTAACGGAACAGGAGGGGGAGCTCTACAATGTCCACCAGGTTACAAATACGATCCTAATGTTGGTCAATGTGTTGCTCAAGGTGGCGGAGCTCTAAATTGTCCACCAGGTTACAAATACGATCCTAATGTTGGTCAATGTGTTGCTCAAGGTGGTGGAGCTCAGGTTCCCTCATGGATCAAAAACAATGCTAAGTGGTGGTCAAGTGGTCAGATAGGGGATGATGACTTTCTCAAAGGAATACAGTATCTTGTACAAAATGGAATAATAAATGCAGGTCCAAATACAATGCCTCCAGGTCAACAAACACAATCACTTACAGAATCTTCAGAATGTTACATCAAGATTGTTGGGATTAATGGCGAATACAATGAAGCTGGACTGACTGGGGCAATCAAAGTCCAATCATATGGCTGGACTTCAAACTCTAAATCATTTGCTGGCAGTCAGGCATCTGCAGTAAATCAGATGTACTTTGTACACAGTACAGACAAGGCCTCACCACAGCTCTACAAAGCAATAGCAAATGGAAATCATTTTAACAATGGCCAACTCCTCTGCAGAAAGGCAGATGGGGAGCAACAGCCGTACTTGAGCTATACCATGAGCAATGTCATCATATCGTCTTTCTCCCAAATTAATAATGGCGGCGAGCTACCTGCAGAGAAAATCTGGCTTAACTTTGCGTCAAGTCAGACTCTAGTTGATACATATAATCTGACTCCACAAAACCAACTAAACCCACAACCACTTCCCCCAAGTCCAGCTGGTGCAATCAAACCTGCAGTTCCATCATGGATTAAAAACAACGCTAAGTGGTGGTCTGAAGGACAGATAAGCGAGGACGAGTTTCTCAAGGGAATCCAATATCTTATCCAAAATGGAATCATAAATCATGTTAATGAAAGCTACAACACACTAACAAATGTTGCAAAATCAAAACATGATGCGTCAATGGCTGCCATTCAAAACACCAGATAGAGACCTAAAGTTTTGCGACAGACAGCATGTTTTTGGGAATTTTACATAAATTTTCATGCAGGCGATTGTCAATCTCCACAAGCTGAGTCCATTAACGTTTCAAGTCCTGTAAGACTCGGACTCTCACAAGTCTGAACCCTTTTCTCCATTTTTTATTCTAATTCATTATTCTAACGTTTTACGCATTTGTTCGTATTCCTCTTTTAGTATTTCATAAAATGGTCGCCATTTTACAGAATTGATATCAAGTTTTTCAAAAATCCATTGCACTAAATAAGCATGAAAAGAACAAAATCCAACATACGCTTTTTCTTCTATTCCTCTAACAACAACAGTTGGTTTATGGTTACATAACATACATTTGTCTTTCATCTTATACCACTTTTCTTTCCAGTCAAAACAATATCTACTAATATTTTTACCTTCTAAATATTTGAAAGTATCATTATCAAATTTATGATTATAATCTGTATGAAAACCGTTGGATTATACGCCTTTTAAAGCCAATTTATGCCTAAAATAAGACAAGATTGCGAAGGATCAGATACCTAAAATAGATTAGCATTCGCTTAAAGGGTTCGAGTCCGATGGGACTCATCTACCATCATGGTCTTATTTTCGACCCACTTTTAGAAAAAATATTAGATTTTGATTAGTTTAATTCTACAAAATGCAACTATTGAAGCAATTTGGCAAACCTGAAGATGAATTCTGATACATTTCAGGCAATAGATGTGTGACCGCGTAAAGATTTCATGACTAGGATAGTCATAATAGCAACGATAACATATTATTATTAATGGTGAGGCTAGCCTGTGGAGATTACGGATTTGAATGCGACTTTGTAATAGAACAAGATGATGTTCAGGCAGTATTAGATAAGTTCGCAAAGCATACATTTGGAGAACATGGAATAGAATACTCAAAAGAAGTCTTGACACAATTCATAGTAAGACAAAAGCGATATTGGAATGAACCTGAGGTTCGTCCCTAATTAGTCGTAAACTAACAGGAAGTACCTCTAATCCTATGACACCAAGAAGAAACAGGAAATTGAGCATGAAGATACGAAAATGGACAAAGATGGGAAAATTAATATGAGTGAATCATTCCGTGAAAGACTCAGACGCAGAGTAAAAGAGCCTAAAGTTCAAAATAAACTATTAGAATTTGGCATGACAGAAAAAGAATTGATAGACTTTATCGAGATACACATTGAAGAACTTTGTGCAGATTCGGACAGGCAATGCAGACTAGTTGATCAAAACAAGGCAGTAGATCAAGTAATAGATGAAATGTCAGATGCCCACTTTGACAATTTTGCTAAAGAAGTTATCAGATCTGTTTATAATCAAATAAAGAAAAAAAGAAAGAAGCCATACGATGAGGATACCGAAGCTGAACAATACACACAGCTAAACAGAACATTTGGCGAATCAACCAGGCGTTATGCAACACCAACACCATCTCCAAAGAAAGAGGAACAGCCAATACCACAATGACAGACAACAAATTATTGAGATCATAAGAGAGTGTGATGTAATGGCAGAAGGGGTTTATAACGAGATACATGGGTGAAATAATGGAGTTTGAGTCTATTTCTGAATTAAAAAAATTACTTGCTCAAAATTATAAAATAGAAAAAGTTGAACCTCGCATGTTTACCTCTGATGCCGAAGTCAATATTGTAATGGTTACACTAGTTTCTACTGATGGCAAAACACAAACAATTAAAGCATATAGAGAAGAATCACATGCGTTAAGAGAGTTTGTAAGAAATTTGCATTAATTTTTATCCATTATTATTGTAGCACTTACAATGTTTTGACCAATGAAGTGCACAGCCTATTAACCAATGGCTTTTACAACCACATATAACACATTTTTTTGCCAATTACTATAATGATTCCGTTTTAGATCCACTTAGTGGAATAAGAAAGTTTATTCTAGTTTTTTAAAAAATTGGCGAGCTTTCTTTTAGTTTTCAGTATAGATTAAGAGTTGGTAAAACTAGCTTCTGTGTAGATGGTATAAACAATTGAATGGAAATCATAGCGATTAGAGTTATAATCTATATGAAAATCATGACAGGCTATTGCTTTTAATCGTACTTTTCCCTAAAAATCAAATAAGGAATTGCAAATTTGTTTTTGTATTGGCTGTAAAGGCTAAATGTGATTAGCGTATTTCACAATTAACTACGGTGTCATGACTTGCGTTACCCACAGTACAGGTATTATGTCCATTTCCACCATCAATAATATCTGAACCAGTACCTACTGTGATTCTGTCATTTCCTGAACCGCCCTTTATGATGTTGTTACCGTTACCAGCTATGATGGTGTCACCTCCTGTGCCTCCAAATATCACATTATCACCATTTCCTGCAATGATACAATCACCAGCTGTTCCAGCACGAATGATATCATTACCACCAAGGCCAATTATCAAATTAGGAACATCACTTTTTCCGATTAGAATATCGTCATTAGATGTACCCATTACCAAGTTGTAAGACGATGCAGGTTTACCACATGCTAATACTGTCACTGATTGTGTAAGTGATTTTGAATTACCAAACTTGTCAGTGGTATTCCATTCTACTATTGTCTTACCAAATGGATATGATGCGGTAGCATTGTTTGTTATTTTTGGAGATGTATCAATAATACCAGTGGCTGTTGCTTGTCCAGTTTGTATTGGTGTTTCAAGTGCAGTGGCATTTACAACTATATTAGCTGGAATTACTAGTTGTGGTGGAGATCTATCAACTACAGTTATCTTTTGAGTTGCAGTAACAGAGTTTCCAGATGTATCAGTAGCTTTCCATGTCACAATAGTTTGGCCAAATGGAAATACTTGTGGTGCATCATTTGTAATGGAAGCAATACCTACGGCGTCTTTTGCTGTAGCATTACCAATCTCTACATGATTACTTGCAGGACTGGTTGCATTAACAACAATATCTTTTGGTGCTACAATAGTAGGTACAGTTGTATCAACTACACCAACTGTCTGAGTGGCATTAGATATGTTACCAGCTGCATCTTTTGCAGTCCATAGAACTATAGTTTTGCCCAATGGGAAGACTTTGGTTGCATTATTGGTTATTGTGACTGGCTCAACATCGGTTGCTGTTGCGTTACCTAGTGATACCGTATTATCAGTAAGGGAAGTAGCTTCTACTTTGATGTCCTTTGGTATGATCAA
>Ga0209515_10000448_pt1 | contig 76118 bp, 67 predicted proteins | sample Subgroupgradi54m_FD_187454 | JGI IMG/M metagenome (GOLD analysis project Ga0209515, IMG submission 187454) | Subsurface groundwater microbial communities from S. Glens Falls, New York, USA - GMW60B uncontaminated upgradient, 5.4 m (SPAdes)... ...
TGGGCCACCGTCGGGCCGGACGCACCGGAGATCGACAAGATCCGGCACTACCACGATCATCCTGGGTACCTCCAGCCACACGTCGATGCGGTGCGCGCTGCGCTGGCAACGCTCGCGGAGCGGGCCGGATCGGCGGCACCGCCCGATCGCGATCCGCAGCGGACCCGGTTGGTCTTCACCGCGCACTCGATTCCGTCCACAATGGACACCACCAGCGGACCGGCGGGTGGCCGGTACACCGCCCAGTTGCGCGAGACAGCGGCGTTGGTCGCCGCGGCGGCAGCCCCGGAGCTGGCCTGGGATCTGGTATGGCAGAGCAGGTCGGGTGCGGCGCACGTACCCTGGCTGGAACCCGACGTGAACGACCACCTGGAATCGTTGGTGGCGGACGGGGTGACCGGCGTGGTGGTCAGCCCGATCGGCTTCGTCAGCGACCACCTGGAGGTGGTCTGGGACCTCGATCACGAGGCGGCGGCGACCGCGCAGAAGCTGGGCCTCGGCTTCGCCCGGGCGGGCACCCCCGGCACCGACCCCCGCTTCGTGGCGATGATCCGCGAACTGGTCGTTGCGGGGGCCGTGACGGATCCGGACTCCTGCCCGGCGCGCTGCTGTCCCGCCCCGCCGGTGCGGCCCAGGGCGCCCGATCGGCTGGACACCCGCCCGTAACGGCCCCACCGCGTGCCGGCCACTTCGATCAGCGAGGATGTTCGTCATGAGCAAGCGCATGCAGGCGGCGCCATGAGTGAGCGTAAGGCGATCGAGTCCTGGCTGACCGACATGGACGGGGTACTCGTGCACGAGGGCCAGCCGGTCCCCGGGGCTCCGGAGTTCGTCGGCCGGCTGCGCGCCTCCGGCAAACCGTTCCTGGTGCTCACCAACAACTCCCGGTACACCGCCCGGGACCTGAGCGCGCGGCTGTCCCGGATCGGCATCGACGTACCCGAGCGGGCCATCTGGACCTCGGCCCTGGCCACCGCGCAGTTCCTCGACGACCAGCGCCCCGGCGGGACGGCGTACGTGATCGGCGAGGCGGGGCTGACCACCGCGCTGCATGCGGTGGGGTACATCCTCTCCAACCACCAACCGGACTACGTTGTGCTCGGGGAGACCCACACGTACAGCTTCGAGCAGATCACCACCGCGATCCGGCTGATCAATGACGGGGCGCGCTTCATCGCCACGAACCCTGACTCGACCGGTCCGTCCGCCGAGGGCGCGCTGCCGGCCTGCGGCGCAGTCGCTGCATTGATCACGAAGGCGACCGGCGGCATCGAGCCGTACTTTGTCGGTAAGCCCAACCCGATGATGATGCGCTCGGCGCTCAACTCCATCGAGGCGCACTCCGAGACGACCGCGATGATCGGCGACCGGATGGACACCGACGTGCTCTGCGGGCTGGAGGCTGGGCTGCACACGATCCTGGTACTCACCGGGATCAGTACCCGCGCGGATGTCGAGAAGTTCCCGTACCGGCCGTCGAGGGTGCTCGACTCGGTCGCCGATCTGCTGGGCGAGGTGTGACATGGGCGGGAGCCCGCAGGGCGGCTCACCGCAGTGGCTGCAGCTGACGAAGGCCGAGCGGCGCGCCGCAGCCAAGGCAGCCAAGGCTCAGGCTGCCGCGGCGCAGCGGCGCTGGCAACTGCTCCGCCATGTCCTGGCCGGTGGCGCGGTGCTCGCCGTGATCGTCTGGATGTTCGTCTTCTTCCGCGGCTCCGGCGACCCGGCGACCAACGCGGCCGCGCAGGCTTCCGCCACGCCCGTGCGGACGACGCCGGCCCGGACCACGGCTGCGGCGACCACGGCTCCGGCGACCGCGGCTGCGGCGACCACCGCTGCGGCGAACCCGGTGTTTCCGCCGCTGCCCGAGGGCGCTGACCCGGCGTTGGGCACCAAGCCGACCACCAGCGCCGGCACGGGCCAGCTGACCGAACTGCGCGTCACCACGCTGATCGAAGGCGGTGGCGCTGCGGCCAGGGCCGGCCAGCGCATCACGGTGAACTACGTGGGGGTCTCGTACACCACCGGGGCGGAGTTCGACGCGTCGTGGAAGCGTTCCGATCCGTTCACGTTCCAACTCGGCGCAGGTCAGGTCATCAAGGGCTGGGACCAGGGTCTGGTCGGGGTGAAGCTCGGCAGCCGGGTACAGATCGACATCCCGTCGAGCCTCGGGTACGGCGACAATCCGGGCGGTACCAGCCCAGCCGGCCCACTGCGCTTCATCGTGGACGTGCTGGCGCTTCAGTAGCGTCGGGACGATCCGCCTCTGAAGGTGTGTGCGGCGCAGGCTAAAGTCGCGGCCCGGCCGGCCGAAAACGACGGTGGAGGGATCCCCACCTCCCGCAGGAGCACGGACGCCCTGTTGTCTCGACGTCAGGAGCGTCGTCGCGCCAGAGAGGGCCTGTGCCATGTCCGTCTCCGAGATCGACCTCAACACCCCACACACCGGCCTGCCCGCGGACATCATCCCGCTGCAGTACCACGCGCAGATGCTCCTGGATGAGCACCGGATGAACTCGTTCCGGGAGGCGATCACCCAGGTCGTCCGCTCCGGCATGCACGTGCTGGACCTGGGTGCGGGTACCGGCGTGCTGTCGTTCTTCGCCAGCCAGGAGGGGGCCTACGTCACCGCGATCGAGCAGGAGCCGGGGGTACTCGCGGCAGCCCGCACGGCGCTCACCGACGCGGTCGGGGACAAGGTCCGGCTGGTACACGCCGATGCCCGGACCTACACGCCGGACGAACCGGTCGACGTCGTGCTGTGCGAGATGATGCACGTCGGGCAGTTCCGTGAGCGCCAGGTTGAAGTCATCGACGGGTTCAAGCAGCGGTACCGGGAGCGCTTCGGTGACCCGATGCCGCGGTTCATCCCCGAGGCGTGCATCCAGGCGGTCCAGCCCGTTCAACAGGACTTCACCTTCCATGGCTACGCCGTGGCGGCGCCACTGTTCCAGGACGCGTTCGCGCTGCAGCCCCGTACCGTCGAACTCGCTCCACCGAGCGTGTTCCAGCAGTTCTTCTACGACGAGGTACTGCCGCAGACCTGCAGCGCCGACCTGGAGCTCACCTTCGAGCGCGCCGGTTGGTTCAACGCGGTCCGGATCATCACGAAGAACGTGCTCGCGCTGCGGATGGCACCGCCGGCCAGCGTGGACTGGCTGATGGGGTACCTGGTGGTGCCGCTGCCGGCGCCGGTGTACGCCGAGGCGGGCGGGTGTGTCCGGCTCAGCTTCGGATACCGGCCGGGAGACGAGATCGGCGCGCTCACCGACAGCGTGCGCATCCACGTCCCCGGTGGTGGCGTGGGGTAGCAGCCGATGCTCCCCATGACTGTCGCTCGGCCCGGGTCGGCGGACCTACCGGACTCCCGTTGCGCCGAGCTGGTGGCGCCCGGCCGGTACCGGCGGCTGCTGCCGTTGGCGGTCAGCGTGCTGGTGATCGGGGTGCTGACCGCTGCCGCGGTGCTGTACCAGGTCAAGAGCTGGTCGCCGGTACCCGGCCAGAACCGTTCCGGGGCAGCCGATCCATCCGCTGGGCGGCCGCCGGCGGGCGCTGCTGCGCCGTCGGGCGATCCGGCGACGGTGACCGGGGCGTGGCCGAGCGCCAGACCGGTGAGCACGCCCGCGAAGGTCCCGGACGGCACCACCTTCACCCCGTTGATCTATCTCAATGTGCTGACTGCCGTCGGTACCGCAGCCACTCCGGACGGCACGACGCTGCGCCTGGTCGTGCGGGTCGGCTCCAATGCGCCGGTCGAGCTGCACCGGCTACCGGCAGAGCAGTCCGTACAGTTCCCCGCCTTCGCGGCAGCCGGCGACGAGCTCGTCTGGGCCGAAGTGACCGAAGTGCAGGGGCGCACCGACACCCAACTGTGGCGGGCGAACTGGCGTACTCCGGCGCTGGCGGAGCCGCTGACCGCGGACACCGGCGACATCGTGTTCTTCAACTCGCAGTACGACCTCGTCGTGGTGGACGGCCGGGTGTACTGGGCGGCGGTCGCGCACAGCGCCGCGTCCGCCACCGAGGTGCGCTCGGTGCCGCTGGCCGGGGGTACTGTCACGACCCGGCTCGTCAACGGCGGGTACGCCCTGTCGGCCTGGCCCTGGCTGGTCAGCGCCGCCGGTGGGGCGGCCGAACCGGTGCAGCTGCTCAACCTGGACACCGGCCAGCGGGTGCAGGTCTCGGCCAGCCCCACCGAACTGGTCGCCTGCAGCCCGACCTGGTGCCGTGCGTTCCTGCTCAGCAGCATTGCCACCGAGGCGCCGCGGATCGAGCTGATGCGCCCGGACGGTACGCAGCGGCGACCGATCGGCGCGGACCGGACGAGCGTGGCGCTGCAGGACGTTGCGCTGCTCGACCGGTTCGAACTGGTGCTGCAGGACAGCGACGCCTCGATCGTCGTCGGCCCGCGGTTGCTGCTCTACGACCTCACGACCGGTCGGCTGCTCCAGGTCGCGACGGACGTGGACACCGTGCAGGCCCGCGGCGGCCTGCTGTGGTGGTCGACGGCCTCCAGCGGGACGGATCGGTGGTACTGCCTCGACCTGCGCACGCTGGGCTGAACTCGGCTACCGCCGCGGGCTGAACTCGGCTACAACAGGGGTGCGTTGCAGGCGGCCACGAGCGCCCGTCGGCAGGCCGCCAGCAGCGGGCGCAACGCCGCGTCCCGTTGCTGGGCCTCGTACCCGGTGACCGCTCCGCCGGGGGCTGCGTGCTCGGCCAGCGCGAGGACCCGCTCCAGCACGCTGGCCCGGGCGAAGAGCCGGCGGGCCCGTGGGTCGTACCCGGGTGGCAGCTCCGTGCCGTTGTCCGGGCGGCGTAGCGCGGCCAGCGCCCCGGCCAGCTCCGGGCGCCACTGCGCCACGTCGAGTTTGGTGAGCACCCGGGTCGCTTCGGCCAGCGTCGCGGAGAGCTCCGCCTCGGCCTCGGCCGCGGTCGGCTCCGCGCTGTGCCGGGCCGGTTCGGGCAGCGGATAGCAGCGCCACAGCACGGTCTCGAAGGTCATTCCTGAGCCGGAGGTGTGGGTGCGTACCTCCGGCACCAGTCCGATCCGATCGGCCAGCACCGCCTCGCCGGTGAGCAGCGCCGACGAGGTGAACGGGCCCGGCCCCGGCAGGCCGCGCGGGTCACCGGGGGCCGGCATCACCAGGCGTACCTCGTCGGGGTGCAGCCGGGACAGGACCGCGAGGCCTTCGCTGAGCGGAACGTCCGTCCACTGGCCCGGGGCGTCGGCGACCAGGTGCTCCTCGTCGCCGACGATCTCGTCGGCCACGTCGTCGTAGGGCACCAGACCGGCCCGCCAGGCGCGGACCCACGCGACGAACCGGCTCGACCGGCGCACCGGAAGAGTCGCCGCGCGTGCTGTCGGGGACATGCCGCAAGGGTACGTGCTGGGCAGCGCACATGTCTCGGGTCTGCACCTACCCTGCAACGCCGTGCACGGCGGGTACTCCGACGACGCCGCGCGCCGCCGGGACCGGTCGGCGCGGCGCGGCTACCCTCGGGCGCCATGGGCAGGACATCCGACGGTGACGTGTTGGCGGGCGACTGGCGGCGTCGACGGGTGGTGCCCGAGGTCGACGCGGAGCCCGACCTGGTGGTCGAGGATGTGGACTCCGGCTTCTGCGGCGCCGTGGTCGGCTTCGAGGCGGGCGCGCTGGTCCTGGAGGACCGTCGCGGCGCGCGCCGGAACTTCCCGCTGCTGCCCGCGGCGTTCCTGCTCGACGGCGCGGTGGTCACGCTCCGGCGGCCGGCCGCTGCAGCTGCCGGTACCGGGCGGGCCGGGGTCGCGGGCGGGGCGGGCGGCCGGCGTACCGCCTCGGGCTCGATCGCGGTCGACGGGGTCGCCGCGCGGGTCGCCCGGGCCAGCCGGATCTGGGTCGAGGGAGTGCACGATGCGGCGCTGGTGGAGCGGATCTGGGGCGATGACCTGCGGATCGAGGGCGTGGTGGTGGAGCCGCTGGACGGCATCGACGCGCTGCCCGAGGCGGTGCGCGCCTTTCAGCCCGGCCCCGGCTGCCGGCTCGGCGTACTCGTGGACCATCTGATCCCCGGTTCGAAGGAGAGCCGGATCGTCGCCGCGGTGACCTCACCGCACGTGCTGGTCACCGGCCATCCGTACGTGGACATCTGGGAGGCGGTCAGGCCGGCCGGGCTGGGCATCGGGGCCTGGCCGCACATTCCCCCCGGGCAGCCGTGGAAAGAGGGCGTCTGCGCGGCACTCGGCGTCGCCGATCCCGCACAGCTGTGGCGCCGGGTGCTCGCCTCGGTGCGCAGTTTCCGCGACGTCGAGACACCGCTGGTCGGCGCGGTCGAGCGGTTGATCGACTTCGTGACCGGGGCGCCGGAGTAGAACGCGCCCGGACCGCTACCGCAGCGCTACCGCGTACCATCCGGGCCGCTGCGGGTACGGCCATCGGCCCGCTTGGTGGCCCAGCGGCCGGTGGCGGGTATGCGGGGACGTGCGGTGCCGTGTCACGATCGTGCAGTGGCATTGGTGTGGCTCCTTGCAGCGATCGGTCTCGCGGTCGCCGAAATCTTCACAACGACTTTCGTATTGATAGTGTTCGCGGCCGGTGCGCTCGCGGCGGCCGGGGTGGCGGCGTTCCCTGTGCCGCCCGCCGTGCCGTACATCGTCTTCGCCGTGGTGACGACGGTGGCGCTCGGGGTGGTCCGCCCGGTCATCCAGCGGCACCGGGCCGTACCGGCGGTGGCAGAGGCGCACATCGGGCTCGGCGCGGTCGACAGCGCCTTCGGTGTGGTGGTGGAACAGGTCGATGTCGACCACGGTCTGGTCAAGATCGGTGGCGAGCTCTGGAGCGCCCGGGCGTACGAGGGCAGTCAGGTCCTTGAGCCGGGCGAGCGGGTGCGCGTCATCGAGATCAAGGGTGCTACGGCGATGGTTTGGAGAATGAATGGGACCGGTTGAGGGCGTACTTCTCGTACTGTCCGCTGGTATCGCGCTGCTCGTGGTGATCAGCCTGTTGCGGGCGGTACGGGTCGTTCCGCAGCAGCGGATGGACGTGGTGGAGCGGTTGGGTAAGTACAAGCGCACGCTGGGGCCGGGGCTGAACATCCTGGTGCCGTTCATCGAAACGGTCCGCACCAAGGTGGACATGCGCGAGCAGGTGGTCAGCTTCCCGCCGCAGCCGGTGATCACCTCGGACAACCTGGTGGTCTCGATCGACACGGTGCTGTACTTCCGGATCGTCGATCCGACCCGGGCGACGTACGAGATCGCCAACTTCCTGCAGGCGATCGAGCAGCTGGTCGTCACGACGCTGCGAAACGTCATCGGCGGGTTCGACCTGGAGAAGGCGCTGACCAGCCGGGAAGAGATCAACCGCCACCTCTCCGGGGTGCTCGACGAGACCACCGGGCGCTGGGGCATCAAGGTGACCCGGGTGGAGATCAAGGCGATCGAGCCGCCGGTCAGCATCCGCGACTCGATGGAGAAGCAGATGCGGGCCGAGCGGGACCGCCGGGCGGCGATCCTGACCGCCGAGGGGCACAAGCAGTCGCAGATCCTGACCGCCGAAGGCGAGAAGCAGGCGGCGGTGCTGCGGGCCGAGGGTGACCGGACCGCCCGGATCCTGCAGTCCGAGGGGCAGGCGAAGGCGATCAAGACGGTCTTCGACGCGATCCACCTGGCGAATCCGGACCCGAAGGTGCTGGCGTACCAGTACCTGCAGGCGTTGCCACAGATCGCTGCCGGGCAGGCCAACAAGGTGTGGATCGTGCCGATCGAGCTGACCAGGGCGCTGGAGGGGATCGGCGGCGCGCTGGGCGGTCTCGGCCAGCTCAACGGGTCAGCCGTGCCGGTGGCGCCCGCAGCGGCAGAGCCCGAGGACGCCGATGCGGTGGCCCGCGATCTGGCGGCTGCCGAGGCCAGCGCGGCCGCGATCGCGGCTGAGGCGACCGGCGGCCTGATCGGGGAGCCGGGACGGTAGCGCCGGTGGCCCCGGCGTCTGCGGGCGCCGGGGCCGGTGAGCCCGGGTGGCTGGGCCGGCGAGAATGGTCGGATGCCGCAGGCCGTCACGATCAGCGATCCCGATGACGAACGGATCGCCGACTACCGCGCGTTGACCGACGTCGAGTTGCGGATCCGCTGGGAACCGCCGCACGGGCTCTTCATCGCCGAGGGCGAGCTGGTGCTGCGCCGGGCATTGCGGGCCGGGTACCGGATGCGTTCGGCTCTGGTCGATTCGGTACGCGTCGACCAGATCACCGACCTGCCCGCCGATGCCCCGGTCTACGCCGCGAGCCAGGACGTCCTGCAGCGGACCACCGGGTTCCACGTACACCGGGGGGTACTGGCGTCGTTCCACCGCCGGGCGTTGCTCGACCCCGCCGAGGTGCTGGCCGCCGCGGACCGGGTGGCGATTCTCGAGGACGTGAACAACCACACCAACCTGGGTGCGATCTTCCGTGGGGCTGCGGCGTTGGGGATGGACGCCGTCCTGCTCTCGCCGTCCTGTGCCGACCCGCTGTACCGGCGCAGCGTACGGGTGAGCATGGGCGAGGTGTTCGCGGTGCCGTACGCCCGGCTGGAGCCGTGGCCCGCGGCGCTGGAGCAGGTCCGCGCGGCCGGCTTCACCCTGCTCGCGCTCACCCCGGCGCCCGACGCACTGCCGATCCAGCAGCTCAGCGCTGCGCAGCGGACCCGTCCGGCGCTGCTGCTCGGCGCCGAGGGTCCGGGCCTGTCCCGGCCCGCGCTGAGCGCCGCCGACGCGCGGGTGGTCGTCCCGATGCGGTCCGGGGTCGACTCGCTCAACGTCGCCGCCGCGGCGGCTGTGGCGTTCTGGGAGCTGTGCCGCTAATAGACTGATAGATGGACGTGATTGTAGTGGTCGCCGGAGGCGGTGCCGTCGCCGCTGTACGCCCGCCATCCGGTGCTGGCCATCCAGATCTGCTTGTACCAGATCACGTACAGCACGGCGAGCCGGTCCGCATTGGACAGGAACCAGGCCGCCAACCGGTCGCCGTACTCCTTGTCGGTGCCGCTCGCCCGGGCGTCGACGAAGCCGTTGGCGTTCGCGGCGAAGTCGCAGGCGCGGCCGAGCGGATGTTCGGCGAAGGTGCCGGCCCGCCAGCAGGCCGTGTACCGGGTGAATCCGGCGACCCGGGCCTGTTCCAGGGCGTGCAGGGTCCGCGTGGTCAGGCAGCCGCTCGTGGTCGGATCCTTCTCGGTGCAGCTCTGCGGCGACCAGGTGCCGTCGGGGTTGCGCGGCGACGGCTCGGCAGTGGCCGGACCGGCTTTGAAGCCGCCGGTGGGGTCGGAGTAGTTCAGTGCCCGCTCGGCATCGTCCTTCGCCTTCGCTTTCGCCTTCACCTGGACCTTCTGGTCCTCGGTGGCTGCGGCCAGGGCAGCCTTTTCGTCGGCGTCGGACTGCCGCTGGCTGAGCAGCCGGTGGATCTTCTGATCGTCGCGGGAGACCATATAGGTGATCGTGGTGGTGTTGTGCAGCAGCGTGTCGGGTGAGGAGCCGTCGAGCATGACCAGGGTGGTCAGCCGGGCGCGCTGGCCGCGGTACGCCGCTGCCGCGATCGCGCCGACGTCGACCTCCAACTGGGCCAGATCCTGCTCGATGATCTTCAACTCCGCGGTGATCTCCACCTGGCGCTTCTGGGAGTACTCGAGTTTGGCCTTGGCGTCGAGGTAGTCGCGCGCGGCCGCCTCCAGGTTGCCCTGCAGCGAGCCGACCCGTCCGTCGGGATCGGCGGCGGCGGCGGAGGGCGGGTTCGACGGCGAGGGTGTCGGTGCGCCCACGGCCGGCCCGGTCACGCAGCTCAGGGCGATGAGCGTCGCGGCGCATGCCGCGAACAGCTGAGCGGCTCGCCGGCGCACCGGTAACCGTGTCGACATCGCGGCGTCCGTTCCTTCGTCGGCCGGTCCGTGTCGCGACCGGAGTGTTCGGTGGGGGGCCGACCGGGCCCCACGGTCGCGCCCGGAGCCGGCGCAGTTTGGCGAGCCGAGACTTTACCGTAGCCGGCGGCGCCGCGGCAGGCTCGGCGACCGTGATCATGGTCGCCAGGGGCGCATACCCGGACGCGTTATCCGGAGGACTGATAAGTGGCGAAATAGTTCACCACAACGCGACTCTGGCTGGGGAACGCCAGGTGCGCCGGTCCGGTCAGCAGCGACCGCTCGGTGGACTCCTCGTTCGGGGTGAATGCCGGCAGTTCCGCCTCGGGCCGCGGTGGCAGCAGGCCGAAGATCAGTACCGCACCGTTCGGCACGCTGTGCACGTCGAAGAGGCGGATGTCGGCCGGGTCTGCGGTCAGTCCCGCCTCCTCGGAGAGCTCCCGCACAGCCGCCTCCTGCCAGGACTCGCCGTGCTCGATGTACCCACTGGGCAGGCAGAGGTGCCCACGACCCGGGTCGATGTCGCGGCGGACCACGACCAGCCCGTGCGCTCCGCCGGCCAGCTCGACGGGCACCAGCAACACGGCGACCGGCAGCGGGTTGCGCCAGGTGGTCTCGCCACAGCCGGCACAGAGCCGCGGCCAGGGCGATTCTGCGGGGTACGGCGATCCGCAGTACGAACAATGCGAGTGTTGCGTGCGGGGCGCCATGGTCGACACGGTACCCGGACCGATTGACGGGTCGTTTCGCCGACAGTCACGATGTGAACCACCCGAGGGGTGATCACGTGGAGGTATCAGCCGCGTTTCCTAGCTTGTGGAGGTCGTTGTCATGACCGCTCCCGCTCCCGCTCCTGTGCTGAAGCGTCCCGCCTACCTGCTCATCCCGCTCGGCGCCGGCGCGCTCGTCGCGCTCGGCCTGGGCGTCTACGGCCGGGTCCACCAACCCACCTTCGCGTCATTGATCGGCGATCTCGGCTTCGGCGCCAAGGTGATCGAGATCAAGTTCTGGCTGACCGTGGTGGCGCTGGGGCTCGCCGCCGTGCAGCTGCTCACGGCGTTGTGGATGTACGGCAAGTTGGGCGTGCGCGCTCCGTCCTGGACCGGCACGCTGCACCGCAGTACCGGCACGATCGCGTTCCTGGTCACGGTTCCGGTGGCGTACCAGTGCCTGTGGGCGGCCGGATTCCAGGACTCCAGCCCCCGGGTGCTCGCCCATTCCCTGTTGGGCTGCGTCTTCTACGGTGCGTTCGTGGCCAAGGTGCTGACCCTGCGCATCAAGCGGGTCCCTGGCTGGGCGCTGCCCTGGGTCGCCGGGCTGCTCTTCGCCGCGCTGGTGGGGGTTGGCGTCACCGGTGCGGTGGGGTATTTCGAGCTCCAGCCGTCCAGCGCATCCACGTCGGACACTCCGAACACTCCGGATAGTCCCAGTGGCGGCGGCGGCTACTGACTCAGATCTTGAGGTTGAAGCGGTGCAGCACCGACTGGTAGAGCAGGGCGCCCGCTGACGCGAGTGAGATCAGCCAGAACGTGGTGCGCAGCACGTAGACCTCGACCTTGCCGCCGACCTTGACCGCGAACGAGTCCGGCAGGCCGACACAGAGCCACATCCGCCGGCCGGTGGGTAGCGGCCAGAAGATCGGACAGCCGTGGCTGGTGAGCATGTCGCCGAGGACGTGTACGAGGCCGCCGATGCCCAGGGCGAGGCCCAGCACGGGGTACCCCCGATGGGGCTCCAACCGCAGGTACGCGGCGAACGTCGCGGCGGCAGCGGCCGTGGTGACGATCAGCCAGCCGGCCTTGTGCGCCCACTTCTCGAACATGCCCCGCAGAGCCATCGCGAAAGTAAGGAACAGCACCGGGAGCACCGCCCACCGGCCGTAGTGCAGGCAGAGCTCGAAGACCCCGACGCCGACCCCGACGTTGAAGGGCAGGGTATGGGTGAAGGTGCGGTGCCCGTTGTTGCGGCGCGGATCCTTGCGCGTCTTCGTGAGGTTGTAGATGCCCAGCGACAGCTTCTCCACGCACTCGGCGACGAAGAGCGAGACGACACCGAAGGTGTGCGCCACGGTCGCACCGCCCTGGTCGGTGGTGACCCGACCGGAGAGGTCCATATCGGGAAGCAACGCGCCGCCGGCGCACATCACGGTCCCGACCGCGAGCTGTGTCGGGCTCTGGTGCAGGTACCCCAAATGGTCTATGGCCAACGATCCGGTCAACCAGACGGCTGCGCCGGACAAGGCGTGTGAAGGCCCCATCATCGTCGTTCACCCTCCCTGCACCATCGCCATCACGCTGCGGGTACGGCGAGTCGGCCGTACCTCGAAGTGTGTGGACTGTGGCAGATGGGGGAGCCAGGAGCGAGCATCCGCGGTGGACGTGTCGGGGACAGAAAAATAGCCGTGTCGCTACTTGACCCACAGCGAACCGGGCCGCGAGGCGATCCTGGTGGGTGGTGATGGCTGGGGCAACAGCCGCCCACCAGGATCGCGGCGTCGCAGGCCCGGGCGCGACGTGGCCCGGGCCTGCGACGGCGGGCCGGTCAGGCCGCGGGGCCGGGACCGCCCCAGCCGCGGCCGCCCGGGTGGCCCCAACCGCGCCCGCCCCAGCTACCGCCGCCCCAACCGCGGCCTCCCCAGACGCCACCGGCCCAGGGTGGCGGGCCGGTCCGCAGCCAGTGGCGGTACCGCGCGTGCTTCAGCAGGCCCAGGGCCAGGAACGCCAGCGGGATCGCCGGCCAGAAGAAGTGCGCCCCGGGCAGCGCCCACAAGCCGATCAGGAGCGCCGTCACCACGACCACGAAGCCGAGATGCCCGCGCAGGTGCCGGCGGGCGTCGGCGAGCGCCTCGGGGGTGTCGAAGAGTGCCCGCCGGCCGCCTTCGGGCAGGTCGGCGGTGAGCGGGCTCAGCTCGTCGCGGTAGGTCGCCGCGTACGCCACGGCCAGCCGCTCCTCACCGTCGGCCAGCGAGAGCCGCCCTTCACTCATCGCTGCCCGCAGGATCCGGGCCAGCTCCTCGCGCTCGGCGTCCGAGGCGCGGACCCGCCGGGGCCCTGCAGTATCGGTGGACATCGGTACCTCCTGGTGTCGTTGGGGTACCCCCACGGTGGCTGCTCGATCCGGCGCCGTCATCGGGCGGCGGAGGGCAATGCGGGTACCGCTGTGGGCGTAGCCGGGGCCGATCGCTGCTTCTGTGGTGGTACGCGGCGATGGCCCTGCCGGGTGATGCCCCGGGCAACCTGCTGATCTACCGTTCCCCTGGTGAGGAGAGGTAGCCGGCGGCGCCCCGACGGCCCGTGGCGCGATGCCGCGTGGCGCGATGGCGCGTGGCGCGATGCCGCGTGGCGCAGCGGTGCCTGGCGCGACGGTGCGTGGCAGCGGCGTGCGCAGGGGCGGCACCGGCCGGTTCTGCTGATGCCCGCGATCATCGCCCTGATCCAGGTCTTCGGCAGTACCGGGGCACAGCGGGGCCAGTCCGGTGTCCGCGCGTTGGACTGGTTTGGCTACGCCCTGTTGCTTGCCGGACCGCTGGCGCTGGCCGCGCGGCAGGTGAGCCGGGCCTGGCCGGTGATCATGGTCGTCGCGGTCGCCGCCACCAGTGGGTACTTCACGCTCGGGTACCCGACGGGGCCGGGGTTCGTGGCGGCGCTCATCGCGTTGCTGGGTGCGGTACGTGCCGGGTACCGCGTGCCGAGCTGGGTCGCCGCGGGGCTGGGGTACCTCACCTGGGCGCTGGCCGGCCGGATCTGGCCGGAGTCCGGGATCCCGCTGGCGCGGCCGCACCTTGGCGAGGTGGTGCTGGTGGGCACCTGGCTGCTGGTGGTCTTCGCCATCGGAGAGGTGAAGCGGACCCGGGACCACAACCTGGCCGAGGCACAGTTGGCGCGAGCCGAGCGCCAGCGTGCCGCGGCCGAGCAGCAGCGCCGGCAGACCAGCGAGGAGCGGCTGCGGATCGCCCGTGAACTGCACGACGTGCTCGGCCACCACCTGTCACTGATCCACGTGCAGGCCGGGGTGGGGCTGCACCTGATGGAGGAACGCCCGGAGCAGGCCCGGACCTCGCTCACCGCGATCAAGCAGGCCAGCGCCGAGGCGCTGCGCGAGGTGCGGGCCGTGCTGTCGGCCCTGCACGCCGACTCCGAGGCTGCGCCGCGCACCCCGGCACCGGGCCTCGCCGGCCTGGACGCGCTGGTCGCCGACCTTTCCGCGGCTGGCCAGGCGGTACGCGTCGATACCGTCGGGGTACCGCGGCCGTTGCCGGCGGAGGTGGACCGGGCGGCGTACCGCATCGTGCAGGAGGCGCTGACCAATGTCCGCCGGCACGCCGGTCCGGGGGCACACACGCTGCTCACCATCGAGTACCGGGTGGGCGACGTCACGCTCCGGATCGTCGACGACGGGGTGGGAGTACCCCCGTCGGGCTCCACTATGGACGGACCCGGCGCCGACGGCACTGGCGGACCCGGCGCGCAGGGTGGCGCGGGCAGCGGCATTGCCGGGATGCGGGAGCGGGCCGTGGCGCTGGGCGGCCACTTCGCGGCCGGACCCCGCGACGGCGGCGGTTTCGAGGTTTCCGCGCGGCTGCCAGCGGCGCAGCCGGAGTCAGCAGCATCAGCGGAGTCAGCAGCATCGGCGGAGCCAGCAGCATCAGCGGAGCCAGCAGCATCGGCGGAGGAGAATTCATGATCCGGGTACTGATCGCCGACGACCAGGCCCTGGTACGGGCGGGTTTCCGGGCCCTGCTGGACGCCCAGCCCGACATCGACGTGGTCGGCGAGGCGGCGGACGGGGCAGCGGCGGTGCGGCTGGCGGTGCAGACGAAGCCGGACGTGGTGCTGATGGACATCCGGATGCCGGTGCTGGACGGGCTGGAGGCGACCCGTCAGATCGTGGCGCAGCCGGGCTGTACCGGCGTTCGGATCGTCATCCTCACCACGTTCGACCTTGACGAGTACGTCTTCGAGGCGTTGCGCGCCGGCGCCAGCGGCTTCCTGGTCAAGGACACCGAACCGGTCGACCTGCTCCGCGGCGTACAGGCGGTGGCGGCCGGCGACGCGCTGCTCTCGCCCGGGGTGACCCGCCGGTTGATCGCCCAGTTCGCCGCCCACTCGGCGGCACCGGCTGCCCCGCGCGAGCTGGCCTCGCTCACCGATCGGGAGCGCGAGGTGCTGGCCCTGGTCGGCGCGGGTCTGTCCAATGAGGAGATTGCGACAAAGCTGGTGGTCAGTCCGGCCACCGCGAAGACCCACGTCAGCCGGGCGATGGTCAAACTGGGTGCCCGCGACCGGGCGCAGTTGGTCGTCTACGCGTACGAGGCCGGACTGGTCCGCCCCGGCTGGCTCGGCTGAGGTCGCGCCCGCGCCCGGTTGAGTCGCCGGCCCGGCCCCTCCACTGTGGACGAATTGATTGCCGGATCAGCTCGTTGGCCTCGGGAGTGATCGGCAGCGAGAGCGTCATGACCTACATCGTGCCGTTCGCGACCTGAGGGTGTCCGGTCAACCCCAGAAGGGAGCCATTGAGGCACCCCAACCTGTCCGGTGCTCCGGCGGTACGTGACAGAGCCTGAAGCGTAGGAGCACCACCCGCCTCCCCGTAGGCTGAACCCCATGACCGCCACCGAGCACGTGACCTTCACGCATCACGAGGCTGAGGACGTGCCGGCCCTCCTCGACGAGCTAGGCGAGGTCTACGCCGATGCCTACGGTGTCGAGCCCAGCGGCGAGAAGACCGACGCCTTCCGCGACCGGGCCACAGGTGCCCTGGGTGCCAAGAACTACGAGCTGGTCACGGCTCGGACGAATGATGGGCAGCTCATCGGCTTCGGGTTCGGCTACAGCTTGCGGCCCGAGCGCGGCTGGTGGGACGGCTTGACGCCAGAACCGCCGGCGGGGTTCAGCGTCGAGACGGGTACGCGCACGGCTGTGCTGGCTGAGATCGAGGTCCGTCAGTCATGGCAAGGCCAGGGCATCGGCCGGGCGCTGCACGATGCCTTCCTGGCCCGTCGCCCTGAGGAGCGCGCGACCTTGGCCTGCAATCCGGTGGCCACGCACACCCACGCCATCTACGACCGGTGGGGCTGGACGAACGTCGGCCGGGTGCCAGGCAAGCCAGGGGCCTACTTCCGGGAGTACGTTCACTTCGTGCTGGAGCTGCCCGCGCCTGGCGAACGCCGGTAGGTCGCCAGGCGTTCGTCAAGCTCGCGCACTGGCCTGCTGCGCTGCCAGGGAGCGAGTGTCCGGCGCAAGGCGTCGATGCGCTGATCGACCCGCCCGGAGGCGTCGACGGCGGTGATGCCGGCAACATCGCCGATGATGGTGCTGGCTTCGGCGATGCCGTGCTGCTGTATCAGGGCTTCCGCGCGGTACAGCAAGCGGTGCGCGCGTTCGTGCAGGTTGGCCGGGTCGACGAGTGCGAGTGACCTGTCTATCGCCTCTACGGCGGCGTCGGGCTGTTTGAATCTGAGCGCGAACTGGGTGTGGGTCGACCAGTAGAACGACTCGTCGTAGAAGTACCACCAGGACGCCAGGGGGGTATCAGCCTGCACGGCGGTGATCATGGCGTACTCATGGTCAAGCATCGCCTGGCCCTTGTCTGCCTGGTTGTCCGCCAGATAGGCGCGAACGGCTACGTCAGCGGCATAGGCCCGTGCATGCGAGCTGTCCGTTTGCGCGGCCCAGACCGCGGCAGCAGCCGCATGATCGATGCCGACCCGCGGTCTGCCTTGCCAGGTGGCGAGGTGGCTCATGGCGCACAAGACGTAGGTCACCAGCTCGACGTTTTCGGCATCATGGGCCGCCGTACGAGCATCGTCGAGCCGTGGCCTTGCGAACCAGGACAGGAAGAACTGCTCGTCACCCACGCCGGCGACCGGGTGGGACTGGCGATGTTGTTGGGCGAGCAGTTCGTCCAAGCCACCATGGACCTGCCGGACCTGCCGGTGGGGGTGTTGCTGGAGCAGTTCATGGGGTGGTGGCGCACATCAAACGAAGCCAGACGGCACGTTGCTCTCAATGCCTTCAGGTCAAGCCATGGTCCAGTTCAGCCCGTGCAGTCGCCGCATCCCGCGGTGCAGGTGAGCACTTCGTCGCCGGACTGACCGGTGGTCGACTCAGGCTCGCGAGCGACCTCACGGGCATCCCGACCGAGAACGGGCGGCTGGTTGACCCAGTCAGGCTAACCGGTCTGTTGCACGGTGGAGCTGCCCGGCCCGGGGTCGTCGGGGGCGTCCGGGCGCCGGTTCGCCGGGCGCATCGGGGCCATCGGTACGGCGTCCCAGTCGCGTACGCCGCTCCACAGCGCCGGTACCGCGTCGGTGCGCCGGGCCAGCTCGTACGCCACTGACTCGTAGTTGACCCGCCAGCCGCGAAAGTGCGGCCACGCCTCGTCGGCGCTGCGTTCGGTGCGGAAGCCGCCCGCCTCGACGCGGCGTACCCCCTCGGCGAAGTCGGCGAAGCTCAGGTCGATCGGGTCGTCCGGCCTCGGGTCGGGGTTGAACCCGATGCCGACGATCCGGGCGATGTCGCGCAGCGCGGTGAACGAGGAGCGCAGCACCAGCCTCGCCGGCCCGGGGGCGCTGCCCGGGGCCAGCGCCAGGTGCATGGCTGCGGCGTCCATCACGGCCAGCATCGAGATGATCCAGCTGCGGTACGGCTGGGGGGAGCGGAAGGTCAGCAGCACCGGATAGTTGGCGTGGCTCTCGCCGATGTCGGCGGCGAGACGTTCCCATCCCTGGTACACCTCGCGGAGCTCGTCGACGGTGCCGACCAGCCCCTGGCGGGCCAGCAGTTCCGGGCCCCAGGCCGGCTCGCCGGCGCGCGACTCCAACAGTGACACCTCGGTCTCCCGCCGGTTGTACGCCCCGTACAGCGTCGGCAGGTACGAGATCTGCAGCGCGATCACCAGCGGGCCGGTGGCTGCCGCCGCGAAGTCGATCACAGACAGGCGCAGCCCTTCGGTGGAGGCGAAGCCGAGGGTGAAGAGGCTGGAGCCGGCTTCGCGGAACGCCGTACGCCAGGGCAGCCCGGAGAAGGCGTACATGAGCAGGCCGTACCCGGCGAAGAGGGCCAGCATCCACACCGCCAGCGTGCTCACCAGCAGCAGCGGCGCGAGCCAGGCGAGCAACCGGTCGCGGGTCTCGTACTGGCGGGTGCGCCCGCCGAGCAGGTACAGCAGCCGCCGCAGCGGCCGCCACAGCAGGTTGCCGACGAGTGAGGTCAGGCCACGCGGCAGCACCAGCGTGCGCAGCACACTCGCCGCCGTGGCCACCAGCAGCAGCGCGCCGAGGAGGCCGGAGAAGACCCGCATCCCGCCATCATGCCGGGGACTAGGATCAAGCCCGTACCCCACCCGCCTGCTGATCCGGTCCCGGGCCAGGACACAGGAAGGCAGACTCCGTGAAACTGCAGGGGGCCGCGCTGCGGCTGACCGTCTTCGTCGGCGAGGACGACCAGTGGCACCACAAGCCGCTGTACACCGAGATCGTGCACCGCGCGCACGCCGCGGGCCTGGCAGGTGCGAGCGTCTTCCGCGGGGTCGAGGGGTTCGGCGCCAGCTCGCGTATCCACACCACCCGGCTGCTGTCGCTCTCCGAGGATCTGCCGGTGGCCGTGGTGATCGTGGACTCCACCGAGCGGATCCGGGGTTTCCTGCCGCAGCTCGACGAGCTGGTGAGCGAGGGGCTGGTCATCATCGATCCGGTCGAGGTGATCCGCTACGTCGGCCGGGGCCGGTCGTGACCGCCGGAAGTTCGGGAAAACTTGAGGGAACGGGTGTACCCGATGGCCTGCTTGCCGCTCTAACCTGCGGTTATGCGCGTCCTCGTGGTGGAGGACAGCCCCCGGGTCGCCCGCGGGCTGTCCACCGCCCTGCGGATGCGGGGGTACGAGGTGCTGTGTGCCGCCACTGCGGCCGAAGCGCTCGCGGCTCCTCCCGTTGATCTGGTGCTGCTCGACCTCGGCCTGCCCGACCGGGACGGCCTGGAGGTCTGTCGGGAGCTGCGCCGCCGGGGAAGTGTCGGGATCATCGCCGTCACCGCCCGGGGCGAGGAGCGGGATCGGGTCGCCGGACTGCGCACCGGCGCCGACGACTACGTGGTGAAGCCGTTCGGGGTGGCCGAGCTGCACGCCCGGATCGAGGCGGTGATGCGCCGGGTGGCCGGCAACCCGGGTCGCCGGGAGCCGACAACGGTCGGCGCGCTCACGGTCGATGTCGACGCCCGCCGGGTCTGGCTCGACGGTCGGGAGATCACCCTGACCCGCAAAGAGTTCGAGCTGCTCGTGACGCTGGTCCGCCACCCCGGCGCGGTGGTCACCCGCGAGCAGCTGCTGGCCGCCGTCTGGCATACGACCTGGGCCGGCAGCCCGCACACGGTCGAGGTGCATGTCGCCGCGTTGCGCAGCAAGCTTGGTGACCCGACGCTCGTGCAGACCGTGCGCGGGGTCGGGTACCGGCTGCGGATCGGATAGGCGATGCCCGCCGCCGCGCTCTCTTCCGCCGGGCCGATCGGCCGCCGCCGCCTGCTGGGCTACGGCGTGGCGCTGGCGGCCGCGGGCGGGGCGGGCGCCGCGTGGGCGTGGTGGCCGCACGCCGACCACGGGCCGGCCGACGCCCCGGCGCAGCTGCGGGTCGCCACCGGCCCGCCGGGTGCGGTGTACCGGGCGGTCGGTGGGGCACTGGTCCAGGTGCTCGCTGAACGGCTGCCGCAGACCCGGGTCCAGGAGATCCAGACGGGTGCCTCGGTGGACAACCTGGCACTACTCGCCAGTGGGGGTACCGAGCTCGCCTTCGCCTCGCTCGACTCCATTGTGGACGGACTGGCCAAGGGAACGCCGCGCGACGTCACCGCGGTGGCCCGACTGTACGACAGCTGGCTGCAGGTCTTCGTCCTCGCCGACAGCCCGGTGCTGACCTTCCCGCAACTGCAGGGCCGTCCGCTGGCCGCCGGCGCGGCCGGGTCGGGGACCAGGTTCACCCTGGACCGGCTCGATCTGGTGGCCGGGATCCAGCCCCAGCTGGTGAACGCCACCCAGACCGACGGCGCCGCCCTGCTCGCGGCCGGCCGGGTCGACGGGTACGCCACACTGACCGGTGTGCCGACTCCGGCGGTACGGGAGCTGGCCCCGTCCACCCGGCTGAGAATGCTGCCGCTCGACGGGTACGTCGACCAGATGCAGGACCGGTTCGGCGAGCTGTACACCCCGGCGACACTGCCCACGTCGGCGTACCCGGGGGTGGCGGCGACGCCCACCTTCACCGTACCGAACCTGCTGCTGGCCCAGCCCGACCTGGCGCCCGACGTGGTCGCGTTGGTGGCCGGAGTGCTCTTCGCCGAACGTGCCCGGATCGCTGAGGGCCACCCGGAGGCGAACCGGATCAATGTGCGTACCGGGATCTCCACCGGGCCGGTACGCCTGCACCCGGGCGCGGAACGCTACTTCCGTTCGGTCAAGTCCTGACCGTGCACAGTGGACGGAAGGTCGGCGCCGGGCAGCACGACCCGTACCGCCAGCCCGCGCGGCTGCACCTCGTCCAGGGTCAGCCGGCCACCCCACGCCTGCACGATCTCCCGACAGATCGCCAGGCCCAGCCCGGTACCGGGGATCTGCTCGTGCGCCCGGCCGCGCCAGAAGCGCCCGCCAGCCTGCAGGCGCTCGTCGGCGGTGAGCCCCGCCCCGTCGTCGTACACCGTCACGACGACCTCCGGGCCGTGCCCGGTGGCGACGGCCTCCGGGCCACTGCTCGTGGCGGCAACCGTCACCGTGGTACCGCCGCTGAGTCGGCTCGCGTTGCCGACCAGCTCGTCGAGGATGCTGCCCAGGGCGTCGGCCGGGGCGTAGCTCGCGAGCCCAGCGGCCACTTCGACGGTGAGCTGCATCCCGGCCGCAGCCACGAGCTGGCGCCAGCGCGGTACCCGCTCCGCGACCAGTGCGGCCAGCGGCTGTGGCGTGCTCGCCAGTGCGGCGCCCTCGGCCGCGGTCAACGCGAGCAGGGCGTCGACCACCCGGCCCATCTCCTCCGCCTCACCGAGCGCGACCGCATGCAGCTCCCGGCCGTCGTCCGAGACGTACCCGGCCAGGTTGTCCACCGCCAGGCGCAGGCTGGCCAACGGGTTGCGCAGCTGATGGGAGGCGTCGGCGGCGAACGTGCGTTGCCGGCGCAGCGTGTGTACCACAATGTCGATCATCGTGTTGAACGACCCGGCGAGCCGGCGCAGCTCCGGCGGTCCGGTGACCGTCACCGCCCGGGCGTCGAGCCGCCCGGCGGCGATCGCCACGGTTGCCCGGTCCAGGTCGCGTACCGGGCGGAGCACCCACCGGGCGAGCAGTGCGGCGAGCAGGACGGTCAGCGCGAAGGGCAGCACGGTGAGGGCGCCCAGCTCGCCCCAGCGGCGCAGGATGGCCGAGCGTAGCCGGTCGGTGGGGGAGACCAGCACCACTGCGGCGATCACTCCGGTGTCGCGCCCGACCGGCTCCACCACGACCATGGACGTCGACCGCCACGGCCACACCGTCGCGATCCGGTCCGGCCGGTACCCGGCGAGCGCGGTGCCGAGCCCGTCGCTGACCCCCGGCGCCGCGGAGTCCCAGGTGGAGCGGGAGGCGACGAGCTGGCGCCGGTCCGGCGTGAGGATCGCCACCGCGATGCCGTACAGCTGGTCGTAGCGGGTCAACTCCGTCTGCAGCGCGTCGAACCGGCCGCGGCGCAGCGCGTCGTCGGCGAGCGCGGCGAAGCGCTCGGCGTCGGCGAGCCGGTCAAGGTACACCGACTGCGTCTGGCTCTGCGCGATGTTGGCGGCGAGCGTCACGCCGAACGCGCCGAAGAGCGCACCGAGCAGCGGGACGAGTACCACCAGCAGGCGCCGACGCATGCCAAGAGACTCGCACACCTGCGCCGCTGTGCCGGGCGACCGCCGCCGGGAGCCGCGACAGACGACTGCCGCCGCCCGCAGTGGGCGACGGCAGTCGGGTGGTTCCGTTTCGGGTGGTTCAGTCGGCCAGCGCCACGATGCCCTGCGCCCAGCGGAAGAACTTGTTGGTACCCAGGTCGCGCACGGTCTTGATGTTGAACGCCTCGAGCAGGTGCTGGGCGTCGCCTTCGCTGAGGCCCTGGATCACGGTGACCGGTGAGTCCGCCAGCTCCTGGGCGCTCTTGCCCTCGTCCGCCTTCATGAGCTTCTTCTCAAGTCCCAGCATGTGCGGTCTGTGCTCCCCTCGAATGTACGGCCACCGGACGGCGGCCAGTCGTCGGCGCAGACAGTACGGGCAGCCGCGGCGGTGCGCCAGCCTTCTGCTCGGTACCCGACTCCGCCCACCGGCGACGGGGTGTGCCGGCGCTGCACCGTCCACTACGATCACCGCGACCGGGCAGGTCGCGCGTCGACCGCAAAAATGCATCTGGTGAGTTCGGCCGAGCTGGTGAGGTGGCGTACGGATGGACGACGTTTCCAAGGCCGAGGGCGGCCAGACCCCCACCGGGAGCGGCCCAGCCCCGGCCGCCAGCCCAGCCCCGGCCGCAAGCCCAGCCCCGGCGACCGGCGGCCCGAGTGAGCCTGCACCCGGCCCAGCCCCGGCGGCCGCCAGTCCAGCGTCGTCGGCACTCGTGGTGCGGGCCGCCTCCGACGGCCAGCCAGTACCCGCGTCGCGTAGCAAGCGGCAGGGTCGACGTACCGTCGCGTTGATCGCGGCCGTGGTCATCGCCGCGGCGTTGGTCGGCGTCGGGATCGTTCTGGACCGGCGTTCGAAGAACCCGACCGCGGCGGCATCGGCCTCAGCGTCTGCGACCGGGCAGCCGTCGGTCACCGCCTCCAACCGGTCCACCCCGTCAGCCACCCCGTCGACCCCGACCCCGAGCGACCCCAGGGCGGAGCGGACCGCGGTAGCGACCATCACCGGCCACGGTTCCCAGGTCGCGGCGGTGGCGTTCAGCCCGGATGGGCGCACCCTGGCCACGGCCAGCTTCGACCGGACCGCGGCACTCTGGGATGTCGCCGACCGGACCCAACCGACCCGGACGGCCACCCTCTCCGGGCACACCGACGAGGTGCGGGCGGCGGTGTTCAGCCCGGACGGGCGTCTGCTGGCCACCGCGAGCGCAGATGACACCGCGATCCTGTGGGACGTCTCCGACCGCAGCCAACCCCGCCGCACCGCGACCCTGAGCGGCCACACCAACGACGTGCTCGACGTGGCCTTCAGTCCGGACGGGCGCACCCTGGCCACCGCGAGCATCGACAAGACCGCGGCGCTGTGGGATGTCACCGACCCGGCCCACCCGGCCCGGACCGCCACCCTCACCCACACCGGCGGTGTGCTGAGCGTCGCGTTCAGCCCGACCGGGCGAACCCTGGCCACCGGGAGCATCGACAAGATCGCGGCGCTGTGGGATGTCACGGATCCGGCCCACCCGGCCCGGACCGCGACACTCGCCGGGCACGCCTGGGACGTGGTGGATGTCGCGTTCAGTCCGGACGGGAACACCCTGGCGACCGCGAGCCGCGACCTGACCGCGGGATTGTGGGACGTCTCCGACCGGGCCCGACCCCGCCGCACCGCCACCCTGAGCGGGCACACCGGATACCTCAACGCCGTCGCGTTCAGTCCGGACGGGCGCACCCTGGCCACCGCCTGCTACGACAAGACGGTGGGGTTGTGGGACGTCGCCGATCGGGCCAACCCGACCCGGTCCGCGACCCTCACCCATGCCGACAGCGTGTACGCCGTGACGTTCAGCCCCGATGGGCGCACGGTGGCCACCGGTGCCGGTGATCGCACCGCACTGCTGTGGGCCGTCTAAGCCGTGGATGACGCTGAGTCCTCAGCGGTGGCCGGCGCCGTGGATCACCGGCTGCTCGGGCCGGCCCTCGCCGCCGTCCAGCGGTTGCTGGGCGGTACAGCGGCGCCGGGCCGGGTGCTCGTCGGGATCGCCGGTCCGCCGGGTGCCGGCAAGTCGACCCTCGCCGAGGCGCTCGCTGCGGTGCTGGCCCGGTCGGGGGTACCCGCGGTCGTGGTGGGAATGGACGGCTTCCACCTCGCCAACTCCGAGCTGACCCGGCTCGGGCTGGCTGACCGTAAGGGTGCACCGGAGTCGTTCGACTCGGCCGGCTTCGTGCAGTTGCTGCGCCGGCTGCGCGCGGCCGACCCGAACGAGGTGGTGTACGCCCCGAGCTTCGACCGCGCACTGGACTGTTCGATCGGCTCGGCGATCGGGGTACCCCCACAGGTCCGGCTGGTCGTGGTCGAGGGGAACTACCTGCTGCTGGCGCAGCCACCCTGGTCGGAGGTAGCGGAGCTGCTGGATCTGGTGCTCTACCTCGATCTCGCCGACCAGCCCCGCCGCGAGGCGCTGCTGGAGCGCCACCGGGCCCGCGGACTGGATGACGACTCCGCGCACGACTGGGTGTACCGCAACGACGAGGCGAACGCCCGGCTCATCGCCGGTACCCGCGACCGGGCCGACCTCGTGGTGCGTCGCCCAGGTCCTTGATTGTTGCCGCGACTACGGTTATGGTTGTCACGACAACAAACGTGACCGGGAGCTGACGATGTACGTGATCGCGGAAGAAACGATCATCACCGGGGATCTGGCTGCGGTGTGGGCGGTGGCCACCGATGTCGACAGCTGGCCGGCGTGGGATCCGCACGAGCTGGCGGCCCGGCTCGACGGGCCGTTCGCGCCCGGCGGGACCGGATGGTCCAAGCCGAACGGCGGCCCGGGCACCGCCTGGACCATCACCGAGGTGGTCGAGCAGCATCGCTGGGCGTCCGAATGTGCCCTACCCGGTGGGAAACTCGCCGGCGAGAACGTCTTCGAGTCGCTGGGCGACGGCCGGATCCGGTGCGCCAAGACGATACGGGTCTGCGGCCCGTTGGTGCCGCTGTTCCGGCTCTACTTCGGGCGGGGCATGCGCCGGGACATGTTCCGGACCTGGGCGGCGCTGGAGCGTGAGGCGGCCCGGCGCGCGCAGTCAACGGCCCAATGACCCGCGAGGGGTCCACCCGGTGACCGGGAAGAAGCCCGGGCCCGTGACCCGCGAGGAGTCCGGGCCCATGCTGTCGCCCGGGTTCTGGCTGCACCACGCAGCGCTGACCTGGCGGGCCGAACTGGACGCCAGACTCCGACCGCTGGGTCTGACCCCCACCCAGTTCATCGTGCTGGCCTCAGCCGGCTGGCTGGAACACCTCGGCCAGACGCCTACCCAACAGGAGGTCGCCGAGCAGGCGGGTGCCGACCGGATGATGACCTCCAAGGTGGTACGCACCCTGGAGGAACGTGGCCTGCTGGTCCGCCAGTCCGATCAGTCGGACGCCCGTGCACTACGGCTCGCCCTGACCCCGGCCGGTCGTTCCCTGGTGAACCGGGCGGCCCAGGTCGCGCGGGACGTCGATGCCCACTTCTTCGGCTCCGAACCGGCGCCGCTGCGCGCAACGCTGCGCCGCATCGCCGAACACCGCCAGCACTGAGCCTGCCGGTCAGCGTCAACTGGCGATGCGCCACAGCCCGACGGTGGCGGGGACGCCTGTTCAACACGCTGCTGCTCGCCGGCACCCAGGTGCTTGAGCGGGACATCGAGCAAGCCTGCGCGGCCGGCCACGAAGCACTACGGCTGGCGCCGTCGGGACCAGCGCAGCGGGCGCGGGTCGAGCGTCCACAGTAGACGCCGCCACCACGGCATCCGGGAGCGCAGGTCGTCGATGTACGCCACCGCCTGGGTGGCGGCGTGCCGGGCGTCGTTCTCGGCGGGGGAGTGCGGGGCGTACGCCGCGACGTTCAACAACTCGGCCAGATCGTCCAACGGTGGGGCCGGTAGCTGGAGCCCGCTCTGGGTGTGCCGGTGCGGTCGGGACTGCGCGGTCTGTGCGGCGTACCCGGCCAACTCGGTTGCGGACAGGTGCACCGGCGCGGGCCGGCCAGCCAACCGCAGCGCGTCGTGCACCTCCCGCCAGGCGCCCGTGACGCGTTCGGCGGGCGGGCCACGGTACAGCCGGCGTCGGCGCTGGGCACGGCGCAGGGCCAGTACCGCCGCCGCGCCGAGCAGCACGGCCAGGAACAGCCCGCCGCCGGTACTGGTCACGGCGGTGCTCACGGTTCCGTTCTGGGGCGTCGGCAGCGCCGCGGCGCTGGGCTTGCGCCCGGACGGGCCCACCGAAACCGACAGCGTAGGGAGCACCGTCGGTGGGGGGGCCGACGGCGGCGGCTTGGGTTTGAAGTCGGGCCCGAGCGGCTTCTGCGCGGTGTTCGGCTCCGGCAACGGGTTGAACGACACCCAGCCGAGGCCGGAGAACAGCACCTGGGGCCAGGCGTACGCGTCGCGCGCGTGCACGATGCCACCCTCAGCGTGGAACCCGACGGCCACCCGGGTTGGCAGGCCCATCATCCGGCCGAGTACGGCGAACGCGGCGGCGAACTGCTCGGAGGTGCCCTTCTTCCCCCCGTTGCCCGGCAGCCCGAAGAGGAAGTGCTCGAGGTTGGGCAGCGCATGGCCGCTGACGTGGTTGTCCAGCGGGTAGTGCCGGGCGAGGAACTCCGCGAGCGCCAGGGCCCGCTGGTACGGCGCCGCCGTGCCGGTGGCGAGCTGGTCGGCGAGTTGGCGCAGCTGCGGCCCCGGATTGCTGGTGCCCAGCGAGAGGAACCGGGCGGTGTCCGGACCGGAGGGTACGTCGGCTGCGAAGAGCTGGCTCGCATCGGTCTGCGGCGGCTCCTGGGAGACCACGGTGTACGCCAGGCCAGGGTGCAGCCCGTCCGGCAGGGCGACCGTACCGGTGGCGGAGTCGAAGGCGATCCGGACCCCGTCGACGCGCTGCGGTACGGCCATCGCCGGCAGCAGCCGCCCGTCCAGCTGATCAATGGTGATCTTCTGGGTGACCGGTACGCCGTTCGGGGCGCCAGGGGCGGGTTGCCCGGCCGGACCGGTCAGCACCCGGCCGGCGCTGCGGTAGTTGCCGCCAACCCGCCAGGTGACGCCGTCGTAGTCGCTGAGTACCGCCAGCCGGATGCTGACCGCGGTGTCGGGCCGGTTGCCGGAGAGCTGGACCCGGAACAGTTCCTGGTCGGGCTCCACCGCCCAGCCGGAGAGGCGCGCCAGCGGGTTCTCGTCCAGCGAGTCCAGCTGCGGCGGGGTGACGTACTGCCGCGGGTCGCTCGGCCGGTGGGCGACCATCGCGGCGACCTGCGGCCCCACTGCGCCGATCAACCCGACCACCACCACCAGCCCCGCCGCCGCACCGGCGGCGACCCGGAGCCGCAGTCTGGTGCGCTCGGCCCGGGTCAGCGCGGCCACGCTGGCGATCCGGACGTGCGCGCTGTCGGCACTGGCGGCCAGCCCGGCGGCGGCGCAGGCGGCGAAACCGAGCGGCTGCCACACCGACAAGACCGCGTTCGGGCCGACCAGGTACAGCACGCCGGCGTAGAGCAGCACCGCCGGGGCGTACCCGAACAGCACCCGGCGGGCCCGGGTGGCCAGCTCGGCGCCGGCGAGCCCGGCCAGCCAGGTGGCGATGACCGGCACCACGATGGTGTCGGGTTGCACCTCGATCGGGATGGTGGCGGTGAGCAGCCGCGGGATGCCGTTGCGCAGTGCGTCCTGGGCGAGCTGCGGCAGTGGGCCGGGGATCCCGCCGCCCGCCGCCGCGAGCCGTACTGCGAGCAGGGTGTACCCGCCCAGCGCCAGTACCGACAGCGGTGCCACGCTCCAGGCCGGCAACCGCCGGGCGAGCACGCTCACCGCGACTGCCGCGACTGCGGCGCCGGCCAGCAGCTCGGCCGCCAGCGGGCCGTTGTAGATCCGGGTGAGGCTCAGATCGGCGAAGACCAGGGCACCGGCGAGCGCCAGCGGCACCAGCATCGCGCGGGCCCAGCCGGCCCACTTCCCGGGTTCGCCACCCCGATCGGGGTCGCTGTCCCGCTCGGGGTGGGGTTCCGGTCCGGCCGTCGGGTCGGTCAGCGGCTCCCACACGTCGGTGGCTACCACGTGCGTACCCCGTCCCAGGCGGTGGCGAAATCGGCGCCGGTGAGCGCGGCGAGCACCAGCAGCCCGTCGCCCGCAGTCGGCACGTCGTCGGTGCCGAGCGCACCCACCACGATCGACGGGTACCCGCCGCGCAGTCCCGCGATCTCACCGAGATCACCGGCGCCACCGGGCCCGGTGAGGTGGATGAGCGTGTCGCCGCGGCGGTTGTGCCGCAACCGGGTGATGGCCCGGGTCAGGTCGGCGTCGTCGTGCAGGCCCGCCTCGGCGAGGGCGTCGAGGTACTCGCGGGTCATCGTGTGCCGGGGACCGTCCCCGCCGACGATGGCACCGCTGACCAGGACGAGGCTCAGCGGCAACTCGTCCTGGTGTGCGGCGACCACGATCGAGGCGGCCGCCTCGCAGGCGGCCTCGAAGCTGTCGTGGGTGTGCGCGGCGACCCGGTCGTCGAGCAGGATGACGAGCCGCGGCAGGCTGGTGTCGACGTGTTCGCGGACCATCAGCTGGCCGATCCGGGCGGTGGTGCGCCAGTGCACCCGGCGCAGTTCGTCGCCGATCACGTACTGGCGCAGCGTGTCGAAGGTGATGCTGCCGTGCGGCACCCGGTCGATGCGCCCGTCGAGGCTGCGCGCCACGCCGACCGGTACGGCCGTCAGCGGGTAGATCGTCGGGTACACCCACACGGTGATCGCATCGCCGCGATCGCGGACCACGGTCAGCAGCCCCAACGGGTCGCGCCGTTCGACGCGCAGCGGGCCGATGCTGACCACTCCGCGGTGTGCGGTGGGTACGGGGTACCGCGTCACGGTGTCGTGGCTCGGCCGCAGCCGCAGCAGCGGTACGGCCACGGTCCTGGCGCCGCACCGGTCGTACGCGATCAGCGTGGCCGAACGCAGTCGGCTGCCGTTGTGCACGGTCAGGGTGACCTGGCTCGCCTCGCCCCGGGTAACCCGGTCCGGCTGGGCCTGTCGGGTCACGCTCAGCCGTGGGCGCCATGCGGCGTAGCCGACGCCGAGCAGGACCGCGAGCGGCGCGGCGCAGCCCAGGACGGTCAGCTCCGGATAGCCGAAGCGGAAGCCCGCGGCGAGCAGCACCGGCCCGAGGGCCAGCAGCGCGAGGCCACGGGGAGTGAGCTTCATCTGCGGTTCAGTCTCATCGGCGGCTCGTCAGGCCGCTGCCGGCACGGGCACCCGTACCGACCGCTCCACTTCGGCCAGCACCGCGGCGGCGGTCACCCCGCGCACCTGGGCGTCGGGGGTCAACAGCAGCCGGTGCGCGAAGACCGGCTCCAGCAGTGCCTTGAGATCCTCGGGTACCACGTAGGAACGGCCGTCGCCCAGGGCGTACGCCGACGCGGCGCGGGTGAGCGCGATCGCTCCGCGCGGACTGACCCCCACCCGCACCTGCGGATGGTTGCGGGTGCCGGCCGCCAGCCGTACGGCGTACACCAGCAGCGGCTCGGCGATGTGCACCCGGTGCGCCATCTCGATCAGGCGGGCCAGCGTGGTGGTGTCGGTGACCGGCCGCAGGGTGTCCGGGCTGCGTCCAGCGGCGGCACCGCGCAGCACCTCCACCTCGACCGCCTCGTCCGGGTACCCGACGGAGAGCTTCATCAGGAAGCGGTCCAGCTGCGCCTCCGGCAGCCGGTAGGTGCCGTCCATCTCGACCGGGTTCTGGGTGGCCACCACGAGGAATGGCCGGGGCACGGGCTGGGGGTCGCCTTCCACGGTGACCTGGTGCTCCTCCATCACCTCCAGCAGCGCGGACTGGGTCTTCGGCGACGCCCGGTTGATCTCGTCGGCGATCACGATGTTGGCGAAGACCGGGCCCGGGTGGAACTCGAACGCGCGGGTCCCCTGGTTGAAGATGGTCACCCCGGTGACGTCCGACGGGAGCAGGTCGGGCGTGAACTGGATCCGCCGCCACCGGCCCTGGACCGACGCCGCGATGGCCCGGGCAAGCGTGGTCTTGCCCACCCCGGGCACGTCCTCCAACAGGATGTGCCCCTCGGCCAGCAGTGCGGTCACCGCCAGTCGCACCACCTGGGGCTTGCCCAGGACCACGCTCTCCACGGTGGCGACGAGCTGGGAGACCACGTTCGCGAAGGCGCGGGACTCCTCAGGACTGGGCACGGTAAGGCCGCGGTGGGGGGTGGCGGTCACGGGGTGGTTCTCCTTGGCATCGGTACGTTGGCGCAGCGTACCCGGGACCGGGCCACAACAGTGGCCCGGTGTTCAGCATCCGGGCAGGTTGGCCAGGTTGTCTCCGCCGTCGAGCTGGACCCAGGCGTACGGGATGTAGTTGTTGTCCGTCATCTTGATCCACACTGTGGTGATCTTGCCGCCCCACGGTCGTGCGTCGACCCGACCGTCAACGGTGTTGTCGGTCCAACACACCGCGACGAACCGGTTGCCGTTGTACAGCGGGCGGATGCCACTCGCGTTCTGGGAGGGTCGGCCGTAGATCCAGATGCCGCCGCTGCAGTAGGTCGGGTCGTTGCGGCAGATCACCGTGGCGGACATCGTCGGCGTGGTCTGGCTGCCCGACGCCGAGGCTGAGCCCACCTTGTTGGTCACGGTGACCGTGTAGTTGTACGTACTGGCGGGGTTGGCGCCGATGGCCTGGCCAGCACAGTTGAGCGCCGAGGCCGGCCCGCCGTTGACCGAAATGGCGCACGTGGTCGAGCCGCCACCGCCGTTGACGCTGACATTCACCGTGAAGGAGCGGTACCCCGGAGCGGGGTTGGCGGTCAGCGTGATCGTCGGTGCCACCATGGTGCGCGCGGTGGCGGTGGCTGCCGGCCCGGTGCCGGCCAGGTTGACCGCGGTGACGTTCACGGTGACCACCGCGCCGTCGGCGAATCCGGTCAGCGCCGCGGTCGTGCCGACCGTGACGTCCTGGGTCCGCGTGGTGGCACCGGCGGTACCGGTCACCACGTACTTCGTGATGGCCCGGCCGTTGTCGGTGGCCGCGGCCCACGACACCTGCACGGCGCCCTGAGCGTCGTAGGTGCCCGCGGTGAGGCTCTTCGGAGCGCCCGGCTTGTTGTACGGGACAACGGTGTTACTCGCCGGCGAGTCCTTGGAACCGGCGCCGATGTCGTTGACCGCGACGACGGTGAACCCGAACTGGGTGCCGTACGCCAGCCTGCCGGCCGGGATGACCAGGGTGGTCTGGTCGGTGGAGCCGACCTGGTCCTTGACCGCGCTGGGGCCGATGCCCGAGATCGAGGTGACCTGGTACGTGCTCACCTTGTGGCCCAGGCCGTTGGCGGCCGGCCAGCTCACGGTGACCGTGCCGTCAGGGTTCTCCCGGGCGGTGACCGTGGCCGGCGGGTCGGGCACGTCGGAGGTGGGTACGACGGGCCTGGCCGACTGCTTCGGGCCCGGGCCCATGGCGTTGACGGCGTACACCGTGAAGGTGTAGGACTGGCCGTTGGTCAGCCCGGTCACCACGAAGGCGCGCTGTTGTGCGCCCACGTCGTAACTCTTGCCGTCACCCTCGACGACGTACTTGCGGATGTCCGATCCGTTCGGGTCGGCGGCGCCCCAGGTGACCCGGGCCTGCGCATTGCCCGCGGAAGCGACCACATTGGACGGTGCGCTCGGCGGACCGACCGGGGGCCGCTTCTCGACCGGCGGCGGCTCCACCGGCGGGTCTCCGCCCAGCACGTCGTTGGCGTACTTGTCGACGTGCTTGATGGTGCCCTTGCTGTCGACAACCTTGGCCTTGTCGGAGTTGGGAGCATTGATGAACAGGTGGTCTTCGCGGACCTCGAGCTCGAGGGAGCCGTCGGAGTTCGTGAACGCGATCGTGCTGACCAGTCCGCCGTTGAGGTCCACCACGTGCACGGTGCTCTTCAGCTCGTCCGGGCAGTAGAGCCGGTTTGCCCACGGGACACACGGCTTGAGCTGCCGGCTGACCCCCTGCAGCGTGATGGAGCGGACGTTGTCACCGCTGACGAGGAACACCTGGCCGTCGTCGGCCACGGTGACCGGAATGTTGGCTCCGTTGATCCGCGCCGGCATGGCGCCGGGACCCGAGGACGGCAGCGTGACCTGTTGGGTGGCGTCGTCGCGCACCACGTGCAGCACGGAGGCGGTCGTGTCGAGCACCGCCGCGCCCGCATCGAGCACCGCGATGCTGAGGTCGTGGTTGGGGTCACCGACGGCGACCGTCCTGACCACGCTGGGGCTGGCGTTGCCCGGCTTGCCGCCCTCCGTCGGCGCCGGGCTGATCGCCACGACTGTTCCTTCGCTCGGCACCATCAGCCAGAGCCGACCCTTGCCGTCGAAGACGCCGCCGGCCAGCCCGGGCGGGAAGTTCAACGGCTTCCCCACGGGCTGCAGGGTGCCCGGATCGAGCTGGCTGACCGCGCCCTGCACCGCGTCGACGATGAAGGCGGTGTTGCCCTGCAGCGCGATGGAGACGCCGATGCCGGGCGTGCTCGGCATCGTGCTGCCGACCTTCAGGCTGGCCAGGTCGAGCACACTGACCTTGCCGGTGTTGACGTCACGTAACAGCACATAGCGATCGGTCTGGCTGACCTGGACGGTGTGCCCGCCGGCGTCCGCCACCTGGTAGCGGGTGTCGATGTGGCCGGTGACCCCGTTGACCCGGGCCACCTCACCCTTCTTGGAGCTCCAGAGCCAGGCACTGGCGTCGAAGTTGGCGATCGAGTTGTTGGCGGCGCCGACGCCGAAGAGTGTCGCGCCGACCGCGACCAGCAGGCCGACCACTGTGCCGACAGTGACCAGCCCACCGCGGGTGCGCTTGCGCCCGCCCAACCGCAACTTCATCATCGATTGCCCTCCCCCGAGCCCGCGCCATCATATGCGTACATCCCGTCGATCCGAAAGGTCGCGGTGGATGGCTGTGGATATCGAGAAAAATCGCTAGACGGTACGGCTCGCTGAGGGGTTCAGCTGGCCCGTTGCCAGGCTCGACGGCTGCGTCGGTGCGGGGATCGACGACGGGCCAGGCAGCGGTCCGGCCGTGGCGGCGTTGCGATGGGTGCAGGCGGGCGAGGAGGGGACCGCCTGCTGCGTCGCGTTGACCGTGTACACCGCCAGCACGATGAAGCAGTAGTCCGTGGTCGGGTTGAGGCCGTACAGCGTCTCGGTCGTCTGCCCCGATTCGACGGACTTCGGGTTGCTGGGAGCCTCGGTCGCCCGGCCGTAGAAGACCAGGAAGGGCACTGCGCCGGAGCTGGGGTCGGTCCAGGTGAGGGTGACCGAGTTCCCGTGATCGAACAGTTTCAGGTCGCCCGGGGGCGGTAGGGCCGGCGTCGAGGTCGCGGCCGTCGGCTCCGGCGCGGGCCTTCGGGACGACCTGAACGCGACGAACGCCACGACCGAGGCGCCGACCAGCGCCAGGACAGCGACGAGGACCAGTGCGACCAGGGGTGCCCGGGTGTGCCGGTGCTCGCTCTCGCGGAGCCTCTGCCGGTCCCCCCGCCGGCTGCCGGGCCAGTCCGGCTCGTCGGCCGGTCCCGGATGGCGCTCCTCGGCCGGTCCGGGATGGCGCTCCTCGCGTCGTGGCTGGTGCTGCCGTGCGGGCTGGCGGGGCTCGGGATCGGGACTGCGGGCGGGCCAGAACGCGAGGGGCTCGGGCGCAGGAGTCGGCTGCGCCGCAGGAGCCGGCTGCGCCGCAGGAGCCGGCTCCGGCACGGTCGGCTGCGGGGCCGGCGCCGGTGGGGGTACCGGGATCTCCACGGCGGGCGGCCCCCGCCAGATGGGCGGTGCGGAGACCACGGGCGGCGGGGCGGTCATCGGAGCGGTCGGCACCGGAGAGGGCTGCGCTGTGGGTACCGGGTAGGGCGGCGCTGTGGGTACCGGGTAGGGCGGCACCGGGTACGGCGGCGGTGCCATCGGTACCGGGTAGGGCGGTGCGGTGGTGCGCGGCGGCGGCTGCGGGGCGGGGCCGCCGAGGTACGCCTGGGCTGCGCGGACGTACTCGTGCTCCGGGCCGAGCGTCTGGGGTCCGAACTGTGCCAACCGCAGGTAGTTGCGCCGCGCCTCGTGCCGGTTGCCCAGCGCGTCTGCGAGCGTGGCGAGGTCGTACGCCAGCCCGAGCAGGACCGGGTGGGCATCGCCCAGCGTGTGCTGACCGGCGGCCAGTCCCTCTTCGAGCAGGCGCCGGGCATCGGACTCCTCGCCCAACTCGCGCTGGAGCGAGGCGAGCAGTCGGGTCGCGGCGAGCACCTCCAGATGGTCGCCGCCGAGCGTGAAGGCAGCGGCGTCGAGAGCCTCCTCCAGCATCACCACGGCGCCGCGCTGGTTGTTCTTGGCGGCCTGAGCACGCGCGTTGGTGACGACGCTGGAGAAGTGCTCGGCCACGGACATCCCGCTATGCTGCCCGGCCGGGGGCCCGTCGCGCCAGCCGCCCGCTGTCGTGGTGCGCCGGGCGCCCGCTGTGACGGTGCAACGGCCGGCCCTATCGCGGTGCGACAGCGGCGCGGAAGTCTCCGGGCGTCGCGCCGGTTTCCCGGACGAAGAAGCGGCCGAAGTTGGTGGGTTCGGGAAAACCGAGCCGCCGACCGACCTCGGCCACCGGCACCTCGGAGCAGGCGAGCATCCGTTGGGCCGCGAGCGCGACCCGGGCGTCCACCAGCTGCTTCGCGCTGCGACCGGTCGCGGTCAGACAGGCCCGGGTGAGGGTACGCACCGAGCAGCCCAGCCGTTCGGCGTACTCCTCGACGCGGCGGCTGAGCGCATACGACGCCTCGAGCTCGGTGCGCAGCCGGGCCATCAGCTGCGCGGTGCCGGAGGTCGGGGTGCCGGCCGCCGGCTGGCCGTTCTGCGCGGCGATCCGGGCCAGCAGTACGGCCACCTGGTGGCGCAGCAGCGCTTCGCCCCGTGGATCGTCCAGCCGGTACCGGGCGCAGTCGGCGGCGAGTTGGGTGAGCTCGGCGAGGATCGCGTCGGCGTCCTCACCGGTGGGTTGCCAGCAGGCCGGGGCGAACGGGTCGTCGAGCAGGTCGGCGAGGGCGGGCACCGGCGGCAGCGCCTCCGGGCTGAAGAGCAGCAGGGTGGCGTCCAGTCCGGGCTGCGCGCCGAACTGGTGGACCTGGCCGGGACGGCCCCAGAGCAGGGTGCCCGGGCGACACGGATGCCGCCTGAAGTCGATCGAGTGCTGGCCGTACCCCACGCTGACCAGCATGAGCAGGTGGAAGGGGCCGTACACCGGACTGGACCTGGCTTGTGACGTGGCGCCCTGACCGGTCAGGTCGGACAGCCGCAGCGCGACCAGGCCGGGCGCGGCGAGGCCGGGCGCCGGTAGCCCGGGAGGGGTCCCGCCGGGCGCAAGCTGTCCGAGATCGACCATGGTGAGCGGCACTGTACAACAGGTTGAGGGGGCTCGTGACCCCGCTGCGGCCCTCGGTCACTGTCCGTATTTGATGATCTCTATGGACCTGCCGGGGTCGGCGGGGCGGCGGAGCGCCGTACCGGAGAATGGGCAGGTGCAGGTTCCCGGGTCCCGGTTGGCCGAGATGGTCGGCGCACTGTCCTACGCCACCGACTCCGCGGCCGGGCTGCCGCTGGAGACGGCGGTACGCACCTGCGTGACCGCCACCGCGATCGGCCGCGAACTGGGGCTGGCCGGGGCGGCGGCCTCGGAGGTGTACTACAGCGGCCTGCTGCGCTTCGTCGGCTGTACCGCGTACGCGCACGAGACGGCCCGCTACGGAGCCGGCGACGATCTGGGACTGCTCACGGTGTTGAACCTTGCTGACGCCCGCAGCCCGGTCGACGTCCTCGGCCGGGTACTGCGCGCGTCCGCGATGCCGTTGTCCAGCCGGCTACGTACGGTGACAGCGTTGGCGACCGACCCGCGCATCGGGCAGCGGCTGGCTGCCGCGCACTGCGGACTGGCCGTGACGTTGGCGACCGCCATGCAGATGCCCGCGGCCGTGGTCACCGCCCTGGGCCAGATGTATGAGCGGTACGACGGACGCGGCTCCCCGGCCGGGCTACGCGGTGCGGAGGTTTCGCTGCCGGCGCGGATCCTGCAGGTGGCCTGGGTGTGCGAGGCGCAGCGGGCGCTGGCCGGCCCGGCGGCGGTCGGCGCGGTGCTTGCCGCACGGCGGGGCGGCGAGTTCGACCCGGTGGTCTGCGACGCCGCGGCGGGCGTACTTCGGTCCATAGTGGACGATCTGGACCGGTCCTGGTGGGACGAGTTTCTTGCGGTGGAGCCCGATCCGGTGCGGCTGCTGGATTCCACCGGTACCCGCACGGTGGCCGCCGCCTTCGCCCGGTACGTCGACGTCAAGTCGCCGTACACGATCGGCCACTCGACCGGGGTGGCGGAGCTGGCCCGGGCCGCGGGCGCGCTGTACGGGCTGGCGGAGCCGGAGTGCGAGCGGCTGAGGATCGCTGCGCTGCTGCACGACCTGGGTCGGGTCAGCGTGCCCAACGGCATCTGGGACGCCCCGCGCCCGTTGAGCCGCCCGGAGCGCGAACGGGTCCGGCTGGCGGCGTACCACACCGAGCGGATCCTGGCCCAGTCCCACCTGCTGGAGCCGTACGCCCACCTGGCCGGCTCGGCGTACGAACGCCTGGACGGCAGCGGGTACCCCCGGGGTCGCGGCGGCGTCCAGCTGGAACCGGCGGCCCGCCTGCTCGCGGCGGCCGATGTGTACCACGCGCTCACCGAGGAGCGGCCGCACCGTCGCGCGTTCGATGCCCCGGCAGCCGCCGGGCAGCTCGCTGAGCAGGCGGCCGCCGGCCGGCTGGACGGCGCCGCGGTGCAGGCGGTGCTCGCCGCCGCGGGGCAGCCTCGGCGCGCCTCGGCGCGGCATCCGGACGGGCTGACCACCCGCGAGGTGGAGGTGCTGGTCCTGCTGGCCCGGGGGCTGACCAACAAGAGCATCGCCCGGCGGCTGGGCATCTCACCGCGGACCGTGCAGAACCACGTGGCGCATGTCTTCGAGAAGACCAGCGTCAGCAACCGGGCAGCCGCCGCGGTCTACGCCGTCGGGCACGGCATCGACTCGCCCGGCGTCGGCTCGGCTGGCCGCACCCGGCCCGGATAGGGCCGCCCGGTCCCGCCCGGCCGCCCCGGCCCGCCCCGCCCCGGGTAGGCCCGCCCCGGGTAGGCACTATTGCCCATATCGGGCCGGCCGCGCCAGCCATACCGTCGGAGCAGGAACAGCCGCTCACGACGAAGGAGAACCGCCATGTCCACCGAATCGAACAAGGCCCTGGTCCGTCAGTGGATCGAAGACGGCTGGAACGCCGGCAACCTCGCCCTGGTCGACACGATCTATGCCCCGGACGTCGTCCAGCACGATCCCAGCAGCCCGGCGCCGGTCACCAGCAGCGCGGCGCTGAAGCAGTACGTGGGTAGCTTCCTGACCGCCTTCCCCGACCTGCATTTCACGATCGACGATCTCCTGGCGGACGACGACAAGGTGCTGTGGCGCTTCACGGCGCAGGCCACGCAGACCGGCCCGCTGATGAACATCCCGCCCTCGGGTCGGCGCGCGACCGTGACTGGCATGGTGCTCTTCCGGGTCCAGAACGACAGGATCGCCGAGGTGTGGGTGAACATCGACACGCTTGGCATGCTGCAGGCCATCGGGGTCATCCCGGCGATGGCGTAGGGGTACCGTCGCGGAGTGCTCACCCGTCGGGCGGTACTGCGGGCCGCGGCGGGGATCGCCGCGGGGCTTCCGGGGCTGTCGCTGTCCGGATGTGGCAAGGCCGTTGAGGAGCCGTCCGGACCGTTGCGGATCGCGACAGGCAACACCGGCGGGGTGTACTACGAGTACGGGCAGGGGCTGGTGACCGCGGTACGGCGGGACCTGCCGCGGATGTCGCCCGAGCTGAAGGTCACCGGCGCCAGCGTGGAGAACCTTCGACTGCTGGCCAGTGGCGACGCCGAAGTCGGGTTCACCCTCGCCGACTCGGCCGCGGCGGCAGTGCGGGGCGAAGCCCCGTTCAGTGCCACGTTGCCGGTCGTGGCGCTCGCCAGGCTCTACGAGAACTACCTGCACGTCGTGGTCCGAGACGACGGCCCGATCCGGGAGCTGGCCGGACTGGCCGGACGGCGGGTCTCGCTGGGGGCGCCCGGATCGGGCACCGAGCTGACCGCCGTGCGGCTGCTCGACGCGATCGGCATCGACGCCCAGCGCGGGCTGTCCCCGGCCCAGCTGGGCGTGGAGGTCTCGGCGCAGCGGCTGCGCAGTGGCGAGTTGGATGCCTTCTTCTTCTCCGGCGGGCTGCCCGTCACCGCGATCTCCGACCTGGCGGCCACGGTGCGGATCCGGCTCCTGGATGTGGGCGGTCAGGTGGCCGCGCTGCGCCTGGCGCATGGGGAGTTCTACGCCGAACGGACGATCCCGGTCTCGGCGTACCCGTGGCTGACCGGCGCGGTGAGCACCGTCGGGGTGCCCAACTACCTGGTCGTGTCACCGACGATGGGGGAGGAGCTGGCGTACCGGCTGACCCGGCTGCTCTTCACCCATCGGGACATCCTCGAAGCCGCCCACCCCGAAGCGCGCCGGCTGGACCGGGGTACCGCGATCGCCACGTACCCACTGGAGCTGCATCCGGGTGCGGCGCGCTACTACCGCGACGCCAAGAGCTAATGGGCTTCGGGCGGCAAAGGACTACTTCGACGAGGCCGAACTCGCGGGCGTCACCGGAGGTCGACTCCTCGAACTTGCCCACCACCGGCGCGAACTCGCCGACGAGACCGCAGACCACATCGAGCGGGCCATCCGTCTGCGTCGTCCGCAGCGGCTGCGTAGCTCCGCCCTGGACAAGCTCGGACTCGCGGAAACCCGGCTCATCAGGGCGGGGCAGAAGAGCCAGGAGGAAACCATGCCGCGAATCGGCATCACCGGACACATGAACCTGACGCCTGCGACGGCTTCTCTTGTAGAGAGCGCTATCCGTAGAGCGCTCGCTCCGTACCTTCCGGACGGGCTGACGGGTGTCAGCTGCGCCGCCGCGGGCGCGGACACCATCTTTGCCGAAGCAGTCCTTGACCTTGACGGCGCCTTGGAAGTGATCCTCCCCGCGTCTGACTATCGGGAACGGAAGGTCAAGCTCCAGCACGCCACAAGCTTCGACGAACTGATTCGTCGGGCCTCGCGCGTCCGGGTGATGCCCTACGCCGAATCCAACCGGGACGCCTACCAGGCAGCCAACGAAGCACTCATCTCGTCGTGCGACCGGCTGTTGGCGGTCTGGGACGGTGGATCACCGACGGACAGAGGCGGAACCGCGGCCGTGGTCGAGTCTGCACGATCGCGAGGCGTCCCGGTCGAAGTCCTTTGGCCGGACGGCGCCCAGCGCGGATAGGCGCGCCCGTACGGCAGCGCCCGCCGAGCTACGCAGGTTGCGCGCCGCCCGCCGTGTCCCTTCCCGGCCGCGCTCGTTCCTATCACTAGGAAAGGAAAATCTAGAGAGGATTGCGCCGGCCCATATCGACATGAACGTGGTCGGGTAGTTGGGCGCGCGGCGGTGCCTCCGTTGGGGGCTATCACTAGGCGCCTGTTGATTCCGAATCCGTTGAGATTCTGCACCGCCGCCGGCCGGCCGGCCTGGCTGGCGCACACCAATGTGCTCGCTGTGCGCCAGCCAAAGTCGGCTGCCGATGGCGTCTCGTTTCGTACGTTCTGTAGTTTCCCCAGTCCAGTCTCTCTGAGGAGTCGAGATGCGGTCATTTGAAGACTTCTTCCGGGACGCGAGTGGCGTGCCTCCGTACGGATACCAAGTCCGGCTGGCTCGTGACGGGTTGCCTGCGGTCATTGAGGCGCCGACCGGCGCGGGGAAGACCGGTGCGATCCTCGCCTGGTTGTGGCGACGCCTGTACGGACCAGCCCCGGCGGGAACGCCTCGGCGGCTGGTCTATGCGTTGCCGCAGAGAACGCTCGTGGAGCAGGTCGCCGGTGAGGTCACCAAATGGCTGGCCAACCTCGGCGTGGCGGACTCGGTCGCCCTGCACGTGGTGATGGGCGGAGAGGGTGCGACACAGTGGCGGTGGCGGCGAGACATGCATCGCCCTGCGATTGTCGTCGGCACCGTCGACTCGTTGGTCAGCAAGGCGCTCAACCGGGGGTACGGCATCGCCCGGGCTACCTATCCGGTCGACTTCGCCCTCGTCACCAACGGTGCACAGTGGATAGTCGACGAGATCCAGCTCTGCCCTGAATCGACAACCACGCTGAGGCAACTCGCAGCCTTCACTAGCACTCTCGGCACGGCCGAGCCATTCCGGCTCACCTGCATGACGGCAACGGTGCCGAAGCATTTGCTGGATACGGTCGACAACCCTGCGCCGGCCGCCGATGGCGTGCTGCGCATCGAGCCGGCGGACCGGACTGGTCAGCTTGCCCTCCGGTTAGGCGCCCGACGCACCGTTGGGCGCCTCGCCGCTGAGCCGGGTCAGCACAAGTCGATCGCCGCCGCGGTGCGTCAGCGGCACCGGCCCGGCTCTCTCACCTTGGTCGTCGTCAATACCGTTGAAGCTGCTCGCGCCATTCACGCCGCTTTGCGTGGCGGCGACGTGCCCTGCACCCTGCTGCACTCCCGGTTCCGGGGCAACGAACGCAAGCATCTGGTCAAGAAGGTGATCAGCCCGCCGGAGGGGGATGGTCATGTCGTGGTGGCCACCCAGGTGGTCGAGGCCGGCATCGACATCAGCGCGGCGGTCCTGATCACCGAAGCTGCTCCGTGGCCATCGGTCGTGCAACGGGCCGGCCGCTGCAACCGCACCGGACTGGTCGACGGAGCCGAGCTGTGGTGGGTACCGCCGGCCAAGCACTTTCCGTACCCGCAGGAGGACGTGGCGGCGGCGGTCGCCGAACTGACGTCCCTTGAAGGTGCGGCGGTCACCAGTGAGGATCTGCTCGCCCGCGCCCCGGATGTCTTTGTCACCGCACCGGAGGTGACCGTGCTGCGTCGCAGCGACCTGCTGGCGCTCTTCGACACCGCGCCTGACCTCACCGGTTCGGATCTGGACATCGCGCCATATGTCCGCGACTCCGATGACCTCGATGTCCAACTCGCCTGGGCGTCCTGGGAAGGGGCCGCCAACGACGGGCGGCCGCCGGATTCCGCCAAGGCTCCCGAGGCCAAGTGGCGGTGCCGAGTGCCGCTAGGCCAGCTAGGCGCGCTAGTCAAGCGAGGCGTGTCGGTGTGGCGGTTTGACCAGGCGCTGGGGTGTTGGTCGAAAGTGACGTCCCGGCAGCCGGCGCGACCGGGTGAGGTGCTGCTTGTCGCGGCGAAAGACGGCGGGTACGACCTGGAGAGCGGGTTCGACCCGGCGGCGAAGAAGCCGGTACCCGACAGCCCAGACCTGGTGCCGACTGCCGATCCGGCGACCGGTGCCGAGGACGCGTTCGGCGAGGACAACGCCAGTGTCGCTCAGCCGCAGTGGCTGAAGCTGGAGCAGCATAGCGAGGATGTCCGCGACCAGGCGCAGGCACTACTTGACGTGATGCGGCCGGAGTTGCCAGTTGGGTCTGCTTCGGCCGTAGCCGTCGCCGGGTACACCCACGACACTGGCAAGTCGCATGACATCTGGCAGACGGCGCTGTGCAGACTGGCTCCGGCGGGCGAGCGCGAAAAGATTGACGCCGGGCGACCCTGGGCGAAGTCTGAGGTACCGGGGCGACTGCGCTACCCGAAAGGCGTGACCTCTTTCCGGCATGAGCTTGTGTCGATGCTGCTCCTCGATGGGCCGCTGCGGCCGCTGTTGGACACAGTGGACGATCCCGACCTAGTCCGCTATCTGGTCCTCGCCCACCACGGCAAGCTGCGGCTGCAGGTTCGCGCGCCAACGGACCAGGACAAAGAGACCCTGCTCGGCTTGAAACACCGCGACAGCGCGGCCGTGCCGATGCTGCTCGGTCAGGCGGCGGGAGAGCTAACGATCAACCTCGACCAGTTCACCCTCGGCGGCGACCGGTCGTGGACCCGCACCGCCCTGGAGTTGAGAGACCGGTACGGGCCGTTCGTCCTCGCCTATCTGGAGACGGTTGTCCGCATCGCCGACTGGCGGGCCAGTGCTGGATCGAAGGAGGCGGAGTGACACGACATGTCCTGCCGGGGCTGCGTCCCGAACCACTCGGCTCGTACCTCGCGGGCCTCGGACTGGTTCGGCTCATCGGTGAACAGGCCGATTCCCAAGTCACAGCGGCCTGGACCGCCGACGGTTTCGTGATCGACTCCACAGTGGACGACATCCCGGCCTGGCTGGTCGACACCTACCAGCCGACGCCGATCGTCAGCCCGTGGAATGAGGGGAGCGGCTTCGGCGCAAAGGACAAGACCCCGAAGCAGGCGCTCGACACCCTCATATTGTCGCTGTCTCCGCGCCTCGACCTGTTCCGAACGGCGGTGGCTACGGCCCGGCAGGTGGGGGAGGCGTCCCGGACAAACGGTTGGACCAAGGAGCGCACAGTTCGCGAGTTGCGCAACCGGTGCCCCGACGCGTTGCTGCCATGGATCGACGCGGCCGTCATACTTACCAGTCAGCAGGCCTACTTCCCTCCGCTGCTCGGCACCGGTGGTAACGACGGGCGGCTCGACTTCTCGACCAACTTCCACCAACGGCTGCTGGAGGTGCTGGACGAGGCGCCCAAGACTCACCAGCGGTCCCTCGGCTACGCGCGCGATCTCATCACCGGCGTCCAGTCCGAGCGCCTGCAGGTCGCGCCCGTCGGGCAGTTCGACCCTGGGGCCGCGGGTGGCCGTAACTCCTCGCCGTTCGGTGGTGCCGACTCGCTCGTGAACCCCTGGGCCTACGTCCTGCTTGTCGAGGGTGCGCTGCTCTTCGCATCGAGCGCGGTGCGGCGCCACCAACACGCGGCCGGGCGGGCGGCGATGCCATTCACGGTGATCGCGTCCCCGGACGGGTCGGGCAGCGGTGCGCAGGAGGAGTCGCGTGGCGAGGTCTGGACACCGGTGTGGGTCCAGCCGTTCACCCTGCCCGAGATCCGCCAGCTCTTCGTCGACGCAAGGGCTTCCTGGAATGGCCGCCCGGCGCAGCGCGCCGTGGACTTCTACGCGGCCACCCGCACGCTTGGGGTGGCTCGCGGCGTCGACTCCTTCATGCGTTACGGGCTCCACCGGCGCAACGGCCTCGCCTTCGTGGCCGTCCCGATCGAACGGGTCGATGTCACGGAGAAGCCCGAGGTGCGGCTCGTGGCAAGGCTCGAAGAGTGGGTGTCATGGGTACGCCGAGGGGAGTCTTCCACCGCGGTCGGTCGGGCGGTGCGGCGGTTCGACACCGCGCACGTGGCCTTCGTCCGCGCTGGCGGTCCGGAGAAGCTTGCTGGTGTGTTGGCGGCCTTGACCGACCTGGAGCAGGCGGTCGGCCGCAGCGGAGGCGCCCGTGAGAACGTCCCGGTGCGGACCCCTCTCTCGGCACACCCCTTCCTCTCTTGGCTCAGCGAGGCCAGGGTCCAGGCCGAGTGTGCGGAGTTGCGAGTCGCAGTCGGGATTGCCTCCTGCGCCAGCCGCTCGGGTCGTGATGAGGACCGCAATCCGGCGCGGTCGATGCGTGAGCTACTACTGCCCGTTGATCCCCGACGGCCCGGGGATCGCCAAGCCAGGTGGCGCGATGCACCGGTCGTGGCCGGCTTCGGCCTGCGGCCGCTGCGGCAGGTGCTCGCCGATGTGCTGGTGTGGCGGAGCCGTACTGCATCTGACGAGCGGGATGCCCACGCCTCCCGTAGTGAGACGAGTTTTCATGGTGCCCCGACGTTCCGGGATGGCATTCCGGTGCCGTCCGGCGATCTCCAGGCCTTTGCCACCGGGACACTGGACGACGAGGCACTTGGCCGGTGGCTGCGCGCCTGCCTGGCACTGCGGTGGGACGACGTAAGACACAGCTGGGGAGCCGCAGACAAGCCAGCGCTGCTGGTGCCTACGCTCGGCCTGCTGCACTGGCTCGCCGAAGGGATGGCGCCGGAGCACGCCGAGGTCGGCGCGCCGAGGCTTGCGCTCAACCCTGATTGGGCGACCCGGCTCGCCGCGGGTCAGCTTGTCGCCGTACACGGCGAGGCGGTGCGGCGGCTCCGGCAGGCCGGCTGGCGCGCCGTGCCCTCGCCGTATGCGTCCAGTGTGGAGGGCGACGCGGTCCGCGGCACTGCCGTGGCGGCTGCCCTCGTGCCCCGCTGCGACGGCTCCCGCAAGCAGCTCAGGCACTTTGCCATGAAAATTCCCAAACTCACAGAGGAGACGTCATGACCGCCCAACGTAGCGTGCTTGAGGTCGAGTTGCGGCCGATCGTCGGTTCTCGCTTCCAGCCAACCGGCTTCCCCGACCTGGGCGCCGCCGAGTTCGACTCGGCCGACGGGCGCGCTCTGCTGGTGGAGTCCGCACAGTCGATGGCCAATCGGCTGGAGGCGACCACCTGGGACGAGGCGAGCGCCGACCAGGTCGCTGAACTTGCGGGCCTTCCGTACCTGCGGGTTGTCGACGGCAGCGGCGCCTTCCTGTCGTCGAGCCGGCTGGAGGCGCACCGACTCGCCTCGGCCTACGTCATGAACGGCACGGTGGGTGGGGTCAAGGGCGAGAACTGGCTGGGCGAACGGCTGGGGCTGAAGGCAGGCCGGCCGCTGGACTACCGTGCCGTGGCCCGTGCCTGCTTCGCGCTCGACCCGGTGTCGCTCGTTCATGGGGTCTTCTTCGCCCGCAAGGCCTGGCCGTGGCAGCCGAAGATCGCCCGGGCCGTAACAGCCTTCATCGAGGCGTACAAGGTGAGCCCGGCAATCAGCGGCGGCGTCAAGCGCGACGTGGTCATCAACGAGGCCAAGGACGGCGCCACCGCAGAGGGGTACGGAACGGTGCCGCACCACCGGGTGGAGTACACGGCGGACCGGATTGCCGCATATTTCGCCGTCGACCACGCCCAGCTGCACTCGTACGGCCTGTCTGAGGCGGCCACTGCGTTGCTGGAGGCGCTTGTCGACTTCGAGATCGGAACGCTACTCGACGGTGGGATGCGGCTGCGCACCGCGTGCGACCTGAAGGTTGTCGAAGTGCGTCAGGGTCAACTACCCGACGTCGCCGAGGCGGCTCGGCGGGTCTCCAAGCTGGCGGGCGAATGCGCGGATGAGCTCGGACCGGTTGTCGAGGTTGTCTGGACGGGCCGCGGCAAGAGCACGAGCAAGGCCGAGTGACATGGCGGCCACCGTCTCAATCCGGTTTCCACTGGGGCGCTACCACGCCACACCGTGGGACCGCAGTGTCAACGAGGGCACGGTGGAGTGGCCGCCCTCGCCGTGGCGATTCCTGCGGGCGCTCGTCGCCACCTGGTACACCCGTTGGCCGGATCTGCCGGCGCCGGTGCTCGACGGTCTGCTCGACGCCCTCGGCGCCCCGCCCGAGTACCTGACGCCGCCGACCCGCCCTGGTCACACCCGCCACTACCTGCCGGACCCGGACCACAAGAAGGGCGAGACCGGCGCGACCGACCTCACCCTCGACCCGTATCTGTCCGTACCGCGTGACGCGGAACTGTTGGTCCGGTGGGGCACCGAGCTTTCCCGGGAGCAGCGCGAGGCACTGGCGAAACTGGTCGAGCTGATGCCCTATCTGGGTCGAGCAGACTCGGTCTGCGAGGCGCGACTGCTTGACTCGGACCCGATCCCGGATGAGACCTGGTGGCGACCATCAACACAAGGCGCTGAGGTGATGCGGTTGCTCGCGCCCCAACTACCTCTGCGCCGATCGATTCTGGAAATGTCCACAGTGGAGGTTCGCAAGGCCCGGCGAACTGTGCCACCGGAGACCACCTGGGTGACCTACGCGCGAGCAGTCACGCAACAGGTCCGGGCGGCCGCACCGCGGCGGGAGGTTCCTCTCGTGGAGGCGATCCGTCTCGCCGTCGTCTCCCGCGCACCGTTGAAGTCCACCCACGGCGTGCTCCTCGCTGACGAGGTTCATCGTCTTGCGGCGCGCCGGCTCGCGGACACCGCCGAACGCGACGTGCTCGGCCGTGCCGGTGCCTCGACTCACCACCGGCACGCACACTGGGTTCCGATCCCGTCCGGGCATCAGCGTGGCGCGGAGGTGGAGTCCCTGCTCGTTTGGGTTCCGCAAGGGCTCCGGCCCGAGGAGGTCGCGCGAATTGTCGAGCTGCGGAAGGTGTCCGGACGGCGTCGCGGGCGTGGCGGTGACGACGGCTGGGAGGTCAGCGGGCTGCCCGATGCTGACCTGTGGTTGCAGGCAGCTGGATCTGTAGAGCAGGTCGCACCGGAGCTGTGCGGACCAACGCGCCGGTGGCGCAGCCTCACGCCCTACCTACCGGTTCGGCACCGCAAACGTGAGTCGTTGGACGACTTCGCCGGCGCCGACGTGCGTACGGAGCTTGACTATCGCGGGAAACCCGCGGCCACCGTGACGCGGCTCAGCTCCGAGGAGGGGCTGTCCGACCGCTGGGCGCTGGAGTTCCGCCGCCGGCGGATGGACGATCGCCTCGGCACGGCCCGTCGTGGACTGGGACTGCGACTGGATTTCGCCGAGGAGGTAGCCGGTCCGTTGCTGCTCGGGCAGCTCAGCCACTTCGGCTACGGCATCTTCGTACCGGACCGTTCTGCGGCCGACGAGGAGTGAGGCGTCGTGTCCGGGGAACTGCCGGATCTGGTGCCGGCGCGGATGCTCAACGAGTACGCGTACTGCCCACGGCTGTTCTTCCTCGAATGGGTCGACTCGCTGTGGGCGTCAAACGCCGACGTTGCTGAAGGGCAACGCCGGCACGGCCGGGTCGATGCCGGCGGGGGAGCGGCGCCCCTGCCCGGCGAGGGCGAGCTGAAGGCGGCCCGCTCGCTGGAGCTGGCCAGTGAACGGCTTGGCATCGTGGCCAAGCTCGACCTGGTCGAGGGTGTGGACGGTCGCGTCGTCCCGGTGGATACGAAGAAGGGACGCCCAGCGGCGGACGGCTCGCCGTGGGAGCCAGACGCGGTCCAGGTCTGCGCCCAGATCCTGCTGCTTCGCGAGTACGGCTATGACTGCGATCACGGTGAACTCTTCTATGCCGAGACCCGCCAACGGGTGCCCGTCGAGCCGACGCCCGAACTTGTCGCGCGCACCATGACGTTGATCGGCGAGGCTCGGGCAACGGCCGAGCGGTTACAGCCGCCACCACCGCTGGTGTCCAGCCCGAAGTGCCCGCGCTGCTCGTTGGTCAGCATCTGCCTGCCCGACGAGACGAACCTGCTCAGCCGGCGCAATGATCGTCGACCGCGGCGACTGATCGCTGCAGCCCCGGATTCTCAACCGCTGTACGTCACCGAGCAGGGTGCCATGGTCGGCCGCGACGGCGGCCGCGTTGTTGTGTCGAAGCGCAAGGAGGAGCTGGTCAGTATCCGGCTGATCGATGTGCTCCACATCTGCGTGTACGGCAATGTCCAGGTCACCGCCCAGGCGCTCAGGACCCTCTTCGAGCGCGACGTCGACGTGTTCCACTTCTCGTACGGCGGTTGGTTGCTCGGTATCACCACGGGCCTGCCGAGCAAGAACGTCATGCTGCGCATCCGGCAGACGACCGCCGCGGCGCGCGGACAGCTCGAAGGCCCTCGTCGCATGATCGCCGGCAAGATCCGTAACTGCCGGGTGTTGCTGCGGCGTAACGGCGGCGAGGCGGTGGCCCGCACGGTTTCACAGCTCGCGACACTGGCGTCCCTGGCGGAGAACGCCAACGGGGCGGCCGAACTGTTGGGCCTTGAAGGCGTCGCGGCGCGGCTCTACTTCGAGGCACTGCCGTCGCTGATTCCCCGTGCGGCGGCGCTGCCCGGGCCGACTTTCGGCGGACTGCGCAATCGTCGTCCGCCAACCGACGCGGTCAACTGCCTCTTGTCGTTCTGCTACGGCCTGCTGACAAAGGAATTGATGGCGGCGTGCCTGGCGGTGGGCTTCGACCCGTACATCGGCCTGCTCCACCGGCCGCGGTTCGGTCGTCCCGCACTCGCACTCGACCTTGCCGAGGAGTTCCGGCCGCTCCTGGCCGACTCGACGGTTCTCAGTGTCATCAACAACCGTGAGGTGGGCACGTCGGACTTCGTGGTGCGGGCTGGCGCCGTGAACCTCACGGCGGATGGTCGCAAAGCGGTGATCCGGGCCTGGGAGCGTCGCATGTCCACGCAACTGCGGCACCCGCTCTTCGGGTACTCGGTCAGCTACCGCCGCGCAGTCGAGTTACAGGCGCGGATTCTGGCCGCCAGCCTGATCGGCGAGCTGCCGGAGTACCAGCCCCTGGTCACGAGGTAGGTCGTGGCTCGCCGTCGGTACCTCGTTGCGTACGACATTCGCGACGACCGGCGACTGCGAAGTGTGGCCGGGTGCATGGTGGCGTACGGCGACCGGATCCAGTACTCGCTCTTCGTCTGTGACCTGTCCGATCAGGAGCTGGTGCTCATGCGCGCCGATGTTGAGGCCCGCATCAAGTCGTCTGAGGATAGCGTCATGGTTGTCGACCTCGGGCAGTCCGGCGATACCGCGCGCTTCCTGTTCATCGGGCAGCATGATGAGCTGCCGCACGGCGGAACCACCATCGTATGATCATGCGAGCGCCTCGGCGGTGACCCTCGTTCGCTGAGGCGCTCGCGGGCAGGTCAGAGCCCTCTTCTCGTACCTTGACAACTCCATCCGAAGGCTGAAGGGTGATCTCTGAAACAGGGCGCTCGCCGCAGGCCATGTTTCCGCAGGTCAACGGCCGTGCAATTCGCGAGCTGTCTTCCCGCTCCTCGTGAGCGGGCTCCGTTGCGGCGGCTATGCGGCGGCCGCGGTGGCGGCCGGGCGGGTGGCGGTCTTCCCGCTCCTCGTGAGCGGGCTCCGTTGCGGCCCGGGTCGGCCTGCGTGGCGCCGATCGCCTGCCGCTGGTCTTCCCGCTCCTCGTGAGCGGGCTCCGTTGCGGCTTCGCTGTAGAGCTTCCGGTCGGCCATGCCGTCAAGGTAGTCTTCCCGCTCCTCGTGAGCGGGCTCCGTTGCGGCCGCTCAACCCAGTGGGGACCTACCAGCTCGACTTCGCCGGTCTTCCCGCTCCTCGTGAGCGGGCTCCGTTGCGGCTCGTCCTGGACGGGCGGGGTGGGGTTGTCTGGCGTCTTGTCTTCCCGCTCCTCGTGAGCGGGCTCCGTTGCGGCCGCAATGGCGCGGTGCACGACGCGATCGCGTACGGACCGGTCTTCCCGCTCCTCGTGAGCGGGCTCCGTTGCGGCTTGTCACCAGAGAAGCCACGCCCCGAGGTGTTGGACCGTCTTCCCGCTCCTCGTGAGCGGGCTCCGTTGCGGCCCAGCTCCTGGGGGTCACGGCTACCCCGCGGCTGCCTTGTCTTCCCGCTCCTCGTGAGCGGGCTCCGTTGCGGCTGCTTCTGGTGGCGGACTGCAGCGTCGCGGGTCTCGTGTCTTCCCGCTCCTCGTGAGCGGGCTCCGTTGCGGCGTGAACGGTGGCGTCCAGGCTGTGGGGGCACTTCCTGGTCTTCCCGCTCCTCGTGAGCGGGCTCCGTTGCGGCTTCAACGCAGCCCCCTCGGCGAAACCCACCGTCACCGGCGTCTTCCCGCTCCTCGTGAGCGGGCTCCGTCGCGGCGGCTCCTGCTCGGCGAAGCCCTCGAAGCGCTCGGCGGGTCTTCCCGCTCCTCGTGAGCGGGCTCCGTTGCGGCATCGTCAGCAGGGGGGCGTCGGCGGCGATGCCGGGGTCTTCCCGCGTTCTCCGGTATGTCGGGCTGGCCGGCGAGGGGACTAGGGGGGCGTCGGCGGCGATGCCGGGGTCTTCCCGCTCCTCGTGAGCGGGCTCCGTTGCGGCCACGACCTCGTGCTCCTCGACCGGCCCGAACGGAAACGTCTTCCCGCTCCTCGTGAGCGGGCTCCGTTGCGGCGGGCAAGCGCAAGGCCGCCCGAGAGGGCCGGCCGCCTGGTCTTCCCGCTCCTCGTGAGCGGGCTCCGTTGCGGCGTCACGATGGCCAGCCGGTCGGGAAGCACTGCGCCAGCCGGTCTTCCCGCTCCTCGTGAGCGGGCTCCGTTGCGGCACTCCAGCAGGATTTGGATAAATGGGCAGATGACTAGTCTTCCCGCTCCTCGTGAGCGGGCTCCGTTGCGGCAACGCGTTTGCTGCCCGCTGGGACAGCTCGCGGGCCGTCTTCCCGCTCCTCGTGAGCGGGCTCCGTTGCGGCACGCCGGGCGGGTTGGCGGCGATCGGGTTGCCGGACCGTCTTCCCGCTCCTCGTGAGCGGGCTCCGTTGCGGCTGAGGGTGCGACCAGATCCGCCCCCACGCTGCCGGGGTCTTCCCGCTCCTCGTGAGCGGGCTCCGTTGCGGCGGCGTGGGTGTAACGGCGGCGGAACATCACCGGGACTCGTCTTCCCGCTCCTCGTGAGCGGGCTCCGTTGCGGCGACCTGCCCGGTGTGCGGGAGGCGTTCCCCGGGCGGGCGTCTTCCCGCTCCTCGTGAGCGGGCTCCGTTGCGGCGTCGGCGAGCGCGGACAGGGCTGCTGCGGCTGCGGCGAGTCTTCCCGCTCCTCGTGAGCGGGCTCCGTTGCGGCACCGACGTCCAGGTGTGGTAGACGAGGAGCCCGTACAGGTCTTCCCGCTCCTCGTGAGCGGGCTCCGTTGCGGCAACATCGGTGCCAGTAGGACCACTGCGCCCTTGCTGGGTCTTCCCGCTCCTCGTGAGCGGGCTCCGTTGCGGCTCCATCTGCCCCAAACGCTGCTCCGTCTCGGTGCGAGGTCTTCCCGCTCCTCGTGAGCGGGCTCCGTTGCGGCGTGGTCCTGCGGGTGCGGTACGCGGCGAGCACCTTGGTCTTCCCGCTCCTCGTGAGCGGGCTCCGTTGCGGCTGGCACGGCGACCTCGACACCGCCCGCACCCAACTCGTCTTCCCGCTCCTCGTGAGCGGGCTCCGTTGCGGCAACCCCTTGGGTGCGACGTAGCCGAGCGCGTCATGCCGTCTTCCCGCTCCTCGTGAGCGGGCTCCGTTGCGGCCGGAGGATTGCAGCTCCGGGCCACCCTCCCCCGGCCCGTCTTCCCGCTCCTCGTGAGCGGGCTCCGTTGCGGCAACCAAATTGAAAATGTGCCCGCCGGAGCATTCCAGGTCTTCCCGCTCCTCGTGAGCGGGCTCCGTTGCGGCGAAGCAATAACCGCCCCATTTGTTGATTACATACAGAGTCTTCCCGCTCCTCGTGAGCGGGCTCCGTTGCGGCGCAACAATCCGGCCGCCGTGCGGGACAGGATCTGATGTCTTCCCGCTCCTCGTGAGCGGGCTCCGTTGCGGCAGAGACACGATTGGTCACACGCACTGATCGCCCAGCACGTCTTCCCGCTCCTCGTGAGCGGGCTCCGTTGCGGCGTCAAGGTCTCTACCATCTGGGGCGGCCCAACGATCCGGTCTTCCCGCTCCTCGTGAGCGGGCTCCGTTGCGGCGGTTTGCCGGTCGGCGTCGGGATGCTCACCCATGTGGTCTTCCCGCTCCTCGTGAGCGGGCTCCGTTGCGGCCTGATCGTCGTGACCGGAACATCAACGCGCGCCACGTCTTCCCGCTCCTCGTGAGCGGGCTCCGTTGCGGCATGAGGAGCTGCTATCCGTGATGAGTCCCAGCGCGGCCAGTCTTCCCGCTCCTCGTGAGCGGGCTCCGTTGCGGCGGAAAGGCCAGGCGGGGCGGCGGGTACAGGCCCACGCGTCTTCCCGCTCCTCGTGAGCGGGCTCCGTTGCGGCCGTAGTACCGAGAGGGAGCGTGTCCGGGTGGGATTTCGGGTCTTCCCGCTCCTCGTGAGCGGGCTCCGTTGCGGCGGAACCGTGCCGTTCAGGTACTGCGGCAAGGTCATGGTCTTCCCGCTCCTCGTGAGCGGGCTCCGTTGCGGCAGCCTGGCCGGCGCGCAGATGAAGTTCAGCGCCAACGTCTTCCCGCTCCTCGTGAGCGGGCTCCGTTGCGGCGTAGTCGCCGGCGGGCACCGTCTGCCAGCTGCTACCGTCTTCCCGCTCCTCGTGAGCGGGCTCCGTTGCGGCGACGGGGCCGCGTTCGATCACGGCGACGGCTTCGGGTCTTCCCGCTCCTCGTGAGCGGGCTCCGTTGCGGCATCGCCCGCCGCCCTTCGCTGTGGCGAGCTGGGCGTGTCTTCCCGCTCCTCGTGAGCGGGCTCCGTTGCGGCCTGGACGTGTACGGCCTGGTCTTGACGAACACGTCCGTCTTCCCGCTCCTCGTGAGCGGGCTCCGTTGCGGCAGCCAGTAGCCGGGCCGGTTGAGGGCACGCGCCTTGCGTCTTCCCGCTCCTCGTGAGCGGGCTCCGTTGCGGCACCAACGAGGTCGTCTCCGCCGCGCGTTCCGAGGCGTCGTCTTCCCGCTCCTCGTGAGCGGGCTCCGTTGCGGCAGTGTTGAGGCGATCGGCTTGGGCAACGAGGTCAGAGGTCTTCCCGCTCCTCGTGAGCGGGCTCCGTTGCGGCTGGTTGCCGCGGCCGGATTGTCACGGCGCATCGAAGTCTTCCCGCTCCTCGTGAGCGGGCTCCGTTGCGGCACTGCGGCCGAGGCGAGGGCCATGCTCGACGCGGCGTCTTCCCGCTCCTCGTGAGCGGGCTCCGTTGCGGCGACCCTTCCATACAGGACGCCACCGCCGAGCAGCATGTCTTCCCGCTCCTCGTGAGCGGGCTCCGTTGCGGCGAGCAGCTCGTACGTGAGGTGTGTTTTCCCCGACCCCGTCTTCCCGCTCCTCGTGAGCGGGCTCCGTTGCGGCGTACCCCTTGGGCACGACGTAGCCGAGCGCGTCATGGTCTTCCCGCTCCTCGTGAGCGGGCTCCGTTGCGGCGCGCTCACCGCATTCCACTCTTCGACGACGACGTAGAGCCGTCTTCCCGCTCCTCGTGAGCGGGCTCCGTTGCGGCGTCAACGACCACCTCAGCCGTTCGTACCCCGCCGAGGTCTTCCCGCTCCTCGTGAGCGGGCTCCGTTGCGGCACGCAACTGGACGTGGACACGGCCGTGGCAGAACTCGTCTTCCCGCTCCTCGTGAGCGGGCTCCGTTGCGGCGTGTTCAGCTGCGACGCCTTCAACGCTGTTCCCGCAACGTCTTCCCGCTCCTCGTGAGCGGGCTCCGTTGCGGCAACCGTGTGGCGCTTCATGTAGGCCTGCACGCTGTCGTCTTCCCGCTCCTCGTGAGCGGGCTCCGTTGCGGCCAGGGTTGCCGGGTCCAGGGGGCGGGGGTCCTCGCCGTCTTCCCGCTCCTCGTGAGCGGGCTCCGTTGCGGCGGCCTGGCCCAGGTAGCGGCGGGTCAGCGCCGGCTGCGTCTTCCCGCTCCTCGTGAGCGGGCTCCGTTGCGGCAGCGGGACCTGGCGGATCTGCGTCGCAGGCTGATCACGTCTTCCCGCTCCTCGTGAGCGGGCTCCGTTGCGGCACACGGGCCGGGGTCTGGCGGATCGTGCCCGTCGCCCGTCGCCCGTCGCCCGTCTTCCCGCTCCTCGTGAGCGGGCTCCGTTGCGGCGCGGTCGTGACCGACGGGTGGAACACCGCGACGACGAGTCTTCCCGCTCCTCGTGAGCGGGCTCCGTTGCGGCATGGCCTTGGTGACTGGGTCGAGCGGGTCGGACAGGCGGGTCTTCCCGCTCCTCGTGAGCGGGCTCCGTTGCGGCGGGCACCTCGCCGTCTGGTCACCGCCACCGGTCGCGTCGTCTTCCCGCTCCTCGTGAGCGGGCTCCGTTGCGGCGCACCGCCCGGCGCCAGCCTCGCCCCGGCGGCCACCCGTCTTCCCGCTCCTCGTGAGCGGGCTCCGTTGCGGCGCCGGGTTCACGCCCTCCGGCCTCAACGGCACGTTCGTCTTCCCGCTCCTCGTGAGCGGGCTCCGTTGCGGCGTCGTGGTCGCCCCCAGCAACGGCGCCACCCATCCCACGTCTTCCCGCTCCTCGTGAGCGGGCTCCGTTGCGGCGGTGTCCCGCGAACGATCGCACCGTTCTGCGCCACCGCGTCTTCCCGCTCCTCGTGAGCGGGCTCCGTTGCGGCGGCGCCTCGATCTCGGCTTCCATCGCCGCACTGGCCCGTCTTCCCGCTCCTCGCGAGCGGGCTCCGTTGCGGCGCGCACACGGTGAGCGGGGCCTGGCCCGGTGGGGCGAGTCTTCCCACTCCTCGTGAGCGGGCTCCGTTGCGGCAATGGCGACCTGGGCGGCCCCGTCACGCCACCCGCCGGTCTTCCCGCTCCTCGTGAGCGGGCCCCTCTCGCGCTACGAGCCGCGGGTTGTCTACGGCGTCAGCAGCTGAGCCGCCAGGAGGGAAGCCGCCGGGAACGACACGTGCGCGTGCAGTCCGTGCGGGTGTGCCGGCAGGAGTGTGAGTTCGCCGCCGGAGGCTTCGATGAGCACCGCGGCGATCGGCAGGCCGAGCCCGGCGCCGTCGAGATTCTGGGTACCGGGTGCCCGCCAGAAGCGCTCGGTGGCGCGGCGGCGGCCCTCGTCGGACAGGCCCGGCCCGTCGTCGACCACATGGATGTCCACAGTGGAGCCCGTTGCGGACTCGGCGAATCGGACGTCCACCAGGACCGTGGCGCCCGGCCCGGCGAACTTCAACGCGTTGTCCACCAAGGTGTCGATCGCCTGATCGACCGCGGTGTCCACGGTCACGGCCAGCGCGGCGGGTGCCCCGATCCGGCGTAGCGTGATGCCGCGCAGCTCGGCCAGCGGCTGCCAGGCGGCCACCCGTGAGTCGGCAACCGCTGCCGCGTCGACCGGGGCGGTCTGGTGCCGGCCGCGTTCGGCGCGGGCCAGCGCGAGTAGCCCGTCCAGGATGAGCCCGAGCCGGTCGGTCTCCTCCAGGGTCAGCCGGTGCTCGGCAAGGCCGGTCGGCTCGAGGTACTCGGCGAGGTTGTCGACCCGGATCCGTAGCGAGGTCAGCGGGTTGCGCAGCTGGTGGCTGGCCTGGGAGACGAAGGCCCGCTGGCGGGCCAGCGCGTCGGCGACATTGTCGGCCATCTCATTGAACGACCGGGCCAGCTGGCGCAGCTCGGGCGGGCCGAGACCGGCGGGTACCCGCGCGTCCAGCGCGCCCCCGGCGACCCGGTGTGCGGTGTCGTCCAGTTCGGCCACCGGGCGCACGATCCAGCGTGCCAGTGCCAGGGCCACCGCCACGAAGGCGGCGAGCGCGGCGAACCCGGCGACCAACCCGAGACCCCAGGAGCGCAGTTCCGCGCCGCGCAGCCGATCCGTCGGCGACAGCGTGACGACTGCGCCGATCACCTCGCCGTTGCTGGTGACCGGTACCGCGATGGTCAGCGCGTCGCTTTCCCACGGCCAGACGACCCGGTCGCCGCCGACCCGCTCACCCGCGAGGGCCTGGCGTAACCGGGCCTGGACCGGTGCCGCCCGGAACGCGGACTCCTCGCCGGCGACCACGGTGAAGGTGCCGTCCCGGTCGGCCACCGCCGCGCTGATGCCGTACAGCTGTTGGTAGCGGGCCAGCCAGTGGGTGAGATCCACCTTCTCGCCGGTGCGCAGCGCCGGATCGGCCACCGAGGCGATCTGATTGGCGTCGATGAGCCGGTCCAGCACCATCTCCTCGGTGCCGCGCGCCGCAGCCGTCGACGCCAGCGGAAGCTCCAGCGCGAGCAGCACCAGTGTCAGCAGGAAGAGGTACGTCGTGACGAGCCGACGCCGCATGGGTCCTCCCGCATGGTTCAGTCGACCCGCAGCCGGTACCCGACGCCACGCACGGTCTGCACCATGGTCGGCGTGCCGAGCTTGGCCCGTAACGAGGCCACGTGCACCTCGACCGTGTGCGGGCTGCCCAGCCAGGTCGTCTGCCACACGTCGGCGAGCAGTTGCTCGCGGGTGACCACGGCGCCCGGACGCCGGGCGAGCGCGGCGAGCAGGTCGAACTCCTTGCGGGTGAGCGCCACCTCGCGATCCTCCACCTCGACCTTCCGGGCGTCCAGGTCCACCGTGATCGGGCCCACCTGCACCACCGGTTGGCGCTGCGCGGAGCGGGCGGTCCGCCGCATCACCGCATCGATGCGGGCCTGCAGCTCGGCCATGCCGAACGGCTTGACGACGTAGTCGTCGGCGCCGCGCCGCAGCCCCACCACCCGGTCGCGCTCCTCGCCCCGGGCGGTCACCGCGATGATCGCGACGTCGCCCCGGCTGCGCAGCTCCCGGCAGACCTCCAGCCCGTCCCGGTCGGGCAGGCCCAGGTCCAGCAGGACCAGGTCGGCGGGGGCGGCGGCGAGCGCCTCGGCTGCGGTGGTGGCCCGCGCCACGTCGTGACCCCGCCGGCGTAGCGCGGTCTCCAACGCAGCGGCCACCCGCACGTCATCCTCCACCAGTAGTACCCGCATGAACGAAGGATAGGGCCGTAGCCGGAGCGAACTGGTCGGATGACAATGCAAATCCTGCTCAACAACCACTACACCCCGAGATAGGCGGCGCGTACCCGCGGGTCGTCCGCCAGCTCGGCAGCCTGTCCGCAGAGCGCGACGGCGCCGTTCTCCAGCACGTACGCCCGACCGGCCACCTCCAACGCGTGCCCGGCGTCCTGTTCGACCAGCAGTACCCCGGTCCCGGCGGCGGCGACCGTACCGAGCCGGGACATGATCTCCTCGACGATCAGCGGGGCGAGCCCCAGCGACAGCTCGTCGATGAGCAGGAAGTCCGGCTGGCTCATCAACGCCCGGCCGATCGCGCACATCTGCTGTTCGCCACCGGACATCGAGCCGGCCACCTGGTTCAGCCGTTCACCCAGCCGGGGGAAGAGCGCGAGTACCGCCTCCAGGTCCCCGTTCTTCGACCGGTACCCGCCCAGCCGCAGGTTGTCCCGGACGGTCAGGCCCGGGAAGAGCCGCCGCCCCTCGGGGACGTGGGCCACTCCGGCCCGGGCGATGGCCTCGATCGAGGCGCCGGTGAGTTCCCGGCCGTTGAGCCGGATCGCGCCCTGCCGGGTGGAGATCATGCCGGTGGCGGCCCGCAGCAGGGTGGACTTTCCGGCTCCGTTGGGCCCGATCAATGCCACGATCTCGCCGGGGTCCACGGTCAAAGAAACGTCGTGCAGCACCTGCACCCGGCCGTATCCGGCGTTGATGCCGTCGAGGACGAAGGTCATGACGGGCTCCTCTCGGTCTCGTCGCGGTCGATGACCGCCGTTGCTGCGCCACCGCCCGTTGCTGCGCCACCGCCGGTGGCCGCGGCGTTCGCGGCGGCCCGCGCTGCGAACCGGCTGCCGAGGTACGCCTCGATGACCCGGCTGTCCGACAGCACCTCCGCCGGCTTGCCCACGGTGAGGACCTCGCCGTGGTACAGCACGAGCACGTCGTCGGCGACCGCGGTGATGGCGTGGATGACGTGCTCGACCATCATCAGGGCGAGTCCGTCCCGGCGTAGCGAGTCGATCAACTGCAGGGCCGGGTCGATCTCGCCGGGGCGCAGCCCGGCGAGCACCTCGTCGAGCATCAGCACCCGGGGCCGCAGGGCGAGCCCCTTGGCCAGCTCCAGCCGACGGGCGTCGGCAGTGGACAGTTCGGCCGGAGCCAGCTCGCCCTTGCCGCCCAGACCCACCCGGTCCAGGCACTCCAGGGCGGCCCGGCGGGCCGCGGCGACGCTGTGCCGGGCCCCGTTGACCCTGGCGCTGTAGAGCGCGGCCACCGCGACGTTGTCGGTCACCGTCATGCCCCGGAAAGGCTTGACGATCTGGAAGGTACGGGCGATTCCGGCGTGCGCCAGTCTCCATGGCTTCGCGCCGGTGACATCCCTGCCGTCGACCAGGACCGTGCCCGCGCTCGGGCGGATGTGCCCGGTGAGCAGATTGATCATGGTGGACTTGCCGGCGCCGTTGGGGCCGATGACGCCGAGCAGGTGCCCGGGGCGCAGCTCCAGGTCGACGTTGTTCACCGCTTGCAGGCCGCCGAAGCGCTTGCCCAGGCCACGGGCCTGCAGGATGGGTGCGCTGGTACTCACAGCCGGTACCGCCTTACGTTGTCCAGGAGCGAGAACTGCCTGGTCCTGATCGCGTCCCGCAGGTAGTTGACGAAGCCCTGCGGGAGCAGGATCACGGCCACGATGATGATCCCGCCGAGAATGAACGGTTGGTAGATCGAGTAGCGGTCGCGCAGCCACTCCGACATGAACGCGATGGCGATCGCGCCGACGACCGGTCCGGCGACCGAGCCGCTCCCGCCGATCACCACCATGACCACCATCAGCACCGTGATCCCCACCAGGAACATCGGTCCCGGGTCGATCCGGATCTGCTGGAAGGCGTACGCGGAGCCGACCGAGCCGGTGAGCGCCGCCGAAACCGCGAACGCCAGCGTCTTGGCCCGGGTGGTGTTGATCCCCATCGCGGCCGCGGCGTCCTCGTCCTGGTGGATCGCCCGCAGTGCGTACCCGCTGCGCGAGGTCGAGACGAAGATGGCGACCGCCACCGTCGCCGCGGCGATGAAGAGGAACAACAGGTAGAAGCCGTCGTTGCCGAGGCTGCTCCACAGGGTGGGCGCGTCCTTGCCGCTGACCGGGATGCTGATGCCGCCGTTGCCGCCGGTGAGCTTGGGCAGGTTGGCGATGAGCTCGCGTACCCCCTCCGCGACGCCCAGGGTCGCCACCGCGAAGTAGTGCCCCTTCAGCCGGAGCAGCGGTGCCCCGACGAGCGCCGCGAAGAGGCCCGCGATCACGCCGGAGAGCGGCATCGAGATCCAGAAGGACCAGTGCAGCCAGTACATGAGGAGCGCGGTGAGGTACCCGCCGAGGCCGAAGAAGCCGACCTGGCCGAAGCAGGCGTAGCCGGTGAAGCCGCCGATGAGGTTCCAGGCCGAGGCGAGCGCGACGTACATCAGCACGGTGCCGGCCAGGCGCTCCTCGGAGGGGATCAGCAGCGTCTGCAGGTAGATCCCGAAGCCGAGCCCGCCGGCCAGCAGCGCCCACGGTGCCAGGCGTCGCCACAGCGGCACCCCGGCGGTGACCGGAGTCGACGCTTCCCCCGGACCCGTCACCTGGGTCCTCGTCTCTACAGTGGACATGGTGGTCAGACCTCCAGTTTGCTGGCGTAGAAGGCCTTGCCAGCAATACCTTCTGGCCGGATCGCGAGCACCAGGACCAGGACCCCGAACGCCACCGCGTAGACCATGGTGCCGGGCAATAGTTGACCACCGATGCTCGTGACCAGCCCGAGGACGAGCCCGCCGTAGAGCGCACCCCACATGTTGCCGAGCCCGCCGAGCACCGCCGCGATGAAGCTGAACAGGGTGAGCCGGGTGGCGCTGGCGGGTGAGAACGTGGTCACCGCGCCGTACGCCGCTCCGGCCGCTCCGGCCATCGCCGCGGCGATGCCGAACGTCAGGGCATAGATGTGCCGCGCCTTGATGCCCATCAGCCGGGCCGCCCCGCGGTCCATGCCGGTGGCGAGGATCGACAGGCCGGTACGGGTCCGCTTCATCACGTACACCAGCACGACAGTGAAGGCCACCGCGAGCAGCGCGGCGATGAGGCGGCCGTACGGGATCCGGACGTCGCCGGGAAGGACGAACGAGTTCTGGGCGTAGCTCGTCGTGATCGACTGGTCGTCCGCGGTGAACGCCTGCTGCAGCGCGTTCACCAGGATCAGTTCGATCCCGAAGGTGAGCAGCAGGGTGATGAACAGTGGTCCGTTGATGACCAGGTTCACCAGGTACCGCTGGATCAGGTAGCCGATGACGAAGAGCACCGCCGCTGCCGGCACCATGGCGAGGAACGGGTCGAGGTGGAACCTCTCGTGTAGCTGGAGCGCGATGTACGCCCCAGCTAACACGAGAGCTCCATGGGACAGGTTGACCACGTTCATCACCCCCCACACGAGGGAGAAGCCGACCGCAACCAGCGCGAGCAGCCCGCCCTGGAGCAGGCCATATAACGTGGCTTGCAGGAACGAATTGAGGGTCATGACGTGGTCTCCCCTTGACTTACTTGACGGTTGCGGGCCACTTCAGCGGTGCTTCGGCGGCCTCCTTCGGCCAGACCGACACGACCTTGCCGTTCTGGATCTGGATGACGCCCATCTGCTTGGTGACGTTCTTGCCGGTGTCGTCGAACTTGATCTGGCCGAAGAAGGACGGGGTGTCCAGCGTCGCCATCGCGTCGCGCACCTTGTCCGCCTCGATCGAGCCGGCCTTCTCCACCGCCAGCACCAGGGCCAGGCAGCCCGCGGTCGCCTGCGCGTTCTGGTACGCCGGGTCGCGGTCGCCGTACTCGGACTTGAACAGCTTGTTGTAGTCCGCGGCGGTACCGAAGTACTTGTCGGAGCCGGCCGTCTTCGGCGTCCACTGGGTGGAGCCCAGGACGCCGTCAGCCGAGCCGGCGAGCGTCTTGACGAAGTCCGGGATCGGCGGGGCCACGGTCTCGGCGAAGCCGCCGGACGGCGTCACGCCCAGTTCCTTGGACTGCTTGATGATGGCGACGCCCTCGGCGAGGTGCACCGAGCCGATGATGACGTCCGGGTTCTTGGGCTTGATCTTCGTCAGGGCCGCCGAGACGTCGGTGGTCCCGTTCGGTACGTACTCCTCGGCGACGACCTCGAAGCCGAGCGCCCTGGCCTTGGCGATGCCGGCCGTGGTGGCGGTCTTGGAGAATCCGTCGTCGGCGGAGATGAAGGCGATCGTCTTCGGCTTCTGGGCCGCCGGGACCAGGTCATTGATGGCCTGCACCATGCTCGCGACGTAGGCGGAAGCCGGCGACAGCACCGCGAACGAGCGCTTGTAGCCCTTCGCGAAGATCTTGTCGTCAGCACCGGCGCTGTCGGACATGACCTGGTTGTTGCGCTCGATCACCGCGGCGACCGCCTCGGTGGGGCCCGAGCCGTACGGACCGAGGATCAGCTTGACGCCCTGGTCGTTGTACTTGTCCACGAGCTGGGCCGAGACGTCGGCCTTGGAGGTGTCGTCCTGGTAGTCGATGTCCAGGGTGTACCTCTTGTCGCCGGCGACGATGCCGCCTTTGGAGTTGACGATCTTCTTGCAGAGGTCGTAGCCCTCCTTGGTGAGGCCGCCCTCCTTGGCCGTCGCACCGGTCAGGGCCAGTGACGCACCAAACTTGAGCGTGCCGCCGTCGGGGATCACGACCTCTGCGGGCTTCTTGGAGCCACAGCCGGCGGCGACGAGCAGCATCGCTGCCACCGCCGTGCCGGCCAGTAACCGGGTCTTCATGAACTCCGCCCTTCATTGCCTGTCATGGCTGGTTCCCTTTGACACGGCCGGCGTGGTGCGCAACCGTTCCCACGCCGACCGTGGTGGACCGACCGTAGGGAGCCGAAAGGCGTGGTGGACCTCACAAGCGGGCTTCTTGACGAACACCTGAGATTCGGTCGCGTGACGAATCGCGCACTATTTGAGGCTGTCTTGAGGCGCGGTCGGTCGGCCGTGGTGTCCATTGTGGACGGGCAAGTCTGCGCTCAGGACGGAAAGGTCCACCGGGTGGGGGAGCCGGTGAAGTCCTCTTCGCGCAACGCGAAGGCCCAGCTGGGGCGCAGCCGGACTGTGGCGTTGACGGCGGGGTCGAGGAAGTCGAGGCCGATCGCGGTGGAGTACTTGGCGTTGGTCCGGTCGAGGAACTCTGCGATCGCGGTGCGGTCGGTGACCACCTCGGCCATCCCTTCCACCACCACCGGCTCGGTGGCCCGTTCGGTCGCCATCACGACTCGCGGGTTGGCCCGCAGGTTGCGCACCTTGCGCGAGCCCAGGCTGCTGGAGAACCAGAGCGCCTGTTCATGCCAGACGGCCCAGACCGGCATCATGTGTGGGGCGCCGTCCGGCCGGACCGTGGTGACCCAGTAGTTGCGCGAGCCGGACAGCTGCTGCTCCGCCCACGACCACGGCAGCAGTCCACTGCCCTGCGTCGGCCCGAGGAGCCCGTACCCCGGCATGAACGGCCGGCTGGCCCGCGGCGTACCCATGACGCGAGCCTATGTCGGTGCGGCTACGCCGGGAATCCCGAAGTTGGCTGGGGCAATCCGGAGGTTTCCGGGGCGTCCTCCGCGTCGCCGAGGTCAGTGCTCGGGGCGTCCTCCGCATCGCCGAGGTCAGTGCTCGGGGTGCTGGCGAGCTCGCCGCGCGGGGCACCGCCGAACTCCCCGCGGGCGGCCCCGCCGAACTCGCCGGCCTTGCCGCGCCCGAGGCGCTGGCCGCGCCCCAGGCGGTGCTCGCGCAGCCAACCGGTCAACGCGTCGGCCGGCTGGGGTTGCGCGATGTAGTGACCCTGTACCCGGTCGACCCCCAGCGCCCGCAACAGGTTGAGGGTCAACTCATCCTCGATGCCTTCGGCGGTCACGCTGCGGCCCAGGCCGTGGGCCATGGTGGCGGTGGCGCGGACGATGATGCTGTTGGTCGGGTCGTCCAGGATCGCCCGCACGAAGCTCTGGTCGATCTTCACCTCGTCGACCGGGAGATTCTTGAGGTGCGACAGGCTGGAGTAGCCGGTGCCGAAGTCATCCAGGACGAGGCCCACGCCGAGGCTGTGCAGCCGGGTGATGACCGGGTGCGCCTCGTCGTTGAGCGCCGCGTGTTCGGTGATTTCCAGCTTGATGGCGCTGGCCGGCAGGCTGTGGTGGGCCAACAGCTCGGCGAGCTCGTCGGGCAGCCGCGGGTCGGTGCAGTTGGCGGGGGAGAGGTTGACCGATACCCGGACCGCGAGCCCATCGGTCCACCACTGGGCCGTCTGTTCGAGGGCCAGGCGAAGGATGTGCCGGGTGAGCGGATGGATCAGACCGGTGAACTCGGCGATCGGCAGGAACTCCGCCGGCAGGATCACCCCGAGTTCCGGGTGGCGCCAGCGGACGAGCGCCTCGACGCCGGTCACCTCGCCGCTGTCGACGCCGAGGATGGGCTGGTAGTACAACAGGATCTGGTCGTACTCCAGGGCCGCCAGCAGGGCCGCCTCCATGCTGAGGTTTTCGGCGCTGTCGGTGTCCTGATCGGGCGAGTACGTGCTGAACCCGGTACCGGTGCGCTTGGCGTGGTACATCGCGACGTCGGCGCAGGCGAGCATCCGGGCGGGGGTCGCCGCGTGCACCGGAGCGGTGGCGATACCGATACTGGCATTGATGGTCACCGCGGTCCCGTCGAGCAGAACGGTGCAGCGGATCGCATCCCGCAGCCGGCGGGCCAACTGCTCCGGGTCGGTGGCGTCGTCGGCGTCAGCGGCGTGCCGGACCAGTACCGCGAACTCGTCACCGCCGAGCCGGGCCACCAGGTGGGCGGAGTCGACGGTATCGCGCAGCCGCTGGGCCACCTCGACCAGGAGCCGGTCGCCGGCGGGATGGCCGAGGGTGTCGTTGACGGCTTTGAACCGGTCGAGGTCAAGCAGTAGCAGGGTGACCGGTCCGTGGGGAGTGGCCGGAAGAGCGGCCGCCAGTCTGTCGTGGAAGCGGGCCCGGTTGGCCAGGCCGGTGAGGTCGTCGGTACCGGCCCGGCTGGCCAGCAGTTGTTGGTGCTGGCGGTAGCTGGTCGAGGCGAGGAGCAGGCAGATCAGGCCGGCCATCGCCACGGCGAGTGGCCCCACGTCGAGCTGGCCGGACCAGGCCAGCGGCGGCGGGTCGGTCGAGACCACGATCATCCAGTCGTTGGCATTGGTGGCCGGCCTCCCGGTCGACCCCACGGTGCCTCGGGTCAGGCGCTGGTACGCGATCTCCTGGTCGCCCACCCGGGTCAGCCCGGACGGCTGGCTCCGGGCGAGCAGGCTGGGTACCCAGGACGGCGCAGACCCGCCCAGTGGTGCGCCGATACGTTGCGGTACCGCCGAATCCACCACGACGTTGCCGCCGGCGAGGTCGACGATCCGCACCCGGAAGCGCGGATCGCTCGGGGCTACGGCCCGGCGCATGCTCTCCACGGTGACCTCGAAGTGCACGATGGCCCGGCCGTTGGCCAGCCGTGGAATCGGGGTCGAGTTCGAGATGACCCATTCCTGGGTGTCCGGAGAGATGTAGGGGCGGGCCTGGAAGGCCTGGCCGTCGGCCAGGGCGAAGGTCGGGCCGAAGAACGGGTTTCCCGACTCGTCGTGGGAGAGCGTGTGATGAGCGGCCACCTGGCCGGAGACCACCCGGGCGATCTCGGCCCCGGATCTGTCGATGAAACACGCCTCGCCGATCTGGCCCGGGTACAGCGTCTCCAGGTAGGACAGGGCCCCGTTGACCTGGGTCATCAGCTCCGGCTGCTGATCGATCTTGTCGTGCAGGTCGCCCGGCGTGGCGTAGAACTCGGCGAAGACCGGGTTCTGCGCGGGGAGCAGCACGGTATCGCGGGCGTGGTTGAAGTAGTCGGCGACGATCGCCTCGCGCTGCTGGGCCTCGACAGTCAGGGCCTGGTCCAGGGCGCCGTGCGCCCGTTGAGCCTGGGCGCCCGCGGCGAACCCGCCGACGAGTAAAAGCACGCCGGCGAGGAGGAAACCCAGCCGCCACCGCCCCATGCGCTTCGCGCTCCCTCCGCCTGGTTCCTGATCGGCCCGGGCGGGCGGGACCTGAGGTGATGCGGGCGCGCGAGCCGGTCAGCCGTCTGGGGGCGCGTTGCGGCCCAGGCCCACCGCGCCGAACCAGGTCAGTGCGAGCCCGACGCCCAACGGCAGCAGGCTGGTCGCGAGTAGCCCCCAACCCGGCCCGACGAGGTTCGGCCCGCTGTTGACCGTGAGGACCGCGACCCCGCCGATGGCGGTACCGGCCCCGCCGAGCAGCAGCGCGACCCCGGCGACCAGAGCGACGGCGCGGCCGGCCACTGCGGCGCCGCCAGCCGGGCGCTCCCCGCCGGGCGCCTCCTCCGGCGCCCAGCCCGGTGGGCCGCCCGGCCAGCCTGGCGCCGCCGGCGGTGGCTGCGGGGTTTCCGGGCCGTCCGGGCCGTCGGGCTCGTGGATACCCTGGTCGAGTCGGAACGGTGGGTACGCCGCGGTGAGCAGAGCGACATAGGCGGTGACCCGTAGCGACCAGCGCACGATGCCGACGAGCAGGTCGTACAGGCCGCGTGGATAGCGGCCGGTGACGAGCAGCGCCACCGCACCGATGAGCAGGCTGATCTGGAGCAGTCCGGCCGGGGTCGAGGTGCCGGTGCCGCCGCCGCGGCGCAGTTGCCAGCTGCCGGCACCGACCAGCGCGGCCAGGATCAGCAGGTGCGGCAGGGCGAGCAGCCAGGAGACCAGTGGTCGCCAGCGCTGCAGCCGTGGCGGGTACTGCACGCGCAGCCCGGCCGGGTACCCGTCAACCTCGGCGAGGCTGAACGGTGGGTACCGGTCGGTGCCCAGTACCTGGTAGCCGTAGTACCCGACCCGCCAGTTCCAGCGCAGTACACCGACGTTGAAGGCGAAGATGGCGCGTGGGTACTCCCCGGTGAAGAGCACCGTGACGTAGGCGATCACCGTGAGGGCGATGAAGGCGAGCCACAGCACCGCGAGCACGATGTAGTGCGGGATCAGCAGCAGCCACTTGACCAGCCACAGCCATCGACCCGGAGTGTCGGGTTGGGCGCGTACCTGGACCGGATAGGGGTTCATGGCGCCTCCTGCGGAATGGAGGGTTCCGGCGGAATGGAGGGTCCTGCGGGGTGAAGGGTTCTTCTCGGATAGGGGGTCGGTGGGCTCAGGTCACAAGCCGCATGGCGGGCCGGCCCGGGTGGCTTCACCCCGCCGGCCCGCCACCCACGACTCATCAGAACCGTGCGGCGCGCAGCGCTACCGGTCGAGCGGCGAGGGCCACCTTCGGGCGGCTGACCCGGTTGCGGTTGAAGGTGACCATCGCCCGCCGGTACACCTGCTCGTAGCGGCTGGCCATCAGCTCGGCGCTGAAGGCGTTGCGCACGCAGGCGACGCAGTCGGCCGGGTCGAGCTGATCCACCCGGTGCAGCGCATCGGGGAGTTCGGCCGGGTGGTCACAGATGAAGCCGGTCACCCCGTCACGCACCACCTCCGGGACCGAACCGTGGCGTAGCGCGACGACCGGGGTGCCCGACGCCATGGCCTCGATCATCACCATGCCGAAGGGCTCCGGCCAACGGATCGACATCAGCAGGCAACGGGCCTGCGAGACCAGCCGGTTGGTGGTCGGGCGGTCGCCGTTGACCACCAGGTGCACGTCGCTGCCGAGCATGGGTCGGATCGTCTCAGCGAGGTACCGCACTTCGTTGGGCTCGTTGCATTTGCCGGCGAGGATCAGCGGGAGGCCGGCCCGGCGGCAGGCCTCGATGGCCAGGTCCGGTCCCTTGTCCGGATTGAACCGGCCGAGCCACAGCACCGGCCCGTCGGAGCTGATCCCGGGCATGAACCGGGACGGGTCAACTCCATTGTGGACGGTAGCGGCCCAGGGCAGCTCCGGACGTCGGTGGCGCTGCGCGTGCGAGATGGCCACCAGGCTGACCCCGGAGCCCAACTCGGCGAAGTAATCGCCCAGCTCGGAGTCGACGCGGCCGTGCATCGTGACCACCGTCGGGGCCGACCGCTGCGCAGCGGTCAGCGGTCCGGTCAGCGAGTGGTCATGCACGACATCGACATGGTCGTCGGCGAGGAGTTGGTTCACCTGTGCGGTGTGCAGCACTTCGGGCAAAGCCTCGCCGAGGCGCGGGAACTGCGGATCGGCGAAGGTACTGACGAACTTGGTGGCGCTCACCGCATGCTGGCCGGCGCCGTACAGCGTGACGTGGTGTCCGCGCGCCACGAAGGCGTCCACGAGCGCCGCGCAGATCAACTCGATTCCCCCGTACCCGGTTGGCGGCAGCTCGTACCACGGCGGAGCGATCATCGCGATCCGCAACGGTGTACTGCAGCCATCATCAGAACCGTCGAGCGAGGTCATTTCTCTCGGGCCCCTTTCGGCAGAAGGCGAGGCACAGCAACACCCCGCCGAGCAGATGCTTCGAACCGCCCCCCTACCCCAATAGCATGGCTTTGAACCGAGGAGGCTCATGAAGCCGCGTCAGGTCAACATTCTTGAGGGCAGGACGTTCGTGGTCAGCGACGTCCGCGGCGACTTCGCCCCCAGCCCGGACCAGCCGGCCGGCCTGTTCTACGCGGACATGCGCCACCTGTCGCGCTGGGAGCTGCGCCTCAATGGCCGGCCACTCGAGTCGCTCGCCGGAGACGCCATCGAGTACGACGAGGCGGTCTTCTTCCTGGCTGAGCCCACCGGCACGGTGTACCGCAATGCGACAGTCTCGGTCATCCGCCGCCGCCACGTCGGGGACGGCATGCAGGAACGGTTGGAGCTGAGCAACCACGGGGTCGAGGCGATGTCGGTGGAGCTCTCGGTCTTGTTCGACGCCGACTTCGCTGACATCTTCGAGGTCAAGGACCGCCTCGCCAAGACCGGCCGCCGGTACCGCCGGCTCGACGCCGAGCATGCGACGCTCGGGTATGTGCGCGGCGAGTTCCGCCGGGAGACCGGGATCCGGGCCGCCGGCGCGTTCTTCACCGAGGAGTCGTTGACGTTCCGGGTCACGCTGGCGCCGCGCCAGACCTGGCAGGCCGAGATCGAGGTGTCGGTCGCCACCGAGTACGCGCATCCGGTGCCCAAGCGCGACCACCACCCGAACATGCCGGCGAGCCTCGACGAGTGGCTGGGCGCCGCGCCACGGCTGGAGACCGCGTGCGACGACCTGCGTCGGGTGTACCGGCGCAGCCTCGTCGACCTGGCTGCGCTGCGCTTCTTTCCCGACTCGCGACCCTCCTCGTCGCTGCCCGCGGCCGGGCTGCCCTGGTTCATGGCGCTCTTCGGCCGGGACAGCCTGATCGTCAGCTACCAGGCGCTGCCCTTCGTGCCGGAGCTGTGCCGCAGCACGCTGCGCGAGCTGGCCGCGCGGCAGGCGACCGGGTTCGACGACTTCCGCGACGCCGAGCCTGGCAAGATCCTGCACGAGCTGCGCCATGGTGAGCTGACCTACTTCGGGCAGCGCCCGCAGTCGCCGTACTACGGCTCCGCCGACGCCACGCCGCTGTTCCTGATCGTGCTCGACGAGTACGAGCGCTGGACCGGCGACACCGCAACGGTGCGCGAGCTGGAGCCGGCGGCGCGGGCGGCGCTGCGCTGGATCGAGGAGTACGGCGACCCCGACGGTGACGGGTTCATCGAGTACCAGACCCGAAACCCCGCGACCGGTCTGGAGAACCAGTGTTGGAAGGACTCCTGGAACTCCATCGTGCATCCCGACGGTCGACTGGCCTCGCTGCCGCGGGCCACCTGCGAGCTTCAGGGGTACGCCTATGACGCGCGGGTGCGCCTCGCCCGCCTCGCCCGCCAGTGCTGGGGCGATCAGGCCCTCGCGGACCGGCTCGAGCGCGACGCCCAGCAGCTGCAGCAGCGGTTCACTGAGGCGTACTGGCTGGCGGACGAGGGCTTCTACGCGCTGGCGCTGGACGGGCAGAACGCGCCGGTGCCGACGTTGACCTCCAACCTCGGTCATCTGCTGTGGAGCGGGATCGTGCCGGAGGAGCACGTGCCGCGGGTGGTCGACCATCTGCTCGGCGAGCGCCTCTTCTCCGGCTGGGGGGTGCGTACCCTCGCCGACGGGCAGTTGGCGTACAACCCGATGGAGTACCACAACGGAACCGTCTGGCCGCACGACACCGCACTGATCGCGGCCGGCCTGGCCCGGTACGGCCGCCGGGCCGAGGCAGCCACGTTGGCCACCGCCACCCTGCAGGCCGCACCGCACTTCGGCTACCGCCTTCCGGAGGCGCTGGTGGGTACCGGTCGCAGCGCCACCGCCGTGCCGATCGCGTACCCCTCGGCGTGCTCCCCGCAGGCGTGGGCGGCCGGTGCGCCGCTGCTGCTGCTGCGGGTCCTGCTCGGCCTGCAGCCGGTCGGCGATGTCCTCAAGGCCGACCCTTTCGTGCCGGAGCACTTCGGTCAGCTGGTGCTGCGGGACATTCCGGGACGCTGGGGCCGGGCCGACGTCGACGGGGGCCGGGCCGCCACCGAAGGTCGGCCGGCCTGAGCTCGCGCCGGCCAGGTACCCCTCGGACCGCTTGAACCCTCAATCTTTGGTCGGGTTAACAATGTCATAGAGCATGTTCGGCCAGTGAAAGGCTAGGATCGGCGCCCATGATCTCCCCGCGCCCGCGCGTGGCATTCCTTCTTGCCGTAACGATGCTTCTCGCTGGCTGCGCCACGTCGACGGCCGGCCCGACGGTGGCGCCGAGCGCGTCCGCATCGCCGTCGGGCTCGCCGTCGGCGACTCCGGGTGCGAGCTCCACCCCGGCCAGCACCATCGACGTGCTGGCCGGCATGCCGCCGGTGCTGCACGACGACAATGTCTACTCCGCGGCCGGGCCGAACATGTTGAGCGAGGCGACGATCGGGTCGCGGGAGCTGGTGTACGTACCCAACACCCTGTCCCAGGACGTCTGGGTGATCGACCCGAAGACGTTCAAGGTTGTCGACAAGTTCCACGGCGGCCACGAGCCGCAGCACGTCGTACCGTCATACGACCTCAAGACCCTCTATGTCGCGGCCGACGAGCCGTGCTGCGGTTCGTTGATCCCGATCGACCCGACAACCGGTAAGCCGGGCCCGGCGCTGAACGTCGAGGACCCGTACAACCTCTACTTCACCCCCGACGGGAAGTACGCCGTGGTGATGGCTGAGGCCTTCAAGCGGATGGACTTCTACGACCCGGTGACCTGGAAGCTCGTCGACCGGCTGAGCGTGCCCAGCTGTGCCGGCGTCAACCACATGGACTTCACCGCCGACGGCAGGCTGATGCTGGTGGCGTGCGAGTTCGCCAACCGGATGATCGTGGTCGACACGGTGACCCGCAAGGTGATCCGCGAGTTCCCGCTCACCCAGCACCGCAACGGCATGCCGCAGGACACCCGGCTCACCCCGGACGGCAAGGCGTTCTACGTCGCGGACATGCAGGCGAGCGGGGTCTACGTCTTCGACGGCTCGGCGACCAAGATGATCAAGTTCATCCCGACCGGGTACGGCGCACACGGCGTGTACTTCTCCCGCGACGGGAAGCGGGCCTTCATCACCAACCGCGGCGAGGGCTCGATCACGGTGATCGACCCGAGCACCCACACGATCCTGACCAAGTGGCAGATCCCGGGCGGGGGCAGCCCGGACATGGGCGCGCTCTCCACGGACGGCTCCCAGCTGTGGCTCTCCGGCCGGTACCACAACGTGGTGTACGTGCTGAGCACGGTCGACGGGCAGTTGCTGGCCAAGATTCCGGTGGGCGGCGGGCCGCACGGCCTGACCTACTGGCCGCAGCCGGGGCGGTACTCGCTCGGCCACACCGCCAACATCCGGTAGCGACGCGCCCCGTATCCTCACCCGGTGGAGCTGCTGCATTCGGGCAAGGTGCGTGATGTCTACGCCGACGGTGACGAACTGATCCTGGTCGCCTCCGACCGGGTGTCGGTCTACGACGTCGTGCTGCCGACGCCGATTCCGGAGAAGGGCAAGCTGCTCACCGCGTTGTCGCTGTGGTGGTTCGAGCGACTCGCCGGGGTGCTGCCGAACCACGTCATCTCCAGCACCGACGTGCCGGCGCAGTGGGCCGGGCGGGCGATCCGGTGCCGCCGGCTGGAGATGGTGCCGGTGGAGTGCATCGCCCGGGGGTACCTGGCCGGACTCGGGCTGTCGGAGTACCGCGCCTACGGTGCGATCTGCGGGGTGGCGCTGCCGCCGGGCCTCGTGGAGGGGTCGAAGCTGCCACAGCCGATCTTCACGCCCACGACCAAGGCTCCGGCCGGCGAGCACGACGAGTTCATCAGCTACGACGACGTGGTGGCGCAGCTGGGTGCCGGTACCGCGGCAGAGCTGCGCCGGATCACGCTGGAGATCTACCAGCGTGGCGCCGAACTCGCCGCGCAGCGGGGCATCGTCATCGCCGACACCAAGATCGAGCTGGGCTGGGCGCCGGACGGTTCACTGGTCCTCGCCGACGAGGTGCTCACCTCGGACTCGTCGCGGTACTGGCCGGCCGACTCGTGGCAACCGGGCCGCCCGCAGTACTCCTTCGACAAGCAGTACGTGCGGGACTGGGCGGCGGGCACCGGCTGGGACAAGAAGGCGCCCGGGCCGCAGATCCCGCCGGAGGTCGTCGAGGCGACCCGGGCCCGCTACGTCGAGGTGTACGAGCGCCTCACCGGCACCCGCTGGTGAGGCGCTGAGCGTCAGGCCAGCGCGAACCGCAGTGTCGCGCCGGGTCTGGCCTGCGCCGCCACGGCCAGGTCGGCGAGGTCGACGACGCCGATCACCGGGTACCCGCCGGTGGTCGGATGGTCGGCCAGGAAGAGCACCGGTTGTCCGCTCGCCGGCACCTGCAGCGCGCCGGTGACCAGCCCCTCGCTCGGCAGTTCGGCCGGGTTGCGCCGGCCCAGCGGTGCACCGTGCAGCCGCAGCCCGATCCGGTTGCTGTCCATGCCGACCTGGTACGGCTGACCGGTCAGCGTCTGCAGTGCCCCGGCGGTGAACCAGTCCGCGCGCGGCCCCGGGTGCAGCCGGAGCAGCGGTTCCCGCTCGGCCCAGGCCGCAGTATCCACTGTGGACGGTGCTGGCGGCCCGGGTTCGCCCAGCGGCAGGCGGGTGCCGGCCGTCAGGCGCGCCGGCCCCAGCCCGGACAGCAGATCGGTGGAGCGGCTGCCGAGCACCGGCGGCGGGGTCAGCCCGCCGGCCACCGCGAGGTAGCTGCGCAGCCCGGCGGCCGGACGGCCGACCGCCAGCGCCGCGCCGTCGGCCAGGAAGATCGGGGTGTACACCGGAGCCGGCTCGCCATCGATGCTCAAGGGAGCCGGCGCACCGGTGAGCGCCACGTGCCGCCCGGCGCCGCGGAGCAGCACGATCAGCCCGCCGAAGGTGAGCTCCAGCCCGGCGGTACCCGCGGAGTTGCCCACCAGGCTGTTGGCCAGCCGCAGCGCGTCGGCGTCCAGCGCCCCGCTGGGCGGCACCCCGAGGTGGGCGTACCCGGGGCGGCCGAGATCCTGCACCGTGGTCAGCGGCCCGGGTCGGCGCACGACCAGCTCGCCGCTGGTGCCGGCACTGCTGTTCACGGCACGCGCCGCCAGCGCACCCGGGTACCCGGGGTCAGCAGCGCGGCCGGCTCCCGCCCGGTGTCCCACAGGATCGCGTCGGTGTGCCCGATCAGCCGCCAGCCGCCCGGGGACTCGCGTGGGTACACCCCGCAGAACTCCCCGGCCAGCCCCACCGCGCCAGCCGGTACCCGGGTCCGGGGCGTCGCCAGCCGCGGGGCGTGCAGCCGCCCCGGTGCCCCGGTGAGGTACCCGAAGCCGGGAGCGAACCCGCAGAAGGCCACCCGGTACTGCGCACCGGCGTGCAGCCCGACCACCGCGGCGACGTCGAGGCCGAGCAGGTCGGCGAGGTCGGCCAGGTCCGGCCCGTCATAGTGCACCGCCAGCTCGACGAGGCGCCCGTCCTGCGGGTCGGCGGCTCGGGGGGACCAGTCGCGGACCGCCGCGGCGAACCGCGTCAGGCAGGCCCGACCCACCTCGGTGGGGTGGGCGACCGCGAGCACGGTCCGCGCCGCCGGCACCACGTCGACGAGCCCGGCCAGTTCGCCGCTGGCGCGCCAGGCAGCGACGTCGGCGTAGAGCGCCTGCGCCGCGACGACCCCGTCCAGCTCCGCCAGGAGCGCGAAGGGGCCGGCCGGGCGCAGCGTCACCGGCGGCGCCGCGGCAGGCGGAACGGCCGGTGACGCCGGAGTCATGCGAACGGCTCCACGGTCATCCCGGCGTAGTTGAGCGCCGCCCGCACCCGCCCGGCGAGTCGGGCGGCACCCGGAGTGTCGCCGTGCACGCAGATCGAGCGGGCCATCACCCGGATCGGTCCACCGTCCACAGTGGAGAGATTGGCGCCGGTCGCCAGCGCCACCCCACGGCGGCACACCAGCTCCTCGTCGTCGAGCACGGCTCCGGGCTGGTTGCGGGGCAGCAGCCGACCGTCGGCGGTGTACGCCCGGTCGGCGAACCCCTCGGTGACCACGGGCAGCCCGGCCTCGGCGGCGAGCCGCAGCACCACGGAACCGGGCAGGCCGAGCAGTGCGAGGCTACGGTCGTACCCGGCGACCGCCTCCACCACGGCGGCAGCCTGCGCCTCGTCGTAGGTGATCCGGTTGTACAGCGCGCCGTGCGGCTTCACGTAGCGGACCCGTTCGCCCGCGGCGCGGGCGAACGCGTCCAGCGCACCGATCTGGTACAGCACGTCCGAGGTGAGCTCCCCGGGGTCGTAGTCGATGGCCCGGCGGCCGAAGCCGACGAGATCCCGGTAGCCCACCTGGGCGCCAATGCGGACCCCGCGGTCGGCTGCCTGCGCGCAGACCCGCCGCATGATGGACGGGTCACCGGCGTGAAAGCCGCAGGCCACGTTGGCGCTGGTGATCACCTCAAGCAGGCCTTCGTCCTCGCCGAGGCGCCAGGGCCCCAGGCCCTCGCCGAGGTCTGCGTTCAGGTCAACGGGTGGCACGGCTTCCGTCCTACCACGTCCGGGCGGGTCGGGCAGCCGGGCCCGGGCGGGTCCGGCTGCCCAACAGTCCGCGGTTGGGTGTCAGCTACTGCGGCTGTTCCGGTGTCGTGGGCGCGGTGAAGCCACCGGTCGGCGGGGAGTACCCCGGCGCCTGCGGGTAACCGGTCACCGGCGGGTACGCACCGGTCTGCGGGTACGCACCCGGCTGCGGGTACGCACCGGTCTGCGGGTACCCGGGCTGGTAGCCGGCGGGCTGCCCGGGCGGCGCCGCCTGCGGCAGTCGGGCTGCGACGGACGGGCCGACGTTGAAGTGGTTGAGGATCGCCCCGGTCAGCGCGACCAGAGCGCTGATCAGCATCAGGATGCCGCCCCAGCCGAACGACGGCGTGTCCACGCTGGCGTTAAATCGGGAATCGTCCAGACCGAAGAGGATCTGCTTGTGCGACAACGCGTACCCGATGAGCACCAGGACCGCGAAGAGGCCCAGGCCGACCTGCAGTTGGGAGTCCTTGAAGCCGATCAGGGAGCTCTCGCGGCCGGTCGCCATCCGCAGCACCGCCAGGGCGAGCAGCAGCAGCGCGCTGAGAATGACCCACCAGGTCAGCGGTGCCATGAACATCTGCGTCGACCAGGCCATGTACCAGCCGGAGAAGCCGTCCTTGGACGACTGGGCCTGCTGCACCGTCCTGTCGCTGTAGGACACGAACGGCGCGAACGAGAAGGCGAAGACGAAGAAGCCGCCGATTACGGCCAGGAGGTCACCGATGCGCAGCTGCCTGGCCGGGCTCTGCGCGGCAAGGTACCCGGTCTGCTGGACCTGGGGGCCGGTCTGCTGCCAGGCGGGCTGGGCGGGTTGCTCGTACGGGTATCCGGGTTGCAATGCAGCCTCCTGGGTGTGCTGTCTGGCCCTACCCGCTGCTGGTCAGCGGAGACATCGGAGACCTCCACCGAGGCCGCCAGTGTCCGGTCATGATATCGCCCGGAACCGGTCATCGGTGCTCATCGGTGCCCGTGGATGTTGAGGGCTGCCGGATCACCCCGTGCGGAACACTGACCCGGTGGTCTCGCCGCCATTGCCCACGCAGTAGAAGAGCTCGCTGCCGATCGCGAATGGCAGGAGGGTGGCCGTCCACCCCTCGGTGTCGGCGGCCGGCGCCGTGCGGCGCTTCAGGTTCGCGTCGGAGCAGAGCTGCTGGACCGCCGCGTGCTGTTCCTGTTTGTCCAAGGACAGGTTGACCGCGTCTGCGGGCAGCCGGCCGGCGACGAAGGCCTCCCAGCGGTGCGGGTCCTTGCAGTCGAGGTCGCGGGGCAGGCCGTCCAGCCGGCCGGCCTTGGTGTTGATCCCGCCCCAGCACCGGGGCTGGGTGAGGCAGTAGGCGCCGCTGACGTCCGAGCAGGCGACGAAGCCGGCGGGGACCCCCTGCGCCGAGGCGGCGTTCGGGTTGCCGGACCCGGTGGGGTACAGCCAGATCCCAGCGCCGATCAGCGCGGCGACCAGGATCGGCACCGCAATGAGGGCGATCCGTCGGCCACGTCGACGCCGCTCGGCCGGCGCCGGGTCGGGTGCAGCCGAATACCCGGCGGGAGTCGGCTGCTGCCGCAGAGCCTGCTGCGGCACCCGCGGCTGCGGCACCGACGCCGGCGGCACCGAGAGGGGCGGCTGCGGTAGGCGTGCCGTGGTCGGCGGGCCCAGTGTGTCCCACTCGTCGCGCAGCGCCTCGCTGGGCCGCGCCACCCCGGTCGCCAGCAGGCCGCCAAGGGCGACGGGCAGCTCCGGCTGCTCGGGTACCGTCGGCGTCACGTTCAGCCGCGCATGCAGCCGACTGGCCACCAGCGGAATCCGGCTGGAACCGCCGACCAGCAGCACCGCGGCCAGGTCGGATCGCCCCACAGTGGAGCGCTGCAGCATCCGCAGGGTCTCGTCGACCGCGCGGTCGATCAGCGGACCGGCGATCCGGTCGAGCTCCTCGCGGGTCAGGTGCAGCGCCTGGGCCGTGCGCGGCAGCTGTACCGGCGCGGAGGAGGTCCGCGACAGCATCTCCTTCGCTGACCGTACCTCCGACCAGAGCGCCTGCCGTTCACGCAGCTCGACCGGGTTGGCCGGGTGGTTCAGCCGCTGCCACATCGCCGGATCACGCTGGGCGATCACCTGCCCGAGGTGGCCGACGAGTGCCGCATCGACATCGAGCCCACCCAGGTCGGCCAGGCCGCCGGTGGCCAGCACGTGCAGGCCGGCCGGTGCCCGGCGGAGCACCGCGACGTCCAGCGTCCCGCCGCCGAAGTCGAAGACGGCCAGTGCCTGCCCGACCGGTACCTGCTGGCCCAGTACCTGCATGCAGTACGTCGCGGCGGCGACCGGTTCGTCCACCAGCGCCACCTCACCGAAGCCGGCGAGGCGGGCCGCATCGAGCAGTACCGCGCGCCGATGGCGCCCCCAGTCGGCGGGACACGTCAGTACCGTGCCGTCGGTGGCGTCGGCCCCCGCCGTCGCCGCCTCCTGGGCCACCCGGCGCAGTACCGCGGCGAGCAGCACCGCGACCGGCAGCTCGGACTCGCCGAGCAGGACGCTGCCCTCGTCGACGCGGCGTTTGGGGTGCGGCTCGAAGCGCTCCGGCTCGACCTGCGCGAGCCGTTCGGCGTCGCGTCCGGTGTGCAGGACCCCGTCGGCGCCCGCGAAGACTCCGCAGGAGAGCACCGGTGAGCCGTCGAAGAGCAGGGCGCGTGGCGACTGGTCCGCGCGCTGCAGGACCGCGACCGTGTGCGACGTACCCAGGTCGATACAGAGCTGGAGCCGGGTACCCACCGCGGTGCCGTGCTGTTCGCGACTGCGGGGCCCGCTTGTTGCACTCACGGTGCCTCCTCGCATTGCCTGCCATCGAAACACGGCACTGCCGTCAGGACTCCGGGATCGTATGCGAAGGATCATCACAGCGAAAGCGCGAACGGGCGGGCCCGGCCCCGGGCTGCGGTCTG